>Ga0224505_10000289_pt1 | contig 35411 bp, 34 predicted proteins | sample SF_Jan12_sed_USG_FD_169102 | JGI IMG/M metagenome (GOLD analysis project Ga0224505, IMG submission 169102) | Sediment microbial communities from San Francisco Bay, California, United States - SF_Jan12_sed_USGS_4_1 | ecosystem: Environmental > Aquatic > Marine > Sediment | place: USA: California... | reverse complement strand
CAAAGGAAAGACGCTCGGGGTCTATGGTCGTGTCGTGGTGGATGCGAAACCATATTCCACCGTGCCTCTGCACCTCGGCGGCTACGCGCCCCAACGTCAAACTCCTCCGCACAGGATCGAGGATCCCATCTGCGAGAGCGGGATCATCCTCGCGTTGCAAGATGACATGCCGTTCCGGAAGGAGGCGCGTCGTTTCCATGGCCAGCCAGATCGGGATACCTTGTAGCCAGCCGTAGCGCAGGGTGTCTTCGCTGATCGTCGCCAATTCTTCAACGTCTGTTCGATAGCTCATCACGGCGACCTCATCAACCTGATCTATCAGGGTAAATGCGAGCGGTCGGTTCCGATGAATTGTCGAGGTGAACCAGAACGGGATAACGACCGATAGTCGCCCACGACCGCCGAGGGCCGCGTTCACGCGCTCGATGGTGTCGAGATACCGGTCGAAGATCGTGACATCGTCGGGAAAACCATCGAGGAGGTAGGGCTCAATGTCCAACTGTATTCCGGAAATCCCGCGGTTGCCGACGAGTGTCAGCAACCGGGTGAGCTTCTCGACCAGGATTGCCGGGGTATCGATCATGTCCGGGGCTCCATCGAGCGCAAACAACTCGATACCCGCTGCTTGTGTGGCGGGGAACAGCGCGGCATAGGCGGTCCAGACCTCATCGGGGTCTCGCATATCCGGCATTTGGAGCAACAGCCGTCGGCAGTGATGCTGCCGGCAAGCGGAGAGCATGCCGGCAGGGTTGCGTATCGCGGTTCGATAATCCCAATACCAAAAGCCAACGGAGGGGCTCGGCGAAATGGACGGCGCTGGATTCACCCATGCGTATTCTTCCAGCACGACGTCCGCGTCATCCTCGACGAGCAGCTTCACCTGCGTGAGGCGTCGAAGATCGAGTTGCCGGGCAATCGGTGCGAGGGGGAACTCGACATCAAAGCGGCCAGCGACACGCCCAACCTCAGCGGTGCTCTGCCGTTGATCAGCAGATTCGGCGACCAGCGTGATCAGCAAGGGGCTGGAGGTCCTTCCACGCACTCGGAGAGTGTGAAAGGACAATGCATCCAAACTGGTATTCGAGGTCCGGAGAGACCACGTAAACTCGCAGGGAGATGTCCCCTTGCGAGTGAGGCGGACTCGGAGAGGAGGGACCATGCTGGTTTGTTGTGCCTGGCAGAGATCGATTGGGTTACCGGCGCTGGGTATCGTTGCAAGCGGTAGGTGTGGGCCGGAAGGCCGATAGGAAGAAAGAGTAAAAGAGTTGGCCGGTTGCCGACCGCGCACTATAATTTTGGGAACAGACTGGTCGCCGACATAGGTCAATTCGATTTCTTGAATTTCAGGTGGAGGTGTCTGTCCAGGAACAACGAGTTCCTGAGACAGGGCCGAAGGCGGCCAGAGGCAGAGCCCGATTATTATTGGCATTGCCGCCGTCCACGTGATGAAGCTCATGCAGGGAAGCGCCTTACTATCAGGAACGGGCCACGATGCACCCAACACAGAACCCATGATGCTGGAAGTCATCTTTAACATTGTTCAGTCGGGATTCTTGTTGTACTTAGCCACCCTGACCGGGGGCTACTTGGCGCTCAATACCGTGTCAATCTTCTCGCTCCGGCAGTATTTTGAGGAGCGAATGGGCGAACGATTTCCAGGTGCATTTACTGGATACGAGCCGCAGATCAGCATCATTGTGCCAGCATACAATGAAGCGGCGACGATCGTGAATTCTATTCGTTCTTTGTTACAGCTGAATTATCCTGAATATGAAATTATCGTGGTCAGTGATGGCTCGACCGACAACACCATTGAAGTCCTGCGGCAAGAGTTCGGATTGAAGCCGTTTCCTGAAGCCTACGGCCACGATCTGCTGACTCAGCCGGTGCGTGCCACGTATCATTCATCGACCTATGCGAATGTCCGTGTGATCGATAAAGAGAATGGAGGGAAGGCGGATTCCCTCAATGCCGGAATCAATCTGTCCGTGCACTCATTATTTTGTTGTATCGATGCCGACTCCATCTTGGCACAGGATAGTTTGTATCGCGTGGTCCAGCCGTTCTTGCTCGAACCCCGTACCATTGCTGCGGGCGGCACCGTCCGCGTGGCCAATGGCTGTTTCGTGGAACATGGACTCTTGAAAACAGTAGGCTTGCCATCTAGTTTTCTGGCACTGTTGCAAACGGTCGAATATTTGCGCGCATTTCTATCCGGGCGGCAGGGTTGGTCTCCGATGAATGCGATGCTGATTATTTCCGGCGCCTTTGGATTGTTTCGAAAAGAAGCGGTGCTGAAAGTCGGTGGGTATCGAACCAACACGATCGGTGAAGATATGGAATTGGTGGTGCGGTTGCACCACCAGTATCGCCTGAATGGTCAGCCGTATCGCATTACGTATGTGCCGGATCCGGTCTGCTGGACTGATGTCCCTGAGGATTTGCGAACCCTCCGGAATCAGCGCATCCGCTGGCAGCGCGGCTTATGCGATAGCCTGGCGGGCCACTTCGAGCTGTGCTGTCATCGAAAGGGCGGGACGGTCGGCTGGCTCGCCTTTCCGTTCATGGTGATTTTTGAATGGTTTGGGGTGACGTTTGAAATGCTCGGCTATTTCCTCTTGCTGGTAGGGCTTGCGTTAGGGCTGGTCTCATTGCATGTTTGGGCGGTCTGCATGTTTGTTGCCGTTGGGTTCGGCATCACGCTTTCGTTGAGTGCCCTCCTCATGGAAGAAATGACGTTTCATCTGTATCAGCGTCCCTCGGATTTCTGGAAATTGCTATGCGTCTCGGTGCTTGAAAACTTCGGGTATCGGCAGTTGAACTCTTACTGGAAACTGATTGGCCTCTGGCAATGGCTCCGCGGGACCAAAGCTGAGTGGGGCAAGATGGTTCGATCGGCCTCGTGGCAATCCCAGCAGCGTCCTCCAGAAAATAGCTGATCCGCGTCTCTACAGTTCCGTTCGGTTCTCGCCGATAGAGGTTGAGGAAGCCGGTCTCTATCGACATCACAGGGAGGGTTCTCGGCCATGCCATCGGCGAGCGAACTGGTCCAGTCCTGCACCACCGTCTTCACGTTGCCGGAGATCTACTTCCGCGTGCGGGACGTGGTGGACGATCCCGATTCGACCATGGACGACCTTGCCGAGGTCCTGAAGCTGGATCCGGCCATCTCGGCCAGGCTGCTCCGCATCGTTAACAGCCCGCTCTATGGGTTTTCCAAACAGATCGACACCGTCACACGCGCCGTCAATCTTCTCGGCACACAGGCCATCAGCGACCTCGTGACCGCGACGACCATCGGACGGACCTTCTCCGGTATGTCGATTCAGCTCATGGACGTCTCTATGTTCTGGCGGAAAAGCGTGCTCTGTGCCTTGCTCGCCGGGAAAATTGCCAAATCCTGTGGTCTGGAAGATAGCGAGCGGTTTTTTATCGCAGGGCTGTTGCGCGACATCGGCCACCTCGTCCTCTACCAGACCATCCCGCGGCGAGCTCAGTCCGCGCTTATCGAAGCCGGCTACCTTGAAACCTCCCTGGCCGAGGTGGAACAGTCCAGCATCGGGTGCGACTTCGTAGAAGTGGGAGCTGAACTCATCCGGTCCTGGGGGATGCCTCTGCAGATCGAGCAGGCCATTCGCTGTCAACTGAGCCCAAACGATGCCGGTGAATTTATCATCCATGCGTCCGTCGTTCATCTGGCCGGTGTCGTCGTCGACTACGAAGAGCTCGAGCCGAACCGGCGGCCTGCGGCATTGCCGTTCACCCCCCATGCTGTTACCGCCACACGGTTTGTGCCGGCCAACCTCCCGGCACTGCTCGCAGATGCCAGCGCCCAGCTCCACGATACCCTGGCGCTGATCCAGCCCCACGCCATGGCTGCCTAACAGGTTGGTGACACTGTCCGCCGGCGGCGAGAACGACGCTGGATGGATTTTGCCGTGTCTTCAGCCTACAGGATGCCGGCCAATCGATTCAGGCCCAGCGTTGCCTGGGCAAAAAACAGCTGGAATGCCTGGTAGTCCTGGGGGAGCACCGGCTGGTTGCTCGTGGCTCGATCGCAGTAGATGAGCCCAATCGGTCTCGCTCCCACCCGCAACGGCGCCACGATCGCCGATGTCGGGTTCCAGACATCGAGGAAGTCCTGTTTCAGAGTCCCGGCCATTTGGTCTGAAAAGTTGGGAACCAGGAGTGGGTCGACTCGTTTGAGGATCGTGAGAAAAAACCGGTGTTCCCGGCTGAGTGAGCCTGACAGGGACCGGAGGTACGGTGCCAGAGGAATCACGCCAAGCCCCACCCTTCCGATAAGCAGATCACTATCGCTTGGGTTCAGCAGTGCCAGACCCACACGGTCAAATCCGGCATCCCGATGGAGCGATTGTACAAATATCCCAAGGAGGCCATTCAGGTCCTTCGCACTCTGGAGCGAGTCCTGAAAGGCCTGGAGCGTTTCAAGAGGCTTGGTTCGAATCGGAGCAGTCGGTTCGTCTCGCGGTGGGGACATCGCCTGTTCCTTGCCGACCGCCGGGTTGATGGGGGGCGAGTGCAGGATCGATTCGGTGGGGTCCTGCTCCTTTGATGGTGACGTGGCTTCATCGGAAGAATCGATTGCCAGCCCCATTGAGCGGATGAGTTGGCGCCCGCGATCCATAGCCCGAATCATCAAATCCTGAACGGGCCAGAAGAGAGTCCGCTTCCGAGCTGGAGGGTCTTTTTGGCTTCCGCAACGGCAGTCCGCGGGGCGGGGCCGGTCAGCACCTCGACCAGGCGAATGGAGCCGACGAGGATACCTCGGTAGGTGTGTGGCCTACTTTGCCAATGCGCTATCGGCTGGTCCTCTGGATGACGGAAGAGCTCGATCAGATCATCAGGTAGCTTCCACATGTGGGCCAATGCTTGGGCCAAGGTCAGTCGTGGCACACCGATGAGGTGCGTCTCTTGAAGCACGCATTCCGACGGGCGCTTGGTTGTCTTGGAAATAGCCTGGAGAGCGAGAAAGAGATCAGGGTCTTGGTAGGCAATGGCCAAGTCTCCGATCGAATAGAGGAGGGCGCCGGTAAACAACTGCCCAGGCTGTGGGTAGCCTATAGCCATGCCCAGTTCGCTGGCATAGGTCGCGGCTATGAGAGACCGTGCGATCAGAGTTCGAAACTCCTGTTGGCGAAGCGGCCAATGTTGCAGCTGTTCGACGAGATGGGCCGCGGCCACAAGGGACCGGACGGTGTCGAGCCCGAGCCAGCTGACGGCATGAGGGACCGACACAATCGTCTGTTGTGGGCTATAGGCAATGCTGTTCGCCACCTGCAGAACTTTGCAGGTCAAGCCATGGTCTCGGCTGATCACCCGGGCGAGAGTTTTAGCATTGGACTGAGGTCCCATGTGATTCAGGATTTGCTGGCAGGTTGACTGCAAGATGGGAAGACAGCTGCTGGATTCGTCCAAGAGCGGCCTGATTTTTGATGGAGACGAGGGCGGATTAAATCGATGAAGGCTGATTCCATGGCCGTGCTTGAGGAAGTCATAAGGGAGTTCCTGGTTGTGGGTCAGCAGCTCTATCGGTCAGAAGCCGACTAAGCTTAAGGGTGCAACATTGTGGAGGAAAGGAGTGAACGATCGTGCATGCAGTCAAATAAGAGAGAGGGGATCATCCAGCGGCCGGGAAGTCACAGCCGCTGGCTAGGTTGTCCAGAATAGTTCTCTGACTTCGTTGTGCACCTCTACCGGATTCTCGCAAACTATTCCAGTGAGAGGTCCTCCAGGAAGATCACTTGCTCTCGAGCACGGAAGAACTGTTGGTAGGGCATGGGGGCCGCGACGGTCCGAAGGTAACACTGAGCGCTGGCTCGCACGACGTAACATCCGGTGGCTGATCGACGCAAGAATAGCATCATGAGATGCTCATATAAGTTTGATACATGAGTATTGGACATTGACGAGCTAGTGATGCAGATACTATAAGTCAGTTAGCTTCATGACTGACTGCGCGCACGGGATGATGTTCTTGGGCGTCTGAGTGTGTCTTACCCCCATCACCTGAAAGCTCTTAAGGGTATGCGTATGTGGAGATCTTTCCCGCCGGTGCTGTCGCCATGCGTGGGGTGGCTGCTGAGTGTGGCGCTTCCCATAGGACTGTCCGCCTGTGGACCAGCGCGATCCGACCCCGCGCCGAGTGTGGAATCTCACGCAAGTCTGAACGGGACATCTGCGGCGCATCCCGCACAACAAGATAGTCCGTCATCCCGTAACGATCTCACGAAGCCGGTGACGAGCCTCGTGCCTCTCGCGTCACCCCAGGAGTCGGTCCCGGACCAGAAAAAAGATTCGGCGCTTCGGTCAGACCGGACACTCCTGTCCGACCGTGCCAACCAGTCAGTAGATGCTTCGGAGCAACCTGGCATCCTTCCAATGATGAATGTGTGGACGCCGGAGGGAATGCCTGGGTCAGTCGTGGTGCTTGAAGACTCGATCGACGACGCGAGCCTCGAAGAAGATGCGAATACCGAACGTCGGAACTGGGGTATCGCGCATGAGGCGGAACAGCTGGAAGACGAAAAAGAGCAAGAAGAGAGATCCGATGAGCGGAAAGAATGACGAGTGGGGATCGCATGAACCTCAGCCACGCATGCTCAAGACTCGTGCGCATTGAATGATCTGGCCGTGGCTGTCATTGTCATGCATAGATCAGCATGAGGAGAGCGGGCATAGTATTCACTCGACAGCATCGATCGGAATAGGCCACGTCTTAGGCAGATAAGGAAGAGTCGCAAAAAATGGCGCGCGAGCATTCTTGTCAATTCACAACGATTGACGCTATCGGTGGGCACGTCACTATCTAAACAACCGAGGGGGACTGTTCATGAGAACACGAAGTGCACTCACCAGGGTCATGCAGGCTCTGTTGGTAGTTGTGTGTACGCAGGGTAGCAACACGGAGGCACAGGAGAACACGGAGGCACGGCTCAGCGCAGCTGTCAGCGCAGCTGCCCCGCTGACGTTCGAGCTCAGCCAAAAGACCACCGAGGCACAGGCGGCCGAGGCCCTTGCCTATTGGACCCCAGAACGGTTAGCAAACGCGCAGCCGATGCTTTCAAAGGTGAGCGAGAAAGCGGTCGCCGCAGAGGCAACATCGCAAGGGAGCGGGACGCCCATGTCACTCCCTGGGAAGCGCCCCACCGTGACGGCCGGCGCCGATGCTGCCGCTCGCCTCTACGATCCAGCGCAGGTCAGGATTCAGTCTGAAGATGACGGCATCGAGTTGCAGGCTGTGGGGTCGCTCGGGGCCCATTACACCAGCGCGCGGGTCAACCAGCCTGGATTGGAGACCATCTATCCAAACCGGACGGTCGGCAAACTGTTCTTCGCCGGGAATACGGGGGGGAATTTTGTCTGTTCGGCCTCGGTGCTTCGGCAGAGGATTGTGATCACGGCGGGGCACTGTGTCCATAAGGGGAGCGGCGGATCTGCAGGATTTCACCGAAACTTCCTGTTCGTTCCAGCGCTCAGAGACGGGGCTGCGCCTCTTGGAACCTTCACGCCCCGCCGTGTGGGCACCACATCCCAGTGGCGCGCCTCCAATGGCGTGGTTCCCAATGCGGCAGATTTCGGGATGTTGGAGATGAACGACAGGGCTGGCGTGAAAATTGGTGCGATCACCGGAACCTTGGGCTTCCGGACCCTTAGTCTCCTCCCTAACCACACGACGAAGCTCGGGTATCCATGTAACATCGATGCGTGCCAAAAAATGCAGCAGGTAACCTCACAAAGCTTTCGCGCGACCAACCCCAATAATGTTGAATACGGATCGAATGCCCGAGGCGGCTCGAGCGGTGGTCCGTGGGTGCAGAACTATGGCATTCAGGGCAAAGGTGGGCTGACGAGTAATCTGAATGCAATTGTCGGGGTGGCCTCCTATGGGTACGTCTCGACGGATATTCACCTTCAGGGCAGCTCTATCCCCGATAGCCGAGCGGGTGGGTTCATTCCGCTGCTCAACACGATGTGCGCCGCTAAGGCCGGCAACTGCAGCTAAGATCCTACAGATGGCAGTGGCGGGTGCGACAGTCGCACCCGCCACCCGTGCAGGTGAGTTCCCGCCACATTTACAGATTATGAGGATCGTCACCGAGTGCCCCGCTGACTCGTGAGGCATTCCGTGCTAATTAGGGCGTCATGATCAGGCGAAACGACGTGAGCATTTTTGCGCTCTCTGGACCAAAGGGGATGAGACCGTACACGTACTGGTCGGTTGCGAAATAGAGGAACTCGTTGGGCGCAAGCTGCTGCCGGAGTGCGACTTTCACCCCTTCACGTGCCCCTGGCAGTTGAACGGCAGTAATCTCGCTGCCGGGAGGCAGCAGGCCGAAGGAGTCGAGCCACTCGCGCAGTGAGCGTCCTGACGATCGCGCGAATACCTGGATGGTCAACATGGGCGGTTCAAGATCCGCAAACTGGCCGGTTACGATGTCCTTCCGTTGAAAGCGTACGCGCTGGACCGCCGCCGGCTGTGTGGGTGTTGGGTGGGTGACTTCCTTGAGGATCACGTACTCTTTGGGATATTCGACGGCAAAGCCATAGGTTGGGTCGGTGTGCATCTGCCAGTCCTTCGTCTGGATGACAGGCGACATTCCCGTCGGCCTGTCGAGTTGCCGCGCGGCACTGTCGCAACTGGCCCAGATCACACTTGCGACAATCACATAGGAAAGCCACACGACTCGAAACAGGATTGGCGCATCGTTCACCATCTATGTCCCTATCCGTCCTCCGCTCCTGTACGCATTCGATGAATCATCAATAGTAAGCTGTCGATCGAATACCAGAGAGTGGAGCAACACTGGCTCGAAGCTACCTTGCGCTGAGCTGGCCGAGGCTGTCAATGCTTCCCTTTTACCCGTTCCTGTGCTGTCGCGCAGGAACGGGAGAGTAAAAGGCGTCAGGTCGTTTGATGACGCGGTGATGGATGACGGCGTGGCAAGCGTTACCGCATCGCAACGCTGTGTCTGTCCACAATCCGGCCCGAACCCCCCTGCTCATCACACTAATTGGGCTACAAGCGTCCGAATGTTTGTTCAAAGAACTCTTTGGTGAGCTTCATATGCTGCGCGATATCCGTTTGCAGATGGCGTGCGCCGGCCTGCCAGTCATCCGTTGTGTAGCCAACCCGGCGGGCGAGGAAGATAAATTCGTCGGAGTCGGTTGGTGGAAGGACCCGATCTTTGGCGTTGCCACGGACCATGCGTAGGCCGTCGATGAGCATGCGGATAAAGTAGTAGGCCTTGCGGAGAATCTCGCCGTCTTGCCTCGTGACAAGGCCACAATCGACGAGAGTCGCCAGTGCCTGCATGGTGTTGGGAGTGCGCAGGACTGGGAGTCGATGGCCATGCATGATTTGAAGGTACTGCATGGCATATTCGATATCGACGATACCACCGGGGCTATGCTTCAAGTTGATGGTGTCGCGCTCCACCAGCTGCTTGAGTTGCTGTCGGCGCAAGGCGAGGGCATCGGGGATATTCCAGGGTTTCCCGCTATAAACGTAGCTATCGCGATGGGCCTCGACGCGCTTTCCAAGGGCCGCATCACCCGCTACATGCCGCAGCTTGATCAATGACTGGCGCTCGAATGGCGCAGCGAGGCCGCTGGCACTGTAGTACTTGGCGATCTCGTCAAAGGGATTGGTCAAAGAACCTTTTCCGCCGTGAGGGCGGAGACGCACGTCGAGGTGAAAGATGCCTTCCTGTTTAGCCTCGATCCACTGCAGCAGTTCGGCCCCCAACCGCTCAAAGTATTCGCTGTTCTCGATCGGCTGCTTACCGGCTGTGCGACCGGCGTCCCCATACACGAACATCACTTCAATGTCAGAGGCGTAGCCGAGTTCATTGCCACCGAACTTGCCCAAGCCCAGTACGGTGAAGGGACAGGGTTTTTTATTGGCCAAGCGTGGCGGGCCATGCACCGCATTCAGCTTGGCTTGGCAATCTTTCAAGCTCCGATCGAGGATAACTTCGGCTAGTTGGGTCAATGCAGCTGAAAAATCAGGCAGCGCTGTGTCTGGCTCGACGATGTGTTTCATATCGATGCGGAATAGTTCACGGTCCTTGAGGCTATTCAGCGCAGCCTTTCGATCCTCGTCGGTTTTGGCTTTATTCACCAGGCGATCGAGTTCCTTGCGAAGCGTCGCTTTTGGGGTTATGAGAGGCGCATCGCGATAATCTTGCAGGAGCGGCAGCAGGTTGCTGTGTTGACGGCGCAGAAAGTCTTCCCAGAGAAAATCGCTGGCCCCGAGCAGACGAGCGAGCAGGGGAAACGTTTTCTTGTCGCTGAGAAACGCCAAGGCTTCTTGCTGGGCTTTCCCTTTCGCTTGCTGCACCGTCAGGTCAAGAAACTGGTCAAAGGCCTCCAAGGCTTTGGTTGGGTCAGGAGCCCATGTCAGGGCATGGGTGAATTGTTTGATGAGCACGGCCGTCTGGCGCAGCTGCTGCTGATCGGTTGCATCGGTCAGCTTCTGGCCATGGCGGTTGCGGACATAGAAGCGATCGTGAATCTTCCCTTCCTCGACGTCGAACTGTGCTTTGGAAATGTACACGTTGCGCATGGCCAGGGCGTTGGCGAAGGCGTACAAAAAAGCTGGGGTATCGTCCGACCGGATATCCATGACTGTGTCGGTGGGAGATTGACTGTTGTCGAATGTGATCTGCACTGGATGGAGCAGACCACCAAAAGATGCACGGCGCTTGCCAAGCTGTTCGACCAGCCGTCGATTCACTGCACAGCGGGCCTCCGTAAATTGTCCTTTATCGAGCAATCTGATTACTAAGTGGAGCGCATCCGCCAGGTGTTTCTGTTGAATGTCGCCCAATTCCATTCCTGGTACCGGCAGCACGCGGAACACATCGACGATTTTTTTTCTGGTCAGCCCTGGACTGCCCGTGGTGCGGACGCGCGGTCCGTATCCTGCCCAACTTGTGCGAGCGAGCGGCACAGCCGCTTGTTCGCCAAACGTATAAATATCTCCTTCTTCGATATTCAGGCCGAATGCAGAGAGCAGGCCGCAAATCGTGGCGAATTCAGAGAAGTAATCATAGGCCACGATCGTGACCTCAAACCGTGTATCGTGCAGCTCGGCAAAGGCAATTGCGCAGGGGCGTTCCGGGGTGAGCTGAGCCGTCGAGCGGATATGAGCGGCAATCGTCGGGGGTTCGAATTTCCGGAAATATTCTGGGTCCATGCGGCTGAAAAAATCATGTAGGATCTCGGGCGCAATATCAGGACACAGGGGACGGACTGTGCTGAGCAGCGCGGTACGATCGGGAGCGCCAGTGGACATGGACGTTAGTATACCCGAATGGTTTCATTGTGCGTAGAGGAACCCCTGAGTATAATGCCGCTCCATGCCTCAAAGAACTACCATACCCCACTCGTCGCCTTTTCCATCGTTAACTGAAGGTCGTCCCGATAAGCCAGATCCCACGCCGATCTTGCTGGGGGAGAAGCGAAATGCTGAGGGGACCCGGGTGATTTTGTCTGCCTATGGCCTGCGTGATCCCAATCAAGCGGACCGTAATCTCGATGCCATGGCCGGTGACCCCATCCAACGACGGCGGCTGGCCGACATTCTGCCGATGATGATGGAATCCATTTCACGGACGGCCGATCCCGATCAGGCGCTGAACCACTGGGAGCGCATGTTGGAGAGTGTCTCCCGCACCTCATTTCTCGACTATCTGCGCACGTCGCCGCGCATGCTCGATCTTCTCTGTGTGATCTTCGGCAACAGCGATGCCTTGACCTTTACGCTCATTCGAGATCCGACCGTGGTGTACTGGCTGGCGGAGGAGGATGTCCTCGCACGACCTCCGACGCGGAAGGGTATGGAGCGCGCGCTGTACGCAAGCATCGGGCATCTCACCTCCAAAGAATCGAAGCTGGATGCGCTGCGCCGGTTCCAGCGGCGAGAAATGTTACGGATCGGTGTGCGGGATCTCCTCCGCCTCTCGACGGTCCCGGAAACGACCAGCTCGTTGTCGGATTTGGCTTGCCTCCTGATTCATGCGGCCTACGAGGTTGTCGATGCCGATCTCCGTCAGCAATATGGCATTCCCATGCATCAGAATCGGCAGCGACGGTGGGTGGAGACCAAGTTTACGGTCATCGGGATGGGTAAGCTTGGCGGACATGAATTGAATTACAGCTCCGATGTGGATCTGATCTATCTCTATGAGTCCCACGATGGAGAGACCAAAGCGCCGAGAGGGAGGCGTGCCGCTATCCCAGCCGGCGTCGGCATTTCCAATGAAGAATATTTTGAGATTCTCGCCCGTGAGCTCACTAGGGTGTTGGTCGAACCCACCAAGGAAGGCTACGTCTTTCGGGTCGATCTGCGGTTGCGGGCCGAGGGTTCTGTTGGCCAGTTGGCTCGCTCGCTGGTCGAGTATCGGAAATATTATGCGACACGCGGACAAGTCTGGGAGCGGTTGGCGTTGCTCAAAGCGTGGCCGGTCGCCGGATCCCATGATGTCGGGCAGGCGTTTCTGAAGTTGGCGAAGTCGTTTATCTTGGGGATCGGGGGAAAAATGGATCGCAACAAGGCGCTGACGATCGTGCAAGACGTCCGCGCCGTCAAGGACATGATCGATGCCAAAATGATGGACCGTGGCCACGCACAGCGCAACGTGAAGCTGGGGACCGGCGGGATTCGAGAGATCGAGTTTTTCGTGCAGACCGTTCAAGTCCTGGCCGGACGAAAGGTGCCGGCGCTATTGGACCGGAGCACCCTCGCTTCGCTGAACCGGCTGGCCAAGAAAAAACTGCTCTCGACCGAAGACCGCGATGCGCTGACCGCCGCGTATCTCTTCTTACGCGATGTTGAGCATAAGTTGCAGATGGTCGATGATCTCCAGACCCATGCGTTGCCCGAAAGCTCAGAAGAGCTGGAGCGCTGTGCGGTCCGGATGGGGTACGGTGCACAGGATCGGATGAAGGCAGCCAAATTGTTTCATGTCGATCATCAGCACCATACCGAGATGGTCCATCGTACCTTCAGGTCGCTCTTTATCGAGCCGACGACTTCGCCTGTCTTTAAAGCTATGCTCAGGGCCATCGGACTCAGGCATTAGCAGCAGAAGGGGCGAAAACACGAAGGGCCCGGTGGTTTCCCACCGAGCCCTTCTTTGAACCCTACCCTAATGAGCGTGCCCTCGAAGGGCCTGCCCTGAGCTTGTCGAAGGGTTAGTACATCCCTTCCATACCGCCGCCGTGGCTGTGTCCACCTGGGCCACCGGCTGATTCCTTCTTCTCTTCGGGGAGTTCGGTGATCATGACTTCGGTCGTGAGCATCAAGCCCGCGACGCTGGCGGCGTTCTGCAGAGCGCAGCGCGACACCTTGGTCGGGTCGATGATGCCGGCCTTGATCATATCGACATATTCATCCGTGGCGGCGTTGTAGCCACCGTTGGCGTTCTTGTCTTCCCGAACCTTGCCGACGACGACCGAGGCTTCTGCGCCGGCATTCGCGGCGATCTGTCGGAGCGGCTCTTCGAGCGAACGCCGGACGATGTCGAGTCCGACCTTTTGCTCCGCCGGGACATCCTTGATTCCATCGAGTGCCTTGATGCAGCGGAGGTAGGCCGTACCGCCCCCAGGGACGACACCCTCTTCCACTGCCGCCTTGGTGGCATGCAGCGCGTCCTCGACGCGGGCCTTCTTCTCCTTCATCTCGGTCTCGGTTGCGGCGCCGACATTGATGACGGCCACGCCGCCCACGATCTTTGCCAGCCGCTCTTGCAGCTTTTCGCGATCGTAGTCAGATGTGGTCTCGTCGATCTGAGCCTTGATTTGCTTCACGCGCCCTTCGATCTTCTTGGCATCGCCGTAGCCTTCCACGATCGTGGTGTTGTCCTTATCGATCGTGACACGTTTGGCGCGGCCGAGATCGGTCAGCTTGACGCTCTCGAGCTTGATGCCAATGTCTTCAGAAATCACCTGGCCGCCGGTGAGGATCGCGATATCCTCCAGCATGGCTTTGCGGCGATCGCCGAAGCCCGGAGCTTTGACTGCCACTACATTCAAGGTGCCGCGCAGCTTGTTGACCACGAGGGTGGCCAGCGCTTCACCTTCGACTTCTTCGGCGAGGATGACGAGTGGCTTACCCAGCTTGGCCACTTGCTCGAGCAATGGCAGCAGGTCCTTCATGCTGCTGATCTTCTTTTCGTTGATCAGGATGAGCGGTTCCTCCACGGAACATTCCATCCGCTCCGCATTGGTGACGAAATAGGGAGAGATGTAGCCGCGATCGAACTGCATGCCCTCAACCACGTCCAGCGAGGTGGTCATCGACTTGGCTTCTTCCACGGTGATGACGCCGTCCTTGCCTACCTTTTCCATGGCTTCCGCGATCAAATCGCCGATGGTCTTGTCGTTGTTGGCCGAAATGGTGCCGACTTGCGAGATCTCGGTCTTGTTTTGACAAGGCTTGCTGAGCTTCTTAAGCTCGGCGGTGATGGCTTCGACGGCCTTGTCGATGCCTCGCTTGATCTCCATTGGATTGGCGCCGGCGGTGATGTTCTTCGCGCCTTCCCGGAAAATAGCCTGGGCCAACACGGTGGCGGTGGTGGTGCCGTCACCAGCGATATCGCTGGTCTTGCTGGCCACTTCGCGGACCAGCTGGGCGCCCATGTTTTCGTAAGGGTTCTTCAGCTCGACTTCCTTGGCCACCGTCACGCCGTCCTTGGTGATGGTCGGGGCGCCGAATTTCTTGTCGAGAATCGCATTGCGGCCCTTTGGGCCGAGTGTTGCTTTCACGGCGTCCGCGAGCTGGTTCACCCCTCTCAGGATGGCCGCCCGTGCCGCATCGCCGTACATAAGTTGCTTTGCCATTATCTTTCCTCCGGTTATAGTCTAAAAGTTACTCAAGTCTGAACGTCATCAAGTCCCCTTTGAAACGTTGATGATGGTACGACCGTGTTTGCCACTACGCCGTAAAGACGCCCAGGATGTCTTCTTCCTTGAGGATCAAGCACTCTTCGTCCTCAATTCGAAGCTTGCTGCCAGAATACTTGTCGAACAGGACTTGGTCTCCGACCTTGACGTTCTCCACTTTCTTGCCGACCGCCTGGACCACTCCTCGTTGTGGCTTTTCCTTCGCCGAATCCGGCACATAAATCCCGCCGGCAGTCCGATCCAATTCCTCGGTGTAGGTGACGAATACTCGCTCACCCAAAGGCTGAAACCCCTTGGCAATGTTCTTCTTTTCCTTCTCAGCTGTACCCATTGCAGAACCTCCTCCTGATGAAAGTGAACTCGTTAGGCGTTGACGGTTGTAAAGAGTTGGGCTGAACTTGCGCGATCTAGGCAGCCTACGACTCAAGGAAAGAGATAGGCCTTAGTTCCCTTAAGTCAAGAGGGGGAATAAGGGATTTTTATCGTTTCCGATCACTCCTGCCGCTGCAGATATCATTTCATTGTAACCTATTGGGAAATCAACATTCTAGGAGTATTTTCTCCGGTGGGGGGCGGGGTCACTGGGATGTCATACCCGCAAGCGATCAAAATCTTTAATGTCTTTTTTGATGTAGTCACGGAGGCGTTTGATGATGCGGGCTTCCAGTTGACGGGTCCGCTCCTTGGTAATCCCGTATTTGTCGCCCAGATCATCCAAGGTCAGGGGCTGGTCGGACAGAATACGATTTCTGAGAATATCTTCGTCTCGTTCTTCCAGGGTCTTGATGAACTCGGCAAGCTTGGCCCTGAAGAGGGTCTTGAGCTGATGATCGGCGAGTTGTTCGTCTGCCGGCTCTTGATGGGAGGGCAAGACGTCCAACAGGGTATGTTCCTGGTCTTCACCGATCGGCTGGTCGAGTGAGAGCTCCCAGTTGCCGAGACGCTGATCCATTTCAACTACATCGCGCTCACGCACATTCAGACGATCCGCGAGTAATTTCGTGTCTGGCGCGAAGCCCTCCCGTTCGAGCTTCGCCTTTTCCTTTTTGAGGTTATAGAACAGCTTTCGCTGATCCTGCGTTGTCCCGATCTTGACGAGTCGAAAAGTGTGCAGGAGGTACCGGAGAATATAGGCCCGCGACCACCAGGCGGCATAGGCATAGAAGCGCACGTTTTTCGAAGGGTCGAATTTCTTGATGGCCTGCATCAGGCCGACGTTGCCTTCTTGAATGAGATCCATGTGGTCGGCCCCGGTATGGAGGTACTCGCCGGCAATCGAGACCGACACGCGCAGGTTCGCCATGATGAGCTTGACGGCTGCTTCACGGCTGCCGTGGGTGTGATACTCCTGGAAAAGCTGAAGCTCCTCTTCCTTTGACAGATAGGGATATCGGCGGACTTCGGCAAGGTACTGCTGTAAGGCCGTGACCGGCACCACGGCCATGGTGTCAGCGGGCTGTCGTCCATCAGAAGCTGGGATGTCCAATACCACCGGCGCGGCTTCGGCCTCGACGATCTCATCATCGGAGGGTTCGAGGATTTCTGGTTCTAGGGCGTCGCCCATCTCCTCCTGTGAATGGTCGTGACCGTTCATGATACGTGCGTGACTATAACAGAATGAATGAACGGCACAAAGGCTGTCTTACAGGAGTAAGTGGGCACTATGGGTAGCGCCTGTTCTGCCCCGGTGGGGGAGAGGCTCGTCAGTCTCTCCCGTAGGTGGTGTTCGCTTGCGCCTCTGAAAGCGGCTCCCCTATAGTGATTGCTATCCATCCGGAGGTCGGGCGTGTCTGAGATCTGGAGCATTCTGAAAAGCGGTCATTGGCCGTCGCTGGCGGGGGCGTGGTTACATCTGACAGTCAGTTTCATGGTCTGGCTGCTCGTCGGGGCGATGAGCCTTCCGCTCATGGCGGCGCTGCAGCTGAGCGAAACCGAGATCGCCTGGCTCGTCTCCCTGCCGTTACTCGGCGGGGCGGTGTTACGGATAGTAGCCGGATGGAGCGCGGATTGGCTCGGAGCGCGACCCACGGCCGTGGTCATTCTCGTGATGGAGTGTCTGGTGTTGTGCTGGGGGTGGCTCGGTGTCACTGGGTACGGAGAAGCGTTGGCCTTTTCGACGTGTTTGGGTGTGGCGGGGGCAAGTTTTGCGGTGGCACTTCCGATTGCCAGTCGAGCCTATCCGCCGCCGGCGCAGGGACTGGTGCTTGGCCTGGCAGCATCGGGGAATGTCGGCACCGTGCTCATTTTCTTCTTGGCGCCGCGCTGGGCTGCCGCGATGGATTGGCATCAGATCTGCGGTCTTATGGCCTGCGTGGTGGCCGTGACGACGGTCGGATTCGTGATCGCGATACCACGAACCAGGCCAGTTGCGGATGCCCATGTCGTGGGGTGGTGGTACCATGCGGTACAGTTGATTCACCGCCGGTTGGCCTATTGGCTCTCGTTCCTCTATGCGGTCACATTTGGCGGTTTCGTGGGCCTGTGCAGTGTGCTGCCGCTGGTGCTGCACGATGTCTATCGGATCGACGCGATAGAGGCCGGTGCAGTGGGGGCTTTGTGCGGGCTCATGGGGAGTGCGATCCGTCCGATCGGCGGCTATGTGGCGGATCGGCAAGGAGGGCTGCGGACGCTCTATTATGTTCTGCCGGTGATCGCGGGGGCGGTGGTGGCGGTGATCAGCCCTTCGCAAACCATGGCGGTTGTGATGATGATGGTGGCAACGGCGGCGATGGGATTCGGCAACGGCGTGGTGTTCCAGCTGGTCGCCGAATGGTTTCCCAAGGATATCGGATTGGCGTCTGGTGTGGTTGGGGCGTCGGGGGCCATTGGTGGATTTCTACTACCGATACTTATCGGGACAATGAAGGGGTTCTCAGGCAGCTACGAATCTGGGCTCTGGATGTTCGCCGGGTTCACAGTGTGTGCGTGGGGCACGGTGATCGTCGCGTTGCGGGCCAATAGGTCTTCGCCCGCTGAATTATCCTCATGAGATCTTTCGATCCTCGATCAATTCCTAAAAAAACCATATTCAAGCTTCAGTCTGAAATGCTAGATTGGCTGTCTTATGCCCATGCCGTTCAACCACATCGAAGACGCTATCCGAGACATTAAGAAGGGGAAGCTCATTATCCTGGTCGACGACGAAGACCGGGAAAATGAAGGGGACCTTGTCATTGCCGCTGAAAAGGTTACTCCACAGGCCATCAACTTCATGGCTAAACATGCGCGTGGCCTGATTTGTCTGGCCCTCACAACGGAGCGTGTCGAAGAACTGCAGTTGCCACAGCAGGCTTCGGAGAATACCGCGACGTTCGGGACCGCCTTTACCGTCTCGATCGATGCACGAAAAGACATTACGACGGGGATCTCGGCTGCCGATCGCGCGACAACGATTCATGTGGCGATCGACCCCAAGTCGAAGCCAAGCGATCTCGCTCGGCCCGGTCATATTTTCCCCCTCAAAGCGCAAACCGGCGGAGTGCTCAAACGCGCCGGGCAAACAGAGGGATCGGTCGATCTCGCACGGTTAGCGGGGCTACGTCCTGCGGGTGTCATCTGCGAAATCATGAACCAGGACGGGACCATGGCTCGCGTGCCGGAACTCACCAAGTTCGCAAAACGCCATAAACTGACGATGGTCACGATCAAATCTTTGATCGAATACCGCATGCAGCGCGAAACGTTTGTAAAAAGAGCGGGGAGCGCCCACTTGCCGACAATGTTCGGCGAGTTCGAAGCAGTCGCATTCGAGAACCTGATAGACAACCTTACCCATATCGCATTGGTGAAAGGGCGTGTGGACGATGGAGAACCGACGCTGGTGCGTGTGCATTCAGGATGTTTAACGGCGGAAGTGCTGGGATCGCTACGATGTGATTGCCGAGATCAGCTCTATCAAGCGATGGAGATGATTCAAAAGGAAGGACGTGGCGTGCTGCTCTATTTGAGCAATCAGGAGGGCCGCGGGATTGGGTTGCTGAACAAAATTAAAGCCTATGGGTTACAGGATCAAGGAAGCGATACGGTTGAGGCGAATCTGAAATTAGGGTTTAAGCCTGATCTGCGGACGTATGGTGTTGGTGCGCAGATCCTGGCGGATCTCGGTTTGCGTGCGATTAAAGTCATGACGAACAATCCAAAGAAGATCATCGGTATCGAAGGGTACGGTCTCAAGGTTGTCGAGCGGGTACCGATCGAAATTCAGCCGCGCGAGGCGAATGTTCGGTATCTTCGGACCAAGAAAGCAAAGCTGGGACATCTCCTCAAAAAGGTGTAAACATCGCAACGCTTTAGGGGCCACATCGGTTATGGGTCACATCTTGACACATTCACACGTTCTATCTTCCTATGAAACTTAGAAAAGGCTCACGCCGCGCGGTTGGATTCAGGTTCGGCATTGTGGCTGCGAAGTTCAATGCGCAGGTCACGAGCAGACTGCTGCATGCCTGTGTCGAGACACTGACTGTCCAAGGTGTTCCGCAAGAGAATGTGATGGTCGTCCGGGTACCGGGCGCGTTCGAAATTCCGCTGGTCGCGCGCACCATGGCCAAGTCAGGCCGGTTTGATGCGGTGATTTGCTTGGGGGCGGTGATTCGTGGGGACACCCCGCATTTCGAGTATATCTGTGCCGAAGTCAGCCGTGGCGTCGGGCAAGCGGCCGTGGACACCGATGTGCCGATCATCTTTGGTGTGTTGACCACCGAGACGGTGGCGCAGGCCGTGGAGCGAGCGGATACGAAGAAGTTCAACCGAGGCGGCGAGGCGGCGAAGTCCGCGATCGAGATGGTGATGGTAATGAGAAAGATCCAGGGGGGACGTTGAAAAATTGGAAAGTCGAAAGTCTTCAAGCCAAAATCGGCGGGCAGTAGGAAGAACAAAACGGTGAGTCATTTCTCTTGCCAGTCTGTGAGCGTGCGAGCTTTTCAACGTTCTCACGTTCCCACTGTATAACTATGGGCTCTCGTCACCAAGCTCGCGAGCGAGCCTTGCAGATCCTCTTTCAGCATGACATTCACGGGAAGTCCGGCGTGCATCTTGACGAGTTTTGGCGTGAATGCGAGGCGTCCGATGAGTCAAGAGCGTTTGCGGAACAGTTGGTGCAGGGTGTGCTGGAGCGTAAAAAAGAGCTCGATGCCACTATCGGTAAGTACGCGACGAATTGGACTGTGAACCGCATGCCGATCGTCGACCGCAACATCTTGCGTGCCGGGCTGTACGAGTTGCTGTGGTTGGATGAGGTGCCTGCCAAGGTTACGATGGACGAAGCCATCGAACTGGCAAAGAGTTTCGGCGACGAGGATGCCTCAAAGTTCGTGAACGCGGTTCTTGATAAGGCCTTGGCCACCGAGTCGCGGCTGGCCGCGAAGCGAGCAGACCCTGATCGTGGAATCTGGAGGAAAGCTGATCGTGATTGAACGGTATACACGTCCCCAGATGAAGGCGATCTGGGATCTGAAACGTAAATATGAGATCTGGCTGGAGGTTGAACTACAGGCCTGCGCCGCCTTCGAGCATGCCAAGCAAGCGCCACGTGGAACGGCGGCGAAAATCCGGAAGAAGGCCAAGATCGACGTCGACCGGATTGCCGAAATCGAAAAGGTCACCAAGCATGATGTGATCGCCTTTCTCGAATCGCTCATGGACACGGTGGGACCGGAACATCGGTTTCTCCACATGGGACTTACGTCCTCGGACATCGTCGATACCTCACTGGCCGTTCAAATGACCGAGGCTCTGGATCTCATCCTGGAAGGGGTTGAACGGTTACTGGCTGTCTTGAAGCGGCAGTCGTTCCGGTACAAGGATCAGGTCATGGTGGGGCGGTCACATGGCATTCACGGGGAGCCGATCTCATTTGGGCTGAAGCTCGCCCTGTGGTATGAAGAAGTCCGCCGCCATCACGAGCGGTTACGGCAGGTGCGGACCGAGATTGCGGTCGGCAAACTGTCCGGCGCCATGGGGACCTTTGCGCATCAGGGACCGGACATTGAAGAGTATGTGTGCGCCAAGCTCGGCTTGAAGGCCGATCCTGTCTCGAATCAGGTCGTCCAACGAGACCGCCACGCGTCGTATGCCACAGCCCTTGCGTTGCTTGCGGCAAGCATCGAGAAATTTGCCACCGAGATCCGCCACCTTCAGCGTACGGAAGTGCTCGAAGCGGAAGAGTATTTTTCAGAAGGCCAGAAGGGATCGTCGGCGATGCCTCACAAACGGAATCCGATTGTCTCGGAGAATCTTTGTGGCTTGGCGCGGCTCGTGCGGGCGAACAGTCTGGCGGCGATGGAGAATGTGGCGCTCTGGCATGAACGGGATATCAGCCATTCGTCGGTTGAGCGGGTGATCATGCCGGATAGCACAATTGTGATCGACTACATGCTCGCCAAAGTCACTGATCTCATCGAACATTTGGTCGTCTATCCTGATCGAATGAGGCGAAACCTTGAATTGACCGGAGGACTTGTGTATTCGCAGCGGCTGCTGCTGGCCTTGGTTGAGAAAGGGGCGCAGCGAAAAGAGTCCTACGAAGCGGTTCAGCGCAATGCAATGGCCTCCTGGAGAGGCGGAGGCGCACTGCAAGAGTTAGCCGGCAAAGATCCTTTTATCTCCCAGCATCTGAAGAACAGTGAGATTGCAGCCTGTTTCAACCCCAAGTACTATCTGCGTCATCTCGATCAGATCTATCGGCGAGTATTCGGGCGGAACCCTCGTCATGCGCCCGGTGTCAGGAGGCAGAAGGAGAGATTATGACACGATCATTTGTGATGGCATTGATGTTTATGTGCCTGATAGCCGGTCCTTGGCTAACCGATGCGCAGGCTGCGGCGGATCGCGAGAAACTTCTTACGGAACCCGGAGTCTACGGCACGTTTGCCCTCTTCGCGCTGAATGACGAGTGGGCGAAGCAAGACCCCGCGATGCGGATCGTTCGTTTGACATCGCTCAAAGGTGTGGTGGAACAGCATCGGGAGCATGTGGCAATCGATCTGTACCTGCTTCGAGGGCTTTCCGATCACGCTGACCTCTTGTTCCGGATTCATGCGGCGGAATTGCGCGCGACGCAGGAATTTCTCCTGGATCTGAAGAGCAGCCAATTCGGGAGATACCTCAAGACGGTCGGGGTCATGCACGGGCTTACCAAAAAACCGAATTACGTCCCGGGATTTCCTGATCCGATGAAGGCTGACTTGAAGGCGGTCAGTGAACCCGGCCAGCATCCCTATGCCATCGTGATCCCGGTCAGGAAGTCAGCCGAGTGGTGGGGGCTGGATCAGGAGAAACGAGCCGAGATGATGCAGGAACATACCGCCGCCACGTTACCGTATTTAAAATCGGTCAAGCGGAAGCTCTATCACTCCAGTGGGCTGGACGATCTGGATTTCATTACGTACTTTGAAACCTCCAAGCTGGAGGATTTTCACAGCCTGGTGTTGTCGCTTGAGAAGGTGCAAGAATTTCGCTATACGCGGCGATTCGGGAGTCCGACCATACTTGGTACGATGAAATCGCTGGACGAGATTGTCGAGCTGTTGGCGCAGTAAGTTGAACCACAGAGGTCCGATCATGGCGATGGGCGAGCTTCTTTACGAAGGCAAGGCGAAGAAGATCTTTTCGACGGGAAATCCAGACCAGGTCGTGCAGTATTTCAAAGACGATGCGACGGCCTTCAACGCACAGAAGCGCGGCACTATCCTCGAAAAAGGCGTCATCAACAATAAGGTCTCCGAGCGACTGTTTCAGCTCTTGGAGCAAAGTGGGATCCGGACACACTTTGTGGAGCGGTTGAATGACCGGGAAATGCTCACCAAGAAAGTCAGGATCGTCCCGATCGAAGTCGTGGTTCGGAACGTCGTCGCGGGGAGTTTGGCCAAGCGACTCGGGTTGAAAGAGGGGAACCGGATCGATCCGGCGGTTGTTGAATTCTATTATAAGAACGATGCGCTGGGAGACCCGTTGGTGAACGATGATCATCTGCGTCTGATGAATGTGGCGACCCCAGGCATCTTGCGGGAGTTACGAGAGCTCGGGCACGCGATCAATACGATCCTCAAACCGTTCTTCACTGAACGGAAGATGCAGCTCGTCGATTTCAAGCTCGAGTTCGGGGTGTTTCACAATAAACTGATCTTGGCGGACGAGATTTCTCCAGACACGTGCCGTTTTTGGGACATGACGACCGGCGAATCGATGGATAAAGATCGATTTCGGAAGGATATGGGGAAGATCGAGGAGGCGTATCAGGAGGTGTTGAAAAGGGTGTGCGGGTAAAGGGTGAGAAGGGGATAGCAGGGTTGTCCTCTTTGCTCGCGCAACGTGCATGCGAGGCTGATGGGATTGTAATCGGTGCGAGCGATGCTCGTTGCATGCACGCAGTTCAGGACAACCCCACCATCCCCCTTCAAGAAAGTAAAGGGTAGAGAAAGAGAAAAGATGCTGCGGGCATATTTGAATTATGGGCTGGTGGCTTCGGTGGTGGTTTGGGCGGCCATTATCGGGGTGATGGCCTATCGGTTAAATGAGTCACCCTGGCGGTGGGCGTTCGTGGCCTTGGTGTTTTGCGGCGGACTCACCATTGCAGTAATCTTCTGGATCAAGAAATATGTGGATCGGTTGAATGAGGCCGAAGAAAAGCAGGAGAGTAAGTTGTGAAAGCCAAAATTCACGTAACGTTGAAGTCAGGCATCTTGGATCCTCAAGGCAAGGCTATTGAGCATGCGCTAGACTCCTTGGGGTTCAAGCACGCGGCAAATGTGCGTGTCGGGAAATATATGGAACTGGACCTTCAGGAGGCCGATACGGCCAAGGCTGAAGTGGTGGTCAAGTCGATGTGCGAGAAGCTCCTGGCGAATACGATTATTGAAGACTATCGGTATGAATTGACCGCGTAACTTCGCGTGGGGTTTGCCACATGAATGTCGGTGTTCTTGTATTTCCCGGTAGTAATTGCGATCACGACTGTGCGCATGTCTTGAAAGATGTGCTCGGGCAGAATGCCACAATGGTGTGGCATAAGGAGTCGTCATTAGCCGGCTTGGATGCGGTGATCCTGCCGGGAGGATTTTCATATGGCGATTATCTCCGCACCGGAGCGATTGCGCGGTTTTCTCCGGTCATGCAGGCGGTCAAGCAGTTTGCGGTTGAGGGAAAATTGGTGCTGGGGATTTGCAACGGATTTCAGATTCTACTGGAAGCGGGTTTGTTGCCCGGCGCCATGTTACGAAATAAGTCGCTGCACTTTATCTGCCGCGAGACCTACGTCAAAGTGGAGAATGCAGCGACGCCGTTTACGAATGCGTGCAAACCTGGTCAGGTGCTCAAAATTCCAATCGCGCATGCGGATGGGAACTACTACACCGATTCCGTGACCTTAGCTGGGCTTCAAGCCAATGCACAGATCACCTTCCGCTATTGCACGGTAGATGGGACGGTCACGCCGGGGAGTTGTCCAAACGGTTCGCTCGACAATATTGCAGGACTTTGCAATGCCGAGGGGAATGTCCTGGGCATGATGCCCCATCCGGAGCGCTGCGTGGAGACCATGTTGGGAAATGAAGATGGGCGACACATCTTTCGATCGATGATCGCGTCGTTAGAGCACAAGCAGGTGGCAGAAGTCCGGTAAGCGCTCCAACGATGATTTGGCGGGATCGCTCTCCAGAGGATTGAAGATCGGAAGTGCGCACGGTAAAGTATTCAGTCAGTTGGTCGGTAACAGCTTCAACTTCTTTTATACCTAGAGGAGGGTCGCAATGAGACGTATAGGTGCATTGGTGGCAGCCATTGGGCTATTAACCTTGGGTTCAGGCGCTGGTGTGTTTGCTGCGACAGATGACGGGAGCAAGCTCACGATCACGAGTCCGGCGCCTGGCGCCAAGGTGGGAAAAGATATTGAACTGGTCTATGAGCTAACGAAGGGCACCCAGGCGACGCATGCCCATTGTTTTGTGGATGGCGAATACCAAAAGGGCTGGGACAAAAAGACCGTCAAAGGGATGAGTCCCGGGACTCATGAAATCAAGGTTGTTGCGGCAGATAAGGATCATCAAATGTTAGCCGCGGAAGCAGCCATTAAGGTGGAAGTTCAGTAACAGCTCAGGGCTTACGATTCAGATCGACGGACCGGCGAGGTGCTATTCTGGTATCTCGCCGGTCAAGTTGTCCAGTGCGTGCAGCTGTTGCCGCCATGTCCTGAAGACACATCTGTAGCAGATTCGATATACTGTGGAACGTTTTGTTACTATGAAGTTTAGGACATGATGCAGGCCAGTACACCGCCAATTACCAAAGAACTCATCGCTCAGCACAATTTGACGAGCGAGGAGTATCAAAAAATCATCGACATTCTCGGGCGTGAGCCCAATCTGACGGAACTCGGCATGTTCTCGGCGATGTGGTCTGAGCACTGCTCATACAAAAGCTCGCGCGTGCATTTAAAAAAACTGCCGACGACCGGGCCTCGTGTCGTTCAAGGGCCAGGGGAAAATGCCGGGGCCGTCGATATCGGGGACGGGTTGTGCGTGGTGTTCAAGATGGAATCGCATAACCATCCATCTTTTATCGAGCCCTATCAGGGTGCAGCCACGGGAGTGGGCGGCATTCTGCGCGATATCTTTACGATGGGCGCGAGGCCGATTGCGTTGCTCGATTCCCTGCGGTTTGGAGAGCTGCACTCGCCCAAGACTCGTCATCTCATGAAGGGGGTCGTTTCCGGCATTGCTGGTTACGGCAATTGCATGGGAGTGCCTACTGTGGGAGGCGAGATCGTCTTCAATGATATCTACGCGCTGAATCCATTGGTCAACGTGTTCTGTCTCGGGCTGGCCTATAAAGACAAAATTTTCCGTGGCACGGCGGCAGGCATCGATAATCCCGTGATCTACTTCGGGTCAAAAACAGGCCGTGATGGAATTCATGGGGCGACGATGGCGTCCGATTCGTTCGACGATCAATCAGAGCAGAAGCGGCCGACGGTACAGGTTGGTGATCCCTTTACCGAAAAATTGCTACTAGAAGCTTGTCTCGAGTTGATGGAGGGAGATCTGCTCGTAGGGATTCAAGATATGGGGGCGGCAGGGCTGACGAGTTCGTCCTGCGAAATGGCGTCCCGCGCCGGCAACGGGATGGAATTGGATCTGACTGTGGTCCCGAGGCGAGAGCCTGGGATGACGCCATACGAGATCATGCTGTCCGAGTCGCAAGAGCGGATGTTGATGGTGGCAAAAGCCGGCAAAGAAGAGGACTGTATCGCCATATGCAGGAAGTGGGATTTGGATGTGGCTGTAGTCGGAAAGGTAACGGCAGACGGTATCTTGCGTGTGAAAGATCAGGGGAAGGTTGTGGCGCTGATTCCGGCAAAGGCATTGGCTGACGACGGTCCGCGCTATGAGCGACCCTATCAGCCGCCAGCCTATCAAGATATGTTGACGAACCTGAATTATGACGTCCTCCCAGATGTGAAAGACGCGAATGTGGCCCTGTTGGCCTTGTTGGAGTCGCCGACCATCGCCAGCAAGCGGTGGGTCTACGAACAGTATGATCACATGGTGAGGACGAATACGACGGTTCGTCCTGGATCCGATGCCGCGGTGGTGCGGATCAAAGGCACGAACAAAGCTGTAGCCATGACGGTCGATTGCAACAGCCGCTATTGTCTATTGAATCCCTATGAAGGGGCCCGGCTAGCCGTGGCCGAGGCAGCGCGGAATCTCGTCTGCTCCGGGGCGGTACCGATTGGTTTGACGGATTGTCTCAATTTCGGCAATCCGGAGCGACCGGAGATCATGTGGCAGTTCGTGATGGCAATCGAAGGCATGAAAGACGCCTGCGAGCATTTTCAGATTCCCATCGTGAGCGGGAACGTCAGCTTTTATAATGAAACGAATGGACTTTCCATTTACCCAACCCCCATGCTGGGTATGGTCGGGTTGATCGATGATGTGGAACGGTCGATGACTCAGTGGTTCAAGCAGGAAGGCGACGAGATCCTCTTGCTTGGCTCTTCTCGTGAGGATTTGGGTGGATCGGAGTATCTCAAGGTCGTGCATGCTCGTGAACAGGGATCGCCGCCCTATCTAAGTCTGACTGCGGAAAAGGGGCTCCATGATTGCGTGCTGTCCCTAATTCAGAATGGTTTCTTACGATCCGCCCATGATTGTTCGGAAGGCGGTGTCGTTGTCGCATTGACGGAAAGCTGTATCTCTGGACCAGAACAGACTTTCGGTGCCGTAGTAAGATTGAACAGAGGTCGGCTTCGAAAAGACGCCGTTCTCTTTGGCGAAAGTCAATCGCGGGTGGTGGTCTCCGCAAAGCAGGTCGATCGACAGGCTATACTTTCCGAGGCGAGGCGCTTTGGTGTGCCGGTGGAAGTGATCGGGGCTGTTTCCGGCGAACGGCTGGTTGTGTCTGTGGGAGAGGAAGGTTCGATGGAACAGGTGATCGACCAGCCGGTGGCGACATTATATGATCGGTGGGCGTGTTCTCTGGAGCGAACGTTGAACCACTCCTAGCCTCGTGAATCGTTGAGGATCATGCACAAAGAACTGCCGATCGTATCGCCTGATAAGTTCCACGACGAATGCGCCGTCTTCGGCGTCTTCGGCCACGAAGAAGCCGCCAATCTGACGTACTTGGGTCTGTACGCGCTGCAGCATCGCGGGCAAGAGGCATCCGGAATTGTCGCGGGAGATGGGGAGCAAGTGTTCGTGCAGAAAGGCATGGGTCTTGTCGCCGACATTTTTCACAAATCAGTGCTGGAGAAATTGCCCGGCCATATGGCCGTCGGACACAATCGCTATTCCACGACCGGCGGCAACGACTTTAAGAATGTGCAGCCACTGACCGTGAATTTCGCGCTGGGCAATTTGGCGTTGGCTCACAACGGCAATCTTATCAATGCCCAGATGCTCCGACACGAACTGGAAGCCTACGGGGCGATCTTCCAGTCCACATCGGATAGTGAGGTCATTATCCACCTCATCGCCCATTCACGCGCAGATTCCTTTCTTGCGCGTGTCGTCGATGCGCTGAGTCAGGTGCGCGGCGCATTTTCTGTTGTTTTGATGACCGACAATGGGCTCCTCGCCGCGCGTGATCCGTACGGACTCAGGCCTCTATGTATCGGGCGTCTTCGCGGTGGCTGGATTGTGGCGTCGGAGACCTGTGCGTTGGACTTGCTCGATGCCGAGTATATTCGAGAGGTGGAACCGGGTGAGCTGATCGTGATCACCGACCAAGGGCTCGATAGTCATCATCCGTTTCCCAAACAGAATCCAGCCATGTGTGTATTCGAGTATGTTTATTTTGCCAGGCCTGATAGTAAAATCTTCGGGGGAAACACCGTCTATACCACGCGTAAGGCGCTGGGACGGCAGTTGGCTCAGGAGGCGGGGGTACCGGCAGATATCGTCATTCCTGTTCCAGACTCCGGTGTCCCGGCGGCGCTTGGTTATGCCGAAGGGGCCGGGATTCGCTTTGAAACCGGTTTGATCCGTAACCACTACGTCGGGCGGACATTCATTGAACCCGAACAGTCGATTCGTCACTTCGGGGTCAAGGTTAAGCTGAATGCCGTGCCGGAGGTGTTGGAGGGGAAGCGGGTCGTCGTCATTGACGATTCGTTAGTTCGTGGCACGACGAGTCGCAAGATCGTCAAGATGATCCGACAAGCTGGGGCGAAAGAAGTCCACATGCGAATTAGCTCACCGCCGATCATCTCGCCCTGTTTCTATGGAATCGATACTCCGACGAAAAAAGAGCTGATCGCATCCGATCACTCAACCGAAGAAATCCGCAAATACATCACTGCGGACAGCTTGGCCTATCTCAGCCTTGATGGGATGCTCAAGTCTGCGCCGAAGACGCCGGATCAATACTGTACAGCCTGTTTCACGGAACGCTATCCCCTCCCGTTTACCCGCGCGGAAGAGCTTCAGCTTGGCTTGTTCGAATCAGCGCGCTGAGTAGACTCCTACGATATTATGCCGCCTGAACAAGACGACGAAAAAGAGCTGCAACCAAGAGGTCGACCGCGAGTGCCGGTCGATTATCCCGTCCAATTCACCGGAGACGAAGGGGCAGGCCATGGGATTGTGAGGAACCTGACACTCGCCGGAGGTGAGGTTGACAGTCAGATCCAGCTTCCTATCGGAGCGCGCGTGTGTCTTCACGTGCAGCCTCCAGGTGCTCGGCCTCCGATCATCATCACTCTTGCCATCGTCCGATGGAAGCAAGGTGATCGATTCGGAATCGAGTTTGTTCGATTTGAGGGGACGGCCAAGGAACAGCTCAAGGATATGCTGAACCAGCGCGAAGGTCCTGCCCAAGATTAGTTTCTACTCTACGCTGCGGTTGCCCCTCCAAAAATTGCCATGATAGGATACAGCTCTTAGGAGCCGATAGCCTGAGCGATGAGAGAACGCCGTTGGCGGATTGTTTTGAGCCTCCTACTATCGATCACGAGGCTCGGAGCTCTTCTCGAAAGGGAGGTCGCAATGAGAAAGCTGTTACTGGCATTCGGGGTGTTGACCGTCCCGCTGCTGTGTGCTCCGCTGATGTTCGCGGCCGGGTTGTTTCAGGTGGGAGAGAAAGCCCCATCGTTCACCCTCGCTGCCATCACCGGTGAAACTGTGTCGCTCGAGTCCTATAAAGGTAAAGTTGTGGTGCTGGGACTCTTTCATATCTGCGATCCATGCATGATGCAAGGGAGCGCCTTACAAAAAGTATATGAGTCGACACAAGGCAAGCAGGTGGCCGTGCTGGGCGTCAATTCGTCAGGCAATGCGAAGCGAGAGGTGGGCGAATTCTTGTCTGGCTTTCCGGTCAAGGTCACCTATCCCTATCTGTTAGATCCCGCCAAGGTGACAGATAAGCTGTATGGTGGGGGAAAGTTTATTCCCAATGTGTATGTGATCGACCAGCATGGCGTCATCCGCTGGCAGCGAGTCGGCAATATGGACTTGGCGGGAGCCGACGTGATTGTGGTAGAGGTCGAGAAGCTGTTGGCAGGTGGAAATAAGATGTAGCAGGCCGGGACAGATGTTTCTCTATGCTTGCTGACCGCCCGCCAAGACTCGATCGAATCTAGAAAGCTGGCGGCGATCGGTCAATGTGGGTGGTAAGAGAAACATCAGCCCCCGCCTGCTAGAAAATGATGTGGAGAGGAGAAGGGGAAATAATGGATGAGATGGAGGAGGGGAAACAAAAGTTTCTAGAAGTGGTACAGGGAATTGACGGGTCCGTCCAAGTCGTGATTCCTGTCACTCCCTCCAACAGCATGTTTTTGATCTCGCTGACGAAAGGGCCGAATCGTAAATTTATCACCGTGCCCGAGGACGACATTATCGACTTGCCTCATGAAGCAAGCATCCGGACGAAAGTCACCAAGACGGTCAAGGACGCCATCGCAGCCCTGTGATTTCTGTGATGTCATGAATTCTCAATGAAAATCCGCCGTGTCTTGCCATGAAACAAATCCTGCCCGATATCTGGCAATGGTCGTGGTTTTCCGACGAGAAGCAGCTCGACTTCAATGGGCTGTTTCTGATGATCGGTGAGCATAAGATCCTAGTAGACCCACCCCCGATGACGGCCGAGGCGAGAACGGTCGTCCGCCGACATGAGCCGGTCGACTACATCATTGTCACGAACCGAGATCACCTCCGAGAGGCTGCAGTCTATCAGGCAGAGCTCGGGTGTCAGCTGCGAGTGCCGGAAGCCGATGCCGCTCAGATGGATGTGACTCCAACGAAGACCTACAAGGATGGTGAGTTATTACCAGGCGGGATATGGGCTATCCATCTAGAGAATCAGAAGTCTTCGGGAGAATCAGCATTGTTTATCGAACGGGGGCGAGGTGTGTTGATCGTAGGGGATGCGCTGATCGGCAAACCGCCAGGTTCCGTACGTCTGCTTCCTGCCGAAAAGTATGTGGACATCCAAAAGGCCAAGGATGGACTCCGCCGCCTCCTGAAGTACAACTTCGATAGCCTGCTTGTCGGAGACGGTGCCTCCATCCTAGTCGGTGGGAAACAGCAAGTGGAACAGCTCTTGTCAGTGGCGTCATGACAGTGCGTCACAGCCTATCCGAAGAATTGAATCGACAAGGTAACGAGCATTTCTCACGAGGGTTCTACACGGAGGCCTATACCTGTTACGCCAAGGCGTTAGAGTATGATCGGCTCACCGGTGATCAACGTGCCTTGGTCGCCACACTTGGTAACTTGGGGAACATCTGCGCAGTCAGCGGACGGCGTGATGCCGCCCAGGCGAACTATCAGGAGGTCTTGGAATTGCAAAAATTCCTCGGTGATGAAAAGGGCATCGGGACGACGCTGGCAAACCTGGGGAACCTCCGGGCTGATGCCGGCGAATGGGATCGGGCACGGGCGTATTATCTGGAGGCCCTCGATCTCATGACCAAAACGCATGATGAGCCGGCCCAAGCTGTCTTGTTCTCGGACCTTGGTCTGGTGGCTCGTGAAACCGGTCACTTTGAGGAGGCCATTCAGTTGTACGAACGGTCGTTGGAGTTGATGCGTCGGTTGGGTAATCTGGGCGGTGTGGCGGACGCCTGGCGCATGATCGGCCGCACATTCTTGATGCAAAAACGCTACGATGAGGCCACCGCCTGCTGTCAAACCAGCCAGTCGGTTGCCGAGCGGTTAGGCGATGAGCTTCGCGTCGGTGGTGCCCGATACGTGATGGTTCAATGTTATGAAGACATGGGGCGTTTGCAGGACGCCGCAGATCTGCTCGAACAGGTGGTGTACATGGATCGCAAGTATCGCCTGCCGAAACTGGAAGAAAACACGCAACGCCTGCGCACACTTCGCGCCCGCCTCGCCGATCCATATCAGTCGCGACCTCATCGAGGGATGCAGGCATGACCGAGCCGGCTTCCCAAGACTGGACCCAGCTTCGTGCCGACCTGATGCGGTCTTTCCCCCAGTTTTACGAATTGGAGCCTAACGGTCCGCTCGTCATGGATCTTGGTGGAGACGGCTGGCTCTTAGAAGTCAGACCGGACGGGAGAGTCCTTTGCCAGTATGGGATGGCGATGGATGAGGTCATGGTGCTCATGTCGGAAGGTACGCCGGAGGACTTAGGAATCGATGAAGTTGCGAAACAGGCCAAATACTTTCTCCAGCCGGCTGTCGCCAAATACCGGGCGCTCCTCCTTCAATCCGGGTTTGTAGAGGAGACCGAGATGACGGACGAGTTCGTGGCGATCACATTTGCGCGAGATGCGGATCTGCAGAATCGAACCAAACTAGAAGATCTCCTCAGATGGTGTTGCAGGCAAATCGGACGCGCATCGTGACTCAACGCATCACGACCTTCAACGAATTTCGGGACGCGGTCTCATCCTATCGATTGCCACGTGTGTTGCTGGTCGCGCTGGAACTGGATCTGTTTACGACCGTCGGCGACCGATCGTGGACGATCCCCGACCTTGCCAAGCAGCTCAAGGTCAGCGAACGGGGCTTGAGCATCCTATGTCGTAATCTTGCAGCGGTCGGGGTATTGCAGAAAAAAGGAGCGGGCTATAGGAATAGCCGACTTGGAGCTACAGCGCTGAATGTCGACCATAGCGCCTATCGCGGCGGCTATTTGAATTTGATCAAAAGCCATTGGGGGGACTGGATACGGCTGTTGGAATCTGTGCGGAGTGGTTTGCCGATCGACCATGATACTCCAGACAGTCCGGACTACCGTAGGCAATTCACCTGGGCCATGCACCACAGGACCTTGGAAATTGCCCCGGCAATTGCGGCCCAGATCCCTTTAGCTGGTTCTACAACACTGCTGGACCTCGGCGGAGGGCCAGGCACCTACGCCATGGCATTTCTCGCGAAGCATCCAATGCTTCGCGCCACTGTTTGCGATCGAGAGGCCGCGCTTGAGGTCGCCAAAGAAATCGCCGATACTCACAAAGCGAGGCGGCGACTGTCCTATCTCCCACTTGATTTCTCCAACGAGCCTATTCCTGGTACCTACGATGTGATCTGGTATTCGAACGTGCTGCACATCTATTCGCCCGAAGAGAACCAGGCTATTTTTCGCCGAGCGGCGGCAGGATTGAGGCCGGGGGGACGACTCATCATCCAAGATGCATTTCTACACGATCGCGAAGGTGTGTACCCAGTAGAAGCAAGCTTGTTTGCTGTGTCGATGCTGTTGTTCACGCGAGGGGGAAATACCTATTCCGTACCGGAAACTACGGGATGGCTGAAAGAAGCTGGATTCGTCGGTGTCAAACAGCTCCCACTCAAGAAAGGGACGGAGGACTGGGAGGGCGGGATTCTGGAGGCGTCGGTCCCTGGCTCATGCCTAAAAACGACCGTCCGCCGAACACGATCAAGCAGAAATAGAAAAGCCCGCTGATTCCGCTTCCCACCATAGAGACAATTCCTTCTGAATCCTTTGCCGGTGTCTGAACGATCGTTGCGACGTCCATTGCCAACCCAACCGTAGCGTAGAAGACACAAACCGCTGATGCCCATCGAAACTGGAACCAAATCAAAAGAGCGAGTCCAAGCGGTATGAGAATGAAAAAGCTGATCTTCCAATCAATAACTAGCGGGATGGAAGTCTCGCTCTGTAGGAAGAGAAACCCTGCCTCAATAATGAGGGTGCTGAGTACCAGAATCAGCAAGAGGCGTTGTTGCATTCGGTCACTATAGACCGTCGAAGAAAAGTTCGGCAATGGGTGCCTTGTTGTCGTGAATATCTCAGTGTTAGCCTTTTTCTACTGTGGGTAACGATCAGTCAGCAGATAGCCAAGTTGCCCGGGTAGGCTTGTCTTCTGCTGTATGATGGGGAATGTCGACTCTGTGTTGTCATAAAAACGAAGCTTGACCAACTATAAGCTGGGCAAGCAGGAACGGATGTCAGATTCCTCACGTATCAAAGCGATGAGGCCCTAGTGGCTCTAGGGTGAGAGTGTCGTCCTGCTGTGGCTTTCTTTGATTCGACCTTCTGGAGAAGTACTCTAGGGGCTCGACACGCTTCTCCCTCTCCTTCCTAACCTCCCAGATGGGAAACTTCTGCTGTGGTGGTTAGGGTTCCCTTCCGCAAAGCGGCTGGCCGATTGGGCTATCGCATGATTACTCGCCATCGGTATCAATGGTTTGGCGAAGCCAAGCCCCTCAGTCGACAAAACTGACGAAGCGGGTCCCTTTCTTCTCCAAGCCCCCCTTTCGAGGGGCTTCTTCCTAACAGCGAGGAATTTACGAACGACCTACCCTCTTTCAGAATGCACACAGCTGTTTGGAGGGTAGATATATGTTGCATACATGGGTTGTATCGGCGAGTTGTTCTGATCTGACTGATCAACCGCGGGGTGGAGCGTACCATGCCTCTTCGAGGATTCTGAGCTGGGTCGTCGCGGTCGTCTTGTGTCTCTCATCCTCCATTGGTCAGGCTTGGGGAGAAACCAGCGAAGAGGGAAAAAAGACAATTGTGGCGGCAGGGTTTGGGTATCAAATCGGTACCGTCTCGACGATCGCAGTAAAGGTCTATGATACTGAGTCGGGCGTCATCTTGTCCGATGACGTGTATGAACTATCCGTTAAAGAAAGTGATGGGGTGAGATCGAGTCGCGGGCCGCGGGTTTTTGCTGGAGGAGTCGGACTTGGCGCGACAGATCTCTCTAATTTTGTATTGCGGGTATACGATGCCAATACCGGAGTGTTCCAATGGGAAGGGCGACTCAATCTGGTGCAACCTGACGGGAAGGCAGAAGGGAAGCTCGTATCGACCGTGCTCCCACGGCACGCAATCATCACGAAGGTGCAAAGTGTTGAAGCGACGATCGAGGAGCCGGTGTTTTTGCTGCGTGCCATGGACTTGGCGACCGGCATGCTTGTCTGGGAGGATGAGTTTACGACTGCCAGCATGAAAATTCCGCGAGCCCAGCTGATTGCAGGCCCATCGCTCCAGCCGGAGAGCAGTCCACCCGCGAACTCTCATGCCTTTAACTTTAGTATTCGCATGTATGATCCAAGTGGAAAGAAAGTTTTGTGGGAGGATCAGCTATCTCAGCGGGAGTCCGATGAAGGGCCAGAGCAGTCGCACAGCGATCAGGCTGATCTACTTCCCTCTTGGCCTAACTTCTCCCAGGAAGGGTCTGTGGCAGGATCGATCTAGCAGCGCGAGTATCTAGTATCTAAGGCCAATCGACTAGCAAGCAAGTAGAGCGACGTTACGGTTGACTCGCTTCGAAGCTCTCGAGCCACTGTCGGTGGAACTGTTCGTAGGAGACAGATAGTTTGTTCTGAATCGCATCGGCTACGGATGACTTCGCTTGCAACGCATTTAGCAGTTCATCGACGCGGGCCATTCCCCATCGCTCAATCAAGTAGCGTGTTGCCGAGTTAGCTTCTGCGTAGGCCACTGTCGACGCACTGGCTGGCAGTGCGCCCCAAGAGCCTTCTAAATACGCTAAGGGAATGACCGTGATATCCCCGCGCATGGCCCGATCAAGC
>Ga0224505_10000288_pt1 | contig 35457 bp, 32 predicted proteins | sample SF_Jan12_sed_USG_FD_169102 | JGI IMG/M metagenome (GOLD analysis project Ga0224505, IMG submission 169102) | Sediment microbial communities from San Francisco Bay, California, United States - SF_Jan12_sed_USGS_4_1 | ecosystem: Environmental > Aquatic > Marine > Sediment | place: USA: California... | reverse complement strand
ATGAGCGACGGGTCCATCACGGTCATCGATTTGCAAGAAGACAAGGTGCTGGGGAGCATTGATACCCTGAAGGCCGCTGGGTTCAACCCCAACTGCATCATGCTGTTACCCAACCATTTTCAAAAGGGCGGGATACGTGAGAGCATGCAGTGACCGCACTGTCAGCAAGGCCGTTCTGTTGTCAGCGATTCCTACCTGAGAGAACGGAGGCAAGGCTAGTAGGCTGCTAGGTGGGGATGTCGCGTGTGCCGTCGTAGGACGTGCGGGATTGGAATGACAGTTTGACGACGTCGCCGTCGCGCACCGGTGAATCGTCCGACCCGATCTTCTTGTTGATGGTGATGAGCGCTTCTCGGTTCTTGATATAGTGCAGCAATGGGCCCAGTTGTATGGGGTGTGCTTCTATCAGTTGTTTCACGGTCGTTGGACCCATGACCGGGACCTCCAGCTCACTTTCTTCGACCACCGCACGGAGGGTCTGTCCAAAAATCTGTACCGACACCATCAGCGACTCACCACGCCTCTCGTCCGTATGATTCCCATCTTTGTGCGGGGCTACTATACACGATCTATGAACGTGACTCAGCTCTTCTTGCCCTCGGCTGCTCGATAAGCCTCTTGAAGCAGTTGCGCGACATGTTTGACTTCGACGGCGTCATCTAATCCATTTTTCAGCTGAATCATGCAGGCAGGACAACTGGTCGCGACCACGTTTGCGCCGCTCTGATTGATGGCACGGGCTTTTCGCTCAAAGATCTTCTTCGACGTGTCATAGTCTTTGACGACGTAGGTGCCTGCGCCTCCGGCGCAACGATCGGCGTCCTGCATTTCGACGAAATTGACCCCAGGCAATGAGGACAGGACTTGTCGTGGTTCCTTTGTCACTCCGGCTGCCCGCAGATGGCAGGATGAATGGTAGGTGACGCGTTTCGTGGTTCCTCCAGTATTGGCCATCGGAGGGTGCTCCGACGAGCGGGCGACGAATTCCGAAATATGCACGACTTTCTTGGCCAACGATTCGGCCCGCTGCCGTTCCTCTCCTTCCGGGAACAGCGTGGGATAGTCTTTCAGCATTAGGGTGCAGGAGGCACAACCGGTCACGATGGTTTTGTAGGGTGCGAATGACCAGAGATTGAATCGGGCTCCATCACGCACCAGATCGACATGCCCATAGGTTTGAATCGGGGTTCCTGAACAACGTTGCGGAGGCAAGGCCGGCTCTACCCCATGCTTCTTCAAGACCTCGATCACGGCGTCACCGACTCCATCATCGAAATAGTTGGCCGCACAACCGTGGAAATAGGCGACGGTCCGCGTTGGCGACTCCTCTATTTCTCTCGTGGCCAAATGCGCATATCGCTCGCGCAAGTGGCGTCGAGCCAGCTTCGGTAACACAAGATCATGTGGCAAACGAGCGGTTGGAGCCAAGGCCTTCATGATCGGCCCGGTGATTCGTTCCAACAGCTTCCTAACAAAAGGACGGTCCCACAGTCGTTGTGTGCTCGCCAGCACGTGCACGAATGCGTCAAAGTTGAGTCCTTTTGCTTGCAGTCGAAATATCCAGCCTGCCAACCGGTTGGGATGCTCTGCCCGCTTCTGAAGAATCAGGTCTGACACATCCACGCCGGCGGGACAGATCGTCCGGCACGATTTGCAGTTGAGGCACGCCTCTACCACGCGTTTTGAATTGAGATAGCTGTAGTCCTTCGCCGTGACAATTTCAAACCAGCCGCGCGCACTCATGTCCTCGGACTGAAAGACGTCATACACCGGACAGACCGAATTGCACTTCGCGCAGGTGGCGCAGGATTTTGAGAGTCTGGTGTAGTCGATGTGGTCTGTAAACGACGCGTCGCTCAGCTTGATCCCTGGGTTCAGGATGTTGTCCGGATCGAACGCTTTCTTGACCTGCACAAAAAGGCCGTAGAGTTCTTCCCCGAACATGCGTTGAACGAGCTCGGCCCGGATGCGACCGTCGCCATGCTCGCCGCAAATCGATCCGCCAAACTGATTCAGCACGGTCGAATGGACATCCTGATAGGCCTGCACCATTTTTTCAAAATCGCCACGATCGTTCACGTCCAATAATGGGACGATGTGCGCGTTCCCATTTCCAATATGGCCGAAGATGGCCACCGGGACGTGTTGGCTTCCAAAGAAGCCCTCGAGATAGCGGATCAACTCGCTGATGCGATCAGCTGGCACAACGACATCGTCAACAAAGTTGATCGGCTTCTTCTTTGGGTCGAATCGATAGAGGGTCGGGTACAACGCCTTGCGGGCCTTCCACAGTTGTTCTCTTCGTTCAGCATCGAATGCGAGTGTGGTCTCCGAGGCCAGCTTGTAGGGTCGACAGATGGTACGAAGGGCATCGGCCTGCTCTTGGAGATCGATCTCAGTCGAATCGGCATCCAACTCAAGCAAGAGGGTGGCTGCCGCATCAGCGGGAATGCCATGCTTTGCCCGCCCGATTAAGTTGAGCGTATTGGCATCCATGACCTCCAAGGCACTTGGCTGGAGCGTCAGAATCTGCGGCACCGCGTGACCCACCTCTTCCAAGTTTTTGAAATGCAGCAGTGCCGTCAATGTGGACGCAGGTCTGTTCACCAGCCTCAACGTCGCTTCACTCATGATACCCAGTGTCCCCTCGCTGCCGACGAACAATTTGGGTAAGTCAAAAACTCCCTGTGCCAATCCATCGGCCACTCCGAAAAGATTGTACCCGCAGCTATTCTTGCTGACGGTCGGTCGCTTCGCGGCGATGAGGTCAGCGTGGGCCTGCGTCAGCACCAGCACATCGCGCAGGGCCGGCACCATCGTCAACAAACGTTCAAGCGTTGGATCAGTCAGCGGATAGGCTCGCGCCTCGATCCAGGAGGATGAGGTGAGGCACAACCGGAGGCTCTGCACATTGTCTTTGACCGAGCCGTAGCGGAGTGTATGGGGGCCTGACGAATTGTTGGCGACCATACCGCCCAGTTTGCACATGTCGCCGCTTGAAGGGTCTGGCCCAAACATAAGTCCGCGAGCACTGAGCTGTTTGTTCAATTCTGCCAGGACGATTCCCGGTTGGACTCGCGCCCATTGCTCCTCTTGATTCACCTCAAGGATTCGATTGAGATGTGAGACGTCCAGGATGATCCCTGAACCGATCGCGGAACCAGTGAGATTGGTGCCGGCTGCCCGAGGGGTCAGCGGAATTCCTCGCGACCGGGCATAGCCGATAGTCGCGGCAATGTCATCTTCCGACTCAACGAGGACGACTGCCTGTGGAGGAATGCGATAGATGCTGGCGTCCACCGCATAGGCGGTGAGCGTCGGTCCATCGTCTTTGACTTTTTTCGAGCCTAACAGGGTGCGAAGGTCATTCCCAATCGCACGAGATTTTGTCGGTTGGATCAATGGAGAAGAGGTGGCCATGGATCGTGATGTCTCCTACTCAGTGAATTCTTCAGACACCCTCAGTCGTTGTCCTTGTGGTCAATTTCTCCTACAATAGATCGCCCAATGGATCGCCCGGCCTTATATATCACCCGCCAGTTACCACAGCCAGTGTTGGACGCAATTCCCCGATACTACCAAGTGTCTGCCACACCAGCAGATCGGCCACCAACGCTGGAGGAACTCCACCAAGATGTTGCACAAGCAGATGCGGTGATTTGCACATTGACCGATCGCATCGACGCCTCATTATTGTCCCATGCAACAAGGCTGAAAATCATCGCCAACTATGCAGTCGGCTACAACAACATCGACGTGCCTGCCGCAACCCAACGTGGTATCACCGTTACCAATACCCCGGACGTGCTCACCAATGCTACTGCCGATTTGACGTGGGCGGTGTTGCTGGCGCTGGCACGGCATATCGTGAAGGGAGACACCTGGATCCGGACCGGCGACTGGCCTGGGTGGACGCCAACCCAACTGTTGGGCGCCGATGTCTCTGGCAAGACACTGGGCATTGTTGGCATGGGACGCATTGGCCAGGCTGTCGCGCAACGAGCGTCCGGATTTCGGATGCCCGTGATCTATGCAGGCCGTCATCGCGTCCCTGCCCCATCGGGTGTCATATGGGAATGGCAACCCCTTGATGCGGTCCTTGCGAAATCCGATTTTCTTTCGCTCCACGTCCCTCTCACCGATACGACTCGTCACCTGATCGGCCGACGCGAGCTGACCCTGATGAAACCAACCGCCTACCTGATCAACACATCCCGTGGACCGGTGATTGATGAGGTGGCGTTGGTGTCGGCGCTTGAGGCGCAAACGATCGCGGGCGCTGGGCTGGATGTCTACGAACACGAACCGATGGTTTCTGCTGGTTTGAGAGCTCTGCCGAATGTGGTTCTTCTTCCTCACCTCGGATCGGCTACACTTGAGACGCGTGTACGTATGGGGCTCATCTGCCTCGACAACATTGCAGCCGTGTTGGGAGGACGCCAGGCACCGAATCGAGTGAATTGAGGTGTGATTGAGAACGAGGATTGGACCCTACGAGGCGTACCGAAAGGCGATGTTCCCTCCCCCGTGTTTCCCCTTCAAGGCCACCAGTCGCTGTGGGACATCATGGAATAACGGAATCGACTCGAATGCGTGAGCGGCCTTCTCCCACAGTTCCTCTGTTTCATAGAGTAACCCCAACTCATAGCGAATGGCTTGCCCCTTAGCCCCTTGGCAACGAGGATCAGCCAAGACCGTTTCCAGTCCAAGAATTGCCTGAGTGGGTTGGTGCTCTTCCTTGAGACAGACCGCCGTCATGAGTGCCGAATCAAGATAGTAGGAGTCGCTGTTCATCGATACGTGAAATTCCTCCTTGGCTTCCTCATACAACCCCATGTTCTTGTACGCGACACCTAACGCATAGTGCGTCTCGTAGTCAGAAGCCGCCATCGGTTCCTTTACGGTCGCTGGTGGAGCCACGGCTGGTTTACTAGGAGCAGCTGATTCGACAGATGTTTGAACCGAGACGAGCTTGGGCGGCTGCGGAACAGGTGCCTGCGGGACTTCGGCCTTGCGCACTTCGCTCTTTTGTGCAGCGACTGGCTTTGCGACTGCTGGAGCTCCTGCCGGCTTGTTCTGCGGCGGATGCGAGGCCATCGGGGCTTCTGGTGCTACGTGTGGAGCTGGTGGAGTCTTGGCACTCGACCCAGGTGAGGCAGTGAGCGATGGATGCCGAACATCTTGTCCATTAGGAGCTGCTTTCGACTCACTGGGGGTTTTCTGCGATCCACTGTCCTTGGCAAGAGGGTTGACGTTGTCGGGCTCCGTACCTGCCACCGAAAAGTGTTGGTCTTCCTTCATCCGACCGTTTGGACGGACTGCCTGAACACTGTCTGAATCAGCTCTCAGTGATTCACCCTCGGTTCGTAGGGACTCGACGTGGTTCAAAGGCGTGCTCACAACAGACGCAGTCTGAACAGATTCACTCCGTTCGTCAGAGACCCCTCTCTTCATCTTTGTCGTCAGTCGATTCACGAACGCGTCATCGCTGGATAGCGATCGCACTTTTTCGAAGAGCTCCTCATGCAAACTTTCCATGCCGGGCTCTGGATGTTCAAGTAAGAGTTCGATGGCTTTTGCATACTGGATGGCGGCTCCCCCACCATTGCCTTGTTCTTCGAGGAGTTCTCCGTTCAGCTCCAGTAACGGAACGGAGTTCGGGTCTGCGGACAAGAACTCCTGAATCAACGATTCGGCAAGTGTGAGGTCATGGGCCCGCAACGCGGCCCCAGCCAAGAAACGATACTCTCCCAGCGCCACTTGGATATCCCCGCGTTGCAAGTGCAACCGAGCCAGGAGTTGACAGACTTGGGGATTCCCTGGTTCTCGTGTGAGCATTTGGTTCAGAATCGCTTCAGCGCCGGCATACTGTTTTTCGTCAATGCGACGAACGGCCTCAGCCAGAAGGTCGACTGGTTCCGACGGTTTCTGTACCGGCACAGTGGATCCTAGTTTGACTGCTTTGGTCGATCCGGTTCCACCCTTCTTCAGGCTCTCCACGAATTGGGAGGCCTCGTTGTTCGCAGGATCAATCCTAAGGACAGCGAGATACGCGTCTTTCGCCTCATCGTATCGTCCTTGCGCTGATCGCTCACGGCCCAGCTGAAGATACACGGTGGTCGCTTCATCTTGCTGGTTTTCCTGGACACAGAGTTCGGCGACGCGCTGCTGTGCGTTGAGATTCGATGGATCGTGGAGGACGATCTTCTTGTACACTTCGAGCGCGTCTTTTCCGCGACGTTCTTTTAGGTAGTACTTCCCCAGCGTGAGGTAGTCCTGGACCGCGCTACTGATGAGTCCACGTTCCACATTCAAGTCGCCAAGGTGGCGATAGACCTCATATCGAGCCGGATCGTATTTCAGGACCTTTTTAAAGGCGGCAATGGCCTTGAGGGTCGAGCCTTCGGCTCTGAATGCCGAGGCCGCCTGCAAGAATGCAGTAGCGGCTTCCCCTGAAGCGTTTCGTTTCAGTTGCAAATCACCGATCGTATTATGAATGGTGCCGTCGGCGGGGGAATCTGCGGCCAGTTTTTTCCATTCGGCTATGGCCGCTTCGTACTGTCCGCGGGATGCGAGGAGCTGCGCTCGTTGAAGAACTCGACTTCGATCCGGGGGCACAATAATACCTCCATGATCAGAACAACCAAACGCTAACAGTCGCAAGGAATTTTGTCTAGGAAATGGAAGAATCAGGCAGCACGTACTCGAGTAGAGGAGCTGGTCCTCCGATTTGGAGAACCAGCTCCTCTACCGAACAAAACGGAAGATGTGACGATTCTATGATGCGGCGATCTCCGCCTTGAGCACATTGGACGCTTGAGGCCCCTTGGCTCCCTGCACGATCTCGAACTCAACGTTTTCACCCTCCTTGAGGGTCTTAAAGCCGTCTCCTTGTAATGCAGAGTAGTGGACAAAGACGTCTTCTCCGCTATCCAGCCGGATAAAGCCAAACCCTTTTCGATCGTTGAACCACTTGACCGTGCCTTTTGTCTTCACAGAAGCCCTCCTTTTTTTCAACAACTACGACTGGTTACGTAGCGGCCCCACTCAATTACGCGCATCAAAACTGAAAATAAATTGTGTAAGAATTCGGTTTGTAGAAGGGACGGGAACCTGAAGGAGTGGTGCATCGCTCACGGAACCCATCTTGTGAGTGGAAAGTCGCGCTGCATGTAACATAGGCTTCAGGACCTGTCAAGCGAATCTTTGTGGAGAAGACTTTCTCCTGTGTTTACAGGCGAGAAGGACTTCCCTATAGTGATCACAACTTTTCCCATCCAGACATTCTGTGATCTTACGAACACTGCTCGATCGCTACATCTTTACGGAACTGCTCTCTCCGTTTGGTCTCAGTCTCGGTGCGCTGTGCTTTGTCATGTTGACCAGGGAGCTGTTGCGCCTTGTCGAACTGTTGGTGTCCAAGGGGGTCGGGTTCTGGGCGGTCCTCAAAGTGATTGCCATGCTGCTTCCCTCCGGTCTCGTACTCACACTTCCGATTGCAGGGCTGATCGCCTCGGTGACGGCATTTGGCCGGTTGTCCTTTGACAAGGAATTGGTTGCCATGCGCGCGACCGGACTCAGTCTATTTCGGCTCTCGCAACCGGTCCTTCTGTTCTCCGTATGTGTCTTTACGTTGACCTTGATCTTATCTCAATGGGGACAGCCTTGGAGCTCATTGAATCTCAAAAAGGTGGCGCTCAACCTGCTCAAAGATCAGCTTGTTCTGGCGTTGGAGCGAGGCACCTTCAATGAGCCAATTCCGCGCATGATGATCTATGTTCCAGAAGGTGAGCCGGACAGGCCGGCGGAGGGCATCTTTATCTCGGATGAACGCGTGCCCGAAGAGCCTCGCGTCATCGTGGCGGAACAATACCACGTGTTTATGGATGCCGCCCATGCGCAGGTCGCACTTCAGCTGGTGAATGGAGTCATCCATAGCCGGCCGCGTCAGGTGGACCAGTATCAGCAGATTGCGTTTGCCCGTTACGATCTCAAGATCGATCTGAACCTCAGCAGCTATTCGGCGAGTGAAGAGCGCCCGTCTTATGAACAGATCATGGCCCGGCTGGCCGAGTCCGGCGGGAAGGATGCCGGCTCGCTTCGTCGTCTGATGGAATACTATAAAGATTTGGCTTTTCCGACCGCCTCGCTTGTATTCTGTCTGCTCGGCGTGCCAGTCGGAATCGTCTCGAAGCGGTCTGGACGGGTCGGCGGATTTGCTGTCGGCGTGGGTATCATCATCGCATTTTATATCCTGAATGTCGGGTGCGACTTTTTAGTGACGGCTCTGATTCTGCATCCCTTTGCGGGTGCTTGGCTGCCTAATATTATTTTCATCATCATCACTGTCGCACTTTTTTTACGGATGAGCAGGCAATAGCAGCATGACGATTCTTTTCCGGTACATCCTCCGCGAATACTCGAAAATCTTCGGGATGTGCTTTTCCGGTTTGGTGACTATCTATCTCGTGATCGACTTTTTCGAGAAGGTCCGCCGGTTCTTACGTTATGAATCGGGAATCGTTCCGATCCTCACGTATTTCGCGTTGAAAATTCCCGCTATTTCCTTCCAAGTCGCTCCGTTCGCGATCTTGGTGGCGACCTTGTTGACACTTGGTCTGTTTGCGCGCAGTAATGAAATCACCGCCATGCGCAGCTGTGGGGTCAGCTTATTGTGGATGACTTCTCCTTTTTTCTTGTTTGCCACTGGCGTGTCTATGATTCTCTTTCTCTTCAGCTCGACCGTCATTCCGCTCGCGTCGGAAAAAGCCGAAGAAATCCGTGCGATCCAGATCGAACAAAGACCGGCTCCAGTCACCGTCAAAGCCACCCAGCCCTGGGCCCGTATCAGCGCGGACGGCCTGATGGAAGTCAATGAGATCGATGTTGCAGGGACAGTCCTTCGGGGTGTCCGAATCTTTTATTTTCGTCCACCGTTTACGCTTGACCGGATTACAGAAGCGGCTGAAGCCCACTATACACCTCAAGGCTGGACCCTGCTAAACGGGACTCATCGCCGCTTTCAATCGGACGAGACCGTAGAGCTGGCGTTGTTCACAGAACAGGCGATCAGCATTCCATTGATTCCCGATGATTTCTCCTCCTCGGTTGTGGGGAACTCGGAAACTATGACGTTTCAAGAAATTCGAAACTACCTCGGGCGCTTTCGGCACGAAGGTTTCTCGTTCGCCCGTCTGTTGACGGACTACTACGGTCGTGTGGCATTCCCATTGGTGACAGTCGTGATGGTGCTCGTCGGCATTGCGTTGAGTTTGCGCCGAAGCGGAGTCCGTGGTGGCAACATGGCCGTAGGTATTGGACAAGCGTTCATCGTCGGGTTCTGCTACTGGACGACACACTCCGTCGCCATTGCACTCGGACGAGGGGGAGCGTTGGCTCCCATGCTTGCTGGCTGGATGGCTAATACACTATTTCTCAGCTTCGGCTTCTATCTGTTACTCAAAGTTAGGCACTAAAGAGAGGTTTCCTAGTTGACTGTCCATCGGTCTTCCGGTAAGAAAGGCGCCGTGTGCGCCCATAAGGAGGGAGAAGCATGGCCTCGCGCGTAGTCATTACCGGTCTCGGAGTGATTGCTCCTATCGGGATCGGCGTCAGTGAGTTCTGGAAGTCAGCCCTTGCGGGTCGCTCGGGGATTACTGCAATCCCTTCTCTGGGATGGTTTCCGATGTCCGGTTATCGCTCGCGGGTTGCCGGGCAGATCCACAATTTCTCACCAGAACAGTATTTAACAACGATGCAGGCAAATCGCGTGGATCGGTACGCGCAATTCGCCTTAGTTTCTTCGAAAGAGGCACTCGCCGATGCCGATCTGAATATGGCCAAGGAGGCTCCCCATCGCGTCGGTGTCATTGTCGGAGCTGGCATGGGCGGGATGGTAATGGGTGAGCGTGAAATCACACAGCTCTTTAAAACGCAACGACCGCATCGCGTCCATCCGAATTTTATTCCAACGATCACCCTCAATTCGGCGTCGGGTATCGTCGCAATGGCACACGGTGCCAAAGGCCCAAACCTTACGATCTCGACGGCCTGCTCCTCCAGTGCTCATGCCCTTGGCCAAGCCCTGCAAAGCATTCGTAGCGGCCAGGCCGATGTGATTATTGCCGTCGGAGCTGACGCGAGCATTACTCCCCTGGTGTTTGCCGGGTTCTGTTCCTTGCGTGCCCTCTCCAGCGAGTTTAACGATGCTCCAGAGCGAGCCTCACGCCCTTTTGATCGGCTCCGGGACGGATTCGTCATGGGCGAAGGAGCTGCCACATTAGTGGTCGAGTCATGGGCGCATGCCAAGAAGCGGAAAGCGAGAGTCTATGCTGAACTGGTCGGCTATGCGGCCACCAGCGAAGCCTATCACATGGTCATCCCTCAGGAGGATGGTCAGGAAATCGCCACGACCATGAAGATCGGTCTCGACTCGGCCGGGATCGGGCCGGATCAGGTCGACTACATCAACGCGCACGCGACCTCTACGACGATCGGCGATGCCGTTGAGACTAAAGCGGTCAAGATTCTGTTTAAGAATCGCGCAGAAAAAATTGCCATCAGTGCCACAAAATCGCTCATCGGCCATACCTTGGGAGCAGCTGGAGCGATCGGTGCGGTGGCCACGACTCTTTCAATCCATACCGGGCAAATCCATCCCACAGCGAACTACGAGGACCCGGACCCAGCCTGCCGTTTGGATGGGATCTCACGTGCCGTCCAAGAACGAAAGGTTCGTTACGCCCTCTTAAACGCCTTCGGATTCGGCAGTAACAATGCCACGGTTGTCTTTAAGAAATTTGTGGCATAACAACGGTTGAACGATATCGAGGATCCCGTCGCAGCCGTCACATGCGAGGAGCCTCATTCCACTTGAAGGAGCATCTATAATGACTGAACGGATCGATCCTGCGGTTACCGCTAAAATCATTCAGGCCTTGGCCAGCTATCTCAAACGAGACCCCGCGTCGATTACTGAAGCTCATCATCTTCGTGATGACCTCGGCCTCGACTCGGTGGCGATCATCGAACTGCTGTTCGAGATCGAGGAACGATTCAAGCTCCAAATTCCAGACCAAGACCTTCCGGGTTTGAGTACCGTTGGTACCGTAGCGGCCTATGTCCAGCAACGGCTCGCTGAGTCGAAAACGGAGTCCAAGCCTGCATCGCCCAAGCCTGTGGCTGCTGCCAGCAAGTCAAAAGCAGCCAAGTTGACCAAGACCAAGTCGACCAAGACAACCTCAGACAAGTCCCCGTCTACTAAAAAAGCAGCCGCGGCAAAGTCCGTTATGGCCAGTAAATCGAAGAAGATATCTTCCGGTAAATCCGGAAAGAAGAAAGTCACGGCCCGATGAGCAAACCACAACTACCCTCCCCCATCACATTGGCTCAAGTCCACGAGGTTGTTGGAGGCGTAATTCACGGAGACGACCAGACACCGATCTCCAGCTTAACAAGCCTCGACGAAGCCGATCCACACGCCCTATCGTTTATTGCCAATGAGAAAATGTCGAAGACAGTGGCCACTCTTCGCGTCGCAGCACTCCTGGTCCATCGGCATTTGAACGATCTCTCCCTACCGCAAATCGTCGTCGACAATCCGCTGTTAGCCTTCGCACGCGTCGCTCAGAAATTTTTCGTTCGCGCTCCTACGCCCCGCGGGATAGCCGAGTCTGTCACGCAAGGATCGGATGTGCAGATCGGAAGTGATCCCTCTCTCTGGCCATGCGTCACGCTGGGCGACCGCGTCACAATCGGCAATCGCGTCACACTCTATCCGGGGGTCTTTATCGGATCGGATTCAAGGATTGGGGACGATTCCGTTCTCTATCCCAATGTCGTCGTTCGCGAGGGCTGCTCACTTGGGGCGCGAGTGATCGTACACAGTGGAACCGTGATTGGAGCCGACGGGTTCGGATACGTGCAGCATCAAGGCCGTCACCATAAGATCCCCCAACTCGGTGGTGTCGTCATTGAAGATGACGTTGAGCTGGGAGCGAATGTAACGGTCGACCGTGCGACATTCGGGCAGACCCTCATCAAGCAGGGCACCAAAGTCGACAATCTCGTCCAGATTGCCCACAATGTTACAGTGGGCGAGCACTGCATCCTGGTGGCGCAGGTTGGCATCGCCGGTAGTACCACCATCGGCCGTCACGTGATGATCGGTGGCCAAGCCGGGCTTTCCGACCATATTACCATCGGAGACCAGGTGATGATCGCCGCGCAATCAGGCGTCAATCGTAGCGTGGAATCGAACCAGATCGTCGGAGGCAGTCCTGCGATGGCACGTGAAAAAGCCCTGAGGGTTCAGGGCGTGATCTTCCACTTGCCTGAGTTGAAACACCTCGTGCGAGAGTTGGAACAGCGCGTGGTCACGCTTGAAAATCAGCTCAAAGAGCCGGTGCGTCGGCCCGCAGGAACAAAGGCGAGGCAGCCCAAGAAGAAATAGGTTCTTATTTCTCTACCTTGCCTAGCTTAATCACTCTTCGCCATAAGAACATCCTTGCCCAATAGTATCCCGCCCAGGGCATCAAGAGCGCCGGCACGATGCTCACTCGTTCATAGGCAAATGCTGCAATGGTCCCTCCTACCAAGAGGAGGCCCCCAAGCAAATAGGCGAATGGAACGAACTGCCGTCCCGGATGCTCAATCGTTGTCGCGTCCGACCTCTTCTTGAGCGTTCCTCGTTGCCGACTTAAGCCTTCCCTCATGCGAGCCGCCAGAACTTCTGGAAACTCCCGTAAGAGATAGCGTTGGTAGAGTGTCTGCGCCACCCCCAAGCCTATGCCTGACATGAACAATGCTGAACTTTGATAGAAGGTATCCCAGGAATAGCTGTCGGTGGCGAGCCATTGGTATCCTAGACCTCCAACTGCCCCGATCACACAGATCAGCCCGAGCAGACCGGATGGCATGAGGATGTAAGTTTTTACATACTCCTGGGCTTGCTGCATTGTTTGCTGCGGATGTTGAACGTTGATGAGTTTCGGCACGTGATTCCCTTCGCAATTGCCAATCTACCCAGAAGTCAGGGTATGCATTATAACCATCTAGATCTCCACAGCAAAGGGGAGAACGCAGGGGTGACTCACTGATTTTAATCTGATGAACAGCGCGTGGACCACTCGTTCTTCCAGTAAAACTGTGTATCTTGTTGGCATTTCTGTGAATTACCCATACAAGGCCATAAAAAGACCATCGTGAGCAAAGTACTGTGATATTACTGAGCCGACCACTAAATAGTGCGTACCCATTTCGAGAAGAGACTCAGAAATGGCCTATTTCATGCTGAATCAGCGGATAGAACATGCACTATTTGGCGACCTGCTCAGTAAGTTGAGCCTTGCACAGGCAGGAAAGGGATGTCCGCTTGAAATATAAGACGGAACCGATTGTTCTTTTGAGCTGGATCTTACCGGTAAGAACGAACGCCGCGGATAGGAGGTAAAGCTCTGTTTGATGGAGGCCGGTCTCGAGTTCTCCTTAAAACTTTACATATGCTGGTGAGATGGTCAATCGCCGTTGGTAATCGTACTGCAAACAGGACCAAGACCTGGTTGTTTTCAGGATGTCCTCTTGGAGTTCACCACCCCTTGCAGTGTCAAGACAACCGCGTCGAGACTTTCGAGCAGCGACGTGAAGGAATCAGATGCAGCAGTCGGCACAGCAGACATTACCGGTTTCGGTGGTGGTCCTGAAAATGTGATCCGCCCGACTTCGGGTGGATTGAGAATCTCCGCGATCGATACTAATGGCGCGCGACTCAAATCAATCTCACAAGAGCTATTTTCCTCATGTTCCTGCTGCTCATCCAGCCGCACGACCGGGCGCAGAGGATAGCGGCTATTCACTGTGGCCACGGTTCCTATTTCTCCGGTCGTCAATCGCACGGTAGTCCCAAGTGGGTACATCGACAATTGCTCGACGAGTGCCTTCAGAATTTCTCGAGGAAAGGCTCTTCGTTCAGCGACGAGAAGCTCCTTGACTGCCTCGTGTGGGAGCAGGCGACGGCGATAGGGACGTTCGCTCACCAATGCATCGAATACGTCGACCACTCCGACGATCAGGGCCATTTCACTGATCTCTCTTCCTTTCAGTCGATGAGGGTACCCTTCCCCATTGAAGCGTTCGTGAGCCTGACGCGTCAATTGCCCCAACCAGTGATACGCTGGCCCGCACTTCTCAACCACCTGATAGCCAAGCTCAGGATGCCCTTCGATTAGTGCCCGCTCTTCCTGAGTCAAACGGCCTGGTTTCGTGATCAAGGATTTCGGGACGGCAAATAATCCAATATCATGAACAAAGCCCGCGAGCGCCAACCTGTGCAGCTCTTCCCCATAGTACCCGAGACCGATCCCGACCTTCGTTCCGAGTATGGCCACATTGATCAGATTGGTGATGAGTGGTGGCCCGGCCGGTCCTGCAAGTGCTTCCACCACGAGCTCATCGTTGCGCTGCAGCGATGACACGACATGTTCCGCAAGAGCTTCAAGTCGTTCAAGTGATATCGATCGATGGTCCTGAACAGCGGTCGCTATCTCCCCCACCGCCTGTCCTGCCTCGTGATACCAGTTTGTCACGATAGCACCCCAACGCCGTTATTCTCTGGTCGATGTAGTAATTCATTTCCGACTTTCTCCACCAATGCACGTCTGATCTGACGAACTCCCGAAGCATGTCCGAAGTAGAGACACAAGTCGCAAAGCGAGTTGATCAATCGGCATACACCTCCGGTGCGATGATAAATGGAGGAAATCGCACGTAGTGAGAATATCCCCAATTCGCTTCCGGCAGCCGCGAGGCGAGCGAGGATATAGGCCTTTGTCTCGGCCCGATCTAAATAGTCAATATGGTGTTGAATGGCCACCCGTTGAGCAAGCTGAGGAATACGCGCGATACGCTCACGCAGCTCCGGCTGTCCTACGAGCACGAGGGTGATGAGAAACCGGTCATTGAGCTGAAAGTTGCTGAGGAGGCGTAGTTCTTCAAACAAGCGGTCATGTTCGATCGCCTGGGCGTCATCCACCACCACAACCGTGTCGACGTTTCGATGGTAGTTGGCAAGTAGTTGATCGTTCAGACGACGCAACTGTTCCACACGTGTCCCGTGGGGATCCACTCCGAGCTGGAACAAGATCTCGCCGAGAAATTCATTCCCTGGGATAGTCGGATTCGAGACGAGTCCGATCTCATACCGAGATCGAGGAAGCTTGAGTATTACGGCACGACTGAGGAGTGTTTTCCCGCTTCCAATCTCCCCGGTCAGCATCACGATCCCTTTTCGGGCATGAATCACGTACAGCATTCGTTCCATGGCGCTTCATGTTTGGTCGATGGGACATAAAACTTTGGATCTGGCACATTTTCAAATGGGCGCAGACGCAACCCCCAATGAAGCTCGCAGGCAGAATTCAGCGTCTCATCATGACTGTGTACCGCATCGGCAAGTGGCACTAGGAGGTCCATTTTATTTCAGTACCCCAGTCGGCATGGGGCTCTATGAAGCGCATGGCAAGACACGCTGTATTGCTATGCGCTCTATCCGTCCGTTGGCCGCCCATTCCTCAATCCCTTTTAGGCTCTGGTCCAAACGTGATTGGATGGCGGCATAGCGTGTGGCTCCCACGACTACGTGGTGCTGCGTGACGATCGTGAGGAAACTATGCAGTCCCATGAAAAATAGCATCGCATGGGAGGCATTGACCTGCTGAGCGGCAGACCATAACTGCGCGACACGTTCAACGGTGTTCTGCAAATCTGAGGACGGCGTACTGAGGGCGTTGTCACTAGTCTTAAGGATCTGAATGATGGCCATCAGATGTGGAAGTTCTTGTCGAACGACATCCAGAAAACCTTGCTCTTCCTCAGCAGACCGCTCAAGAAACTCATGGATGGACGACATATTGCATTGTTCAACCCCTCGCTCCATCAACCCTTCTGCCTGGGTCAGCATGGTCTGAAGCAAATTACGATGGAATGCGTTGGACGCGATGCATTGATCTTGGAGCCCACGCAGTAATGTCAAAAACTTCTTCGTGGGGATCATCGTTGGTGGATCTTCTGAGGACGCTGTGACGTCGTCTGCCTCAAAGGTCACACCTGTTGCTCGGGTTAGGGTTCCATGAATGTGCCCCAGTTGTTTGCAGAGCGCGATGAAATCGTCCGTGGTGATTTTCGCGGAAGGGTCTTGAACCGCTTCCACAAATGGAAGGGCTGAGAAACTCGCGCGCTCAACATCACTTAGATTGAGCGTGGCCGCAGACCCACCGAGGTTTGTGACACCAACTTTGATCGTCTGAGCCAAAGCACGATGGCGTTCGGAAGGGGGAGATTGCTGCAGCTCATCGAGAGCAACGTGAATTTGCTGAAGCCATTCCTGTGCCTCTTGAACGAACAGTTCAACTAGCTCTTTCTGGAACGCATCTTCAGTTTCAACGGACATCGGCGTTGGCCCTTCAACAAGAATACGACCATGTAACCACTCCGGCTACTTGGATCAGGATTGCCCCTTCCCGTTTCCAAGTTGGGAGGCCAAGCTCGCAATCTCACCTAACTTGCGTGCCATTTCCTCGAGCCGTTTTGTGGCACTCTCAGCAGCTTGTTCGGCTTCGGTCACTCGTCGAGTGAGGGTTCCATTGCGATCTCGTTCTACGGTTAGAAGCCCTTCCATTTCCTGAACATTCATCGCAACTCGCTCTAATTCTTGAAGGTGTCCCGCTGCCTCTGCCCCTTTTCGCCGTTCGGTCAGCAGTTCAGCCTCGAGGTTCTGAAGTTTCTGATGAAGTTCAGTTGTCAGCTGTTCTGCAGCTGCAAGTCTTGCTTCTGCCTCTCGTGTCCTGGTCGATATCTGCTCTAATTCAGCCAATTGTTCCACGAGTTGCTCTGCAGCGGTCCGTTCAGCATGCAGAGTAGATTCCAGTTCCGCAATTCGAGCAGAAGATTTCTGCCAGAGCATGGCTTCCTCTTTGAATGCACCAACTGCATCCTGTTCCGCTTTCAGTGCTGCTTCCAGCTCGGGAATTGTAGATACTTGTTGCTCAACCTTGGCGAGTGTCTCCTGAAGCTCGTTGAGACGTGCGCGCTCGGCTGCCAACTGCACTTCACTAGTCTTGGCCTTGGCAAGGTGCTCCAAGGACTCGGACAGCCGTTTGGCGAGTTCTTCCGAGCGAGCCCGTTCCGCTTTCAGTGCTGCTTCTAGCTCAGGAATTCTTGATACTTGATGCTCGACCTTGGCGAGTGTCCCCTGAAGCTCGTTGAGACGTGCGCGCTCGGCTACCAACTGCACTTCACTAGTCTTGGCCTTGGCGAGCTGTTCCGAGGACTCGGACAGCCGTTTGGCGAGTTCTTCGGAACGAGCCCGTTCCACCCGTAACTGTTCTTCAATCTCTCTAGGTTTATGGACCTCCTGGTACAGTCCCTGTGGCTGTTGCGGTGCCATCTGCATCGTCGATTCACCAACGGCCGCTACAGGGGCAGAAACGAGCCCAGCGGCGGAGACTGGTGCTGCGTCCTGTCGTTTTGCTATTAACTCGAGGACTCGATCCTTGAGGGATGTACCTTGAAAAGGCTTCTTTAATACGCCATCGGCGCGGCAAGATTCGGCTTGTTTGGTCACTTCGTGGTTGACGATTCCAGAAATGAGCAGTACAGGCGTCGAGGCGAGGGTTGCATGTCCACGGACAAATGCGCACACTTCATACCCACTCTTATCCGGCATGATGACATCGGACACGACAACATCCGGCCGTTCCTTTGCTAAATAGGCCAGCGCTTCCTCTCCGTTTGCCGCAAGCGTGACGCCGAATCCAGCCTCGGTCAATAGTCGTTCAGCCACCTTACGAACTGCGATACTGTCATCGGCTACTAAGATCTTGGGCATGCCTGCACCTTTCGCTCATCCCGGCACACAAGGAATCATCATTCAGTCGACCCTAGTTGAGATACAGAGAGAATAGGGATCTCATCCAGACCATTGGTATAACTGCCGTCGGCCGGCAAATCTTTACCGTGGTATGTTTGAAGCGTGGCAGAGTCCAAAGTATGAAGGACTGGAATCTCTTCATCGATGCACATTGCCATCTCTCCGAGAGAATGCTTCACTCTCAGGCACAAGGGACTGCTCCCTTGCACGGTAAGACGAAGAGATGCGGCCAGATCAAATACCGGTAACACCGTCTGTCCCTGACGAACGACTGATGTCATAAAGGGGGTTCGACCAGCGACCGGAATAGGTTCAGCCCACTGGGAAATGCCCGATACATCCACTGCCTTCACCGCCAATCGCCTCCCCCCCACAAAAAATACCAACAGCTGATATGATTGACGCGCCGTCCCCCGATGATGATTTTGACCAGTCCTCAGCATACCTGGCTATTGTTCACGGACATCTTCGGGGCCACTACGAGTCGAGGAATGCCTCCTTGTCCCCCACTGTCCTCTACGCTCGCCACCTGCTCATCGAGAACCCAGCTTGTATTAAGCACCAACGCAATACTTTTTTCGAATAGGATCATGCCTCGGTACCAACGTCGCTCTGGTCCACAGAACTGCGGGGAAAGCGGCAGGACTTGAGAGGGATGGAGTTCTAGCCACCCCTGCACCGTGGTGACTCGAATGCTCCCCTGCACACCTCGCTCAGAAAGCAGCACAATACGGCTATGCGCTGAACCTTGATTATCCAATATCCTCAATCGATCAGCCAGATTGATGGCTCTATACACCAGGCCGTGAATCGTTGGATCGTCAAGGGATCCAACCTCTTCGAGCGTTAATACCCCCTGTATCGACTCGGCATCCAACGCTAGATACCGTGCGCCCAATAACACGATGAGAAATCGCGATGGAGCAGCTGGCGACGAAATTCTTGTCATTGGTTACCGGACGTCCAAGCCAAGACCTTTTTACTCATTCTCTGTAACAAGCCTCATTTCGTCAATCGATACGAGTATTTCCGCAAGGTTACTTGCGCAGCACGGGAGCCTTTCCAAGCCATCGTGCCACCTCCTGCAACAACATCCGTTCTTCTACCGGCTTGGCGATGTACGAATTAGCACCGAGGTTGATCGCCATCTGCCGATGCTTGTCTCGCGCCCTCGTTGTCATGATGACCACCGGCGTTTGTCTGGTTTCCGGGCGGCTTCTGAGAGCTTGAATGACTTCAAATCCGTTGAGCTTTGGCATTTCAAGATCGGTGAGGATCATCCGATAATTAGTCGTTGCTGCCTTTCGAAGTCCATCTTCTCCGTCAACTGCCGTATCAAAGGGATATCCGGCCAACTCCAACATCCTTCCTACGAACTTGCGAATGCTCAATGAATCGTCTATCAAGAGCAGGCGGGCCTCTTGCGGCTCATTCGACAATTGCTCTTGTGGTGGAGACTGCTTCGACAGCGGCGTGGTTTTTAAAAAGAGAGTGTGGGCAGCTGATTCCTTCAGCTCTCTCGTCGTCAACCGGTTTGGATCGAGAACAAGAACAACCCGTCCTTCTGGGTCGATAGTCGCACCTCCAAAACATGAATGCTCCAACGATTTCAGTGATCCAAGTTGCTTAATGACGATTTCTTGGCGGCCCAACAGTTCGTCAACGGCTAATCCCATCGTCGTTCCAGCTGTCCGAACGATCACTACAGGCATGGTCCAATCAACAACTCCCGACTGTCGACGAAGGATATTATGGAGAGAGTGTATTTCAATCATTTGTTCGTTGATCTGTAAAACTGTGCGATTACCTTCCTCGCGCATGGAGAAAGGTGTCGGCATCGTGACTTCCTGGATGCTCGCGAGCGGAATCGCATATGTTTCAGTGCCGACTCGCACGAGCAACGCAGTTGCGATCAGGAGGGTGAGCGGAAGATGTAAGGTAAATTTGGTGCCAATACTGGGCTCAGATTCCACATCGATATGCCCGTTCATGCCTTCAACCACTCGTTTGACCACATCGAGTCCGACGCCTCGACCTGCTTGATCCCCCACCTTGTCGGCTGTGGAAAAGCCTGGCATGAAAATCAACTGCAGGACGTCCGTATCCGACATTGTTTGGATGTGGCGTAATTGCGCGCCTCCCATCTTGCCGGCTTTGGCTCGTATTTTCCCCAAATCCAACCCTGCTCCATCGTCTTCCACTTCAATGATGACTGAATTCCCACGATGAGCCGCATGGAGGTAGACGGTTCCGACGGCCGGTTTACCCTTCGCGATTCGATCTGCTGCCGGCTCGATACCGTGATAGACAGCGTTCCTGACCAAATGTACCAATGGATCCACCAATCGTTCCACGATTCCAGTATCCACTTCGGTCTGCTCGCCCGATGTGACCAAGGACACTTCCTTGTTTGATGCTCTGGCGATTTCTCTGACCGCTCGACGAAACCTGGTGAAGGGTGTCCCAATCGGCACCATGCGGGCATGGGCAATTTCGTCTCGCATTACCAGCGTCAACTGTTGCAGTTGACTCATCTCGTCATGGGCTCTTTGGATAGACTCATCGAGCTGCGACATCGATTCAGTGATATCGGCGGTGACTTCCCCGATACGTCGAGCCAAAATATTGAAATCGTCGTACTTGTCCAGCTCAAGGTTACCAAAATCGCCGAACGCAGGAAGGCCTTGACCAGCAGGTGTAGTCGAACTACTCGGTGCCTCCTGATAGGTAAAGGTGTGTTTGTCGGCAAAGGATTGGACGGAATCCACCAAACGACTCTTGAATGTTAAGACTTGCTGTGATAGTTGCTCCAAGACGCGCAGTCGTTGTTCCAATCGGCCTCGTCCGATGACGAGCTCTCCGACGAGGTTCATCAGTCGCTCGAGTCGTACATAACTGACACGGATGACCTCACGTTCCTCTCCTGATTTCTCGTTTGGAAGGCTCTTTTCCTGCTGGTGCGACTCGTCACTTCCGGACTGGTTTGTAGTCGTCGAACCAGTGGTGTCATGGAGTGCATGTGCCGCCGCCGTCTCGTTGGCGCTCCCCTGGTCCAATCGTCTCAGCTCAGTTCGCGCCGCATCGAAGCGGTGCCTCGTATCATCCACCTTAGTGAGATCTCTGCGCATGAGTACTCGTACGACATCAATGGCGCGAAGTATCAGATCAGTATGCCCCGGCAACACTTGGAGACTACCGTCTCGTACCGCTCCCATGAAGTCTTCGACATGATGAACAAGATCGCCAATTGACTGAAATCCAACGGTATAGGCGGATCCCTTCAAGGTGTGTGCGCTTCTAAATAGCTGATTGATCAGTTCCTGGTTGTGCGGGTCTCCATCTAGTCGTAGAAGATTGGCTTCCAATAGCTCCAGATATTCTTGCGCCTCAGGGATAAAGTAGGAGAGCACTTCGGGATCCAAATCTGGGATGACGTACCGATCAGATAAATGTGCGATTGGGGCTTCTAGGTTAACAACGGGCTCAGGCTGGAGGGAATGCGAGCTAGGCATTTGGGTGTCGTAGGAGTGAGTGGCTGGTGGAGGCTGAGTAGCAGTACCTTCAAACACCTGGGTGAGGCGATTGAGAAGCAGTGGTATACCCTGCTGGAGTTGCGGCAGGCTCGCTGGTTCACGTTGGAGAATAAGCCGAATCAATTCAGCGGCCTTCGCCATCAGGTCAAGAATGTTATGACTGAGAGGAAGGTGTTTTTCGTGAACCTCAACCAAGTAATCTTCTATCGGACGAGCAATATCCCCAATGACTTGATAGCCCACGGTGTAAGCCGACCCCTTCAGGGTGTGTGCCGCACGAAAGAGCCGATAGATCGAGTCTTCCGCATCCCGTTTCGATCGAAGCGCGAGAATCAACTCATCTATGGTACTGAGATACTCCTCAGCTTCGGGAATGAAGTAGGATAAGATTTCAGCATCGAGTTCAGGGAGCACGTAATTCTCATTGGCTGTTGTCACAGAGGACAGGGATGCTGTCGCGTTGCCTATTCCTTCTTCGTGTTGTTTGATCGAGGTCCAACAACGGGCTACGGCTTCTACATCCTCAGCGCCGCCTTGCCCAATCTTTCGAACGATTCCCTGAAGGCTCTGCGCAATGTTCCGCATCAAGTCAACGGTTTGATCCCATTGAGCCATCGGAGTCGGCGTCACTTGCTCAAGGAGTGTTTCCATATGTTCAGCAAGCTGAGCGACTCCACTGAAGCCGTAGAGGGCAGCCGCTCCGCAAATACGGTGGGCGATAATGTATTGGTCGGTAAGTTCCTGAGGGCCAGGAACTCGACCGTCAGAAGGATGTAAGGCTTTGGTCAGGGCATCCAACCCATCCGATGCTTCAAGCACAAAGATGCTGATGAGGTTCTGCCTATCGAACTCCGAGCTCATCGGTCCCTCGCTACACCAGAAGGCTCTCCTCGCCCAGCGGATGAGGGAGATGCTCAGGCCAGTTTAAACTGCGACACTGACGTCGTCAGACCTTCAGCCAACGTCACCATATCTTCGACCGTCGCACGAGCCGAATCGGTGGCCTTTTGCGTGGCCACGGCACCTCCGGTAAAGTCCTTGATCGACCGACCGACTTGATCGGTCGACACCGTTTGGTCTGCCGCTGCCGCCGCAATGCTTTGGGCAAGTTCCGCCGACCGTTGCGCAATCGTCGAAATATCCTTAAACACATCGCCCGTACGCAAAGCCGAGGCCGATCCAGCCTCGACTGCCTGAGTTTCATGTTCCATGGCAACGACCGCGTGTTGCGTTTCGCTCTGGATGACTTTCACCAGGTCCGCGATCTCACGCGTCGCCTGTGTCGAGCTTTCCGCGAGCTTCCGCACTTGATCGGCGACGACCCCGAAGCGCGCTCCGGCCTCACCGGCACCGGCGGCCTCGATCGCAGCGTTGAGGGCTAACAAATTGGTCTGATTGGCAATATCTCTGATTGTCGAGACGATTTGCGAAATTTCCAATGAACGATCGCCGAGCGCTTTGATCTGCTTTGACATCCGTTGAACTGCCAATTGAATGCGCTGCATGTCATGGACAGTTTCTTGCACTGCGAGCCGACCGTCTTCAGTAGCCTTGAGGACTTGGCGAGCTGCGTCGGACGAGGCTCCTGCGGTCTCCGTCACTTGGCGCATTGAGGACGCCAGCTGTTCGACCGCGCCGAGCGCCTTGATCGATTCGTCAGCTTGGTGCCTAGCAGTTCCAGCCATCTGGCCCGCATTGTCCCGCAACTTACTCGCCGAGCTATTGACACGTTCGGCTGCCTGGCGAACGTGTTTCATTAACTGTGAAAAGCGCTGAATCATGAGATTGAATCCGTCTGCCAGATTTCCAAACATATCGGCCGTCACTTCACCGCGTTTGGTCAAATCTCCTTTTCCGACATCGGATACCAACACAAGAAACTGCACCAGTTGTTTTTGCATCCTGTCACGCTCTTCTTCCGTCGAGACCAGCGCTGTGATTCGATCCAACATGATATTGAACGCCTTGGCCATATGCCCGACTTCATCGTCGCTTTCCAGTTTAGCGCGGGCCAGCAAATTGCCTGCGGCAGCCTGTGTCGCAACATCGGCCACATGGATGATGTCTCTCACAATGCTGCGTGCGAGAAAATAGCCAATCGCGATGGCCAAGAGGAGTGCCACGGCTGCTCCGCCGAGCATGACCTTCGTGAGGTGAATGGCCATGCTCTGCCCGCTCTCATTTAATTCGCTTGCCAAGTCTCGAATAAGCTGTGTCACCCCTTGGAAACGCCATGTCGACCTACCGTGCCATAACGCCACCTCAGTGGACAGCACCATAGCCCCCAGTTCTCTCATCGACTGTCTTTGTTCATCCGTGAGCGAGGAGTCAAAGCTATCGTTCAATGCTCCCACTGCGCTTTCAGCCGACGCGAAGTATTCTTTCAATGTAAAAATGAGAACATCCAACTCTTGCCCATCGCGACGGCCATCCACCGTCTCGTGTGTGGCGGACGGTCGATACGTCTCAAGCGGCGCCAGAGTGCGCCTTTTCAATTCAGCGAGAGGAATGATGGCCTCATCGAAATCACTTTTTTGGCTTTGGTCCACAACGCTCAATAACGCATTGTGATAGAGACTGAGGTTGGTGCTGCTCACCGCAACATGAGAAACCCCCACTGTTGATTCGTCATAGATGGAACTCAGCTGACCCTTCATTTGGCGGAGGCCCATCAAACCGATCAGACCAATAGCCATCATGCCGACAATGATGATCGAAAACCCTATCAAGATCTTGTGCAGGGCTTTCAGGTCTTTAAACCATGCCCGAGGCGACCATTTCCATGTCCTTTTAGAGTTCGCCATGGCTCTCCTCCTGCTCACGATTCAAGATAGGGCGTACCTTTCTCGACATCATCGTTCCTCATTATGTTGGTAGAGCTTCTGGTCATTGGCCGTCTCCTCTATGGAAGCCACTAACCGGGACAGTTCTAATATCGCACCCAGCTGATGTTCGGTTTTGAAGAATGCCGAGATCATGGGGCGTCGTTTGCCTCCAGGATGAGTCGAGGGAGCGACCAGATCATCTAGCTGGATAATGCGAATTTCTGGTACATCTTCGACCAGGATGCCGACCTGTTGCGTGCCCTGACGAATCAACACCGCATATTTCGGCGTCACGGAGCTGGATACGCCTAATGTAGCCCTTACATCTGCAAGGGGAATGATGGTTCCGCGTAGATTGGTGATACCGACCAGCGCAGCAGGCATTCCTGGTACAGGCGTGATCGACTCGGGTTCGAAGATCTCGCGAACCTGGCGTAAATCGATAGCGAAGGTTTCGTTTCCCAATGCGACGAGACACACCTTCAAAGACTCGGTGGATTTCGCCTCTTCCGGGACTGAGTCTGAATGCAATTGCGGAAACTCACCTATGGGAATCATCGTTTCGAGACCCCGCGCAGTATCGGCTCTCTCAGCTCAGTGCGTGCTTCACAGCATGCAAGAGCTCCTCTGATTTGAAGGGTTTCACCACGTGTCCGTTCGCCCCCTGTTGCTGCCCCCAGAACTTATCGCTTTCTTGACCTTTGGAGGTGCAGAGCACGATCGGAATGTTTTTGAAACGAGCATCGGTTTTGAGATCCCTGCACGCCTGAAATCCATTTCGGCCTGGCATCACCACGTCCAAGACGATGAGGTCCGGCTTTTCCGAGACGACCTTATCCTCTAAACCATCCGCATTGGAGAATGAGACAACGGTGTGTTGAGCAGCCTTCAGATACGACTCGATCAGTTGCAATTCCGCGTACGAGTCATCGACAACCATGATTTTACTCATAAACCATTTCCTCTCTCTTTCAAGAAAGATTCATGCTGTTCTCAACGCATCGTCATCGCCAGCAGTCTCGTGCATCACCATCCTAGGGATGGCGAGAATCAGGGAGCGCGCGCGAAGCACCTTCACCTTAAAAGTCGTCCGGTCCAGCGTCTTCAATTTCATAATCCTGGTTTGACAATGTGACTCAGCTACCAGTCTTGGAGGAACATGTGTCGCTGGCTTGAGTACCCCAATGAACCGATCCACAACCTCAACTTCTTCTCGTATCGTGTCAGAGGACACGCTTCCTAAGATTACGGCACAGAAACAGCCCACTCGAAAAGCGCCGTTCCCTACCCTTCAAGACTGATTGGTGCTGTTCTCATGGAGTGTAACGACTTGTTGCTGGTTGGCAAGAAAACGCTGAATATCAACATCCTCGTTAGGCGTGGTGGACATTGATACGGAGGCTAGATTCAGTATTGAGTATGAAGATGACGAATGCTGGAAAGGCTATGTCATCGGAGAAGACAAGACAGATCGACGTTGCGGGATAAATGATCAGCCCACCGATCGAGCTCACCTTGCAAACGAGCAGTAACCGACTTTGAGGTATGACTATCGAGAGATAGAAGTCCTTTCCTCTCACGAGTGCGATTGAGCCAGGCACGACGAAAACCAGGCTCATCAAATACTCCATGGATGTAGGTCCCCCACACAAGACCGTCGTGCCGCATCGCTCCATCGAACTCTTCTGTGTGCGTAGTCATTGACTGGCGACCTTCTTCACTCAGGACGGAATGACGGCAAACTCTAAAACAGGGAAGCTCATTCACGCGTCGCGTGACCCCCATATGAATCTGATACCCGCGGACCAAGCTTTGACCTACCGGAAAGAAGTCCATTGGGTAGGCCTCTATCTGTGAGGTATACTTCGCACTCGTGATCTCTGTCTCCGTATTCAAGTAGCCCAAGCCGCAACTGCTTCCTCCCTGTTCGACGCAATCGGGATCCGTAATCCGCCGGCCAAGCATCTGATACCCGCCACAGATACCGATCAGTTCGCGGCGAACCTGTAGATGATTATCGAGCAAAGGCGCAAATCCCCTTTCTCTCAGGTAGGATAAATCGGCCAAGGTGTTTTTACTTCCGGGAATGATCACACTGTCGGCATCTACAAGGGCGCTTGGTGTGCTGACATATTTCAAGGCCACGTCTTTTTCTGCCATCAATACGTTGAAGTCGGTAAAGTTGCTCATGTGAGGCAACAGAATGACGGCAATATTGATGCAGTCAGATGCAAAACTCGTCTGTTGGTGCCTGACCAGATCCAGACTGTCTTCTTGGTCCAGCATCAGATCGCGAAGAAAGGGCACAACCCCCAACACGGGAATCCCAGTCCGAGACTCCAGGAAGTCCACCCCATCGGCAAACAGTGTGGCATCGCCTCTAAACTTATTAATGATGATGCCGCAGACCCTGGCACGTTCGGCCGGCTCCAACAAATCCAACGTGCCGACGACTTGAGCAAACACCCCGCCTCGATCGATATCAGCAACCAGCAGAACCTGAGCCTCGGCGAATTCCACGACGGGCCAATTCACCAAATCCCATTTTCTGAGATTGACCTCGGCGGCACTTCCCGCCCCCTCAATCACCATCACGTCATACTGGCTCGACAGCCGTGCATAGCTGTCTGTCACGACCGACCAGAGCCGTGGTCGCCCATCATAGTATGCCGAAGCCTCTTGCTTGGCGAGCACCTTACCGAGAACCACGACCTGAGAACATCGATCGGATTCCGGCTTGAGGAGGATGGGATTCATATCAACATGTGGAGAAAGTCCGCAGGCCTCGGCTTGCAGCGCTTGCGCCCGTCCGATCTCAAGCCCATCCGGCGTGACGAATGAATTCAGGGACATGTTTTGGGCCTTGAATGGGGCCACGCGAACACCTGTGCGGTGAAGCAATCTGCAGATCCCGGCCGTGATCAAACTTTTCCCTACGTCCGATCCCGTTCCAAGGACTGCAAATGCCCGTGCCGTCATTGACACGACTCCCGCCAAGCCTTCGCTTTCGTTAAGCCGCGAGTCATACAGTTGGTCACGGCGCGTCCAACAAGCGCTCCGATCTCTGTATGGGTTCCGCTATAGATGTGCGAGGGACCTTGTCCCTGTAGCTGACAAGCGATCACGACCGCATCCGTACCGGTTCCAGTCGCTGCAAGACTGCTCTGGCAACTGGGCACCACATGATCGCGCAAGACTCCGGTCTTAGCCTCAGTGGCGACTTGCACCACACCGACCATCGCGGCAGAAGAGAGGCTAACGTTTGTGATGAGAATGAGATTGATCGTGCCGGGCTTGCCCGGTCTGTCACGATGAGAATGTTGAGGTGGCCATTCTCCGGCACGGACGGCATTCGTCACACCCACTGTTGCAAAACATTCCACCCAGAGCCCATCCGACACAGCTCGTGCCATCACCAGCTGTGTCATCGGGACAGCCGTCATGAGTCCAACGGTTCGTGTACGGATGCCAAGTCGGGAGGCCACTTTTTGCAAGAAATGGGCAGGATCAGTGAAGGTTCTAGACTGATTTCCGGTCACTGAGGGATTTGCCTCAACCTGGTGATTGAGGACATAGGAGGCCAGCGTGAGCCCTCCCCCTTGTGGCGCAGAGGAAAGCACACGTCTCCGACCTCCAAGGTTAATGATCAGTGTCTGCCCAGTCACTCGGTAGCTGGTGTGGACTCGTGTGGAGGTGCCATTTCTCACGAGGCGCCCTGAAGGAGCAGGTGAGATATGCTCCGAACGATCCGGTCATTGTCTTGAACAGTTCGCACTGCGAGTCGTATGGAACGTAAGTTTGTGCCAGGCACGGACGAACAGTCACGAATCAACAGGCCCCTCCTTCGCAATTCTTCAGTAATGTCACGCGCATGCCAGCCGCGAGGCAATTCGACAAGGAAGTAATTCGCGTATGTCGGCATCACCACACAGCCAGGCAAGGCCGCCAGCAATGTTCTCAACCGTTCACGCTCTCGTGCCATGAATCGCAGACTCTTTTGCGCATGTACCGTGTCGCTCACAGCAGCGAGAGCGGCAACCTGTCCCATCGCGCTGACGGACCAGGGTGGCAGCTGCCGTTGCAATCGTCTGATGGCTGTATGCGTCGCCACTGCGAATCCCACCCGCAGTCCCGGCAAAGCGTAGAATTTGGTCATGCTGCGCAAGACTATGACATGCGGCCAGGAGGCCGCATGCGGCAGGACAGATCGCTCTGGACAATAGTCGGCAAATGCTTCGTCGATCACCAGCCAGATCCCTCGCCGACGAGTAGCCTTCGCTAACCGTGCAACATCCTCGGCTGAGCAGGCTTGCCCTGTTGGACTGTTGGGATGACAGAGCACGACGCCATCGATAGAACGACCATCATGCCGCCCTGCTTCCATTACATGGCACAGACGGTCGATTGGGATGGCATACTGGTCGCTTCGGTCGGCAAAGAGCGCCGTGGCCTGTCCTCCGGCTCGCACCATAGCGGCAGCATATTCGGAAAAGGTGGGTTGAACGACAAGGAGCCGACGAATCCCCAGTGCGCGAGGGAGCGCCTCAATCAACTCTGTGGAACCGTTACCGACTACGATCTGTTCCGGATCAATACGCCAGAATGTGGCCAATGCCTGCCGCAGATCCCAACAGTTGGGATCTGGATAATGGTTCAACAGATGTCTCGACGCGGTGATGGCTTTCCACACTTGTGGAGAGGGCCCTAGTGGGTTGATGCTGGCGCTAAAATCAAGAATCTCGGTGGGATCACGTTTCAGTTCTCGGGCGGCACTGTAGATATCCCCGCCATGCACGCGTGCCCTCAGACGAGCCATCTGACCCCCACCGCCAGAAACACCCCCAGCACCGAAGCGGCCACCATGATGGTTGCCGCCAACGGAATGTCGCTTGCCTCTGCGCTCCGCCCTTCTACACCAAGAATAGGACGGTCTTGCGCAATTCCATCATAGAAGTTGGTGCCTCCCAACCGTATCCCCAAAATCCCGGCCATCGCTGCTTCAGGCCTGCCACTATTGGGACTGGGGTGGAGACTGCCATCTCGCTCAAACACTCGCCATCCGCTGCGAATCCGTTCCAGCTGTTGAGTAATGAGACCTGCACCCAGGAGAAGCAGCACTGCCGAAAGCCGGGCAGGAATCCAGTTAGCCAGATCATCGAGCCGAGCCGACGCCCACCCAAGATCGGCATAGCACACATCACGATGACCGATCATGGAATCCAATGTATTGACGGCCTTGTACGCCAAGGCCAATGGGGCACCTCCGATCGCCAGATAGAACAGCGGCGCAATCACACCGTCTGCGGCACTTTCCGCGACCGTTTCCACCGTCGCGCGGGCCACCTCGGATTCGGAAAGCTCTGCTGTGTCACGCCCCACGATCATGGCCACAGCTCCACGGGCAGCAGGAAGATCGCCGGCTTGGAGCGGCTCATCCACCGCACGGACGTGATCCCACAAATCCCGTGCGGCAAGCGTAGTTGCAGCCAATGCGATCGATAGTGCCGACCCCATCCACCAGGCAAAACGTTCGACCTCTTCAATCACGACAACGCCGAGACTGTAAGTCAGAATCGGCAATCCTCCGGCCAGGCAGATCCCTGCAATGCGAAGGCTGGTGCGACTTCGACAGACCGTTCGGATCCGGTGATCGAGCCATGCAATGCACCGGCCCATCATACGGACTGGATGCGGTAGCCCACGGGGATCGCCACATACCCCATCAAGCACAGAAGCGATAAGGAGTTCGCCGCCGGTCATGGTAACCGAAGCAAGAGTGGAACGAGTAACAGGAAGAGAATTTCGATCACTTCATTCATAGCCCCAAGCGTATCCCCAGTGATCCCAGCGAACCAGCTACGGCAGGTTGACCAGCCAATGAGTACGATCAGAGCCCCAGCGAGGAGGATCAGACATGTACCAACCGCCCCAAAGCCTCCTGCCAGAGCAATCGTCAAGACCACCGTGGATATGGCCACGTGCCGCCACGACAGATGAGTGAGGAACGGCGCTGCCAATCCTCCTTCCGATCTGGCATAGGGCGAAATCCAAGCCAGCATGACCATCGCCCAACGTCCCATTGCCGGCATGCAGAGTACGGCAGGGAGCCGCAACTCAAGCGGCAGAGCCATCAATCCCGCATACCGGAGAATCAGTGAGAGAAAAAGTCCTGTGGCGCCGATCGCACCGATACGGGGATCACGCATGATCGAAAGCCGTTCTACCGGTGTACGGCCCCCCGCCAATCCATCTAATGTGTCAGCCAACCCGTCCTGATGAAGCCCTCGCGTCAACAGCACCAACAGGACAATCAGCAGCACATTCACGACCGCCGGTGAGAGAATTGCCGTCAATCCAAAGTCCGCCACGATGAGCCCGCCGCCGATCAGCAAACCAATGACGGGATACCAGGCCATCGATGCAGCTAGTTCCGGCGCGGTGGGCTCATGATGGGTCCGGCTCAACGGAATCGTCGTCAGAAAGTGCCAGGCGAAGATAAATGGACGGGCAGCAGTTCCCATCGTTACACCTTGTCAGACACGCCTGCTTCGTCGAAGGTTGCCATTTCAGTGTAGATCTTGATCGCGGCACAGACCAGATCCATTCCCAAACAGGCTCCCGTACCCTCGCCAAGACGCAAGTCGAGATCCAACAGCGGCTTCAATCTCAGATGGTCCAAGACCACGCGATGGCCCTGCTCGACCGAGCGATGGGAAGCGATGAGATACTCACGACACAAGGGCTGAAGCCCGACGGCAATCAATGCCGCCGCCCCAGCGATGAACCCATCCAGCACGACAGGCACCCGGGCTGCCGCCGCCCCGAGTATCAAACCCGCCAATCCAGCGATCTCTAGCCCGCCAACTTTCCTCAGAACATCGAGCGGATCCATCATGTCGGGACGATGCAGTTCGAGTGCCCGCTCAATCACTGCTATCTTATGCCGACGACTGGACTCGTCGATGCCGGTCCCGCATCCGGTTACATCGGCCACAGGCCGGCCGGTCATCGCCGCGGTGATAGCGGCACTTGATGTCGTATTGCCGATACCCATCTCGCCGGTGCCGATCAGGCCGATCCCCTCTCGCACGACTTCTGTCGCTAGTTCAACTCCAATCATCACAGCCTGCTCTGCCTGGCTACGTGTCATCGCCGATTCCACCGCCAGATTGTTCGTGCCCTTCATGACTTTTCGAGCAAGAAGACCGGGCACAGCGCCGAACTCATAATCGACACCGATGTCCACCACGCGCACATCCACGCCGGCATGCTTTGCCAACACATTCACACCGGCCCCACCCCGCAGAAAATTCAAGACCATTTGAGGCGTGACCTCACGAGGATAGGCGCTCACCCCTTCCAGAGTCACTCCATGATCAGCGGCAAAAGTAAAGACCACGCCGCGTGGAACATTGGGCTTCAGCTCGCCGGTGATGGCGACGTAGGACGCCGCCAATTCTTCCAGGCGCCCGAGACTGCCGAGCGGTTTGGTCAGCCGATCCAATCGGGCTTGTGCCTTCCCGCGGAGGGTGGCATCGACCGGCTGAATACGACGGCACAGGTCCTGTATCGACATGACGGCTCCTCTATTTACTTCAAGCGAAGCGATAGTCCGCTCACGATCAGATGCACTTCATCCGCTCCGGCGGCAATCTGCTGGTTCACCCGTCCGGCAAGATCGCGAAACGTTCGTGTCGACGGGTCAGCAGGAACCAGCCCGAACCCCAACTCATTACTGACGATGACCACCCTAGCCGCTGTAGTCCGCATCCTTTGCACGAGCGTTCCAGTTCGGGTGAGAATGACCGATCCTTTGAGGCCGGTTCCAACCAAATTACTCAACCACAATGTGACGCAATCGAAGAGAATCGTCCGGTACCGAGGTCCCTGCTTGGCGAACCAGGCCTCCGTTTCGAGCGGCTCCTCAACCGTCTCCCAATCCGCCGAGCGTGTGGCCTGGTGCCGAGCGATGCGTGCCGCCATTTCACCATCCAACCCTTGCCCTGTCGCAACGAATGCGCGCGGCCCTCGTGATCCGGCTAACTTGAGTGCGGCCTCACTTTTCCCAGACGACGCCCCGCCAAGCACAAGAATGATACGGCCTTTGGCTCGTCGCGTCGGTCGGCGGCTACTCAGCTTTCTTGGCGACATCGCGTTCCCATAAGAACTCCGGTTCGCCCTGCGTCTTGGCAACCCAACGGGCCAACACAAACAGTGCATCGCTGAGCCGATTGACGAATTTGATGATCGTCGAATCGACCGGTTCTGTTTTTGAGAGGGCCACACACAACCGCTCAGCTCGACGGCAAACCGTCCGAGCTTGATGAAGAAATCCGGATACTTTCCCGCCACCCGGCAAAATGAATTCCTTTAACGGCTCCAGATCTTTCTGGCACCGATCGATCAACTTTTCTAGGCGGGTGACATCCTGTGCCCCCACTTGCGGCATATTCTTGAAGGTTTGTCCCGGGGCCGTCGCGAGAATACTGCCCACATCGAACAGTTTGTTCTGCACCCAGCGCAGCTCCTCTTCGAGCTGCGCTGCCGCTGTGTATTCGTCCACGACGTCAGCATTCATCGCCCGCACGACGCCAACCGATGCATTCAACTCATCGATCGTGCCGTAGGCTTCGACTCGCAGACTGTCTTTCCATACCTGTTGTCCGCCGGCCAGCCTGGTTTTTCCTGCGTCCCCCGTTCTTGTATAGACCTTGGTGATGCGCATCCCCATCCCCTCTCTTGTCATGAATCCGATTACCCCATGACTCGTCGTGAATTAACTGGCCAACTGGAACCCGACTCCGCCATCCGGCTGCTTCTAGATCCGGTCGGTCTTCAAACTTGGATACATAGCCAAGGCAGAGATAGGCAAGGATCGTCACCGATTGAGGTACGCCGATCACTTGTTTTAGCTTCTTGTGATCTAAAATACTGACCCAACCGACACCAATGCCCTCGGCCCTCGCAGCCAACCAGAGATTTTGAACAGCGCAACAGGTACTGTACAGGTCTGTGGCGCGCACCGTGGAGCGGCCAAGGACGTGCGGCCCGCCGCGCCGTCGGCTGCACGTAATACACAGATTGACCGGCGCTTCCTCGATGCCTTCCAGCTTCAACTGCCGGTACAATTCCCCCTTGGCGCCTGCATATCGGGTGGACGCCTTGGTATTGGCGTCGATAAAGAGATTCTTCACTGCACGTTTCGTCGCACGATTACGGATGACCACGAAATCCCACGGCTGCATGAATCCCACCGATCCCGCGTGATGTGCTGCCATCAGCAGCCTCATCATCACCGCATCTGGAATCGGCATCGGCGTAAAATTCCGGCGCACATCTCGCCGTTCAAAAATCGCGCGATAGACCGCTTCCCGCTCAGCGTTGGAGAATCGGCCATTGGTTCGCATTAATGCCTCGCTCGATCGCCCTGGTTATGGTTAGTCAAATTGAGCTGAGGCTCCAGCTCGCCTGCTGCGATTGTTCCTAAACAATGAGAACAGAGACAATCCTTATACCGCGCCGCAATCCAATCCATTTGTGCCTCGGTAATGCCGAGCTTGCCACACCAGCACTGGTATCCACCACACTCGAAGTCGTGCCCGCAGCGTTCGCAGGTTTTCTGAACCGGTCCTCTCAAAATTCCACTCCCGGTTGCGCCTTAATGCCATTTCGGAAGGGATGCTTCACTTGTTTCATTTCCGTCACAAGGTCGGCTTCTTCAAACAGCTCTGCTGGCCCTCCTCTGCCGGTGATCACCGCATGCTGCATCGGTGGACGGTTGCGCAGTACCGGCAGTACATCATCCAGCTGGACATAGCCGTGCTTCAGCGCGATATTGAACTCGTCGAGGACCACCATGGCATAGGAGGGATCGCTGAGAAACTCACAGACCTGTGCCCAAGCTTGTTGAGCAAACTGAGTGTCCCGCTCCCGATCCTGTGTCTCCCAGGTATACCCTTCTCCCATTCGAAGGAAGACCACTCGATCACCGAATGACTTCAGCGCACGTTCTTCGGCTGTGTCCAGAGCACCCTTGATGAATTGCACCACCGCCACCTTCCGGCCGTGCCCGATGCAACGCAAGGCCATCCCCAGCGCGGCGGTCGTCTTCCCCTTGCCAGCACCGGTGTAGACAATTAAGAGCCCCTTCTCCCGTTGCGCTTCCGCAATGCGCTGATCAACCGAGATCTTGAGACGCTCCATCTTTGCTTTATGTTCGTTCGGTTCAATCATCACACACCTTTGATGTTCACGCAGAGCCAAGCAAGATCACGGCAATCTGTGCGTGATAAAAAATCCTTGTGAGTATAGAGCGTCCCTCTGAATACCCACAACCAATCCGTGAGGCTCACTGGGGCTCTAGGTTGTACCATTAAACCAGAGGTTTCTGCCTTCGCGGCTCTATACAATTCCGTGCGCTACCGGATAACCAAGGACTTCGGCGACCCCTAGTGACGAGCCTGGCAATCCCCAGATACACACCGGACAAGCTAAACAGGAATCCAGCTCCGCAGAGCCCTAAAAGTACCATTCTCCGCTGCCGGTCATATTCCAAGAAAAATGGAACATCCCAGCTATGCAGACCATGAAATAGCCATCGATATACTCTTCCGCTAGAGTCCATAAGCTCCATCAGCCGGCCTGTGTTCATATCGATGTGAACCCACGTCTGTTCCGGGTCATCCAAGATAATTCGCAATCCTGAAAGTGGACGAGGATTATGAATTGTACTGTAATAATAGAGATCCCTTTGTGGGATTTCGCTTCGATCCAACTGTTGAGCTGAAATCACTAGCTTCGTCGCTTCAGCTAGCGTATCGAGCGCAAATTTCGACGCAGGGGCCTGAACCGAGTCGGCGCTCATCACCACTTGCTGTTCGGAATATGAGCGGAAGACATAGTAGCTCGCACCTCCGACTTTACTGAGCAGGATCTCTTTGACGGGAGCACTAAGCTGGACATGCCGCATGGCGTCTCCTAGCGGAACGCCAATATCTTCAGGCACCAACATTCCCCCCATGAAGCGTTGCCGCTGCTCAATTGTTGGATCACTACGCGAGAACCATCGGCCGTGATCCATTGAGAGCAGGCCACTGAAAAGCCATAGACAAACCATAGCTCCAATGGCCATCCCTCCCAGGTGATGCCATCGGTTGATTCCTACAAATTGGCTATG
>Ga0224505_10000286_pt1 | contig 35639 bp, 31 predicted proteins | sample SF_Jan12_sed_USG_FD_169102 | JGI IMG/M metagenome (GOLD analysis project Ga0224505, IMG submission 169102) | Sediment microbial communities from San Francisco Bay, California, United States - SF_Jan12_sed_USGS_4_1 | ecosystem: Environmental > Aquatic > Marine > Sediment | place: USA: California... | reverse complement strand
CGCGGCCCGAGCGAAGCGAGGGCCCCCCGGATCTCCCCCCTCCCGGCTCCGCCGGACTCCCCCCGCTGGGGGGAGAAACAAGAACCCCCAACACCGCGCCGCCGACAATTCTCCTCCCCCAGCGGGGGAGGTGTCGCCGCAGGCGACGGAGGGGGAGACCCAGGTCCCAGTACCAAATACCCAATACTCAGTACGGCCCGGGCGGAGCCCGGGCTTAGACGATGGCCACGGCGCGGGTGGGGCCGCCGTGGGCGCCGATCACCTTGAGCGGGAACCCGACGAACGTGAATCGGGTCCCGACGACTTCGGTGAGGACCAGGTTCTCGTAGTGGGTGATGTGTTCGCGGCGGCACATCATGTGGATGGGGTAGGTCTTCGAGATGGGATTGTCAGGGGTGGGCGAATCGACGCCGAACGTCTTGATCCCCTTCTCGACGATCCACTCGGCCGCCTCGGCTCCCAGGCCGGCGAAGTTGCTCAGGTACTCCTTCTTGCCCGCGTATCTGTCATAGGTGGCCGTGTAGAAGAAGCACATGTCTCCTTCCCGGACCTCCAAGCCCGCCTTCTCGAGTCCCGCTTCGATGTGGGACGGCATGATGTCGGTTTCTTCGGGCACCTGAGAGACGTCCACGCAGATGGCGGTTCCGTAGAACAGGTCGAGCGACATCTGGTCGATGGTCGGCGCCGACGGGTCGGGGTCGAGATGGCTGAACGAGTCGACGTGGGTGGGCCCGTTGTCGTTGAGCATGAACCCGAGGGTCTGGAAGCTGAATCCGCCCTCGAAACGGGGTGCTGTCTCTTCGTGGGTGGCGTGCTGGAAGGTCACCGTCTTCAAGTGGCCGGGGTAGACCTTCATCTCTTCGTAGATCGGTTGCGACAGATCGATCAGACGTGGCATGGACGCTCCTTTTCAGTACATGACGGCGCCGGCGTTGACGTTGAAGTCGATGCCGGTGATTCCTCTTGCTTGCTCGGAGGTGAGAAAGACAGCTGCGTTGGCGACGTCGAGCGGCGAGGTCAGCCGGCCGAGCGGGGAGTGTGCCTCGAACTCGGCTCGCACATCCTGTTCGGAGACGCCGCGCGCCTCTGCCTGGGCCCTGATCACCCAGTCGATGCGGGGCCCTTCCACGAATCCAGGGGAGATCAGGTTGACGCGGATGTCGTGTGCACCGGTCTCCAATGCCAGCGTCCTCGTGAGGCCGATGAGCGCGGCCTTGGTGCTCGTGTACGGGCTTCGTCCGTACAGCGGGCGCTTCCCAGAGATCGATCCGATCACGACGATGGAGCCGCCACCACGGTCGATCATCGGTGGCACGATGGCGCGTGCGGAGTGGAACACACCTTTCACGTTGACGTCGAAGGTCTCGTCCCAGGCGTCCGGGTCGACCTCCCACAACACACCGCTGGGCCCCCCGATCCCGCTGTTGGCGACGAGATTGTCGACCCGACCGAACCGCTCCACGGCGCAGGCAACCATGGCCTCGACCGATGCCAACGACGTCACGTCGGTCTCGACAACCAGAGGTTCGCCACCGGCATCGGCGACGAGAGAGGCGGTTTCGCCGAGATTCGATGCGTTCCTGGCGGCCAGCACTACGGCGTCACCGCGGCGTCCGAACGCCTGGGCGATCTCGCGGCCGATCCCTTGGCTGGCCCCGGTGACCACCGTCACAACCTGGCGAGACTCGCGCTCGTCAGTCATCGAGGTGATCCAGGACGTCGGGGAAGAACTCCGGGTTGAGCCGCAGGCGAGCGCTGATGGCATGACCTTCCATGAGCTCGGCGTCGGCGACGACGGCCGAATGCTCCGCCACGGCCAGAGACCCGGCAGCGGTGCAGCGTTGGGTGGTCACCGTCTTCAGGAACTTTCCGACCCAGAGCCCACCGGTGTATCGAGCCGCTCGCTTCGTGGGAAGAGTGTGGTTGGTTCCGATCGCCTTGTCCGAGTACGAGACGGTGGCGTGCGTCCCGATGAAGAGGCTCCCGTAGTTGGTGAGTCGTTCCACGAACCACTCCGGGTCGCGCGTCTGCACCTCCAGGTGCTCGGGGGCGATCTCATCGGCGACCGCCCGCAATTCTTCGTCGTCGTCCACGAGGATCACTGTCCCGAAGTCGGCCCAGGACCGACCCGCTATGGAGGCGGTGGGCCACCCTTCGAGCCAGCGGTCCACTTCGCGTATGGTGGCGCGTCCAACCTCTTCGGATGTCGTGGCGAGAATCGCCGGGGACGTCGGCCCGTGTTCGGCCTGGCCCAGCAGATCGCAGGCGAGGACGACGGGGTCTGCCGAGTCGTCGGCGATGATCATGATCTCGGTGGGTCCCGCCAAGAGGTCGATACCCACGGTCCCGAACAGTTGCCTTTTGGCTTCGGCGACGTAGGCGTTGCCCGGGCCGACGATCATGTCGACGGGCTCGGCGTCCTCGAGCCCGAATGCCATTCCGGCCATTGCCTGAACCCCCCCGACGCAGAAGATCTCGTCGGCACCCGATTCCACCATCGCCCACAGTTGAGGTCGATGCATGCCGAGTTCGTCCCGCGGCGGCGCAGCGGCGAGCACGCGCGGAACCTCGGCGACCTTGGCAGTGGCGACGGTCATCACCGCCGACGCGATCAGCGGGTAGTACCCGCCGGGCGAATAGGCGCCCACCGAGTCGACGGGGATCCACTTCTGCCCGAGGATCACCCCCGGCAACGTCTCCTGCTCGAAGTCGATGAGGGTCCGACGTTGGAGGCGCGCAAAACCGGTCACCTGGTCGATCAGGAAGCGAGAGCTCTCGGCCACGGCGCCGTCCATGGTCTCGTAGGCCCGTTCGATGTCGCCCGCCGAGACACGAAAGCTGGCGGGAGCCCAATCGTCGAAACGCTCCGAATATCGACGCACGGCGGCTGTGCCCTCCCGGGACACGTCGGAGATGATCGTGCTGACGGTGGAACGAATCTCCGCCGTCACTTCTTCCGGGGTCGGCTTGGGTTGCTTCAGGTAGTGCACGTGCTGCTCCTCGGCACGACGATCGATCCTATATGTTGCAATGTACTCGGCGCACCAGCGCCATAGAGTGCCCACGTGCCGGACTCGCTGACCCTCTCCCGCCACGCGGCCGTCGTGGCCGACCTGGCCCGGGACGAACCGGGGTTCGCGACGATCGTCGATGCCTTCGGTCCACCGGCCTTCTGGACCCGACCGCCGGGCTTCGCAACTTTGGTGCTGGTGATTCTCGAACAACAGGTGTCACTGGCCTCCGCCGCGGCCGCCTACGCACGGCTAGAGCTCCGAGTCGGGACCGTCACACCGTCATCGGTTTTCGAATCCACCGACGAGGAACTCCGGGCCGACGGATTCTCACGCCAGAAGGCCGGGTACGTCCGATCGCTGGCTGACGCCGTCCTCGACGGACGCCTCGACCTCGGCGCACTCCACTCGGCAACCGACGACACAGCCCGGAGAATCCTCGTCGACCAGAAAGGCATCGGGCCCTGGAGCGCAGACGTCTATCTGCTGTCCTGTCTGAGGCGCCCCGACATCTGGCCCATCGGCGATCGTGCGCTCCAGGTGGCGGCACAGGAGACGTTTTCACTCCCCACAGTTCCACGTCCAGACGAGTTGGAAGACCTCGGATCGAGGTGGCGGCCACATCGCTCCACCGCTGCGCGTCTGCTGTGGCACGGGTACCTGGCCCGTCGGGGGCGTCCGGTCAGCGACGCGACCTGACCTCGGCGAGGTCCACGGCTCTACCCGTGGCCGCACTCTCCACGAGACCCTCAAAAATGGCGACGACCTCGAGGGCCTCCCACCCGCCGACCTCCGGCGTTTCTCCGTTGGCGACGCATCGTCCGAACTCGGCAAGCTCGTCGAGGATCGTGTCCAGCGTCTCCACCGGCACTTCCGAACGCTCTTTCTCACCGACGCGCTGCACGTAGGCCTTCTCGCCATCGACCTCGTTCCAGGCCGCCGCTTCGGTTCCGAAGACCGCGGTGCGGGCGATGTCGGGTATCACCATCGTTGTGGCCAGGACCGCCAGCGGGCCATCGGGGAACTCGACTATGGCGGTCGTTGCGTCGTCGAGAGGCCCCACGCCGATGATCTTGCGGCTGAACGCCGAGATCCGAGCGGGCTGCCCAAACAAATAGACGAGGTTGTCCGCCATGTGGACACCCAGACCGGCCATCCCGCCTGCCGGCGACTCTGCGGGATCGCCCCGCCACCCTGATCGGGGGTTCAGACCTTTGGGATACGAGAGGTTCGCTTCTGCATAGTGCGGCATGCCGAGTTCGCCGGCGTCCACCATCGACTTGATCCAACGGGTGGCGGGTTGGCGCCGCCGATTGTGACCCACTTGAAGCACAACTCCTGCGTCGTCACACGCCCGGGTCGCTCGCGCGGCATCGGCCACCTTCAAGGTGAAGGGTTTGTCGACGAACACGTGCTTTCCCGCAGAGGCCGCCTCGCAGACGAGGTCTGCGTGTGTGGAATGGGGAGTCGCGATCAGAACGCCTTCGACGTCGGGGTCTGAGAGCAGCTCATCCCAGGTGGCGGCGCTTCTACATCCACGAGCCTCAGCGAACTCGACCCGCGAGTCGGTGCTCCGAGCGAAGCAAGAGACGAGATCCAGTCCAGCTGCTTCCGCCCGATCCGCCAACGTCGAACCCCACCATCCGAGCCCGACCGATGCCACTCGCACCCTTCTACTCATCTCGCCTCCTCACTCTTCGAGCGGCAACCGATGAAGGGCCACCCGATGGCCACCCTCCGCAACCACTATTTGAAAACGCCTCAGACACTACGTACTCTACATAATGCACAGTTGCTGGCGGAGCGGTGCTAGTCGGCGCTCCCACTGTCCAGCCGATGAGTTGCACCAACAGAGGGAGACTGAGGTGATGGCTGGTTCGAAATGGCAGGACTCGTCGCGAATGACGAGATTCCTTGCCCTCCTTGCGATAATCGCGATGACCGTTGCCGCCTGCGGTGGTAGCGGTTCCGAAGACACGACGGCGCCGGAGGGCGGCGGTGGCGAGACTGCCACCACGGCCGCCGAAGGCGGCGAAAGCTCAGGCGGTGAAGGCGGCGGCGAGCAGGTAGAGCTGCACGCGTTCGTCTCCCGCGACTACTACTGGCCGCCGGATGCTTGGGAAGGCTTCATGGCCGCAAACCCGAACATCAAGGTCACGGCCCAGACGGAGTCCAATGACGACATCCTCCAGCAGCTCCAGCGCATGCAGGATGCAGGTCAGAAGCTCCCCGACATCATCCAGGACGACACGTTCCTGATGGAGGCGTATCAGAACGCCGGTCTGCTCCTCGACATGACCGAGCAGAAGGACCAATGGGAGTCGGAGGACCCGGACACGTACAACGAGATCCTCCCGATCGCCTGGGAAGAGAACACGTTCGCCGACGGCATCTGGGGTGTGTCCCTCACCGCCAACTTCGACGTGATCTACTACAACATCGCCATGTGCGAGGCCGCCGGCGTCGACTGCTCATCGATCGACTCGCTCGACGGATTCCTCGAGGCGATGCGGGCGGTCAAGGCAAGCCAGCCCGACGTGATCCCGCTGACCGTACAAGCCCTCCCGACAACCGGTGTCACCACGTTGAAGACCTTCTTCAGCGCGGCCGGGGCGCCCTTCGACGGTGCCGTGCCAGACATGCAGTCCGAGGGCGGCCTGTACACGATTCAGTGGTTCCTCGATGCCTCGAATGAAGGTCTCCTGCCACCGCAGGCGATCTCATGGGGCGAGGACGAAGCCCGCGCCGCATTCGCCGGTCAGCGTGCCGCCTTCATCCTCGACGGGTTCACGGTCGCCGGCGAGTATGCCCTTCTCGAAGGGTTCGACCTCGGCGAGCAGTGGGGTGTCATCCCCTCGCCGGTCCAGGGCGAAGGCAACCAGATCTCGAACGCCCGCACCTGGGCGATCACGAGCGGAACCGAGCATCCCTACGAGGCGATGCTCGCCATTCGGCACGTGGGATCTGTCGACCAGCTCGTCGAAGCCGCCGCTGGAGGGTCCGTCCCGATGCGGAACAGCAACGCGCTGGCCGATGCCCGCCTCGACGAGATCTGGCCGTTCTTCGACCAGACCCTCCGCGATGCCTACGCCGGCTCCGATTCGGTGCCCGCAGGCCTCAACGGTGGAGAGGTCGAGCTGGTGCTCGAGGAGATGTGGGGCGAGATCATCGTCGGCACCGACAAGACGGCTCAGGAACTGGCCGACCAGTACCAGCCGATCCTCGACGGCCTGTAAATCGACCCGATACACGACATGAGAACCGTGCACGCCGTATCTTCACGGATACGGCGTGCACGGTTTCCCAACCAGGCGAGGACACGGAGATGACGGCTACCGCCCGACGAACCAAAACCCCTGACACGGGGCCGGTACGCCACGGCGGGGCGGGCATCGGAGTCAACAAGGCACTCCCGTACTTCTTCTCGTTCCCCGCCATCCTCGCCGTCTCGGCGATGCTCGCATTCCCTGTCCTCTACGGGATCTGGCAGAGCCTGTTCCGGGCGCCCGAACTCGGGCTCGAGGAGGAGTACGTCGGCGTCCAGAACTACGTCGACATGTTCGTCAGCCCGGACTTCTTCAACTCGATCTGGCGCACCACGCAGTTCGTGGTCGGCTGTCTGATCGTGGGAACGACCCTGGGGTTGTTCTTTGCGTTTGCCCTCTTCCGCACCACCGGGAGACTCCGCTTCATGCGCGCGGCCACGCTGGCGCCGTACCTGATCTCGAACGTGGCCGCAGCCGTGATGTTCAGGATCATCTTCAACTCCGATATCGGGCTCGTGAACAGCATGCTCAAGACCGTGGGAGTCCAGGGACCGGCCTGGCTGGCCGACACGACCTGGGCCATGGCGGTGGTCATCTTCGCCCAGGTCTGGACCGACCTCCCTCTGACCATCCTCCTCCTTCTCGGTGGCCTCATGACGATCGACCGGTCCTATCTCGACGCGGCGCTGGTCGACGGAGCCTCGGCGTGGCAGCGCGCCCGTCATCTCACCATCCCGCTCCTGGCACCACAGCTCGTCATCAGCACGGTGTGGCTCAGCTACTCGACCCTCACCGGGCTCGGCGTGGTGCTCGCCCTCACTGGCGGTGGTCCGCTCGGCGCCACGAGCACTCTTCCGATGGAGATGTACCTGGTGGCGTTCCGCAAGCTCGAGTTCAATCAGGCGCTCGCGATTGCGACGTTCATCCTGGTGCTCAACGCCCTTCTCACGCTCATGTACGTGAAGGTCGCCGTAGATACGAGATCGAGGTCTGAAGATGGTTGATACCGCGATCGACGCCGCCCGGGCAGGAACCGACCGGCACGTTGCCGGACAGTCGAAGTCCCCGATGGCCCGGTTCGGACGAAAGCTCCTCGTCGGACTCCCTTTGTTCCTCCTCGGTGCCTGGACCTTCATACCCTTCATCATCACCTTGTCGGTGTCGCTCAAGACGAAGGTCGAGGCATTCTCCGATCTGGGGCTCATCCCCAGGAACCCGACTCTCACCGCCTATCAGGACGTGCTGGCCGATCCCAACTTCACCTCGGCGTTCCTCAACAGCGTGATCGTGGGATTCGGAACAGCTGCCCTCACCATCATCATGGGATTGCCGGCCGCCTACGCGTTTGCGAGGTTCCAGTTCCGGGGCAGGCACCTTCTGCTGCTGTTCACCCTCCTTCCCCGGCTCGTGCCCAGCATCGGAATCATGGTCCCCATCTACCGGCTGGCGGTCGCCACCGGCATGCTCGACAAGCGCATCACGCTCATCATCGTCTATACGGGCATGCTCGTGCCGCTGGCCGTCTGGCTGATGGTCGGATTCTTCCAGCAGATCCCCAGGGATATCGAGGAGGCGGCCGACGTCGATGGCGCCAGCATCTGGGCGCGCATCCGTTACATCGTGATGCCGCTGGCGGCCCCCGCTCTCATCACGATCGCCGTGCTGGCCTTCCGTGAGGCGTGGAACGAGTTCACCCTGGTGTTGGTGCTCACGACGAGTCCCGAAAACCGGACGCTGCCATTCGCCCTGTTCAAGCTCGGTCAGAGCGAAGGCATCTCGAACTTCCCGATCGAAGCGGCGTTCGCGATGATCACCGTCGTACCGTTCATCCTCGTTTACACCCGGATCGAACGCTACGTGGTGGCGGGACTCACCTCCGGCTCGTCCAAGTAGCGCCTCTCACCGGCTCCCGTCGAGCAACACCTTCAACCGGTCCGGGGCGGGCGTCGCGGCGAGGGCGTAGGCCGCGTTTGCCTCGTGCACACCCAACACGTGGGTGACGTAGCCATCCATCATGTCGGGTCGAGCCAGCAAATACTCCTGAGCCGCCAAGGCGGCGCCCCGCCGCTCCGATTGGGGGGTCCTCCCCGTGTACAAGACCACGTCTTTGTCCATCATCTGGGCGAAGTCGATCGGGTAGTGGGTGTCGTCGGGGTTGCCGAAGTACATGATCCGCCCGCCTGGGGCGACCGCGTCGACCGCATCCTGAAGCGTTCCCACCTGGTGTCCGACTGCCTCGACCACCACGTCGTACCGGTTTCGGTTCTCGCTCGCCCAGCGCCGCCCCACGGACGTCACGGTGTCGTCGAAACCGAAGGCTCTCCCCACGTCGGATCGATCGATCGGATCGACGCCGGTGACGTGAGAGACGCCTGCCGACCGCAATACCTGGCCGAAGAGGAGGCCGATGGGTCCGAGACCGATGACGGCGGCCCTCGTCCCCGAGAGGCCCGCCAGTCGGGACACCCCATACAGCACACATGCCAGAGGCTGGATCGGTACGGCGTCGAGATCGTCGAATCGGGCGTCGACCGGGGCCAGCGCCTCCGCCCCCGTGACGGCGTATTCGCACAAACCGAGACTCTGACCCACCCATCCCACTACCCGAGTCCCCACGCCGAGATCCGAGTTCGAGGCAACGACGTCGCCGACGATCTCATGCAACGACAGCCCGAACGGTCCGGGCTCGGTGGCGGTGCCACCGTCGAGGCACCGGGCCAGGTCGCTTCCGCAGATGCCACCCGTCCGAAACCGGAGCATCACGTACCCGTCCGGGATCACCTCGGGACGGGGGATCTCGTGGCGGACGAAGGTGAGCGGACCCTCGAGGCGGTAGGCCCACATCTGTTCAACCGATCGGGAAGTCGAGTCGCGCTCCCGTCACAGGAGAAGCCGCTCCTCGTATTCGACACGCGACAGGAGATGGGCGTCGCCCTCGGTGATGAGAATCATGTCCTCGATCCGCACCCCGCCGCCTCCCCGGACATCGGGGACCCACACGAGCGGCTCGACCGCGAACACCTGATTCGGCTGGAACTCGTAAGTCGTGGCACCGGGAAGCGTTTCGCCGATGTACGGAGGTTCGTTGGCCCCCATCCCGATGCCGTGACCGATGAAGAGACTGAAGAGGTGCTCGGCCAGGCCATAGTCACCGATCTTGTTGATGATGGCGTCGGCGCAGTCCTTGTTCGTCTTGCCGGGACGCATCTGCTCGATGCCGGCCATCAGCCCTTCGTACACGGCCGTGTAGATGGTCTTCTGCTGTTTGGAGGGTTGACCGACGATCGTCGTCCGACCGATGTCGGCGAAATAGCCGTTCCACATCGCGCCGATATCGATGAAGCAGAGATCCTGGTTGCGAATGATCTTGTCGGTTGCGAGCCGATGAGGTGGCGACATGTGCTCGCCGGAGGCAACGAACGGCGTGATGACGTGGGCCATCTCACCGCCCAGGTAGAAGAGCGTTTGCATGGCGTCCCCCGCCACCTCCAACTCACGCCGACCGGCCTTGGTGCCGTCGAGCGCCCGCTGGGTCACCGAATCGCCGATGGCGCACGCCTCCTCGATGACCGCGACCTCCAGGTCGGTCTTGATCCAGCGCGCCGACTGCATCACGGTATCTCCGTCGATCAACTCGATGTCCGGAAGGTGAGCCTGGAGGGCCTGAATGAAGGAGATGTTGGCCTGGTCGACGGCGAGTTTGGCGGAGAGCAGACCCCGCTCGGCGAGGATCGGGGTGAGGATGTCGGTCACGAAACCGTCCACGAGCTCACGCTGTTCCATGATCGGCACGGCGTGGGCCTCGCCGATCCAGCTCATGCCGAACCGGGCCTTGTCGATCTCACCGCCCGAGCCCAGGAGAACCGGGGTCTCGGTAGGCGTCAAGAAGACCCCATTGAGCGAAGTCGTCTTCCCGGCGATCAGTTGGGCCCGGAGCGCCGTGATGTACCGGACGTTCTCGTCCTTCCACACGAGGAGTGCGTCCGCTTCCGACTGCGCAATCGCATCTTGAACTTTGGCGACGCGCTGGCGACGCAACTCGGCAAAGTCATATCGGTCTTCCCAATCGACCGCGAACGGCCCTTTGGCGTACCCGCTCATCTCACACTCCGCGGTGTTCTCATCGGGTCGTGAGGGCGAGGAACCCCGTGACCCGATGTCGTCCATGTTCTATATTCGGTATAATACATGACCAGTTGGGACCGCCTCACGTACGACCGATCGTTCTACCATGCGGGACCGAACGAACACGGGGAGTGACCTCCAGCCACACCCCGTCCAGCAACAGGGGAAGTGGCGCCGTGACGATCGACCGAAGTCTCACGCTCTCCGGGACGCGCAATCGGCGCGTGACGGCCGTCGAACTGGTTCGCGACGTATTACGGTCGTCGATCATCCGGGGGGATCTCCCGGGCGGGACCCGACTCGTTCAGACCGAGATCGCCGCCCAACTGAACGTTTCGACTACCCCCGTACGCGAAGCCATGCGCGACCTCGCCAGCGAAGGGCTCATCACGCTCGACAGCCACAAGATCGGGATCGTGCGGGGACCGGACTGGAACGAGATGAGCGAGATCGTCGAGGTACGACGAGCTCTCGAGCCGATCGCCATCTCACACCTCGTCGAGGCGATCACGCCGATGGAGTTGCAGGAGGCGAGAACGCTCGCTGATGTGCTGGCAGCAGAAGAAGAGCTCGGGACCTGGGTCCAATCGAACACCCGCTTCCACAATGTCCTGCACCGCGCCACCAAGACCCAGCGGCTCGCCGGGATGCTCGTCTCACTCGAAGAGGCGGGCGGGGTGTTCGTGGCGCAGGCCCAACAACTCCACCCCGAGATCCGGCGCAGAGCCGTCCAGCAACACTTCGACCTCCTCGAGGCCGTCGCGGCCAAGGACATCGACAGGGCAATCGCAATCCAGCTCGACCACGTCAAGCTGCCTTTGGAGAATCGGACGACGGGTTGACCGTCACCACATGGCGGCGAACCGGCTCTTCACCTCGTCGAGCCCGGCCGCCATCAGCTTGACGTCGTTGGTGATGCTCAACATCGTGCATCCCCATGCGGAGAGCATCTCTGCGTACTCGGGCGTCGGAGTGACCGCACCCCAGCTCTTACCGTGTGCCCGACAAGCTGCTCCGATGCGCTCAACCGCCTCGAGACAGGCCGGATTCATGATGTCCCCCGTGACGCCCAGGGCCTGGCTGAGGTCCGAGGGGCCTACGAACAAGAGGTCGATCCCGTCGATTGCGGCGATCGCCTCGATATCGGAAACGGCGCCGGCGGTCTCGATCTGGACACCGACGAGAGTCTCTCGATTGGCCTTCTCTGCGAACTGCGCCATCGGGATGGAGCCATATCCGCCGTCGTACCCGAGCGGGTTGAGGCCACGCCGTCCGCGGGGCGCAAACTTGGCCCACGTGACGAACTCTTCCGCATGCTCCGCAGATCGGATCTGGGCGGCCAGCACCCCGGAGGCACCGCTTTCGAAACAGCGGGTGACGGTGGCATAGTCGGTGGGGGCCACCCGAACGAAACTGTCGAGGCCGTGACCGGCCCCGGTCGCAACCGCGACCTCGACGTCGGCCGCGCTCAACGCCGAATGTTCGAGGTCGACCCAGAAGCCGTCCCAGCCTCCCTGCATGCCCAGATATCGAATGACGTTCGGATGGAACATACGCCCAATCGAGAACACGACCACCCGGTCGCCCCGAGCCAACCGCGACTTGATCGAATCGGTTACCACGTCTCCTCCTCGCCCGGGAGCCATCGACCAAAACCCATAGAATGCATCATGCAGCCTATGGAAGCGGAGAGCAAGTGATCATCGACATGCATGCCCACGTGACACCGGAACGCTTCAAGAAGGCGATTCGAGAACAGGGGAATTGGTACGGACTGGGCCCGGCTGCAGGAGAACTCGGACTCGGTGGTTTCGACAACCCGCTCGAAGTCCGGCTTGCAGAGATGGATGCGCTCGGTGTCGACTGCCAGGTGGTGACACCCAACGTCGGTTTCTACCAATACACGAACGACCTCGAGGTCACGAGGGCGGTGGCCCGAGAGTGCAACGACGAGATTGCCGAAATGGTGTCCGCGTACCCCGACCGCTTCGCGGGGATGGGAACCGTTCCGATGCAGGATGTGCGATCGGCGATCGCCGAACTCGAACGGGTGATGGGAAATCTCGGGCTGGCCGGCGTGATGATCAACGACCATGCCGCCGGCGTCACCTACGACGAGCCGGCGATGTTGCCCTTCTTCAAGGCCGCCGAGGCTGCCGGCGCCATCGTCTTCTTCCATCAGGGTGGCGGAACCTGCGTCGACACGCGCATCAAGCGTTACAAACTCGGCAACGCCGTCGGGAACCTCACCGAACGGGCGTTGGCGTTCGGGGCGCTCGTGTTCGGCGGGGTGATGGATGCGTGCCCGGATCTCCGTCCGCTGCTGGCGCACGCCGGTGGGATGACGGCATTCGGGATCGCTCGCATGGACAAGGTGGCCGGAGTCTTCGATCCTCGCGACGACGCCGGAAACCTGGTACCTCGATTCGGCCGGGGTCCGGACGATCTGTACGCGATCGACTCCGCCCCCAGCGACTACCTCCCACGGTTCTGGTACGACTGCTGCACGTACAGCGGGCCGGTGCTGAGACTCCTCATCGACACCGTCGGGATCGACCAGATCGTGCTCGGCACCGACTATCCAGCACCCATGGTGCTCGCCGACGCCGTCAACTGGATCCGTGGCCTGGACGAGCTTTCGGCATCGGAACAGGAGGCGATTCTGTCCACGAATCCGGCACGACTGCTCCACGGATGAACGCTCCACTCGGCTGGGGAATCATCGGAATCGGAAACATCGTCGAATCGACGATTGCGCCGGCCATGAATGCCGAGCCGTCGTGCAAGCTCATCGCCGCCACCAGCAGGGAAGCCGCTCGCGCCCACGATTTCTGTGAACGATTTGGCGCATCAGACGCCTACACCGACTACCGAGCGATGCTCGAGAACCCCGCCGTTGACGCCGTGTTCATCGCCACCCCCAATGCCCATCATGCAGACCAAGTGGTTCTGGCGGCCGAACACGGCAAGCACGTGATGTGCGACAAACCTCTGGCGACCACGGCCGAGGACGCTCACCGGGCCGTGGCCGCGTGCGAACAGGCAGGGGTCTTCCTTGGGATCAACTTCCACAACCGGTACCTCAGGTGGCCCGAACGAGTGCGGGAGCTGATCTCGTCCGGTGAAATCGGGCGAGTGCTCTCGGTCCAGGCGGAAGTCGGATCGGGTCCCAGGGACTACACGAACTGGAGAGCCGATCCCGAGCTCGCGGGGATGGGGGCGGTGTTCAACGTCGGTGTCCACATCTTCGACCTCATCGGGTGGATGATCGACTCCGAACCCGTCGCGGCATCGGCCGTGACCGACCGACACCCACTCGACCGCACCACTCTGGTCACGATTCGCTTCGGGGACGGGACGCTGGCGCAGGTGAACTGCAACGAGAGCGTCCCCCACCCGCGAAATGACCTCATCCTCCACGGCGAACGCGGGCGAATCATCGCCCACAACCTGACGCGGGCTCGTGAGTCGGGGCGCCTGGAAGTCGTGACCGCCGCGGGCACGAAGGTGACCGAGATGCCGGCCCCCGAAGCCCACCGTCTGTGTGTGAGGGGCTTCGCCGACGCCGTCTTGGCCGGGCGCCGGCCGGAACCGTCGGGCCGGGACGGCCTGAGGAGCATGGAGCTGTGCGCCGCCATCGATCGATCGGTCCGGTACGCCGAGACCGCACACGTCGACCAGCGATACCAGGAGGGACCGTGAGCGACTTCGTGACCATTGGGCAACTCCTGGAATTGGCTCGCAGCGAGATCGACGCCGACCTCTACGGGTGGGCCGCCGCCGGAGCGGGCGAAGAGGTGACGGTCGCTCGGAACGCCCAGGCGCTCGACAGCCTGGCGCTGGTCTCCCGAATCGGCAGGAATGTGGAAGCCGTCGACACATCGACATCGATCGCGGCGATCCCCCAATCGCTCCCCATCTTCCTCGCTCCCGTCGGAGCACTCTCCCGATATCACGACGACGGCGCGCTCGGCGCCGCCCGGGCTGCCGCGGGCGCCGGCGTGTCGGCATTCTGTTCGATGCTCGTGTCCGAACCGTGGGAGGACATCGCCGCCACCGCTCCGGGGAGACACATCTTTCAGATCTACATCGGAGGCGACCACGTCTGGACGGGCGACGTGGTCGACCGGGCAATTGGAGCCGGCTTCGGGGCGCTGTGCGTGACCGTGGACACGCCCGAGATCGGGCGACGAGACCGGAGCCTCGAAAGCGGCTTCATCTGGAGCGTCGACCGCCACGAGCGCCCCGACAATCTCGCCCGACACGGAAAGGACATGTCGTTCCGGACCCGCTACACGTGGGACGACTTCGCCTGGTTGTGTGAATACAGCGACTTGCCCGTGATCATCAAGGGCATCCTGCACCCCGACGACGCCCGACGTGCGGTCGAACTCGGCGCAACGGTCGTGTACGTCTCGAACCACGGCGGGCGGGTGATCGACCACGAGGTCAGCAGCATCGAGATGCTGGCCGAAGTGGCGGACGCCGTCGCCGGCGATGCGGAGATCCTCATCGACAGCGGATTCCAGCGCGGCCCAGAGGTGCTCAAGGCGCTGGCGCTGGGCGCCCGGGCAGTGGGGCTGGGACGGAGTCAGATCTGGGCGCTGGGCGTGGGCGGACGCGAAGGAGTGAGCAGACTCATCGAGATCCTGCGCGAGGAGATCGGCACCACGATGGCCAACCTCGGTGTGACCGCTCCGGACCAACTCGGACCAGGTCACGTGAGGTCGAGTTCGCCCACTCGGTGAGACGAGTCCCGGCTGGCTATCGACCGGCCTTTGGGGGGAGGATCAACATCGGGCACTCGGCATGTTGAATGCATTGCTGAGCCACCGATCCGAGGAGCATCCCCACGAACCCACCCAGACCGCGGGTTCCGATCACCAACATCTCGGCGTCCTTCGAGGCACGAACGAGCGCTTCGGCCGGGTGGGCGTCCGGCACCACAACCAACCTCGGCGTCGGGCCGTCCACGTCCTGGGTGGCCTCCTCGACGAACTCGGCCAGGGCAGCCTCGGCGGTCGCAAAGCTCTCCTCCGACCTCGAAGGAGGGTGATGGGCCGGTGCGTCAGGGGAAATCGTCCCACTCGCCACGGCCCGACCGTACGGGAGCCCAATCAAGTCGTCGGACAACGTCCGAGTGGGCGGCGGGATCACATACAGAGCCTCGACGCCGCATCCCCGTGCCGCGGCCTCAGCCACTGCCCTCCTCAAAGCCTTCCGCGAATGCGGTGATCCATCGATACCGACGACGATGCTCTTCATTCCTCCGTCTCCTGTCGCACCAGCCCAATGTTGACGGTTGCTGCTCGCCAGAAAAAGGGCCGTCCGACCCACCCGAATCCCATGGACGGATTCGCATGTCTCCGTACACTCCTGGAGGCGGAGGAGGTGCCGGAAGCGCACCTCAGAGCAGGAGGGTCTGGGAGTGGATTCAGGGTCATCTCCGCGTGTCGTTATCGACGCTTTCAAGGTCGCCAGTCGGCTCGCATTCGTAGCCGTCGTTCTCGTCTTCATCGGGACTGCCCTCAACGCCATCAAGGCGTTCACCGGCGCCCACGGCATCGGCTGGCTGGTAGACGCGTTCCGTCTCAACAACGAGGAGAACATCCCGGCGTTCTTCTCTGGGGCGATGCTCCTGTTCATCGCCGGTCTGCTCTTGCTCCTCGCGGTGACCTACCGCCGAATCGGGCAGCCGGCTCGTGTCTGGTATGCCCTCTCCGCCCTCGCAGCCTTCTTGTCGTTCGACGAGTTGTTCGCCGTCCACGAGAGGCTCATCGAGCCGGTCAGAGAGCGATTCGACTTGGGAGGGGCGCTGAGCTTCGCCTGGGTACCCGTCTACGGGATCCTGCTCGTGGCGTTGATTGCGGTGCTGGCTCGGACCTGGTGGCGCCTCCACCCGCGCATCCGCATCCTCTCGGCCATCTCCGGACTGCTCTACGTGATCGGCGCCATCGGGTTCGAAATGGCGGGAGCAGCGCGATACACGGGCGAGGAGGGTGACCTGATCTACGGGATCCTCTATACCCTGGAAGAGTCATTCGAGATGGCAGGAATGGTCCTCGCCGTCTTCACACTTCTCACGCTGCTCTCTTCCTGCCAACCCGAGTTCTTGCTCACGAACCCCCAGGCCGAATACCTGACCCCGAGAGGACGGGTCGAGACCGACACGGCCTAGCGCTGCCGGACGGGCGATTGCGTGCCCGGAGCGACCCGGGCGACAATGCGGTATGTCGCACAAGGTCGCGGGGACCATCGTCTTTCTCACATCAGGCGCGGTGCTGGTGCTCGAGATCCTGGCCGGGCGCCTTCTTGCCCCGTACTTCGGCGTGACCCTCGAGACCTTCACCGCCATCATCGGAGTGGTCCTGGCCGGAATCGCCGCCGGAACATGGGGCGGAGGCCGATTCGCCGATAGCCGCCGGTCACCCCACCAGATGATCGCACCCATGTTGATCGCAGGTGGTGTTCTCGGCGCCTTCGCCGTCCCCGTGGTTCGAGCGGCCGGCCCGGCTCTCGCCCCGGCCGGCATCGCGGGACTCGTTGTCCTGACTGCGGCGGCGTTGCTGCCCTCGACTGCGATCCTGTCGGCCGTCTCTCCCGTCGTCGTGAAAACGGTGCTCGCCGACCTCGCCGACACCGGCAGCGTGGTGGGCCGCCTGTCCGCCCTCGGAACGGCGGGAGCACTCGTCGGGACCTTCGCCACCGGGTTCATCCTCGTGGCGAGATTCCCGACCGCGGGAATCATCATCGGAGCCGCAACCGCCATGGTGGTGATGGGGGTGGCAGTCGGGTTGTCCACCCACCGACGGTTCCCGATCTCTGCACTCATCGCCGTGGTCGGGATCCTGGGCTCGTCGCTGGTCTCGAGCCCCTGCCAGTTGGAGACTCGCTACTTCTGCGCATCGGTGATTCCGGACCCCGGGGCCGAGGACGGAACGTTGCTGCTGCTGGACACGATCACCCACGCCTATGTCGATGCCGCCGACCCTTCACACATCGAGTTCAGCTCGATCAAGATGCTGGCGGCATCCATCGAAACGATGACCAACGGACCCGTGGACGCCCTCCACATCGGAGGTGGCGGATTCACCCTGCCGGGTTGGCTGACGGCCACCAGGACCGGCTCGACCAACGTCGTGCTCGAGTTGGACCGGGACCTGGTGGACTTCGTCTTCGAAGAAATGCGGCCTCTGCCAGTGGACCGCGTCATCGCGGGCGATGCCAGGACGACGATGGGAACACTCGACGAGACCTTCGACGTGGTCATCGGTGACGCCTTCGGAGGTCTGGCCGTGCCGTGGCACCTCACCACGGTGGAGTTCCTCGACCAGGTGTCCGACCGGCTCGACCCGGACGGCTTCTATGCGATGAACCTCATCGACCACGGCGACCTCGACTTCATTCGAGCCGAGGTCGCCTCTGTGCGACTCGTGTTCCCGCACGTTCTCTTGATGGCGGGGGCTCGCCAAATGGAATCGGGAGGCAACTTCATCGTTGTGGGATCCCACCGGGAGATCCCTGCAGATCGGATCGCCACCCTTTCCGACGAGATGGGCCACGCCGTGGTCGTCCTCGGCGGGTCGGAGTTGGACGATTTCGTGGGCGACGCCGCGGTACTCACGGACGGCCACGCCCCCGTCGACCAGTTGCTCACGACCGGGTGATCAGCCGGTGAGGGCTCGGTGCAAGAACGCCGCCATCTGACCCCGCGTCACCACATCATCAGGACAGAACCGATCATTCACCGGCGGATCACACCCCGCGGTGATTCCCGCCGCCGCCAACGCCTCGATATCGGACTCGAACACCGAACCAACCGTGTCCACAAACCCCACACCCCCACCATCGGACAACCCCAACGCCCGCACCAGAAACGCCGCCATCTGACCCCGCGTCACCGGATCATCAGGACAGAACCGATCATTCACCGGCGGATCACATCCCCGCGTCACCCCCGCCGCCGCCAACGCCTCGATATCGGACTCGAACACCGACCCGTCATCATCGGAGAACTCGAACCCACCACCCGAATACCCCAACGCCCGCACCAGAAACGCTGCCATCTGACCCCGCGTCACCACATCATCAGGACAGAAGAAGTCGGACCAAGGAGGGTTACAGCCACCGGTGATCCCTTCGTCGGCGAGCCAGGCCACGTCGGGCGAAAAGACGTGCGAATCGGGCACGTCGAAGAACCCGCTCTCGGGCAGATCGAGAAACTGCGGGGCCGGCACCGTGTGATTCGCCGACAGGTCACCTGACAGGGGAATCCCGGACACCGAGAACACACTGAGGATGTTCCACAGCATCCAACCGAGGCCGAGGCCATCCACCGCCACGATCTGGGTGCGCACCTGGTCGGGGGTGTACCAGAAGTCCTGGAGCCATGGACGCAACACCACCTGCGAATTGGTCATGCGACGCATCGCGTCGCGACTGGCATTGGTCACCACCGGACCGGGATGATCGTTGGGGACCGTGAACCCGTACCACCCGGTCGAGTAGTGACTCGGGTAGATCATCGGCGAAACGACATCGACGACGTCGATCACAGACTCGAATTGCTGGCCGATGTTGCCGTCGGTCGGCGTATTCGTGATCCAACCAAAGATGTCGGCAGCGGTGGCACACCCCATCGGTTCGAGGCGATTGCGGGCCTGGGCGAGGAAGTCGGTGATCGTGCGGACACGCGAGTCGGGATCGACTGGCCCGTCGAAGACGACACCCGAGTTGTTTCCGTCCGGAAAGCGGACGTAGTCGAACTGCACTTCGTCGACCCCCATCGAACACGCCTCCTCGGCCAGCCTCAGCGCGTATTCCCGCGGGTTGGGGTCGGTCGGGTCCAGGAAGTACTGGCCATTCCGGTTGAGTGGGGTACCGGTTGAGGCGTCGGTGGCTGCCCACGACGGACGGGCTTTGGCGGCGATCGGGTCCTGGAATGTGACGATCCTCACCACCACGTAGAACCCCTGTGCGTGTGCTTGAACCACGCGGGCTTCGAGGTCGAACGACTCTGCGGCCTGGGCCCCGAGGATGTCGACCGTCGGGTTGGTGGAATGGTGATACACCTTCCCGTTCTCGTTCTTGATGTCGATCATGAGCGTGTTGACCGATGTGGTCGCTCCAATGTCGAGCATGCGTTGGAAGTCGGCATCCACCGACGGGATCCATCCCGCCACGTGGATGCCGCGGGCTATCCGCTCCGCCATGGTCACGCCGAGGTACTCGTGCGTGCCGTCCCAGCTGACGGTCTGTGGGACATGGGCCACCCGGCCGAAGGCGACATCACCGGGGACCACACCACGGAACACGAACCGTCCGTCGTCGCCGGTCGTGAACGTGGCTCCGTTGAGCGTCACATCCACGTCGGCCAAGGGCACCCCGCGGCGGTTGGTCACGATGCCGATGAGGTCGTTGCTCTCGGCGGCCGCCACCGGCGCGGGAACGGTCAACGTCAAGATGACCACGAGAAGGATCGCTCGTCGCACCGACCGATTGTGCCACGCACCACGCCCGCACCTGTGCAGGCCCGGCGCAAAACCATCAGTCGCACCTGCGCCGAGGAGGGGGGTCGGACGCCGCCACTCCGGTTGGGGCACATCGCCGATGACCCACCAAGTCATGGCTCGAAGGGCTCATGAATGGCTCCTAGCCGGCTCCTGACCGCGTCCAAGAGCGTTCCCCTCGAATGGTGGTGCACGGCCTGTCCGTCTCCCGAGTTCCGTGGACCGGTGATCAAGGGTTGACAGGACGCGTGAACGACGTTACGTTACCGCCGTTCACTTAACGGCGATCAGTTATCGCTGTTCAGCTCAAGGAGAGAGATCATGGAACGGTTGGCGAAGGCTGTGGTCACCCACCGCGTCGCGGTGCTGCTCATCGCCCTGGCAGCATTGACTGCTGCGGGGATGGCCGGAGGTGGTGTTGCCGGATCGCTGTCGAACGGCGGCTTCGAGGACCCCGAGGCCGAATCGGTACAAGCCGCACAAGTGCTCGCCGAGGAATTCGGTGCGGCACCACCCAACGCCGTTCTCCTCGTGCGCGCCAACGGCACCTCAGTCGACGATGCGACGGTGGTGTCCGAGGCCGCGGACCTGGAAGCGATGCTCGGCGGCGAACAGCACGTGACCTCGGTGAACTCGTATTGGTCGCTCGGTTCCCCACCTGGACTCCGGAACGATACGGGTGATGCCGCTCTGGTATTCGTCTCCTTCGAGGGGGACGACGGCGAGGTCCTCGATCACTCCAGGGAGCTCGCAGAGAACTACCGGGGGCCATTCGGGTCGCTCGACGTGGCAGTGGGCGGCACCGGTCCCCTGTTCTCGGAAGTCCAGGAGACAGTGGAGTCGGACCTCGCCCGGTCGGAGGCGATCGCGCTCCCGGTGACCATGATCCTCTTGATCATCATCTTTGGGAGCGTCGTGGCCGCGTCGCTCCCGCTCGGGGTGGGAGTCATCTCGATCATCGGCACGTTCTTCGTCCTCGAGATGCTCACCCGGTTCACCGACGTGTCCATCTTCGCACTCAACCTGACAACGGGCCTCGGCTTGGGACTGGCCATCGATTACGCCCTCTTCGTCGTTTCGCGCTACCGGGAGGAACTGGGCGCCGGATTCGATCCCCACGCCGCCGCCAGGAGGACCATGTTGACCGCCGGGAGAACTGTGCTGTTCTCAGCCGGCACCGTCGCCGTTTCGCTGGCGGCGATGCTGGTCTTCCCACTGTCTTTCCTCCGTTCGTTCGGATATGCCGGGATCGCGGTGGTCGGCTTGGCCGCCATCGGAGCGGTGGTGGTGCTTCCCGCACTCCTCGCAGTCCTCGGTCACAACGTCGACCGATTCCGGGTCCGGCGGACCTCTCGAGCGGCGGAAGGCTCCGGAATCTGGCACCGGCTCGCAACGTTCGTGATGCGACGACCGGTCCCCATCGCCACCACGGTCGTTGCCCTCCTCATCGCCCTCGGATCGCCGTTCCTGGGGGTGCGGCTCGCGGGCTCCGACGATCGCGTCCTTGCACCCGGGTCACCGGCTCGTGTGGTCGGCGATGCGCTCCGCACCGAGTTCTCGGCCTTCGAAGCCGCAGCCATCGAGGTTGTGGCAACGAACCAATCCGCCGACGAGGCCGCCCAGCTCGCCGCCGAGCTCAGCGCGCTCATGCTCGTCGCCCGGGTCGATGGCCCCGGTGGATCCCATGCGGCCGGGGCGCAGGTGGCGCCACCGAGCCCGCTTTCTGCTCGGTTTGTCTCGGATGCCGGCTACTACCTCTCGGTCATCTCTGACGTGGATCCGAGTTCGGAAGAGGCTGAGCGCCTCGTCGCCGAGATCAGAGCGGCCGATCCCGATGTCGTCGTGGCAGGGCCTGCCGCCGACCTCGTCGACACCAAGGCCGCTCTCTTCGGTGCCCTGCCGTGGGCCCTCGGGATCATCGGCACGGCGACGTTCGTTGTTCTGTTCCTCATGTTCGGTTCGCTGCTCGTGCCCGCCAAGGCGGTCGTCCTCAACCTGCTGTCGCTGTCGGCGGCGTTCGGGGCGCTCGTCTGGATATTCCAGGACGGCAACCTCTCTGACGTCCTCGGGTTCACGGCGACCGGTTCATTGGACCTGACGATGCCGGTGCTCATGTTCTGCATCGCCTTCGGGCTATCGATGGACTACGAAGTGTTTCTCCTCTCGCGCATCAAGGAGGAGCACGATGCGGGAGGCGACAACGAACACTCGGTTGCGATGGGACTCGAGCGGACCGGCCGAATCGTGACCGCCGCGGCAGTACTCATCGCGGTCGTGTTCACCGCGTTCGCCACCTCGAGCGTGGCGTTCATCAAGATGTTCGGTGTGGGGATGACGCTGGCGGTGCTCGTCGATGCCTTCCTCATTCGAGCGACGCTGGTTCCGGCGTTCATGCGACTGGCGGGAGCCGCCAACTGGTGGGCTCCCCGGTGGATGAGAAGGATTCATGATCGATTCGGGTTCTCGGAGACGTCTCATCTCGAACCCGGTCCTTCTATGCTCGAACCGGAGGCATCCCCCGCTTGACCACGACCAAGAGACCTTCCAGCGCCGTCGACGCCCCGGACCCGCCGGGGCGTCGACGAGCGCGCAAGGGAGAAGGCGACCTGCTCCGAGACGAGATCCTCGACGCAGCCGAGCGACTTCTCGTCGAGAAGGGAAACAAGGACTCCGTAACCATCCGCGGTGTCGCCAAGGCCGTCGGAGTGAGCGCGCCCTCGATCTATTTGCACTTCGCAGACAAAGAGGAGTTGCTCTACGAGACCTGCCGCCGGGTGTTCGACATCCTCAATCAACGGCTCATGGAGGCGGTCGGAGCAGGCGAAGGCACAGTCGTTGAACGGATGATCCGCGCCGGTCGGGCTTACATCGCCTTCGGGCTCGAACATCCCGGCCAATACGTCACCCTTTTCGGCCCGGGCCCTGCCGACAGCGCCCCACTCGATCTCGACGATTCCGACCCGGGCGTTCAGGCGTTTGGCCTCCTCGTGGGGCTTCTCGAAGCCGGCGTCGAGTCGGGGGAGCTCAAATCCGACACCGATGTGATCGCCGCAGCAGTGGCGGTGTGGGCGGCCGTCCACGGAACCGTCTACATCCTCATAAGCAAACGAGGGATCGCCGAGCCCGTGATGACGATCGACGAGGAGGCGGTCATCGAGACTGCCCTCTCGATGATGCTCGACGGACTGCGTGCCTGACCCACGACCGCTCGACCACGTCGTCCACGCCGTCCCCGACCTGGACGCAGCCGCCGATTCGTACTCGGGGATCGGGTTCACCGTCACCCCCAGGGCCGACCACCCGTTCGGGACATCGAACCGTCTGATCGTCCTCGAGAACGGATACATCGAGATCGTGGCGGTGACCTCTCGGGAGCGACTGCCGGCCACCGGGTTCGGAGCCCAGGTCGCCCAAGCCCTCGAGTCGGGGGGTGGCGGCATCACCCATTTCGTCTTCGGGTCCACCGATCCTCCCTCGGAGATGACCGAGTTGGGAACCGACGCCACCGGCGAGATCTTCACGTTCTCACGGCCCGCACCGCAGATCGACGGTGGGATCGTAACCGCTCGTTTCGAGTGCGTGCTCACTCACGGCGCCGATGACGTAGGTGCATTCCTTTGCCGCCACCTGGCCCCGGAAGCAGTCTGGAACGATCACAACGTACGCCACGCGAATTCGGTCCGCAGGCTGCGCCGTGCCACGAGGCCCATGTCGGTCGAGGCATCCGAGGCTCTCTCCCGGATCTGCAACAGTCCGGTCGATAACGGCCTCATCCAGGCTGGGACCGTGATCATCGGCAGAGGGCCCATGGCCATCACGTTCGACTTGGAGACATCGCCCGTCGACATCGGTGGCGTCACCGTCGGCGGCTGACCGCGATCAGCCGCGACGTTCCTTCAGCGCTGCGTAGTCGGCCAGGAATCGATCCATCTCCGCCACGTACTCCTTCGAATCCGCCTTGATGGAGGGGTCGTGATGGCCGTGCCGCAGACCCATGGCAAGCGCCGCGAACCGGGCACCCCGAAGATAGAAGCTGAGCCCTTCGAAGGGCATCGCCCGCGGCCCCGGTTCCGCCAGACCGATCTCAATCGCCTCACCGGCGACGGGAGCCCAGCCGTATCCACCCACCACCTCGACCACATCGTCCTCGGGCATACGGTCGGCAAAGTCACGAGACACCCATCGCCACACCTCGGCACCCTCCGGATCCAGGAGAACCAGGGCGGGATAGGCGAGGTTGCGGGGGTCGTCCGGGTTGGAAAGACCGAACGGCTGGATGGCGCCGGCCCGATCGGAATCACTGAGGTAGGCGAACGGCAGGTCGAGCTTGGACACCATCGCCGCATGCTGAGCGGGGGAATCCACGTCGATCGCGGCAAGCCTCACCCCCGCCGAAAGGAACGACTCGTAGCGCGCCGCCAAGCTGACCAGCTGGCCGTTGCAGTACGGTCACCAATCTCCCCGGAGAAACACGAGAAGATGCGCGATCCCGCGCCGCTGGGAAAGGGTCCAGGGATTGCCCGCTTGATCGGTGAGCGTGAAGTCGATGTCCATCGTCTGCCACCGTAGTGCCCGGATCGGAAGGGCGGATGCCAGGATGTGGCGATGAACCCAGTGGAGGTAGTCGTCGTCGGAGCGGGACAACGAGGGCGTGATGTCTACGGAGCCTGGATCCGGAATCACCCTGAGGAAGCCCGAGTGGTGGCCGTGTGCGACATCGACCGGGACCGCGCCCGGTCGATGGCACGATTGCACGGTACCGATCTCGTGTTTGACGACCCGGCCGAGGTGTTTTCCGGCGGCCGCCTCGGGCAGGCAATCATCATCGCAACCCCCGACCGATTCCACCACGGCCCGGCCGGCGCCGCGCTCGAACTCGGCTATGACGTGCTGGTGGAAAAGCCCATGGCCTCGAGTCTCGCCGACTGCGTCGACCTCGTGGCGCGAGCCGAGACGTCGGCGGGGAGCCTGCATGTGGGCCATGTGCTCCGCCACACCCCGTTTTTTCGTAGGCTCCACGACCTGATTGGTGACATCGGTGACGTGGTCACTGTCGAGCACCGGGAGAACGTGGCCTCGTGGCACATGGCCCACTCTTTCGTGAGAGGCAACTGGGCGATCGCCGAACGGGCGACGCCGATGATCGTGCAGAAATGCTGCCACGACTTCGACATCCTCTCCTGGAATCTCCCGTCACGGGTCGCCAGCCTCTATTCGGTCGGGTCTCTCTATGAGTTCCATCCGCACCGGGCGCCAACGAATGCGACCTCCCGGTGTCTCGAATGCCCGGTCGACGACTGCCCGTATGACGCCCGACCCGTGTACCTGGACATGTCGCGTTCGGGATGGCCCGTATCGGTGATCACAGAAGACCTCAGCCATGGGGGGCGGGTCGAGGCGCTGCGCACCGGTCCGTACGGCCGCTGCGCGTTTCGAGCCGGCTCGACGGTGGTGGACAACCAGACGGTGACGATGCAGACCGAGGACGGAGCCACGGTCTCGCTCGTGATGCACGGCCACTCCCACGTCGAGGAGCGGACGATGCGATACGACGGGACCCGCGCGACGATTCGTGGCGTTTTCGGTGCGCGCCAGCATCTCGAAATCCACGAGCACCGGTCGAAGATTCGCCGTGAAGTGGATATCCCCCAGCCGCGGTCAGGCCACGGCGGAGGCGACGACGGCATCATGCGGTCGTTCTTCTCGAGCGTTCGCACCGGGGGGACCGGACCCACCGAAGCAGCCACGTCGCTCGAGAGCCACCTCCTGGCCTTCGCTGCCGAAGACTCACGCCTGACCGGGGTCCCCGTTGATGTCGCGACCCTTCGCCCTTAGGCCCAAGCGCGCGATTCGATCGCGGGCCGTGGCCAGGGATGCGGGCGTTCCCACATCGTGAACCTCGCCGACGTCCACCGCTCGCACCAACGTCCCCGAATCAAGCATCGACGCGAGAGCATCGGTGAGTTCGTACTCCCCCCGTGGGGACAGTCCGACCCGTTCCAGATGACTCCACGCGGTTCGCGGGAGATAGCCGATCCCGGCGGCGTTGTACGGCGTCAGCGACGTTCCTCGCGGTGGCTTCTCGACGATCGACCGGGCGAAGCCACCCCGGACCACAACTGCCGCGCCGCCATACGGATCCGCCACCCGGTTCACCCCGAGGGTGCCCGGCCCCGACGAGACGACCGACCGATAGGCGGCGGGTGAAGCCACGACATCTCCCCAGGCGTAGACGAAGTCGCTACCGCCGGCGATCGGTGCGGCCGCAAGAAGAGCGTGAGCGGTTCCCAGTGGTTCTTGCTGACGAACGCATACCACGTCGTGGGCCTCCACATGAGCCTCTACGGCGTGGGCCAAGTGCCCGGTGACCACCACGATGAGGTCGACCGAGGCTTGTCTGAGCCCGTCGAGCACCCAGTCGATCGCCGGCCTGGATCCCACGGGTACGAGCACCTTCGGCAGGTCCTCTGTGATCGACCCGAGCCTGGTTCCGCGCCCGGCGGCCGGGACGATCGCGATCATCCCACACCGTCGGATGCCACGACCGGGAACGCCGGGCCACCCGTCGCCCCCTCGGCGGCTGCCAACACGTCCGCCTGGCGGTCTTCACTACACACGGCGATGGCATACCCCCCGAATCCAGCGCCGGTGAGTCGGGCGCCCCGCGCGCCGGCATCACGCATGGCGGCGACAAGAGCGTCGAGACGGACGGAGCTGGCACCGAATCCGACCAGGCTCGCGTGGGACCGATCGAGTAGCGACCCGAGACCATCGAGGTCTCCCGCCACGAGTGCGGCCTCCGCCTCATCCACCCTTCGTGCCTCCGACAAGACGTGGGAGGCAACAGCCCTGACCGGAAGCGGCGCGTCGGCTGGGAAGGTTCCCACCGTCAGACCGGTCATGAGCAGGGGATCGACTGCCAGGGCATCGGCGATCTCCGAGGCAGAACTCACCTCGGGCAGGTTCTCGATCAGATCGGGCCCGGATTCGACGACTCTGGACAACGTCGGCGTGGACCCCAGATCCACCTCGACCTCCCGACCCAGCAGCAACGCCGCCGCCCGGGCTGCCACCACCCGGGTGTTGTATGCCCGATTGGCAGATCCACCTTTGGGTGCGGCCGTGCCCGAATACGCCGCCACCATCTTCACGTGCTCAGGGATGGGCACAACACGGGTTCTGAGTGGGTCGAAGTCGATGCGAAGGGCAGCGCCGGCCCGGGCGAGCGATATGACGGTCTGGTCCATCGCACCCCCTTCGACTCCAAGGCTGCGCTCGGCGGCGATAGCCAGGTCCGGGTATCGCTGCGAACCGAGACCGAGTTGCCAGAGGCGATCGAGCGCGGCGATCACCCCTACGGTGAAGGCCGACGATGAGCTCAAGCCACCGGTCGAGGGGAGGTCGCCGTCGACGAGCAGACGGACCCCGAGGTCGGTCCGCCCCAACACCGAAACGGCGGCCACCAGATACCGGTGCCAACCCTCAACACGAGGCGGAGCGTCGGGTGGATACGAGATGGCATCGGTCTCGGACAGAGAATGAGCCTCGACCAACCGTCCTGCACCGGCCTCGATGTGAATGGCACGGTCGATGGCCAGTGGCATCACGGGCAGGAGCGAATAGTCGGTGTGTTCGCCGATGAGGTTCACCCGCCCGGGCGAGCGTACTGAGACCGATGGTTCAGTGCCGTAGAGGTCGCGGAATCGGGACGTGGACACCGACGCGACGATACAACCCGGCAACACCGGCTTCGCGAAAGCCTTCGCCCCATCGGTCGACGGGAGTCAGATGATGCCCGTGGGCGCCGATGGATGCTGACATCGTGGACGACAACCAACACCGCCACATCGCGGTGACCGTGGTCGCGTCCGTCGCCGCGGTCACTGTCGGATCGATCACCCTCGCCACCAGCGCAGAACTCCCGCTGCTTTCCGGGCTGACGATCCTGGTCGGCCTGATCCTTCTCTCAACCTCTGTACCTCGCCGGTTCACTCTGTGGGTGGGGGCTGCGGCGTCGATCATGGTGGGCTGGACCGTCGGCTCGCAGCTGGCTGACGGAGTCCTGGCCGCCACCTTGATCGGCATCGAGATCTTCTTGGTCTCCGTTCTCTGCGCTCAACTTGCAGGCTCCGCCCCCACAGAATCGGGCTCCTCCAGTCGTCGCGATCTGCTCGCCCGTTCCGCACTTCTCGAAGTCGCCCGGGCCGCCGGCGCCTCCGATCGGGGCCACGCGGAAACGGCCCTCGCCGGCTTGAGAAGAGCGCTCGGTCGTGGCGCGATCGTCATCTGGCGGAACGACGACACTCGGGCCACCCTCACGGCCATTCCGGTATGCATGAGCACATCCGACGACGAATCCGTCGACCCGATCGAGTGGGTCAACGCGCCGGAGGCGGCCAGCTCGTTCTCGGTGGGCCGAGGACGCGAGATCACGAGCGTGGACGAGATCCGGTGGCCGGCACGACACACGTTCGAGCAGTTGGGCGCCGGCCACGCGCTCGAACAACCTGTCGTCATCGGCGGACGCTGGGCCGGGCACGTCACCATCGCCGACGGTGCAGGATCGATGCCGATGGATCTCGTCGACCGGGATGCGATCGAGGCGTTGGTCGAGATCGTATCCACGTGGTGGGATCACGAACGCACCTTGACCGAGATGCAGCAGGTCGTCGACCAGCGCGATCACTCTCTGTCGATCCAGAGGGCCATCAGCGAGTCGGCGCGTCTCATATTCGAGTCCGACAGCGACCGCCCCGACCAGGTGCTCGAACTGGTCTTGACGGCCGTCGAAGCCGACGTTGCCTTCCTGTTCGATCTCAAGCAGCACGCGGCCCTCGGCCTCGGCATCGAGTCGAGAGCGGTGGCGCTAGCGCCCGGTGCCCCCATCGACCCGCTGTTCGCCCCCGGCACGTGGTCGAAGGTCCCCCACCACTATCTGCCGGTGCTCGCAGGACAGCCGGTCATCATCGGCGACACTTCAGAACTCGCCTCCGACGCCCGGAGGTCACACGAACGACAGATGCCCGCAACCCGGGCCGAGATGGCCTTTCCGATCACCAGCGGCGACCAGATCGTCGCCATGGTTGGCCTGGCGTCGGTGACGCCACGCCACTGGAACGCCGCCGACATCAGAACGATGTCCACGATCGGGCAGATGATGGGTGTGGCACGTGCCCGGGCCGACGCCCACACCGCACTGGAAGGAATCGTGAGAGCAAAGGATCGGTTCATTGCATCGGTCAGTCACGAGCTGCGGACTCCGATGGCGGTGGTCATGGGCCTGTCGTCGGAGTTGAATACGAACCGGGGCGACTTCTCGGATCGGGAGGTCGAGGAGTTCATCGACCTCATCGCCAGGCAAAGTCGGGAGGTGACCCACATCATCGAAGACCTCCTGGTGGCTGCCCGGGCCAGCGCCGCATCGATCACCGTCATCCCCGAACTCATCCGCCTCGACGAGGTGGTCAGCGATGCGCTCGATTCGATGACTCCCGAGCAGACCCACCGCATCCATTCGACGCAGCTGGCGGCCGTCTCGTCCTACGCCGACCCGATGCGCGTCCACCAGATCGTCCGCAATCTGGTTGCCAACGGGCACCGCTATGGGGGCACCCGGATCTTCATCCGGGTCCTCGAAGTCGACGGGGCTGCGGTGCTCGAAGTTGCCGACGATGGACCAGGCATCCCCGATGACAGGCGCGCCGAGATCTTCGAAGCGTATTCGGGCGGGGAGATGCGAGGTCGAACCGGCTCGATCGGTCTCGGTCTCACTGTGTGCCGTCAGCTGGCACGTCTCATGGGCGGCGACGTCATATACGTCCACGAGCCCCTTCCGACGTTCCGGCTCACGCTTCCCATCGGTTCGCTCCGGGTGGCAGCCGATATCGAGGCGCTGGCCGGATAAGGCCCGGGGACGTCAGGGGAGATACCCCTCGGCCCTGTGCAGGAACGCGGCCATCTGACCTCGGGTCACACTGTCGTCGGGACAGAACCGATCGTTGGTGGGCGGGTTGCACCCACGCGTGATGCCTGCGTTGGCGAGCCTGGCGATGTCGGTCGCAAACACCGAACCACCCGTATCCACGAATGAGATACCCCCGGTGTCCGTGAGCCCAAACGCCCGCACGAGGAACGCCGCCATCTGCCCACGGGTGATCGGGTCGTCGGGACAGAACCGATCGTTGGTGGGCGGGTTGCACCCACGCGTGATACCGGCGTTGGCGAGCCTGGCGATGTCGGTCGCAAACACCGAACCACCCGTATCCGCGAACGAGACGCCCCCGGTGTCTGTGAGTCCAAGGGCTCGGGTCAGGAAGGCCGCCATCTCGCCGCGGGTGACACTCGCATCCGGACAGAAACGGTCGTTCACGGGTGGGTTGCATCCCTTGGTGATACCCGTGTCGGCGAGCCATTCGATGTCTGCACCGAAAGGACTGCCGGCCGTGTCGAGGAAACTTCCCGAGCTGGCACCGCCCGAGAGTCTCACGCGGAAACCGTCGCCGGCGCGGGAGACGACGGTCACGGTGACTCCTGCCACCACCCTCGTGTCCCCGACCTTCATCACGTGGTCGAGAGCGTCCGCGACCGCCGGGCTCTGGGCCGTTCGCCGATCGAGTCCGTAACACCCTCCGAACGCGTTCGTCACGCACGAAGCGTCGGGGCGTTGATCGATGGTGTGAACCGATACCCCTTCCCATGCTGTGGGAATCGGATCGTCGCTCGAACTGACCCGGGCATCAAGCGCCGCCAGGTATCCCCGGTCTCCGAGCGGAAGGACCGCCATCTCGACGCCGTCGGAGCCAACGGCCATGAGATCGAACTCGACGGTGCCACCCGCGTACACGACCACATCGGAGGGGTCGATCCACCCGGCCGCATACCGGTTGAACGACAATGTCGAATACGACGCCGTCTCGGTGCTGATCAGGTTCGCCTCGGTGTTGCCCGACATGAGGTCGATCGGGTTGTCGTACTCCCAGATCGTTCCACTCACAACCGTGTTGCCGGTGTACGAGTGGGGCCAGGCGATACCGTGCCCGATCTCGTGGGTGACCAATGACGCCAGCGCCTCCGGCCACGGCGACACCGTGGTCACGGACTCGGCGCCCATGAAGACGATCCGACTGTTTGAGGGATAGGTGGTGGTCGTCGCTCCGCAGATGGTGGTCGGACAGATCTGTCCGGGACCACCAAACCCGTAGAAGGTCTGGACGTCTGCGATCACCACGGCACCGTTGACGGTTCCGGGCTGGGCACGACCGGCGACGGCGTCCAAGCACCCGCCGGGGTCGGAGGCCGAGACGGTGCCGCCCGATACGAACACCATGTTGTACGCACCCTCCGACAACCAGTCGTAGTGCTGCGACACCTCCGAGTTGAGGTACCCGGTGGCCGACGACAGCGACACGGATACCCCGGTTCCCGGGTAGTCGCAGATCCACACCGCCCACCGGTCGGTCCCCAAGGAGTACCGGCGAACGTCGTCGCCGGCGACGATGCCGAGCGGCTCCCAGCCGTAGAGGTCCTCGGTCGCCTGCGGGAGCAGACCATCCGGCACGATCACCACCGGCGGAATCTCCACCCCCGGCGGCACCTGACCGTGATCCGCTCTGGCGGGCGTCCCGATCAGCATCACCGTTGAGGCTGCACCGACGAACAGCAGCCATCGCATCGTGGTCCCCATGATCACCCCACCGTCTCTCGTGAGGGGCGAGTGTAAGACGCTTCCGCTCACGATCGTCGCCCTGACCTCGGATTTCCCACAAGAATCGCCGCTCTCGTGCCGATCAACACACCATGAAGCCGAGCTTTCTGGTCAACGCCGTGCTGGCGGGAGCGGTCTTCCTGTGTGGCAGCGTCATCACCAGTCAACTCGTAGCGGGAGACGCAGTGCTGGCATCGATCCTGGCGGGTGCGATCACCGTCGCCCTCACCTACGTGACGATCCGCAACGTGCGACTCGCCGCAGTCGGCATGGCGGCAGCGCTCACGGTGGTGTTGATCGCCCTCGGTTCCGCCGCTGCGCTCGCCACCGCGTTGTATGCGCTGGTACTGGCGATGGCGTGGGGCGTGGTACCGACACCCGGCTGGGCGCGACGCCGGTAGATTCACGACCTGGATGAAACGCCTGCTTGTCGCTCTCGGCACCCTGCTCTTTGGGTTCCTGCTCATCTCCGCCATCGCTGCCGAAGGCAACGCGACCCAGGCGCTGGCACTGGGCGTCGTGAGCGTCGCAGCCTTCTTCGGGATCCTCGCCCATCCGACAATCACCTACACAGCGATCGCGGCGGTGGTGGGCGTGATCCTCACCCTCAACGGGGGGCCGATGGAAGGAGTCGGCCTCATCGGCATCGCCGGCCTGGTCGCGTACCGCCTCTACCAGCAGGACCGTTTCGCCGCCCAGGCCGAGATCACTGGAACGAGATGAACACCGGCACCGGGGAGAGGCCGAGGACCTCCGACGGGGTGGCCATCGGCGTGTCCTCGTCGTAGAAGTTCTTCCAACCCCACAGGTAACCCGACTCGGGGGTCCACCCGGCGGTGAGGGCATCCCATGAGTCGTACTTGACGGGCAGGGTTCCCTGGCCGTCCATCTGGATGACCGTCGCCAGTTCCGGAGGTGTGGCGAGCAGGTTCCGGTTGGTGATCATCGACTCGCGGAACTGGTGGAGGAGCAAGAGCTTCTGGGGAAGGACTTCCTCCTGGACGATCCCTGCCAGCCATTCGCTGACGCGATTGATCTCGGAAGTATCGACGGTTCCGATCTGTTCCAGGTGAACCTGATCCGACCCGAGACGCCATTCAGGGTCGAGCGCCAGTCCGACGTGAGGCATCCGGAGGAGCTCTTCGTACCGCTGGGCCTGAGTCAGGAAGTCGGCCCGACCGGGCTGGAGATCGAGGACGACGTAAACGCCCTGTCTGGCGGCCAGGTTGACCCAGGGCCGCAACGTGTCGATCGACAACTCATCCGAGTAATCGCCGTCCGGACCGGCGCCTGCGGAGGCAACCGTTGCGATGATCTCGAACACCGGGACGACGGGAGTCCCATCGGCGTCATATCCGATGAGCGCCGAACGCATGCGCTCCAACGTCTGGTCCGCGTCCTGCTCGCCGAGGACACCGAGCTGGGTGGTGAGCGGGCTCCCATAGAACCCGACGAGCCGCCGACCCGGGAAAAGCTGCTTGCCTCCGCCCGGGAGTTCTGCGTCGGACCGGAGCAGCTCGACCTGCCAGGCGGTCGATGGGTCGAAACCGCCCACGAGTCGAAGCGCCGAGGCCTGTTCGATGACGAGTCTCATTGGATCTGGCATCGACGTGAGCTCGACGTCTTCGGCGACAACAACCGTTCCTTCGGTGGCGGCCGCAACGACCTCGATAGCCGGCAACGCCGAGATGATCTCGCCGTCGACGAGAAACACCGGGCCGGCACCCTTCTTGCCGGCTGACGGACTGAGAGCTGCAGAGTCCACATCAAGGCCGCCGACCTCGGCCGCCAGCTCGGCCACAGAGGCCCTCAATCCTTCGGAACCGCCGACCACGGTCACCTTTTCGGGCTCCAGACGTGCAAGTTCGTCAGCAACCGCCTGGTCGAGTCCGTCTGACACGAGCAGCAGGGGGCCTCCCGCCTCTACGGCATGGCGGGCGCCGGTACGTACCGCCGCCGGGTCGCCGACGGCCGCCACCGTCACCTCGGCAGCACACGGGAAAGCCGACCGGGACACACCCACCACCGCCTCCACCGGATCGGCTGCGAGATCGTGCCCGTCGCGCGGCACCAGCGCGTTGCAGTCGCGGGCCGAATCGAACGAGAAGAAGGGACCCGCCCCGAACAACTGGACACCCAACAGACCCACGGCCACGGCGGCCGTGAGCAGCATCGGCACTCGCGCCGAGCGCCGCCTGGTTGGGAGATCATCGAACGGAGAACGCATCCATCTTCGATTCTACGGGCGTCAGGTGAAACCCGGTCGAGGTATGCCCGTCCGACATCCAGCCCAGCCGGACTCCAGCTGAGACGCCCCGATGCCGATACTCGGAGTGTGGACGCTCTACGCGGTCCGCGCGGGGGTGATCGGACAGCCGCGGACTCGAGAGACATGACCGATCTGATCGACAGAGCTAGGGCGGTGGCTCGAGCCCAGTTCGACGCGTCGCACGGCACCGACAGCGTGCTGGTGAACTTGCTGATCGCAGGCTTCTGCGCATTCCTGGTGATCGGCATCTTCGAGGCCTTGACTCTCGGCGAGTGGGGCGGTTGGGTTCAACCGGTGTCCACCGTCGCCTTGATCGGGTGGGCCGTCGTCATGAAACGCAATGACGCTCCCCGGCCGGTCCCATTGCTCATCACGTCGTCGACGCTCGCGACGCTGTTTCTCGTGGGGTCGGCGCTGCTCGGTTCGACGGCCGACGTAACGAACTCTTCGCCCATCGTGATGGTGGTGGGCGCGGGTGCGATCGCGATGGCGGCCGGCGGCCGTCGACCGCTCCGAGTTGCCCTCTACACGGCCGCAATGTGCACGATTTCGGTGGTAGCGGTCCAGGTGACAGTCGATCCGCGGCCGGCGGGGGTATTCGCCGAACTCGGCAGCTCCCTCGTGGTCATCGGGACGGCCTACTTCCTCATCCTCTTTGTGCGTGGCGCATACGAGACCGGCTCGACGAGGTATGCCGGTCTCTTGGAAACAGCACCCGTGGCGGTGATCGAGGCCGATCTGTCGTCGCTGTACCGACAGAACCAGCCTCGGTGGCCAACCGTCCGCGACCTCAACCCGAGGGCTCGCGAGGTGCTCGGCGTGTTCGGCCAGGAGGCCACAACGATCCGGCCACGCCAGATCCCCGAGCCGTTCCAGGAACTGGCAGTCGAGATCGTCAAGAGCAAGGCGATGAGCGGCGAACGAGTCGTGGCACTGGACGGGGATAGGGCGATGCTCGTCGGGTGGCGCTCGCTGAACCGGACTCTGAACCGCGTGATCTTCACGGCCGTCGATGTCACCAGCCAGCGGAGAGCGGAGCGGGCACTCGAGGAGCAGGTGAAGGCGCGCGATCGGTTCATTGCCACGGTCAGCCACGAGTTGCGCACACCGCTCACAGGGATGCTGGGATTGCTGGAGGTGCTTGCATCCGGCGACATGGACCCCGATGAACGGCACGAACTCATGAATATGGCGCTCGGTCAGGGTCGGGACATGGCCGACATAATCCAGGATCTCCTGGTGGCTGCACGAGCATCGAACGGTGGGCTGACCATCAAGCCAGAGGACGTCGAGCTTCACAAGGTCGTGGATTCGGTTCTCGGATCGGTTCACGAGCATTTCGACGTGGTGCCAGCGGCGACCCCGGTGGTGACCGCCGATCCGGTTCGGGTCCGCCAGATCGTGCGCAACCTGGTCACCAACGCGGTCCGCTACGGCGGCGCCCAACGAAAGATCCTGATCGAGACCACCGGCGACCGGGCGGCGATCGAGGTTCGAGACACGGGCGAACCGCTCTCCGCGGAGTTCACGGCGCGCATGTTCGAGCCGTACGAGCGCCTGACCGGATCGGAGCTACCGACGGAGTCCGTGGGGCTGGGTCTCACGGTCGCCAGAATGTTGGCCCGGCTCATGGATGGCGACCTCACCTACCACCACGACGGCGCCGAGTCGGTGTTCACCCTCTCGCTTCCCCTCACTCCCCCCCCCCCCCCCCCCCCCCCCCCCCCCCGATCCCACTCCCCCGGGGGCCGGGCC
>Ga0224505_10000284_pt1 | contig 35809 bp, 35 predicted proteins | sample SF_Jan12_sed_USG_FD_169102 | JGI IMG/M metagenome (GOLD analysis project Ga0224505, IMG submission 169102) | Sediment microbial communities from San Francisco Bay, California, United States - SF_Jan12_sed_USGS_4_1 | ecosystem: Environmental > Aquatic > Marine > Sediment | place: USA: California... | reverse complement strand
GATTGCGCAGGTCATGGCAACTATTGAGGCGGTGCACGCGGAGCCGCAACCGATTCAGACAAAAAAGGCCGCGTGAGACAACCATGGAAGCCGCTCAGGATATTTCAACGGATTTATTGACAACTTCCCTGAAACAGCTGATTCATGATCTGATTTCCCCTTTCGGGGTCCTAATAGTACTTCAACGCCTTGGAATAGTTTTCCATTGCGCTCAGCCTGAAAAGGTCTGCGGCGAGACAGCGAGGCTGGGAAAAGCTTTCAGAATCTGCTGGTCGTTGGTGACTAAAGGCACTCCCAAATCCTGAGCCAGGGCGACAAACTCACAGTCATAGGCTGACCTTCCGGACTGATCGGCAAGTGTCAAAACATGGCGAGAGACCACGCTGTATTCGTGTCCAGCCAACCATCGCTCTGCTTCCTCGACCATGGATAGTGCTTTATCCAGAGACACTAACTCTTTTCGGACCAGGCCGATCAGCGCATTCCGAAATTCGGAACGCCACAACAACGGAACCGTCCATGTGGCATCGTGCCTGAGTACGGCCTCGCTCTCCTCAGTTCTCTCACCCTGGACATAGAGATAGATCAATAAATTCGTATCGGCCACGATCATAGCCGACCAACCACCTTCAGCTCATTGAGGAGGCGATCGGTTAACTTCCTCCCTTTTGGGATTTGGCGAAGAGCTCGCGCCCTTGCCAGCAACGTGTCGGCATCTACCGGCACGCTCAGTGTCATCTGTTCCAGATATGAGATAACCTGAAAATTCAGGCTCCGGTGTTGAGCTGCCGCCTGCTGCTTGAGTCGCTTCACCAACGGCTCTGGAATGTTCTTGATGGTCAAGGTCGCCATAGCTTTCTCCATTTATGGTTCCATATCGAATCCATTATGGATGCTACCCTGGCAGCATGATTCCGTCAAGAGCGAGCAGGCATTCCGCATCACCTAGACCTAAAAAGTAGTATGGCCGTGACTCTTTAATCCCCCACTTGCCCTTCCTGAAACAGCTGATTCATGATCTGATTTCGCTTTTCAGGTTCCTGATAGTACTTCAACGCCTTGGAATAGTTTTCCATTGCACTCTGGCGTTTCCCGCGAATCGCATAGATTTCCGCGATGCCGTGATAGGCCCGTGCGTCTTCCTCATTACACTTGAGCGCCCGGCTGAAGATGTCCGCGGCTTCTTGCAGTCGATGTTTGCCTAGCGCGAGCCACCCGAGGGCGGAATGGGCTACGCCAAAGTCCGGATTGGCGACGAGTGCATCTTGATAGCTCTTTTGCGCCAGATCCAGACGACCGCGTGTTTCGTACAGACCGCCCAGGGCGAAATGCACTTCGGCATCCTGTGGGTTCAGCTTCAAGGCGGTCTTGTAGGATTGCACAGCCGGTTCCAATTTCCCCTGTTCCGCAAGGGCGCACGCCAGGTTGGAATGAGCCGCTGAATCGTTGGGGGTGAGCTTGATCACCTCACGGTATTCCTTGATCGCCATTTCCAACCGCCCTTGGTCTTGGTAGGCGACTCCCAGATTCATTCGAGCCGGTGGAAAATCCGGAGCAAGCCGGACGGCTTCACGATACGCTTTGATCGCCATCTCAGGGTGACCAGCCCGTTCGTGAATCTGTGCCAGAAAGTAATGCGGGTAGGCGGATTGCGGAAGTAACCGCGCAGCTTCCGCGTATGGCCGCATGGACTGGTCGGATTGACCAGATTGCGCGAGAAAGAGACCCATGATGAGATGGGCGTAGCCGCAGTCCGCGTGTCGAGCGAGCAGATCGTTTACCCAACTCCCCACTACTGCAATGTCTTGCTGAGCTTCGAGGCAGAGCGTATGGGCTTTCCAGGCATCGGCGAATCGACCCTGGAGAAGATAGACGACGTTACGCGCAAACAGAGGACGCGGGTCCTTCGCCCCCTCCGGATCGCGACTCCAGGCCATCGACTCGGCGTAGACGGTATCCCAGGCGCCGGCCACGATGGCGGCTTCGCATGGTTGCTGATGGGTGCTCATGGGTGGTGCGAGGCTCTTATCGAGTCAGCGCGTCTTCGACATCAGGTGGCGTCGCTTGGACACCTTCGCCGAGAAATGGATATTTCTTGGCCAGCTGCTGCTTCATCTGCCAGGCAATCGTTCGGTAGGACCAATGGCCCTTCACCCCGGAACGGAGCTTGGCGATATATTCCGCCTCGGCATAATCCATTTTAAACAGACAGCGCACCTTGAACCCAAACGGAATGGCGTAGAGTGATGCTTCCTGATCCTTTTTCTTGAGCAACTCGATGTCATGACGCACGGCGTCCATCGCCTGCCGGTATTCCTGATCGAGCCGCGCATCGACGAGCAGTGGTGGGACGTCATAGCCGTGAACCGTCGTGAAGTTTTGCTGCACTTGCTGACACCGCCGGTGGCGGTGCATGTCGCGCCAGGCACCGATGTCCATCAGAATATCGAAATTGAATGCATAGCCGCTGCGGAACTCTTTGATGAGTTCATCGTAGGGTCCGCGCTGTCTTGTGGCCACTTCGATGGTCGCGTGCTTCTCCTTCTCGGACCACGCTCGCACAACGTCGAGTATCTTCCGGTACGGGGCTTGCGACACACGATACAGCAGTGTCGTCACGATTTCGTCGAGCGGATGATGTGGGTCAATCAGCTCGACCGTTTCCACGGCACCCCACGTATCAGGCTGATCCAACCCTGTTCCCCGTAATGCCTCTTTCGCATGGCGAGCCAAATCAGAGTAGACTGACTCTTGATAGGCATTCGCCTTTGCATGCCGCGCCAGCGTTGGCGCCAGCGGATCGTTCACGCCGGAAGTCTGACCGCAGAGCTCGCTCCACAGATTGACCGGCGCACGTTGGCACGCCACTTTCAAATCCTCCCCAATCCCTCGTAACTCGGGGAGCTGAGAAGACAGGAGACGCGTAATCTGTTTTTCCAATGTCCGGATGCTGACGACTTGCCCGACGTTGGTCTTTGCCGCAAGGGGAAGCAGGTACCGAGTGACGTCGAACGCCCGCGCCGCGATCGTCCGTTGATAATCAGCCGGTTTCATGGAATCCGGACGTGGGTCTCGATCAGAGAGGTACGCAATCAAGGGATCGTGCAGTAATCGATAGATTTCGGAGAGACTGCGGAGAACGCCTTCATAGATCGCCTCGGTTTCGCTCCCTCGAATCTGGCCCGGCACAAACCATCGGCTCGAGGCAAAGTTCTGATAGCGGCTCGATTTCGCCTGCCCGTCCCAGAGCGGCTCGTCCTCCAGGCGAATGGCGGCCAATTCCGAAATCTCTTCAAAACAGACGATGACATGGCCAAGGTCGGCGATCGAGGCATGACCGTAATCGAAATAAAACTGCTCCCAGAACTTTTCCGAGGAGTGACCATGGACCCACCGGATGCTCTCTTCGATGGAGTCCGGTGATCGGCTATAGCGCGCCAGTGCGTAAGCGGATTTCTCCGGCGGCATGGGAGCGATGGCGACAACCCGGCGACCTGATTGATCCTGGCTCATAGAGAGTCGTTCACGTTTTCGTTGAACCGTAAGCCGCGCACTATACCTCTCACGTCAGGATGGCGCAAGCTCGGGTCCGTTGACTTGCCGCAGAAAGCGCCGCTATAGTCCGCCGAATCGCGAGGTGAGTATGGGCTCGCGCATGGGAACTGAGCATTTTTTATGATCAGGGGCATCAAAGGCGTAAAGGATCTGTTGCCAGAAGAGACACCCCGTTGGCGTTTCATCGAGGAGACGGCCAGGCGGTGGGCGGACCGGTATGGATTTCATGAAATTCGCATTCCGATCTTTGAAGTGACGACCTTGTTTGCGCGGAGCATCGGTGCATCGACCGATATCGTTGAGAAGGAAATGTACACGTTCCAGGATCGGGACGGCAGCTCGCTGACCCTGCGACCTGAAGGGACTGCAGGGACAGTCCGAGCCTATATCGAGCACAATCGGGCCGCGGTTCCGGTCCCTCAGAAGTATTTCTACTTCGGGCCGATGTTTCGGCATGAGCGGCCTCAAGCTGGGCGGCTTCGACAATTCCACCAGTTCGGCGTGGAGTCACTTGGGATGGCTGATCCCCGAGCCGATGTCGAAGTGATCGCTCTCCTGTGGCGGATCCTCAGTAACCTTGGGCTCCAGGGTCTCACGTTGGAGATCAATAACCTGGGGTATCCCGCCGATCGAGATTCCTATCGTCCTCACCTTGTGACATATCTCCGACAGTATGAATCCAGCCTGTGTGCAAATTGCCAGCGTCGGATCGAAGCCAATCCCCTCCGCGTTCTTGACTGTAAAGTCCCTGAGTGTCGCGCAATGACGGAGACGGCTCCTCGACTCGCTGATTCGCTCTCCGAAGCCGCTCAAGCATACTTTACCGGGGTTCTACACGGCCTTGATGTCATCCACATTCCGTATTCCTTGAACCATCGACTTGTGCGTGGGTTGGACTATTACAACCTGACGACTTTCGAGGTCACGGCGACGAATCTCGGAGCTCAGAACGCGGTCGGGGCAGGTGGACGGTATGATGGCCTCGTCGAAACCCTGTCGGGACCTCCGACGCCAGCTATAGGTTTCGCGGTTGGTCTGGAACGCATCGCGATGTTACTCCCGGAGTCAGCGCTGCGGACAACTGCTGCCAATGTCGTTGTCTATATCGCAGCATTTGGAGACCAAGGCTCGGGTGTCGGTCTCTCTGCTCTGGAGGACCTTCGTGCTTCTGGAATCCCAGCTGTGTCGGACTTTCGTTCCTCGACATTGAAGTCTCACTTACGGCAAGCCGATCGGCTTGCCTGTGGTTTCACTCTCATCCTCGGTGACGACGAGGTACAGAAAGGCACTGCTATCCTTCGAAACATGGTGACGAAGAGCCAGTACGATCTCCCTCTATCCTCACTCCCAGTTGCGATTCAGCCGCTTCTCAGAAGCTCATAAGGGCCATTTTTCGCATTGACTTTCCCCTTCAAACCTCTTACTCTCTGTAAGTCTGATAGGTTCTAACCTGCTGAATATTTAAGATAAATTCCTGTGGATTCACGACACTCACACAAGATCGGGTTCCTCCTAGCTTTGCCTCCATCGCATGCGAGCGCTTCAACGGTTTACGGACTGGCTCAGGCCGCTCTCACCGCTGGTCATGAAGTCTACCTCTACCTCATTGATGAAGGTGTCAAAAACATGCCCACTGGCCAATATCGAGAGCTCGCTCACGCTGGTGCAAAGGTTTTTGTCTGTGCGTATGGTTGCCAGCAGCATAATGTACCGACCACGGACACAGATCCACGTATGTCTCTCTGTGGGCTAGTGGTGCTTTCTGGACTTATTGATACCTGTAAGCCATTCCTATCATTTACCTGACACGATACGAATCTTTTGTGGCTAAGAATATCGCGGTTGTCATTCAAGAAGATCCTCGCAACACACACAGGCCTGTTGAAGCACTGAGGATTGCACTCGGCCTGGTTGCGGGATCGCATCAAACCACTGTGATTCTTCTTGGGGAAGCTTTTCGCCTTCTCACTGAAGATATAGATGACATCATCGACGTAGATATCCTTGAAAAGTATCTCCCATCGATCACACAGCTGAAGATTCCATTCATCCTCCAGTCCACAGCGGATCAGCCGAAAGTCCGCGGTGAGTTTCAAGTCGAACATAAAACAGACGAAAACATCGGAGTTTTTGTCAGATCGATGGATTCCACGCTCGTTTTCTAGGTGAGGTTTCGACGCATGTGTCCAATTGTCTATATCTCTCGTCCTTCCTCGCAAACGATTGCTCGTTCTATATGTCTGGAAGGGGATTCTGGGATGGTACTTTCTTTGGATGATACGCTTCCTCCGGGAAAGGTTGAACGCACCACCAACGTGCCATCTCCCCAGTTAGAGGAGAAGTTATCCTATGATCAGGTGCTGATGGTGCTGCTTAATGCTGACAAGGTTATCACTCTGTAACTCCGAAGGTTCTAGCTAAAGAAGATTCGGAGTAGTCGGATTAGGAGTAGTAACGTGAAGAGTGAGGATAAGAGATAAGACTTTGAATTTATAAGAAGAATAATGTGCTGAAACAGATGGATAAGTTTGGGGATACCTTGTTTCTGACTGAGTACAACGTGTGGAGAATCTTTCTTAGGATCTCGCAAAGTGAGTCGGTATTGACTCTGTAGCGCGATAAGTAGTCAGGTTATGCACTACTGTTCATCGTGAGATGGAATGATAAGAAAAATGAGTTATACACAGGTGTGAATAATCCTGTGTATAGGGATTTTAGTAGGTTATGAGTCTAAACAGAGTTTGGGAAGAAGCGCTTCACTATATTCAAGGTCGGGTACCGAAGCAGGTGTATGACACGTGGTTTATGCCGGTACACCTCGATAGGATCGAAAACTCGACCGCCCATATCGGGGTCCCGAATAAATTTTTTGGGGAGTGGTTAGATGCACACTATGCCTCTCTCCTTGCTGAGGCGGTATCAACGGCCCGAGGAGGGGGACAGACAACGGTGGCCTTCACCGTCCGTGAGAAGGCGGCTCTCCCCCAAGGTGAAGTATCGGCTCCTAGTAGCCTCCAGCGGGCAGGAAACCAATCGAAAGGCCGCCGCGGGATCCAACTGAATCCAAAATATACATTCAAGAATTTTGTCGTCGGTGCCGGTAATCAATTCGCACACGCAGCATGTATGGCGGTTGCTGAACAACCAGGGCAGACGTATAACCCACTCTTCATCTACGGTGGGGTTGGACTTGGGAAAACACATCTCCTGAACGCAATAGGGAACCACGTTGCTGAACAGAGTGATCTCCGCATCGCATACTTAACTACTGAGCAGTTCACGAACGAAGTGATCAACTCCATCCGGTACGACAAAATGATGGACCTTCGGAAGCGGTATCGACACATCGATATGCTGATGATCGATGACATCCAATTCCTCGTCGGAAAAGAACGAACACAGGAAGAATTTTTTCACACATTCAACGCGTTGTACGAGGGACATAAACAGATCGTCCTCTCCAGCGATCGTTTTCCAAAGGACATGCCGGATATTGAGGAACGCCTGCGATCGCGATTCGAGTGGGGACTCATCGCGGATTTACAGCCCCCCGACGTGGAAACGCGCATCGCAATCTTGAGAAAGAAATCGGAGGACGAGGGCGTCAAATTGCCGGAAGATGTCATTCAGTTTCTCTCGGTTAGCATGAAGAGCAATATTCGGGAGCTCGAAGGGAGTCTCGTTCGACTAGGTGCCTATGCCTCCCTCACTGGGCAGGTCATCACCCTTGAGCTCGCAAAAAACCTCCTTCGGGACCTCATCGGCGACAAGAAAAAGGTTGTTGCTATGGATGATATTCAAGAGGCTGTCTGTACTAAGTTCCACGTTAAGTTGACGGAATTGAAATCGCGGCGCCGGAGCAAAACGCTTGTGCAGCCTCGACAGATTGCCATGTATCTTTGTCGGGAGCTGACCGACTCATCGTACCCCGAGATTGGACGACAGTTTGGAGGGAAGGATCATACGACCATCATTCATGCCTGTCGCCAGGTTGCCAAAGCCAGGGAGGCGGACGCCGTGCTGCAGACAACGATTGAAACGTTGAAGGAACAGATTCTTCGAAGTTAACGACTTGGCCGGGGGAGTACGCTATGAAAGTACGCATCGGGCGGGATGAATTGTTGACAGGACTCCAGCGCGTACAAGGTGTCGTGGAAAAGCGCAACACGATGCCGATTCTGTCGAACATTTTGTTGGAGGCCAAACAAGACGGAGTCGAGATTGTCGCAACCGATCTCGAGATCGGGTTGAGAGGCCTCTACAAGGCAACCGTGCTGACTCCGGGAGGCGTGACCATCTCGGCTCGAAAGCTGTTCGAGATTGTGAAAGAGTTACCATCTGGGGACATCGAGCTGACATCCGCAGACAATAATTGGACGACGATCCAAGCTGGAAAGAGCCAATTCAAAGTTGTGGGTCTCCCCAGTCACGAGTACCCGGCGCTCCCGACGATCGATCGCGAAGGGTTAACGCCTCTCTCTGGAGACGGACTACTGGAATTGATTCGCAAGACGCTTTTTGCAGCCGGTGACAACGATGCCCGATATATCTTGAACGGCCTTCTCGTCACGTTGCTGGGGACTGAGAAGAAAACCTCCCTGCGATTGGTCGGTACGGACGGTCATCGTCTCGCAGTGGCGGAACAGGAAGTCGGAAAAGCCGGGTCCAAAGGGATGCCGTTGGAAATGAAGGCCATTATTCCCAAAAAAGCTGCCCATGAGATCAGGCATCTCCTGGAAGAGGGCGGAGACGGTGAACCGCTGATCGGCTTCTCGAAGAATCTGATGATCTTCCGAAAAAGCGGTCTCCTCCTGACGTCCAGGCTGATGGAAGGCAATTATCCGAACTATCAGCAGGTCATTCCCAAAGAAAGCGGCAAGCCGATCAGTGTGGATCGAGCCGAACTGGAGAGCGCGCTTCGTCGGGTATCGGTATTGTCGAAGGATAAGTCCAGCGCGGTGAAGGTATCGTTTGCATCCGGCAAGATGACGCTCTATTCCAGCAGCCCGGACTATGGAGAAGCCACAGAAGAGTTGGCCGCGCAATACGAGGGAGAGCCGATGAATACCGGCTTCAATGCCCGATACCTGTTGGATGTGTTCAATGTGATGGATGGGGACACGCTCTCTCTTCAGATGGAGACACCCTTGAGCCCCTGTCTGGTTCAGGAGCCGGAAAGTCCGGGCTTCAAGTGTGTGGTGATGCCCATTAAAATCTAGCATGATGATGTTCTCCAGCATGGTCTTCGCATCACACAGAGGTCCAGTAGAGCAACAGGTGAGCCTTGCTTTCTTCGGGCTCACCGCCGTGCAATTTCGACTGAAGCAACGCAAGGGTAGCCTCTTACCAGACTGTTAGGACACGATGGCCACAGAAGACCCCTCTCAGACCAAGTCAGACAGTTACCGTGCCGACCAGATCAAAGTTCTTGAAGGACTCGATGCCGTCCGAAAGCGACCAGCGATGTACATCGGCAGCACCGGTGTGGACGGCCTGCACCATCTGGTCTACGAGGTCGTCGACAACAGTGTCGACGAGCATATGGCGGGATTCGGGCAGACGATTGAGGTCACCATCCACATTGACGGGAGCGTGACGGTCATCGACAACGGGCGCGGTATTCCCACAGGCATGCATCCCACGCAAAACAAGTCGGCGGCTGAGGTTGCCCTGACAGTTCTTCATGCGGGTGGGAAGTTCGAGCAGGGAGCCTACACAGTTTCCGGTGGCCTCCATGGGGTCGGGATCTCCGTGGTCAATGCCTTATCGGAATGGCTTGAGCTGGAGATTTGGCAGGATGCCCAAGTATTTGAGCAGCGGTATGAGCGCGGGAAGCCCAACGCACCTCTTGAGGCGATGGGCAAGACGAAGCGCCGAGGCACCAAGGTTCGGTTCAAAGCGGACGGACAAATCTTCGAGACCCTGGAGTTCAGCTTCGATGTGTTGGCCCAGCGGCTTCGTGAACTGGCCTTTCTGAATAAAGGCCTGGCGATTACGCTTCGAGATGAGCGGAAAGAACCGGCGAAAGAACAGGTCTTCTTGTACAAGGGCGGCATCGTATCTTTCGTCGAACACCTGAACGAGGCCAAGACGCCTTTGCATAAACCGATCTACGTGAAAGTTGAGAAGCCGGAAATGGTTCTCGAGGTGGCGCTTCAATACAACGACAGCTACTCGGAGAATCTCTTTTCATTCGCGAACAATATCAACACGAAAGAAGGCGGCACGCATTTGGTGGGATTTAAGGCCGCGCTGACCAGGACAATCAACACGTTTGCAAACGCGAACGATCTCCTCAAAAAAGACATGGAGTCTCTGACCGGAGACGACGTGAGAGAAGGATTGACCGCGGTTGTCAGCGTCAAAGTGCGCAATCCGCAGTTCGAGGGCCAGACGAAAGCCAAGCTTGGGAACAGCGAAGTGAAGGGTGTGGTGGAGGCTGCCGTCAACGAGGCCTTGGGCAATTATTTTGAGGAGAATCCGCCGGTCGCTCGCAAGATCATTGGCAAGGCCGTCGATGCCGCGCGCGCGCGCGAGGCGGCTCGGAAAGCCAAGGACCTGATCCGGCGCAAGAGTGCGCTCGATGGAGGCTCGCTACCCGGTAAATTGGCCGATTGTTCAGAGAAAGATCCAGCCTTGAGCGAAATTTACATCGTCGAGGGCGATTCGGCCGGCGGTTCGGCCAAACAAGGGCGCGACCGCAAATTCCAAGCTATTTTGCCGTTGAAAGGGAAGATCCTGAACGTTGAGAAGGCCCGTTTCGACAAGATGCTGTCCAGCGATGAAATCAGAACGCTTATCATGGCGCTGGGGACCGGGATCGGCCGCAAGCGGGAAGAAGGCGACAAGGCGGAAAAGGATGCGTTTGATATCGCAAAGGCACGCTATCACAAAATCATTCTCATGACCGATGCCGACGTTGACGGCAGCCACATCCGGACCTTGCTCTTGACGTTCTTCTTTCGTCAAATGCCCGAACTGATCGAGCGAGGGTATATCTATATCGCTCAACCTCCGCTGTTCAAAGTGAAGAAGGGCAAATCGGAACGCTATCTCAAGGACGAGGCGACGTTGAACGAGTACTTGGCCGACTTAGCCGTCGAGGATGTTGAACTCTACATGGAAGGAGTCCAAGAGCATGTGACCGGCCGGCGCCTGCTGCCGATCCTGAAGAAGATGATTGCGTTCGAAGCGTTGCTTGGTCGCCAAAATAAGAAGCTGTATGAGGCCGCGATCCTGCGTGCATTTGTCGATGAACCGGGCCTGGACCGTGAGCGGCTCAAGGATCGAGAAGCGCTCCAACAATCGGTTGAGAACGTCAGACGGTCTCTCGCTGTGGTGTTTCCGAAGGCGAGCCCCATCTTTGACGTGCTGGACGACGAAGAGCATCAATCGCACAAAGTGAAAGGCCGGCTTCATGCCAACGGCGTCCCGCACCAGCTGGACATCACACACGAACTCGTCGGGTCGGCAGACTTCCGTGAACTTCAGAAGCTGACTCCTGCGGCGATCGGGTTGGGACGACCTCCGTACAAACTCAAAGCAAAAAATCAGGAGAGTTCCTATCGGACCACCGATGACCTGGTGAGGGCCATCTTGGAAATGGGGAAGCAGGGGCTCAGCATTCAACGGTACAAAGGGTTGGGGGAAATGAACCCTGGGCAGCTATGGGAAACGACCATGAATCCTGAAATGCGCACCCTCCTACGAGTAACGCTTGAGGACCTCACCGGCGTGGACGAGATCTTTACGATTCTGATGGGTGACGAGGTTGAACCGCGGCGCAATTTCATTCAAACGCACGCGCTTGAGGTTAAGAATTTGGACGTGTAGCGAACACGTTGGCCTCTGCACGTGTCATCGAAGACGTGGATCTGGATGGTTGAGGAAAACGAGGAGTTGTCATGCCCCCTGACGAGCGTTTAGGCCATATCGCGATCGAAGACGAGATGAAGTCGTCGTACCTCGATTACGCCATGAGCGTGATCGTAGGGCGGGCGCTTCCCGACGTTCGTGACGGCCTCAAACCGGTTCATCGCCGCATCTTGTTCGGCATGAATGAAATGGGGCTCGCTTCAAATCGGGCCTACCGGAAGTCGGCCAAGATCGTGGGCGAGATTATGGGGAACTACCATCCCCACGGCGATTCGGCCATTTATGACACCCTGGTGCGGATGGCGCAGAACTTCAACATGCGCTATCCCCTCGTCGATGGTCAGGGCAATTATGGATCGATGGATGGCGACTCAGCGGCGGCCATGCGCTATACCGAAGCGCGCATGACGAAACTGGCTGAAGAGATGCTGGCCGATATCGACAAGGAAACGGTCGACTTCAGTCCTAACTATGATGAATCGAGGCAGGAACCGTTGGTCCTGCCGACCCGAGTGCCGAATCTTCTCGTCAACGGAGCCGGTGGCATAGCAGTCGGCTATGCCACCAATATCCCGACCCACAACATTACCGAAGTCATTGACGGATTACTCCTCCTGTTGGAGAACCCTGAGGTGACGATCACCGAGTTGATGAAGAAAATACCCGGTCCCGATTTTCCAACGGCCGGGTTCATTTACGGCGTGAGCGGCATCAAGGAAGCCTATGAGACCGGGCGAGGCCTCCTCACATTGCGCGCAAAAGTTGTGGTGGAGACCGATGAACGAACCGACCGGGAGCGCCTGATCGTCACGGAGATTCCCTACCAGGTCAACAAAGTGAGCTTGATCAAGAAGATTGCTGAGTTGGTTCAGGAAGACCGGATCAAGGGCATCTCGGACCTACGAGACGAGTCATCGGATCGGGAAGGGGTACGGGTGGTGATCGAGCTAAAGCGGAATGAAATTCCGTTGGTGGTGTTGAACAACCTCTACAAGCACACTCCACTCGAAACGACGTTCGGCGTCAATATGCTGGCGCTGGTCAACAATAGGCCTGAGGTTCTGAACCTCAAGCGGATCCTCCATCATTTCCTCGAACACCGACGCGAAGTCATCGTGCGACGAACGGTCTTCGAGCTCAGAAAAGCAGAGGAACGGGCGCATATTCTCGAAGGACTCAAGATTGCGCTCGACAATCTCGATGCCGTCATCACGCTCATCCGAGCGTCCCGGTCGCCGGACGAAGCGCGCGCGGGGTTGATGCGACAATTCGGCCTCACCGAAATTCAGGCCACGGCCATCCTCGAGATGCGACTTCAACGCCTGACGCAGCTTGAGCGGACGAAGCTCGTCGAAGAGTACCAGGACGTGCTGAAGCAGATCGAATACCTGAAGTCCGTGCTCGCGAGTGAAGCACTGGTCCGAACCATCATCAAAGACGAGCTGACGGAAATTCGCGAGGCCTATAAGGACGAGCGCCGCACGCAGATCGTCAAAGAAGAGGCGGAGATCAGTCTGGAAGATCTCATCGCAGAAGAAGAAGTGATTGTGAGCATCTCACACGCCGGATACATCAAGCGAAATGCCGTGTCGCTGTACCGCGCCCAACGCCGAGGGGGGAAGGGCAAGATCGGCATGGGCATCAAGGAGGAGGACTTCGTTGAAGATCTCTTCACCGCCTCCACCCATGATTCGCTTCTCTTTTTCACGGATGCGGGAAAAGTGTTTTGGTTGAAGGTCCATGAAATTCCTGAGGCCAGCCGGGCTGCGAAAGGCAAAGCGCTGGTCAATCTCCTGGCCTTATCGAGCAATGAAAAAGTGACGGCGACCTTGCCGGTCAAAGAGTTTCGGGATGATCGGTATATCATCATGGGAACCAAAAAGGGCATCATCAAGAAGACGGAACTGTCCGCGTTCAGCAACCCAAGACAAGGCGGGATTATTGCGTTAGGGCTGGAGAGTGGGGACAAGCTGATCGGAGTGCAGTTGACCGATGGACAGCGAGAGATCCTTCTCGGAACACGACAGGGCATGACGATCCGATTTAAAGAAGAAGAAGTCCGGCCGATGGGGCGGACCGCCTACGGCGTCAAGGGGATCACGCTGGAAGAGGGAAACGAAGTCATCGGTATGGAAACCATCACGCCTGATTCCACCACATCCATATTAACCATCACAGAGGGTGGTTACGGGAAACGGACACCGGTCGGCGAGTATCGCGTGCAGGGGCGTGGCGGGAAGGGCATTATCAGCGTGAAGACCACGGAGCGAAACGGCCTTGCCATTGGATTTCTGCAAGTTCGAGACGATGATGAGATCATGTTGATGGCCGCCCAGGGAAAAGTGCTCCGGTGCAAGGTGGACGACATCCGCGAGATCGGTCGGAATACGCAAGGTGTTCGTATTCTCGACCTCGATGGCGAAGGAGACCGAGTCGTGGGCGTTGCCAGACTGGCGGAAGTCGTCGAACGAGAGGATGTGCCATCGGACAACACCCCCGAGGCCTAACCGAGTCCGGATGGACGGTTCCTGTATCCAACGGGTAGTTTCTTCCATGCCTCCCGCCGATCCCACAACCAAGAAGCCGCTGGATATCGTCGTCAAATTTGCGCTCAGTGTGTTTGTGGGATCTTTCGCACTGATTTGGGGGGGCATGTATCTCAGCCGTCCAGACCGCTCGATTCCACCCTACACGGTAGGGTCGCAGGCCGATCATTTCGTGGCGACCTATGTTCCTCGGGATACCCAAGATGAACAGATCGAACGATTGGTGAAGCGGTTTCGAAAGGTCGGCCACGAGACGCGCGATTTCGGTCCTATGAAAATCTATCCCACAACTACAGGTGATCCCGGAGGACGGTACAGGCAGATCGTGATTTACGTGTTCGCCGACCATCTCAAAACCAATCCAGAAGTGCTGGCAAAGTATCTGGCGGGCGATGCGGCGACGATGAAGGATTATGAACAATCAATGCGCGGATACTATCGATTGCAAGATCAGAATGAGGAAGGCGGCACCGGCCCCATGCCTCACGATGGAAACATGTCCAGCGACACACGGATTCTGTTCAAGGGGCTTGTGACGGATCCCTTGCCGGTTGAGGATGAACCTGAGCCAAATATTTCGATATCACCTCTCTGAATCGCTCGCGCAACGAAGGGTCTTGGATCGCCGCGGTATGCGAAACCACTTCAGGCAAGGGTTCAGCGAGATGAGAGGACTGGGGGCTGGCGACGAGAAGGTCGGATGCGGCCGTGGTTGAATCGGGAATCTCCCCGACACGAAACGCAATGTCCGTCACACATTCCGGCCCGGATTCTGCCTGCAACTTTGTTAAGAGCGCGGGTTTGAGGTACGTCAGTTGTTGCAGCCAGACAGGATTTCTGACGAGGAGATACAGTTTCTTGAAGCGAATCTGAGCCGGCCAGGTATGGCTTGCCATGGGCTCGCCGACGAGATCGTGCCAGCGATGTTGTAAGCGAAGTTCGATCAACCTCGGCTCCAGACCAAGACGTTTGGAAACCCCCGAGAGGATGCTGCCGAAGGAGTCGAGCGTACCAGAGCCCATGGTGGGCATCATAGGCGGTATCTAAGAACAAGATCAAGGCGCTGCTTCCCACTATGACCAAAGAGACAGAAGATCAGTACCAAGTCGTGGCCACGAATCGGAAGGCCTATCACGACTACTTTATCGAGGAAAAGTTCGAGGCGGGGATGGTCCTGAAAGGCACCGAGGTGAAATCGCTGCGTGATCGGCGCGTGAACTTACAAGACAGTTACGCCAGCGTCAAAGAAGGGGAGGTCTTTCTTCATCACTGCCACATCAGTCCGTATAGTCATGGCAATCTCATGAACCATGATCCGATCAGGACCCGTAAACTGCTTCTGCATCGCAAGGAGATCAACAAGCTTCTTGGCAAAACGCAGCAGAAAGGTCTCACGCTCGTTCCTCTCCGGATCTACTTCTCAGCGCGAGGTCGGGCCAAGGTCGAACTGGGGTTGGCAAAAGGAAAGAAGCAACACGATCGTCGCGCGTCGATCAAGGCTCGAGAGGCGGGACGAGAGGTGGAACGGGCCATGAAAGAGAGAAAATAGAGCGGTACATATTCGTCGCTCTCTCTATCGACCATTCCTCTATCGTCCTCCGCCCCACACCCAAACACGATTGTCCAAACACAGACGCCCGTCAACAGCAGGTCTTCCCACCCGATCTGGACGTCGGTCTGGCTACCGACTCGTGACCTGCATCATCGCGTACAACACGCTAAATATGGAGACCAATAAGAACATTTCGATAAAGGAAATCATAATAGTTGCTCACCCCCTTTCACTTTCCTACATATATACGCCTCGAATATGAAGCGACCATGAGGGGATCATGAAGAGTTCTTCATGGAGGTGTGGCTGAACAATGCGTAAGAAGGGGTATTCGAACGTAGGTTTTGGGTGAGAGGAAATCTCGGGTACGAACGAGAAACTGCTACGCAGGAATCCTGTGCTGCGTGAACGCTGGTAAACGCAGGGTGAAGACGGAGCCTTTATTGACCTCGCTCGTGACGGAAATGCTTCCGCCGTGGGCTTCCATGATTTCCTTTACAATGGGGAGTCCGAGCCCCGTCCCGGCAGTATCCTTCGCACGGGCCCAATCGGTTCGATAGAATCGCTCGAACAGGTGAGGAATATGTTCCGGTTCGATCCCATGACCTGTGTCCTCGACCGCTACCGCGACCTCATGATCGACCGTCTGCAATCGAACCGTGACGGAACCGCCGGCTGGTGTGTACTGCAGGGCATTATCAAGAAGATTGATGAGCGCTTGTTTGAGCCATTGCGCGTCGCCGAGTACAGGGGGAACCGGCTGAGACTCGAACCTCAACGCGATCTGATGGTCATCGGCCAGAAGTGTCAGCTCTTCCACGATTTCTTGTATGAGCGGCTCCAGCGCGAGTGGCATGAGATTGACCGGAGGCTTGCTGCTGGTGAATTTTGCGAGGGTCAATAGGGGACGGGTTAAGGCAATGAGTCGTTCGACTTGCTGGAGATTATTGAGAAGCACCTCGTGGTATTCTTCCACCGTCCTTGCTTTCATCAGAGCGACTTCGAGGTTCCCCTGCAGAATGGTCAGCGGTGTCTTCATCTCATGAGCGGCGATTTCGCAAAAGTTCCGTTGGACTTCACTGCCTCGCTGGAACTGATCCAGCACGGCATTTACGGCCTGAGTGAGTCGGCGAAACTCCTGATAGGGTGAATCCATCGGCAGTCGCTTTCCAAGGTCGGCTTCCGACATCGTTTCGGCACCAGTGCACAAGGCTTCGATTGGCGCCAGGACTTTCTTGGACAGCCAGTGGCTGCCGACCCACGCAAAAAACAAAGTCGCTGCGGATCCGAGCGCCAGGAGAAACACAAGCCCATTCAGAGTCTCTTGGTAATGGAGCAAGGACGTTTCGGCCTGCAGAACATACTGCACATGACTTTTACTGACGAGGAAGAGAAACAGATGACGTGCTGGTATCCCATCGGGCGCCTTCAGAGTTTCGAATAGGAGGGTCTTGAGGCGAACCTGTTCGAGTATGCGCGGCGGGAGCGACTCCCGCCCGCCTGCATGAGGGCTCCTCCATACGAGCGAGCCATCGGTGGAAAAGACCCGAAGGGCGTGAGTGACGTCGGGCAAGATGTGCTGTTCCGTGGTGCTCTGAGTCAACTCGCTCGTTGGCGGAATGTCCTGCTCACGGTGTTCGAAGAGCTCAGGCTGCCGCTCCACGAACTCTGCCAATGTTTCTCCCAATACGAGCAGGCGTCCGTCCACAAAGCGTTGAAGCAAAACCTCACTTGCGGCATACACCAGGGCGGAGAACAGGAGCAGTCCGGCCATCAAGACAAAGGTGGACCAGCTGATCAAGTTGCGCAAAGATTTCATGCAGGAGCGTCCGGCTCTTCGAGCATGTACCCGGCACCGCGTACCGTGGCGATCAAGGGTGGGGAGAAGTCCCGGTCGATCTTTGCGCGGAGGGCCCGAATATGGGCGTCGACGATATTGGTCATGGGGTCATAGCTGATGTCCCACACATGTTCAATGATCGCGGTTCGCGTCAGTACACGATTCTTATTCCGTAACAGAAACTCGAGCAGGGCGTATTCTTTGTTCGTCAGAGCGATCTCTTGTCCGGCCCGCCAGACCCGATGAGAAGCCGGATCCAACCGCAGATCCGCTGCCTGCAATTGGACGATTTGCTGTGTACTGCCTCGACGCAGAAGCGCCCGTATTTGGGCCAACAGTTCCACGAAGGCGAACGGCTTCGGCAGAAATTGGTCCGCCCCGGTGTCAAAGCCCGAGACCTTATCCTCCACCGTGTTGCGCGCGGTCAAGAGCAACACCGGCGTCGTGTTCCCTTTGGCTCTGATGCGTCGGCAAAGGGTGAGACCGTCGAGCTTGGGCAGCATGATGTCGAGAATCAGGAGATCGTACGCGTTGTTCAACGCGAGCTCCAATCCCTCTTCACCGTCGGTTGCCACGTCAACCGCGTAGTGCTCTTCTTTCAAACCTTTTCGGATGAATTGCGCGAGATCCGCGTCGTCTTCAACCAAGAGAATTCGCATGGTTCTCCTTACGCCTCAGGGATGAACGCTCAACGAGACCAGGCGGTGACCGGGGTGCTGTCGGTCAACAGAGACCGCTCCTACAGTCCGTGACGACAAGGTTTGTCGCTTTCTCTCCTGCGTCCAAGTCCAGGGTAGCCCAGGCAATTCCACTCTGACGCTCGTCCTGGTGTGCCCCGCTGCCTCCCTCGAGAAGGCTGACTACATAATAGCGTCCGGCGGGAATTTTCGTGAACCAAAAGTGACCAGTTGGGTTTGCCCGTGTTATGCGGAGATAGGGAGCAAGGCGTTTGTCCGTCAAAATGTGGGACAGGGTGTCCCGAAGGCAATCAACAGGCGAAACTGGAGCAGCGGGGCTATCGGGAGACGGTGTGTCGCTTGTTGATGTGCAGCCACTCACTCGCACGTTTCGCTCGAACCAGTGGCGCGTGTAATGAACCCTGGGAATCAGATAGACCGGGATACCCGCCTGTGTGATGGCCTTGCCGGAGGGTGAACTGAGGAACACTTGGCCGGTTGCCGTTCCTCGCCCTTTAGGCTTGTAGGAGAAGAGCTCCTTTTCATTCAGTGGCGGTGGATTCGCTGGAGGCGGCTCGGCTGCCGGTACCGGCTGATAAGGAACCGTGCTGATCAGCAGCCAACAGGCGAACCACCAACGGAGCTTGGTCTGACGCCACGTCATGTCGGAGAGGTTGACGCCGCGGGGGAGTCGTCCGGAACGGTTGGAGATGAGACGGCCTTGTGTTTGAGTGCGCGGCCTTTGTCCGGTGTCGGATCCGTGACCACACCATAGACCTCACGACCTTCGTGGCCTTCAGGCAAATATTCCGTGATCGGCATCCCATCTTCGCGAACAAACAGGAGACAGTGACAGTACTTGTAGATCTGCATTTCGTCGCAGGCGCAGATCCACCGTCGGAGCTTGGCTTCAGCCTGTTTGTCCTTATAGAAATTACACGGACAGAGGGGCTTCCCTAGTTCATCAATGTGCATCGCCAGCCCGTTGACGACCGCCTCCGTCACGGCCGGGGTGGGATGCATCGCGGTCCCACTTTTCTCTGCAAACCCCTGCACGAATTTCCGCATTTTTTCGAGGCTTTCCTGCGTCGGTTCAGCCATGGACCTCCTCCTACGAGCGATGAAAGGTAGATCCGCTAGTTTACAAGGGGAATTCGCTGCTTTACAATCCGGCTCTTCGTCCGATTCTCGTTGCCAAATCTTATGGACATGTCCATTCGACAGATCTTGCACCAACGACTGGTTCCCGAAGTGGGTGCAGCAGTCGCGGAAACGCTTATACTCCGCTTGCCTCAGGCCACGGGCAAACCCAATGCGGAAGCACGAGTACTAACCCTGCTCGAGGAACTCCAGGAATTATCAGGGAAAATAGCCAGTGCGGCGGTGGCAGCTCTCCCCGAGCTTGACCGGCGCGCTAGGCTGGGGGATATCCTTCTGTGGCTTGATCTAGGAGTTGCTTTGGCTGAATCTTCCGGCGCGTCCGCACTCAAATATTTCAAGGATAGCCCTCTGGTGCTTGGGCTCATCGAATCGGCTGATGCGCGATCGGAGGTGCTGACGATTGGTCTGGAAGTTGCCGAGCAAGATGCCAACGTGGCGCTCGAGTACATTCGACATGCGCCGCAGATTCTGTCAGACGTGCCCACAATCCAATTGCGCCCATGGCTCGACATCGGCATTGAACTCACGCAAGTCAACGTGGTCGTCGGGCTTGAGTTCATCAGGCAAATCTCCACGCTTGCCGCCGTTTTGCCTATGGAGAGCGTGCGTGACTGGGCCACAGTAGGCATGAAATTGATTGTGCCGAACAGCCTCGGGAAGCCGGACTACGTGGCGACGATGGAATTTCTCAGGACCAGCCCCGCCATTCTCGGCCACATTGAACACCCCGCTGTTCGAACGAAGGTTGTGTCCCTGTGCCGCTTGTTGGCTGAGCACTCTCCAGAGTCCGGCATCACGTGGCTGTCAGAGTCACCCGACCTTTTGCGAGCGGTGCCGTCGGTGGAATGGCGGATCAAGCTGTTGCAGTACGGGTCCTTGCTTGCCGAGAAGCATGCGGAGGCGACGGTTGGTTATCTGCGTCGTGCGCCGGAACTCGTCCAGCTGCTCGGGGAGGGTCCCGAGGCCGCTCAAAGGTTTGAAACCTGGTTTACGACCGGAATGGAAGTGCTGGCCTACAGCCCGGATGGAGCACGAGCCTTTTTTTCAGTCGAGTCCCAGAAAGCGTTGGCCTCGGTCGAGCAGGCGTTAAGTGGGGTGCCGTTTCGACAGGTCGCGCGAAGGCTCAAGCTGTTCGTCCAGGGACTCGGTGGAACCAATGTCGCCGTGACGGCGCTTCCCGATTCGTTGGCGTCTCCAGCTCGCGCGACAGTCAGCGTAGATGGAAAGACCATTTCATTGCCGGCGCTGCTGCGTCGGTATCCGACGGCGGCGGAGAATGAACGCCTCTATCTGGTCATGGCGGCGCACCAGGCTGGGCATCTCGAGTTCGGTACCTATCGGCTCACGCTCGAATCGCTCGCCGATCTGATCGAAACCGTACGATGCCGCTACGGTCGATCCAATGCGGCAAGGCCCGAGACGCTAGCTGCCTTGTTTCAGTTGTATCCACATGCATCCTTGGTCAGGGATCTGTGGATTGTGTTGGAGGATGCGCGTATCGAATCTTTGCTGCAGGCCGAGTATCCTGGGCTTCGATCTGATTTGGCGCGGTTGGCTGCAGAATCCATCACTCCACGCGATCCCGCTCAAGGTGTGACGGTTAAGGAACTGATCGTGGATTGTCTCTTGAGACTCTCCACTGGCGAAACGGAAGCTGTCGTAGTGCCCGAGGCAGTGAGGGGGGAAGTCTCCATCCTCTGGGGCATGAGTCAGGCCGTTCTGAAGCCGATGGCCACGGCGGAGGAAGTTGTTCGCGTGGTCGATGCCGTCTATGTGCAACTGGAAGAGCTGTTAGTTGCCCGTGGTGAAATGATCCCTGTGGAGCGTCACGAGGAGCCTGATGGTCAGAAGTCGGAACAGACGCAACCGGAACAACCGGGTGACCAGTATCGCCTGATGACCGATGTGGCCTATCGTGGCTCGATGAACCCGGAGGTCATCACGTGGGCTCAAGAACCACTGCTACAGAAATCTCAACCTGCGGCACAATCGGACGGGGATATCACGCGACATGCCCCGAGCGGTGAGCGAGGGTCTGGAAACAGAGAACGGCTGAGCGAAGGGAGTTCTTTGCCGTCGATTGTGGAGGAATGCCTGGCGCTTGAGGCCGGCGCGCAATCGAAACAAGAAACAACGGCTCATGAAGGGCAAGCCGTCCTCTATCCCGAGTGGGACTACCGGATTGAAGACTACCGGATGAATTGGTGCCGCGTCGTGGAACGCTCTGCGGACCTTGGGTTTGACGAGTTCGTCACGGCGACATTGGCTACCCAGCAGAGTACCGTCCGGTCGCTACGGCGGTTTTTCGAAGGGTTGCGTCCTCCGGCGTTTCGTCGCGTCACGGGGCAACCGGATGGGGATGAAGTGGATCTCGACGCTGTTGTCCGACGAGCAGGAGAGCAACGAGCGGGCATGCAAGGCGACGATCGAATCTACATCCGTCGAGAAAAACGAGCGCGCGACGTGGCCGTGGCCTTTCTTGTCGACATGAGTGGATCGACGAGCCGGGAACTCGAAAATGGGCGGCGAGTGATCGATATTGAAAAAGAAGCTCTGGTGCTGCTGTGCGAGGCCCTTGATGCCGTAGGCGATCAATATGGACTGTTTGCCTACTCCGGCCAAGGGCGAGCAATGGTCGACTTTCTCACGATCAAAGATTTTGATGATCGGCTTGACGCATCGACCGCGCATCGGCTAGGGGGTCTCGCCCCGCAGCATCAGAATCGCGACGGAGCGGCGATCCGGCACGCCACGACCAAGTTGTTGAAGCGCGACGTGAAGAACCGCATTCTTATACTGTTAAGTGACGGACGGCCCTTGGATGATCACTACAAGGACGAATACTCCCTGGAAGACACCAAGGCGGCCCTGCGCGAAGCGCGACATCGGGGAGTCGAGACCTTTTGCGTGACGATCGATCGGGAAGCGGAGAGCTATGTGCGCCGGATGTATGCGGAAGCGCGGTATTGCGTCATCAGTAGCGTCGAAACTCTTCCAACCAAGCTGCCCCGCATTTACAGGCAATTGACTGCGTAACTATAGTATTGAGTATGACGGACTCGATTGGAAAACCCACGGTTCCTCCATGGCTGTATAAGCTCTTCACGGGCCATCAATATCCCTATGTCCGTCGCTTAGCCAAATTTGGACAGACAGTGAAACCTGGTGAAGACCGTCTCGAGCCGACGAAGGAGATGATCGAGACCAAGTTCTGGGAGATCTATCCTCGGTGCCGGGTAAAGGTGTTGCAGGAAGTGAAGGAAGGGATGATCGTGGTCTTTCATGACCTGGGCGAATATCCACCCGGAGGTTATCAAGAGCTGGTCGACAATCCAGAGGAGTTTCTGGCAAAAACCTTCGGCAAGAAGAAGATCAAGGTCAATTTCTATGACGATGAGAATTTCGTCTGTACCATCAACTTCAAAGTTGGGGGCTGGACTGAACACGAACATGCGTGAGAGGGGAAGAAGGTGAGATGTCAGGACTGTGACACACCACGCGTCCCATTCCACGTCTGAGGAGAGGGTTAGAATCATGGCACGACCGAAAATTACAGTGGTAGGAGCAGGGAACGTCGGAGGGACGACAGCGCAACGGTTGGCGGAGAAGGATCTGTACGACGTGGTGCTGGTCGATATTGCCAAAGGAGTCCCACAGGGCAAGGCGCTCGATATTTCTCAGGCCGGGCCGGTCTGCGGGTATAACACGCGAGTCGTCGGCACGAACGAGTACACCGCAACCGCCGGATCGTCGATCGCCGTCATCACGTCCGGCATGCCGAGAAAGCCTGGCATGAGTCGCGACGAGCTGTTGGCGACGAATGCGAAGATCGTGAAATCGGTGGTGATGGAGCTGGTATCCCGCTCGCCAGAGATCATCCTGATCCTCGTCACTAATCCCTTGGATGCCATGGTTCATGTGGCGCGTACGGTCAGCGGTTTTCCCGCCTCGCGAATCATCGGCATGGCCGGCGTATTGGACTCGGCAAGGATGCGCACGTTCATCGCGGCGGAACTGAACGTGCCGGCGACGGATGTGCAGGCAATGGTGTTGGGCGGACATGGCGATACGATGGTGCCCTTACCGCGGTATACGACCGTGAAGGGACGACCGGTGTCGGAACTCATGGCGAAGGAGAAGCTGGAGGCCATCGTCAAGCGCACGCGAGACGGAGGAGCTGAAATCGTCGGCCTCTTGAAAACGGGCAGTGCCTTCTATGCGCCGTCCGCCTCGGCCGTGGCCATGGTGGAGGCGATCCACAAGGACGAGAAGCATGTAATGCCCTGCGCGGTGCTGTGCGACGGGGAGTACGGGCTGAAGAACGTCGTGGTCGGCGTGCCGGTGAAGATCGGCCGAGGCGGGGCCGAACAGATTCTGGAGTACGAGCTGACCAGTGATGAACGAGCGGCGTTGGAAATGTCGGCCAACGCGGTGCGAGAACTCTGTGGCGCTGTCGATCGACTGATGGTATAGGCTCACCGCACGCGTCAGAAACCACGCATCGACTACCATCATCTCGCGCATGTTCGGCGAATGAAGGATGTTGAGTCACGACGTGCGTGGCTTGACATTCGGAGAAACGCTGCAGTAGAGGTACAAGCTTAGGCAGTTAACCGTTTGAAGAGAGGGAGCTATGAAATTTCTTGAAAATCCGATGCAGACGATGGCGGCGGGGTTTGTGCTCTCCATCGTGCTGATCGTCGTATATTTGGGTTTGACCGGGGTTGAGGTGAATGGAGGTGAGTGGTTCAGTATGCTCATTCGCTGGATTCACTTCCTGGCTGGTATTACGTGGATCGGGCTCTTGTATTTCTTCAACTTTGTCAATGCTGCCTTCTTGAAAAGCCTGGATGGGCCGACCAAGAATATCGTGATTCCAAAACTGATGCCTGTTGCACTCAATTGGTTTCGGCACGGCGCAACCGTGACAGTGATTGCCGGGGTGTTGTTGTATGGCCACATGTATCACAGAGGCGGAACAGGAGCTGTTGCCTTGGCGATCGGTGGTCTGCTCGGCATCATCATGATGGGCAATGTCCATGGGATTATCTGGCCGAATCAGAAGAAGATCATTGCGGCCGCGGCCGCAGCGGCCCAGGGAACTCCGGCGCCTCCGGAGCTGGCTCAATGGGGTCGGACGGCACTGCTTGCCTCACGCGTGAACGTTATGCTCTCGATTCCAATGTTGTTTTTTATGGGGGCCGGCAGCCATTTTGGGTAGAACAATATTTCTCTTTTCTCTCTTTTCCCCTCTCGCCGGGGAGTCAGCTCCCCGGCGAGGTTTTCTATCGCTAATGTGCCTATTTACTTTACCTAGCCCACTTTACCCAGCCTTGGAGTAGGTCCCCTAGCCCTAACTGCTTGAGATTCAGGCCTATTTCCACTCGTTGCCTTGACGGAGGAAGAGGCGGAGCCGTATAGTACGCTCTCAACATTGAGGATTTCCTGATCCAGGATTACGATGCCTATTGCTGCGGAACCACGCCTTGTCCAACAGATAGAGGGAGCCCCTTGGGAGATCGAGGGGTATCTCAAAGTCGGCGGCTACGAAGCCTGGAAGCGGTGTGTGAAAGAATTGAAGGCGGATCAGGTGATTGATGAGCTGAAGAAGTCCGGGCTGCGGGGGCGAGGTGGTGCTGGATTTCCGACAGGCATCAAGTGGGACAAGGTGCTCAATCACCGGGTGAAAGAGCGCTATTTCGTCTGCAACGCCGGCGAACACGAACCCGGCACGTTCAAGGATCGCCATTTGTTGAGGACCTTGCCGCACCAATTAATTGAGGGCTGTTTGATTGCGTCGTATACGGTGCAGGCGAAAGCATCCTTCATTTACGTGAATCATGAGTACCACGAGGAACAGCAGAATCTGAAAAAAGCCTTAGCCCAAGCAAAAGAACAGGGGCTTCTTGGGAAGAATGTGCTCGGCAGCGGAATCGATATTGAATTGGAAATCTTTGACGGCCATGGCAGCTACGTGGCGGGTGAAGAAACAGCCATGTTGGAGTCGATGCAGGGCCGCCCGGCGATGCCCAGGCAGAAGCCTCCGTTCTATCCGACGGACTTTGGCCTCTATGGCAAGCCGACTCTCGTCAATAACGTGGAGACACTCTGCAACATTCCTCGTATTCTCCATAAGGGCGCCTCGTGGTTTACGCAGGTGGGGACGGAGAAATGTCCAGGCACCATGATGTTCTCGCTAAGTGGAGCGGTCAATCGACCTGGTGTGTATGAGATGCCGATGGGTGTGACGATCCGTGATTTGATCGAACAATGCGGGGGTGGCGTACCCAATGGCCGCAAGATCAAGGCGGTCTTTCCGGGTGGGCCGGCGTTTTCCATGGTGACAGCGGATCAGCTTGATCTTCCCATGGACTTTGATTCGTTGAAGAAGGCCGGGACGGGCTTGGGGTCAGCCGGCGTCATCGTTGTCGACGATGCGACGTGCATGGTGGCTAGGACGCTGCACTTTTCAAATTTTTTCAAGGATGAGAGTTGTGGTCAGTGTCCTCCCTGTCGAATGGGAACCATGAACTTAGCCGCACTGATGACGAAAATTGAAACAGGACAGGGCACTCAAAAGGATCTCGACAGCATGTTGCAGCTCTGTGGCTTTGTGAAAGGAACCGGGTACTGTACGTTGGTCACCGGTGCATCGGTCTTGGTGCAAAGTAGTCTGAAATTATTCCGGCACGAATACGAAGATCATATTCGGCTGCAGCGGTGTCCCTATCAGGAGGCACCGGTTGGAATCGTCGCTCACTCTTAGGAGCAATCATGCCACGAGTGACCTTCCTCCATTCAAACGGGCGAAGCGGAGAAGTAGACGAGAACATTTCGCTCCTTGATGCGGCAAAGGAAGTGGGTTTTCGGTTGAACCATGACTGTGGAGGGAATGCCTCCTGCACGACCTGCCGTGTCGAGGTTCAGGCAGGCCATGAGCATCTCTCGGAGATCGATTTCGACGAGCAAGACCTGCTTGATCGGGAAGCGTTGACGGAAGCACACCATCGATTGGCCTGCCAGGCACGTGTGCTAGGCGATGTCGTCGTGCGTGTCCCGGAAGCCAAATGGGAGAACCAAAAAACAACGGCGACAGAAGCGTGGGGTTGATATTCGAGAGAGAGGTGTTAGACTAACATTCTAGCTAACTCGCGAGTGCGGGATAAGCCGATCTATAGAGGAGGAGAACAATGGTTACAATTACGTCGGTGGCGGAACAGAAGATCAAGGAGTTGATGGCCGAGGAAAAAGATATAGTCGGGTTGCGAGTGTATGTGCGTGGCGGCGGGTGCCATGGTTATCAGTACGGAATGGCGTTTGAATCCAAAATGGCCGAAGACGATACGATCATTGAAAAAGGCAATGTGAAACTCATCATGGATTCACAAAGCGCTCCCTTGCTGCAGGGCGCCGAAGTCGATTACGTGGACAGCGTGCAAGGCTCGGGCTTCTCGATCAAGAATCCTCAGGCCAAAACAACGTGTGGCTGCGGCAGCTCGTTCAGCGCGTAAGCGTCGCTACGGGAATGTCGGTGCAAATGCCGACGCGGCACCTCCAGGCTGGGGCCCTCGGACTTCGAGCGGTCCCAGCTGGTTCTTTCTACTCCAAGAGATACCAGCTCGTATGCCGCAGACACATGTGACCAAGCGCTATCGCTTTTGCGCCGCTCATAGGCTTCACACCGATCAGCTCTCGCCCGAAGAGAATTGGGCTGTATTCGGAAAATGTAATAACCCGAACGGCCACGGGCATAATTATGTGGTGCTGGTCACAGTCGAGAGTGGAGCGGCAATGGGTAGGTACGATCTGGACCAGCTGGACCGAGTGGTTAGCGAGAGAATCATCGAGCGTTTTGATCATTTCGACCTCAATTGTGATCCCGCCTTTGCCAACCTCACGACCACGGGGGAAAACCTCGTCAAAGTGATCTGGGATATCTTAGAACCGGTTCTGCCGTCAGGCGGTCTGCAAAAGGTCGGTGTGATCGAGACGAGAGACAACTATTTTGAATATGCGGGCGTCGCCTCAACACGAAGGGGAACGTAGTGAGGAAGCAACGGAAGATAGAAAAAGGACGGGAATCTGTGGAAGACACCAGCGGGAGTGGAACGCCTGCGGACCTGCCAGCTCTTCAATCGCTGGTCACTGAAATGTTGCTCGCCCTTGGAGAAAAACCGGGTCGCCACGGTTTGCTCAAGACGCCTGAGCGTGTGGCCAAAGCGCTGGCCTTTATGACGCAAGGCTATCAGCGCAATATCGATCATCTGCTGAACGGAGCGCTCTTTCCGATCGAATACGACGAAATGGTCATCGTGAAAGACATCGATTTCTTCAGCATGTGCGAGCATCACCTGCTCCCGTTTTTTGGCAGAGTCCATGTCGGCTATTTGCCGAATAAGAAAGTCGTCGGCCTCAGCAAAATTCCGCGTATCGTGGATACCTTTGCCAGACGGCTTCAAGTTCAAGAACGTCTGACGGTTCAAATCGCCGAAACCCTACGCTCCAAGTTGAACGCGCATGGCGTCGGGGTGGTGGTCGAAGCGCGACATCTCTGTATGATGATGCGGGGAGTAGAGAAACAAAACACCGTGGCCGTTACTAGCTCGATGTTGGGGGCGTTCCGTAGCCAATCACAGACGCGCGTGGAGTTTCTCAAATTGATTCGCCACGGGAGCGTCAGCGATCCAGACTGAGCTGTCAGCAAGTGTTCGTGTCGCCACGCCGGTTATCTCGCGAGAGTCGAAACAAAAGAGCGGACCGTCTCATTAAATAGTTCAGGCTGTTCCAAGTTCGCGAGGTGAGCGGCTCCAGGGATGATGGTTAAACGGGCATCGGGGATCCTATCTGCTATGAGTTTGGCATCGGAAGGCGGCGTTGGAAGATCAAGCTCACCGACGATGACCTGAGTGGGACAGGAGATCTGATCGAGGAGCGGCAGTGAATCCGGCCGAGCAGCCATTGCCATCAAGTCCCCCACGATACCGCTGATTTCATTGCCCTCGATCATCGTGCGCACTCGTTGAACAAGCTCCGGTCTCGCCTGAGTCGTTGCGGGACTCAGCAACTTTGGTATCATGATGTCGGCGATCGCCCGTGCATCTTGCTTGTAGGCGATCTGGGCCATTTCAAACCGTGCCTGCTTTCCTTCGGCGGTATCTGCCTGGGCTCTGGTGTCCGCCAACACCAATCCTTTCACACACTCGGCGTACTTTCGATAGAATGCGAAGAGGATGTACCCTCCCATTGACAGTCCGACGAACACCGCGCGATGGATCGCCAAGTGATCCAGCAGACCGCGGACATCGTCGGCGGCTTGCTCAAGGGAATAGTGCCAGAGCGGCGCATCGGATTCACCGTGCCCACGCAAATCGAGGGTGACGATACGAAAATCTTGGACGAGTGCCGCTTCTTGGGGAGCCCACATCATCCGGCTGAGGGGAAAGGCGTGTAGAAAGACGATTGGGAACCCATTCCCCTGATCGGTATATGCGATCGAGATCCCGTTGATCTTCGCCTGCACACGTTCCTCCATAATTGAAGCTGTTCGTAGCATCGACGGCGCTCATGGTCAAGCGCCCATTTGCGTACACCCTCACGGGTAGATACAATTCTTCGATTTATGGAGATGGGATGGCGATGTCGCGTGACCCACGCCCCGATCTATTTACGGTATCAGAGACAGGCCCCATCGTAGCTGCGCCTCTCGCGGAACGGATGCGGCCGCAAGATTTCGGAGATTTCGTCGGTCAGGACGACATTGTCGGACCCGATCGTCCCTTGCGAAAAGCGATCGAGGCGGACCGACTGTCGTCGGTGATTTTCTGGGGACCGCCGGGATCCGGAAAAACCACACTCGCCCATCTCATCGCACGACACACCAAGGCTCACTTTGTGCCGTTTTCGGCGGTGACCGGAGGTATCCCTGAGCTGCGTGAGATCATTAAGGCCGCTGAACACCGGCTGTCCTTGCAGCAACAGAAGACCGTGTTGTTCGTCGATGAGATTCACCGTTTTAATAAAGCGCAACAGGATGCATTTCTCCCCCATGTGGAGCGTGGTACCGTGGTGTTGGTCGGTGCAACCACGGAAAATCCTTCCTTTGAGGTCATCAGCCCTCTCTTGTCACGCTCTCTGGTCGTGGTGCTGAAGCCCCTGGGCGAAGCGGCATTGGGAGAAATCATCGATCGAGCATTGGAAGACCAAACCGTCGGACTGGGTGGAAAGCACGTTCGCATCGCACCGGAAGCCAGACGACGATTAGTCTCCTATGGCAACGGCGATGCTCGTTCGCTCTTGACGGCAATGGAGTTCATCGTCGAGCAGTGCGAAGCAGGACCGGATGGAACCAGGGAGATCGATGTCCAGGTGCTCGAGTCCGGACTACTCGCACGATCGTTGCGGTACGATAAATCAGGCGAAGAACATTACAACATAATCTCCGCGTACATCAAAAGCCTTCGGGATTCCGATCCGGACGGAGCGCTCTATTGGTTGGCTCGTATGCTCGATGCTGGCGAAGATCCAAAATTCATTGCCCGTCGGATGGTTATCTTTGCATCGGAGGACATCGGCAACGCTGACCCATTCGCCATCGTTGTCGCCACGTCAGTCGCGCAGGCAGTCCAGTTTGTGGGACTTCCAGAGGCGCAGATCAACCTCGCTCACGGCACCACGTACCTGGCGTCACGATGCAAGGAGAATGCGTCCTATATTGGTCTCCTGGAAGCGCTCAAGGACGTGAAAGCCCATGGCAATCTAGGGGTTCCGCTGCACCTCAGGAATGCCGTGACCTCGCTCATGAAGGAACTGGGGTATGGAACGGATTACCGCTATGTTCATGACGACCCGTCAGCTCGGGAAGACCAAACTCATCTTCCGCCGCCACTGAGAGATCGTCGGTACTACCGCCCAAAGCCTCTGGAATAGGGCCAATTGTCCTATTTACATTCTATTCTAATCGGTTATACTTAGAGAATAATGAAGCGAGGAGAAACAAAGCAGTCGGCAAGCATGGCCGCCCTGAGCGAACGAAGAAAATTCGTGCGGGCTATGTTGGTTGGATCTGCCTTGATGTCGCCGAAGAGTGGAGGGCGTGCCTGTACCGCGGTCCTCGACAATGTAAATAAGATCGGAGCCGGCCTCCACACCAAAGATCGTTTCCCGCCGAACGAAAAAGTCACCGTCTCGCTTGCTTTCCTGGATTCTGACCGAGTCGAGCAACAGGAGAAGCTTGATGGGACCGTCGCCTGGGTCAAGCCTTGGGATAAGAAAGGATTCTTGATCGGTGTGGTATGGGATGAATTGGTGACGAAAGAAAAAACTCGCTGGCTGTACTACTATCTTGAAGAAACCCTCAAAGCTTCCGTCTAAGTGCTATCCCAAGGCAACGAGCTGTTGCTTCACGTTCTCCAATTCAGCTGAGAGTGATTCCCAACGCGCGGTCAATCGCTCAAGATCGCGCTTCCATTCTGCCTGTTCTTGATGGAGGACGTTCCAGCGATCAAACTGCTCATAAAGTTTCGGATCGGCCAGTTCTACCTCGCGCGTCTTGATCTTCGCTTCGGACTCCGTCACCTCCGTTTCCGCTCGGGACACCTGCTTTTCCAATCTAGCCTGGGTCTTGGTCAAGTCACGACGCTCGCCTCCTCGCCCTTTTGTCTGGACTTGTTGGGCCATCGCGCGGGTTGGGCCTGAAGAAGTGGGTTGCGAGGCGCGTTCCAGCTCCTCGCTTGTTTCCTTGATCGATTCGAATTCTTGGGCCTTCTTCCAGAGATAATACTCGTAATCGCCGATGAAGTTCCGAGCCTGCCCCTCCTCGATCTCCACAACTCTGCTGGCGATTCGCGACAAAAACGTCGGGTCATGCGAAATGAAGATGATGGTCCCGGGAAATGCCGCCAATGCGTCCGTGAGGACATCGACCGAGGCTGGATCCAAGTGGTTGGTCGGCTCATCAAGCAGCAAGGTATTGGCGGGCTCAACGAGCATGCGAGCCAAGGCGACCCGGTTCCGCTCACCGCCGCTCAAGGCTTTGATCGGTTTTTTCTGATCCTGGCCGGAAAATAAGAAGGCCCCCGCGATCCCTCGCAAGAAATTCATCTCGGCATGTTTGGTGACCTCTTCGAGTGATTCAAGAACCGAGTGCTCCGGGTTCAGAGTCTCGGCTTGATGCTGGGCGAAGTAGTGCACACTGACCCCGTGCCCTACGGTTCTGGTGCCGGTATCGGGAGGAAGCACGCCCGCGAGCATCTTCAGGAGTGTACTCTTTCCAGCTCCGTTTTCTCCGACCAGCGCAATACGTTGTCCTCGCTCCACGGAAAAATCGAGCGTCTTATAGACCACCTTTTCGCCATAGCGCTTACTGGCTCCAGCCAGGTCCAACACCTGACGACCACTGGCCGATGGATGGGGAAACCGGAACTTGACTCGCTTCGGATCTCGCTGGATTTCAATCCGTTTCACCTTGTCCAATTGCTTGAGGCGAGACTGAACCTGGCTGGCCTTGTTGGCTTGATATCGGAAGCGATCGACGAATTTCTGAACCCGCGCGATCTCTTTGGACTGGCGAGCCGCCGAAGCGTGTAATTGGGTATCTTTTTCAGCTTTCAGCTTGCAGAACAGCGAGTAGTTGCCACGGTACTCCTCGATCTTATGGTGCCGTAGTTCCCAGATGTGCGTGACGACTCGATCCAGAAAGGCAGTGTCGTGGCTGATAATCAGGAGCGTCATGCCGGATTGAAGTAGAAACTGTTCGAACCAGCGCTGGGTCGGTTTATCCAAGTGGTTGGTCGGCTCGTCCAGCATCAGCACGTCTGGATTCGATAAGAGCAGATGCGCCAGAGCCACCCGCATCCGATAGCCGCCGGATAGCTTCTCGACGAGACGGTCGAAATCCACCTCCGTAAACCCTAACCCCATCAGGATGCGCTTGGCTTCATGTTCAGGGTACTCGTCACGATGTGTGGCGTCGAGGACGGTCTTGCCGGTGATGGTTTCCAGTTCCTGCGGAAGATAGCCGATCCGAAGCCGAGGCCGCTTGCGGATCGAGCCGTCATCGGGTGATTCTTCGTCGAGGATCATACGGAAGAGCGTGGTCTTTCCAGCGCCGTTGGGTCCGACCAGCCCAACTCGTGAATTGGGGCGAAGATGCGCAGAGGCCTCAGTGAGCAAAACCTTCGTAGAATATTGTTTACAAATTGACTCGATTTGGAGCATCGGCACAAACCTTCCATGTGAGATAGAACGACTGAATCAACGAAGACCAACGCAAACGGGGTGAATAGTTAGCTGGTCGGGAGGCGAGGAAATTGAAGAAAACAGAAGACGAATGATACGCGCAGCAGTTTCATTCTATAGCCCCAAACGCTTGCGGGTTTTATCTGCCGGCTCAATCAGCAAAATCTTAAAATAGCCAACGGGACACACTACGTGCTGTTTGGTGGAGCTGGCCGGGATTGAACCGGCGACCTCGTGAATGCCATTCACGCGCGCTCCCAACTGCGCCACAGCCCCACCCTGCGAGAAGAAGAAAGAGAAATTATCTCGAATAATGAAGGCGTTGAGAACAGGGAGGCATGCTAACACGCAGGTACAGCCCAGTCAAGAAAGCGACGAGGGAATTTGTCGTGGTCGTGGTAGGCGTCATGGCAGTCAAACGACCGGAAGGTTGAGGATTGAATTCTCCGGGATAACCGGCTTGACAAAAGGAGAGGTCGCACCTACCATGTGGACCGTTGGCTCTGATCTCCTCATCCGGTCAGAGCCATTTTTTCGTGCCGAGACGGGCTGGGAGCTTCCACTATTTATGGGCAATCTCATTATCATCGGGGCTCAATGGGGCGACGAAGGCAAGGGCAAGATCGTCGATATCTTAGCCCGCGATGCCGATATTGTCGTACGGTACCAGGGCGGCTCCAATGCCGGGCATACGGTCATTAATGAACGTGGAACCTATATTTTTCATCTCATCCCGTCGGGGATCTTATACCGAGGGACGACGTGCGTCATCGGAAACGGCGTCGTCGTAGATCCCGGGTCCCTGATCGAAGAGATGGATCAGCTCCAGACTAAGGGAATTGCAATCGACAAGAACTTCGTAATCAGTCAGCGGGCTCACTTGATCCTGCCGTACCATAAGGCGATCGACCGAGCGTCCGAGCAGTCAAGAGGGTCACGGAAGATTGGAACAACCGGGCGGGGGATTGGGCCATCGTATGCCGACAAGATGGCACGGATTGGGATTCTTGTGGGTGATCTGCTGAACCCGCCGTTGTTCAAAAACAAGCTCGACGAGAACCTCGTCGAGATGAATTGGTTTCTAGAGCGACTTCATAAGGTCGAGACCTTCCAGGTTGACAAAGTGTTCGATCAATATATGGGTTATGCCGATCGGCTCAAGAGCCATATCGTCGATACGACTATGTTGCTGAATCGTGCGATCGAAAAAAACAAAACGGTCATATTTGAGGGCGCTCAAGGTACGAACCTGGATGTGGACTTCGGCACCTATCCCTATGTCACCTCGTCCAGCGCGGCGGCGGGCGGAGCCTGCACCGGTACAGGCGTGGGTCCCACGATGATCGACGCAGTGATGGGCATCGCAAAGGCCTATTCCACGAGAGTGGGCAGTGGCCCGTTTCCGACCGAACTGACCGATGAGGACGGGCGGGGTCTCCAAGAGCGAGGGCGGGAGTTTGGATCGACCACCGGACGGGCGAGGCGCTGTGGGTGGTTTGATTCAGTTGTAGTTCGTCATGCGACGGTGGTGAACGGCCTCACCTCGCTGGCGCTGACCAAGCTGGACGTGCTCGACGGCTGTAAGGAACTCAAGCTCTGTACCGGCTACAGACATGGGAACACACTGTATAAAACCATGCCGGCGGATCTTGATGTGTTGACCAACTGCGTGCCGGTCTATCAGCGGATGAAAGGGTGGACGACCGCCACAACAGGGACCACCCGCTACACGAAACTTCCGGTTGAAGCGAAACGATACGTGGCACGCATCGAAGAATTGGCGCAGTGCCGAATCGACATGATTTCGACCGGTTCCAAACGCGCACAAACGATCATGCTTCGCAATCCCATGGACTGTTCTCGCCGACGCCCAAAACGCTCCGGAAAATAGTCGATGGTCATCTATTATTGGTCAATGCTATGATACGGCACTGTCATTGACTGGTGTCATCCCAGTTGCTTCAGATAGACGGTTAGAAATCCCATCGTCTACGGTGAGCCGGTAGCTCAGTCGGTAGAGCATCGCCCTTTTAAGGCGAGGGTCCTGGGTTCGAGTCCCAGCCGGCTCACCAATTAAATCAACGGTTTAGCGTGGTGACCCTGCCGAACCATACGTGTTGCCCCCTAGCCTTGTGCTAGTTTTGTGCTAACCCGGTCCTGCCGAGCCTCTTCCAGCACGTTCACGCCATCCCTCAAGCTCTCCGGCGAATGATGCGCATAGCGCTGCGTCATCGTCCCGGTCTTGTGACCGAGCAGCCGTTGGACCTTGTACAAATCGATCCCCCGTTGCACGAGTCGAGTCGCGAACGTATGACGCATGTCATGGAAACGGAAATCGGGAATCCCGGCCCGATCCCGCGCCTCACAGAACTCCCGCACCAAGAACCGCACTTGAAGCATATTGCCCAGCGGCGTCTTGAAGACCGGTCCCGATGATGCCCCTGTGACGGCTTGTTTGGCTGCCAGCAGCTCGTACACCGTGCTGTTCAACGGAATGGTGCGACGTGTGCCGTTCTTGCTCTTCATCACAATGAGGGTCCCACGGGTGAAATCCACATCCTGCCACAGTAGATTTAGGATCTCCCCTTGTCTCATCCCGGTGTTGAGCGCAAAGCGGATAATCTCTTGAAGCCAGGGCGATGACGCAGCAAGGAGACGTTTCTCTTCATTGGCCGCCAACCAACGATCCACTTCGTTTCGCACGGGCTCCATCGATACCCGATGCATCGGGTTTTCCCGGCACCATTCCCATTCCCGCATCGCCAGATTGAAGGCATGACGGACAAGCTGCAGCTCTTTGTTGATCGTTGCAGGAGCGGCGTGCTCCATCCGTCGCTGAGCCTTGTAGGCGGCCAACAACTTGGGAGAAATCTCAGCCAGCACCTTGTTCCCGAAAACTGGCAGAAGATGATTTAGCGCGGCCCGGTCACGCACGCGACTCTTCGGCGCTTTCATCACGGCACGTTCATGGACATAGCGATCCATCATCTCTTGAAACGTCCGCTCCACGTCCTCATGCCGCTCAAAGAACTGTCCCTCGGCAATTTGCACCTTCACTTTGCACAGGATCGATTCCGCCAGTCGTTTGTCCGTCGTCCCTGTGCTGCGACGAACCTGGCGACCTTGATACATAAAACTCATCCACCAGACATGATTACGCTTCACGAGCCCCATCGCACTCCTCCTTTCCGATGAGGCTTGATTTCGGTCTGGTTTCCCCGTGGCGGGCAGTATAGGCAGCGCGCTTCGCGCTCGCAATCAGGACATCTACAGAGTCGTTCGTGCGATTCGGACGTCCAAGGAGCAATCCCTGCTTGTGACTACTCACTCCGAAGGAGCGGAGCCAGTCATGAATCGTCTGCCGGTC
>Ga0224505_10000283_pt1 | contig 35908 bp, 35 predicted proteins | sample SF_Jan12_sed_USG_FD_169102 | JGI IMG/M metagenome (GOLD analysis project Ga0224505, IMG submission 169102) | Sediment microbial communities from San Francisco Bay, California, United States - SF_Jan12_sed_USGS_4_1 | ecosystem: Environmental > Aquatic > Marine > Sediment | place: USA: California... | reverse complement strand
CGGTGGCCAATCCGACTTTAATGGGATACTCGGACATCATGGCGATGCCGACCGTCAATGGGATCGCCATCGACCCAGCAATGAGTCCGGCGGCGATATCGCGTCCGGCATATTGCGCCTGGAATGCGGCTGATCCAGGTGGAGTCACCGGCTCTGTTATGACAGGTTGTTCACTGCCGATATCACGATGTTCATCTTCGTGTGACTCTACGTTTCTTTCTGCTTCGTATGTCGTCATGGGTGGCATCCAATAATTCTTTTATTGAAGCGAGCTGTGTGTCCTCGTGGGGGCTCAGTGTACCATTCGCGTATGTCCTGTCGCCTCACAAATTCGTCTCATGTGTGACCAAAGGCAGAGACAGCAAGAAGGGGGCCGCGCGTCTTCCTCGTTGCTCTGTCAGTCAAAATGGCATAGTTAAAGGGAAAATGATGAGAGTCTCAAGATAGACTCGCTTCAGTATGGTCAGGGCTTGAAGAGACCTAGTGCGGACACGCACGCCTGTGCGTATGTGCACGGATCCAAAAGACCATAACCCAGCGTAGGAATTTAGGTGGTGCAGACAGAGCCGACGTTCGAGCACGAAGTCATTGAGCCACCCATTGAACGACTGGCTTACATATGCCCGAGCTTACGAAGTGTTTCCATACCGCGGCCTTCATCCTGTGCGCGGCCACTACGTTCTGCGATAGTGGTGACACGGAGTTCAGAAATGATCTGAGGAATAGTAGAGGCGCGTGATGAGACGGTGCCGGTGCATGGTACGCATCCCAGACTCCGATAGCGCATGCCGTTGCCTTGATCGAAGTAGAGTTTCGGGAGAGGAATTCGTTCCAGATCGAGATACTCCCAGATATTTAGTTCGGTCCAATCCAAGAGGGGATGCACGCGGAAACGGCACATGCCAGAAGAATACTTTTCTTGCGAGCCACAATAAGACCATTGAATCTTTGCCCATGGACCACAGCATCGCCAAATCATCAAAGTTTTTGTAGGCCTCGCGTAGGATATAGACGCTTTGATCTTCGAGTGCACGCAAGTGCTTCATGGTCTCCAACCTTTAGTAGGCGGCCGGTTGTGAAAATGTCCGGTTCGAGACTAAATCTAGTACATGGAGGGCGTCGAACTGCGCCGCTGAGGGACCCAAGGCAATCAGGCCGACCCGTCCTTCCTGAGGCAGCACGGTGTCCTCGACTGCCGCGACCTGGGCACCATCCACATAGACCGCCAATCGACCCTTATCGAGATGCAGAAAGTTGATCCGTTGGACGCGCATGGTATGCCAGGCCTTCGGCGTGAGCTTCGCGGTGACTTGTCCCAGCACGGTCACGGTGCCGTCCGTCACGCGTCTGGTCGTCACGAGGCCGGTCCCCGGCTGAAGCGTAATCGCATAATAATTGTCGCGGTCGGTGACAGCGATGGCGATTCCGAGCTCGCTCTGGTCGGCCAGCCCTGGGGCACGCACCTGAACGGTGACATCAGGGTAAGTCGCTCTCACGTTGTCTGCAACGAGGAGTCGCACACAGTCCTGCCGTGCACAGGTCAGCGAGCGGACCAGTCGTTGGATACCGCGTGATGGGTCCTGATCGACTTGGACTTCCCAGAGGGCGGTGTTCTCATCATCCCGGCCCATCTCGACAAAGCCGGCCGGCGTACTTCCGAGTTCATCGTGATCGAAATTCCACTGCCAGAGGATGTCCTGCTTTGGGGGATTGGCATGGACGGCCACGTCCAGCACGTCGGGTGAGCGTGGTGGACTCGGGAGGACGATGGCGGCAGCCTCTGGAGTGAACGACTTTACGAGATCGTTGGCGACCAGGTGCGTGTGCAGGCCTTGCAAGCCGGGGATCTGATCCACATCCTGTCGGATCTGCTGCATCCGTTCCTGAAACTGATCCAGATTGCGCGGCACCGAAAGCGATTCCGCGGCAACCTGCGCATAGTGCGCATGGAGCTTGTCGTATGGCTGCCTCAACAACCGGACGGCCTCTTCGGCTTCAGCCTGAGCCTGTGTGAGCCAGGGATGGCTGTAGCGTCGATTCCACGAGACAAACTGGATCCGATCCCAGGCCATTTCGGTCAAGATGGTGGCATATTCGGTCGTACCCGGAGTGCTGTCGTGCAGCAACGCCTCATGGATACCGAGCGCACCGGTCGAATCATTGTTCCATCGAGTCAACACACCGAGGCGTCTGCGTTGCTCCGGTGTGGCACGACCTTGTTGGACCAGAGTCTCATAGGACGCCAGTGCGCGATAGATGGCATCGGCGGCCGGCTCGTACCCTTCGGACACGGCGGTGACTTCTTGTCGCCAGGTTTGCGCTTGAATGGTCCAGTAGAGTTCGGTGATTCGCCGCAGGGCTTGTTCGTCCCGGGCGGCGAGACCTCCCCGTGCGATGCCCTGTTGCAGCACCGCCTGATAGCTGTCGTCACCACGCACACTATGGGTTAATGCATCCTCCGGATCGATCAACAGGAGCCGAGTCAGCGTTCCCGCACGTTCTTCAGCCGTCAGGTGGGCGGCTCGTGTCAAGGCGGCCCGCATGAACGGCTCTGCCTCAGTCCGTTCCCACCATTGTACTGAGCCTGGGACGAGTGCACCCTTCACGACGTCCTGGTCCGGATCAGCAGGGTCGAACTTCCGGCCGTTGTCAGGCCGCAGTCCGTAATGCGTCGTGGCAATCAACGGTCCAGCGGAAAGACTTTCATTCATGACCGCCCGGTCAGTGGGAAACCCGAGCTTGCGCAGGCCGGTCACCACGATGAACCGAGCGACGACCTCGTGCACCGGTCCGAACTGACGTTGCGATCCGTTTCCCCACCAGACTTCCTCCGGTCTGAGCGCCAGCGGCGCCGTGAGAGGATCAGGGTAGACGATCTTGATATCCACGGCGTGCCCAGGCACCGACACCAGCGAACCCTCCTGGATGTGGGACAGGGCGAAGCGGTGCTTCGGACTGGTGCCCACCACGGTCAGCTTGGGGATCGGAGCCTGATCTTGCAGGACGATGGGGGGAGATATGAAGACCGCCGGCGGGTATTCCTTCCAGTGTTCCGTGGCACGGTGCCGGTCGTGTAAGAGGCCCAGGCCCATGCCGCGTCCTGTGGCGTTGAAGACACCGGCTTCGGCCTGCTGGGAAACCATGGTGGTATGGCTCTGCAAGGTCTCGTCCCAACAGCGCCGGGCCATTTCCGCCTTTAGTTTCCACGACTTACCACCAGCAGCGTCCCGTGCCTGGCTCAGGCATCCCAAGTCTGCTGCCGCCCAGGTATCAATCTGGGAGCGGGTCAGCGCTTGGGCATACTGCAGCGCAAACCGGCTGATGTCATGGCCGGATTGTATTCCAGAGGAGGCAGCGCGACCGAGCGACGGACAGGCGAGCTCGAGGGCGCTTATAAGAAAAATGATGAGTCCGGTAGATCGTGCAATCATGGGTCATACTCCCAAAAATGAGAGGATCGGGAGCCATTATCAGTTCGGTGCACCCGATCCGGTCATGGTGATTCGTCCAGATGTCATGCAATCGGCAGTCCCAAAGTCCAGAGGAACTGGCGGACGCCGATGGGCCGAAGGTCGTCGGAAATTTTGTGAATGAACTGTATGGTACCGAATGTGCTCCGGGAAAACGAGACCCCGAGAAGCGGGTCGAGATGGCGAATCGCTTGCGGTAAAACGTGATTGATCGAAGCCGGAAGAGGCCCTGCGATCAGGTCCGAGAGATCACCGACGCCAAAATTCTAGATCTCTTTTATCAGTTCCGCGAAGATGTTCCCGTTCAGAACGTGTGCGCATTGATCCACATGTGCACGAGAATGCTCGCGCCATACCCCAGCGCAATCGCCGGGGTCCACTTGAGATGACTGAAAAACGTATATTTCCCTTTCGCCTGCCCCATCAACGCAACCCCAGCTGCCGATCCGATGGAGAGAAGGCTGCCTCCTACTCCAGCGGTCAACGTCACGAGTAACCACTGGCCATCAGAAATGGCCGGGTTCATCGTCAACACTGCGAACATGATCGGGATGTTGTCCACGATCGCCGACAAGAGCCCGACCATGATATTGGCGAAGGTTGCACCCCACTCGAGATAGAGCACCTGGGAGGCCAAGGCCATATAGCCGATATGGCCGAGCCCGCCGACACACATGACGACACCGTAGAAGAATAACAGCGTGTCCCACTCAGCTCGGGCCACCTTGCGAAACACGTCAAATGGGAGGACGTCTCCGATCACCCCTTTCTTGGAGACCGAGGAACGATGCTCTTTCCGGCTCAGGTAATGGCCAAACAATCCCAGATACGCAAATCCGGTCATCATCCCGAGGACTGGGGGCAGATGCAGAAAATTATGAAAACTGACCGCGGTGCAAATCGTCAGAAAAAACAGCGCAATAATGCGTTTGGCCCCGATCTTCATGTGGACCGTTTCATCAGACGGCGGGGGGGATATTCGAGGGACGGCATAATGCATGATCGCAGCCGGCACAAGGAAGTTCACCGCTGAGGGGATAAACAACTGAAAAAATTCAAAGAACTCCAGGAGGCCCTTTTGCCACACCATCAGGGTCGTGATATCGCCGAAGGGACTGAATGCGCCACCCGCATTCGCCGCCACCACAATATTGATGCACGATAAATTGACAAATTGCGGATTGTGAGCGCCTACCGCCATGACGACGGCACACATCAAGAGGGCAGTGGTCAGATTGTCCGCCACTGGCGAAATGAAAAATGCCAGGCACCCCGTGATCCAGAAGAGTTGCCGGTAACTGAACCCTTTGCGAACCAGCCACACCCGGATCGAATCGAACACCAGTCGTTCATCGAGAGCGTTGATGTAGGTCATGGCGACCAACAAAAACAGCATCAGTTCCGCGTATTCCATCAGATTGTGACGGAAGGCATGTTCAACCGATTCGCTTTGGGCTTGCGGATAGGCGAGGGCGATCGCTGCCCATATAATCCCGGCAGCAAGAATGACCGGTTTAGACTTCTTGAGGTGGGTAAACTCCTCGGACATGACCAGTGCATAAGCCAGGACAAAGATGCAGAGTGCAAAATACCCCACTGAGGCGGTAGTCAAGTCGATCCCTGCGTGTGATTCTGTTTCAGCCAACGTGAGGAAAGGCTGCCCGAAGACGATGAATGCGGTACCTAGACCGACTTGGAGGATACGACGGGCTCTCCACCGCAGGCGCTGAAAAAGCATAAACAAGAGGGAAGAACTGCTCACGCGTGACCATCCTTTCGAGGATTACCCTCGTTGGCTGATTCGTGTTTGCGGTGGATCCGGAATGGTCGGATGGGAACCGTTAGCGTGCCGCCGAATAGCAGATCCAGAGATCGTAGCGCGAGGTCACAGTCGGACTACCCAGATACACCGGCCATCTCAAGGAAATAACAAGCTACACAGGCAGATGCGTGAAAATCAAGGTAAACTTTCCGAACACCTGCGACTCGCTGCAGAGGCGTTGATCAGGTACCGCGGGTGGCATCTCGGCCACATTGAGTGACGTGTTTCTTTAACGATCTTCCCGTTCAGAACGTGTGCGCATTGATCCACATGTGCACGAGAATGCTCGCGCCATACCCCAGCGCAATCGCCGGAGTCCATTTGAGATGACTAAAGAACGTATATTTCCCTTTCGCCTGCCCCATCAACGCGACCCCAGCGGCAGATCCGATGGAGAGCAGACTGCCTCCCACTCCTGCGGTCAGCGTCACGAGCAACCATTGGCCTTCGGAGATGGCCGGGTGCATAGTTAACACCGCGAACATGATCGGGATGTTGTCGACAATCGCCGATAAAAGGCCGATTGTAATATTGGCAAAGGTTGGTCCCCACTGAGAGTAGAGTACTTGGGAGGCCAGCGCCATATAGCCGATATGGCCAAGCCCGCCGACACACATGACGACACCATAGAAAAATAACAGCGTGTCCCACTCCGCTCGGGCGACCTTTCGAAACACGTCAAAGGGGAGGACGTCTCCGATCTCCCCTTTCTTGGAGACCAAGGAACGATGCTCTTTCCGGCTCAGGTAATGGCCAAACAATCCCAGATACGCAAATCCGGTCATCATCCCGAGGACTGGGGGGAGATGCAGAAAATTGTGAAAGCTGACTGCAGTACAAATTGTCAGAAAAAACAATCCAATAATGCGCTTAGCCCCGATCTTCATGTGGACCGTATCAGAAGACGACGGCGGGGACATTCGAGGGACGGCATAATGCATGATCGCAGCAGGCACAAGGAAGTTTACGGCTGAGGGAATAAACAGCTGAAAAAAGTCAAAGAACTCCAGGAGACCCTTTTGCCACACCATCAGGGTCGTGATATCGCCGAAGGGGCAGAACGCTCCACCTGCATTGGCCGCCACTACAATATTAATGCAAGCAAGACTGACAAAGTGTGGACTGTGGGCGCCCACAGCCATGACGACGGCACACATCAAGAGAGCGGTGGTGAGATTGTCCGCCACCGCCGAAATGAAAAATGCGAGGATCCCCGTGATCCAGAAGAGTTGCCGGTAACTGAACCCTTTACGAACCAGCCACACTCGGATCGAGTCGAACACGAGTCGTTCATCGAGGGCGTTGATGTAGGTCATGGCAACCAGCAAGAACAGCATCAGTTCCGCATATTCCATCAGATTATGACGGAAGGCGTTTTCAACAAACTCGGCCTGACTTTGGGGAGAAGCCAAGCTTATTGCCCCCCAGATGATGCCGGCAGCCAAGATCACAGGTTTGGACTTCTTGAGGTGGGTAAACTCCTCGGACATGACCAGTGCATAAGCCAGGACAAAGATGCAGAGTGCGAAATACCCCACTGGTGCGGTAGTCAAGTCGATCCCTGCGTGTGATTCTGTTTCAGCCAACGTGAGGAAAGGCTGCCCGAAGACGATGAATGCGGTACCAAGACCGACTTGGAGGATACGACGGGCCCTACACCGCAGGCACAGAAAAAGCATGAACAAGAGGGAAGAGTGGTTCACACGCGACCATCCTTTCGAGGATCATCATCGTTGGCTAGCTACAGGAATTGATCTGCAGGGTCATCACGAGATCGTTTCGGAGCGCCATCTACTACTCTCTGCTTTGTGACTGTATACGGGCGAGACGTTCCGGGCAGGGTTTGTCGCAGCCGGCATCGCACTCCAGACCAAGGCGTTCAAGGCCGCCACAACTGCCGCCGATCGGGCGGCGACCGACCAGTACACCCACCGCCATAGCCAGGATCGCAATACCCATGACGAGAAAGGTCACCATAAAAATTGTCATGATAGCTCCTGTTTCCGGTAACGTTGGAAGCCACAGCAGACACGTTCCTCAAATTGTCCATCATGTTCGAAGACGAAGAGGACAGGAAGATGCAGCCGGTCAGCTATGGCCATGCCACGCTCGGGTCCTAGCACCTGAAACGCGGTGGCCCAGGCATCGGCTCGCATGCTGGTATCCGCCAGCACCGTGACCGATACCAGATGATGATCGACCGGCCAGCCGGTGGTTGGATCGATGGTATGGGAATAGCGTCGCCCGTCGATTTCAAAAAAGTTCCGATAGTTGCCCGAGGTGGCGAGGGCGATGTCACTGAGCGCCAGCATCGTGTGCACGGACCGTTCGCCCGACAATGGTTTCTCAATCGCGATCCGCCAGGGTGTCTCGTGCTCCTTGTGACCACGTACCCGTATCTCACCACCGATCTCGACCATGTAATGGTCAATGCCGTGCGCTGTCATGAGTTCAGCAACTCGGTCCACCCCGTAGCCCTTGGCAATTCCGGAAAGATCCACGAAGACATCAGGGCGGTGCTTGCGTATCGCCTGCGGTGTCTCACTGACCGAGACTTTATCGAGACCACTCCGAGTGCGCGCAGCAGCGATGTCGGTTTGAAGGGGGATGCGGTCTGGATGAACCTCGGGCCCGAAGCCCCACAGGTTGACCAGGGGGCCCACCGTGATGTCAAACGCACCCTCGCTCTGGGTGCCGATCTCCAGCGCGGCTTTGAGCACGGCACGGAGCGAAGCGGATGCGGGCACCCAGTCGGTGGTGCCCAGACGGTTAAAGCGCGACAGTTCCGATTCCGGGTCATAGGTGGACATGGTGTGATTGATCTCGGTCAGCAATGCGTCAACTTCAGTCTGCATCGCCTTCAGCGACGGAGCATTCGGGGCGGGGCGGTATTTCACGCTATAGGTGGTGCCCATGGTGCGACCACTCAGGTGGAGCTCTGTGACAGGCGGTTCAGGACGCAGCAGACCAAAGCCGGTACCGGCAGCCAGCAGAGCGACCAACGCGATGAGCGCACGGGGGCGTGGAACGGATGGATGCATGGATGGTCATCCTCCGAAGTCATCGAGCATGATGTTTTCTCGCTCGACACCCAGATCCAACAGCATCTTGATCACGGCGGCATTCATCATCGGCGGTCCACAGAGATAGTACTCACAGTCCTCGGGCGCGGGATGGGTCTTCAGATATTCATTATGGAGTACGCTATGGATGAAGCCGGTATAACCGTTCCAATTGTCCTCTGGAAGCGGGTCGGAGAGGGCGACATGCCATTCGAAGTTGTCGTGCGCTGCGGCCAGCTTGTTGAAATCGTCGACATAGAACATTTCGCGCTTTGATCGAGCCCCGTACCAGAAGGACATCTTGCGTGTGGTCTTGAGGCGACCCAGCTGATCGAAAATATGCGACCGCATGGGCGCCATCCCTGCACCACCGCCGATGAATACCATCTCGTTGTCGGTGTCACGCGCAAAGAACTCGCCGAACGGCCCAGAAATGGTGACCTTGTCGCCCGGTTTCAGTCCGAACAGGTAGGATGACATCTTACCCGGTGGCACATTTTGCGTGCGCGGTGGGGGTGTGGCGATGCGAATATTGAGCATAATGATGCCACGTTCCTCCGGGTAATTGGCCATGGAGTAGGCTCGCTCGAGGGGCTCATTGACCTTCGAAACAAGGTTCCAGAGGTTCAGCCGGTCCCAGTCGCTGCGAAATCTCTCCTCGATATCAAAATCCTCAAACGAGTGCTTATACGGAGGGCAGAAAACCTGGATGTACCCACCGGCACGGAAATCGACATGTTCGCCCTGAGGAAGCTCCAGGACGAGTTCCTTGATGAAGGTGGCCACATTGTGGTTGGAGCGTACGGTGCATTGCCATTTCTTGACGCCGAATATCTCATCGGGAATCTCGATCTTCATGTTCTGCTTGACCGCCACCTGACAGGAGAGACGGTAGCCCTCGCGTGCTTCACGCTTGTTGATATGCGAGGTTTCTGTCGGCAGAATCACCCCACCCCCTTCGAAGACCTTGACCCGGCATACCCCGCAGGTACCTCCGCCGCCACAGGCGGAACTGACAAAAATCTTGGCGTCGCCCAGCGCATTGAGCAACTTGCCCCCAATCGGGGTCTCGATAAATTTCTTATCATTGATCGCGATCGTGACATGGCCACTGGCCACCAGTTTCGAGCGTGCACTCAGAATGAGGACAGCCAGAATGAGGACGATTCCTGTAAAAAAGCCGACTCCGAGTAGGATCTCGATCATGCGCGGCCCCTCATCAGACTCAGCGGGATGCTGAAAAAGTCCGCCAGCATTGTTCTCGCGTCGCTCAGAGGCTCAACGTACGGCGCAGAGTACGATTCGCCTCTTCGCTCGCTGCGGCCTCGCTGGACGGCCATTTTGAGCCTCCCGCATGGATAGTTGGTGTCGTTTCGCATATCGCTATTTGCCATGGCCCGGGAAGTTCAAATGAGTTTTTCAAGCCTGTTAGAGTTGAATTCCAGAAAAAGCCATGAACCCGAGGGCCATCAACCCCGCGGTGATGAAGGCGACGCCCAGGCCCTGTAAACCAGCGGGGATATCGGAATACTTGAGCTTCTCACGCACCCCTGCCATCGCCACGATCGCGAGCGCCCACCCGACACCAGAACCGACGCCATAGGTCACGCTCTCACTAAAAGAATAGTCACGTTCGACCATAAACAGACTGCCTCCGAGAATGGCGCAGTTGACGGTAATCAGCGGCAAAAAGATCCCCAGCGAGTTGTACAGTGACGGGACGTGTCGGTCGAGAAACATTTCTAGTACCTGTACGACCGCCGCAATGACGCTGATGTAGCTGATGAGCCCGAGGAAATTCAGATTCATCTCAGAGAGCCCTGCCCATTCCAGGGCCCCATCACGTATCAGAAACTGGTAGATGACATTATTGATCGGGACGGTCAGGGTTTGGACGACGACCACAGCAATGCCGAGTCCGAGCGCGGTGGCGATTTGTTTGGATACGGCAAGAAACGTGCACATGCCGAGAAAAAACGTCAGTGCCAGATTCTCGACGAAGACCGCTTTGATAAACAGATTGATCAGCTCAGTCATGAGGCCACCTCTGGACGATGCGCGTGATAGATCCGGAATTCAGGTTGCTCGACCTGTGCCGGCTTCCAGGAACGCACCACCCAAATGATCAAACCGATCAGGAAGAAGGCACTCGGAGGCAAGAGCAACAAGCCGTTCGGCACATACCATCCGCCATCGCGTTCTAGAAGGAGGATCGGATACCCGAACAGGGAACCGGACCCTAAGAGCTCGCGTATCGTCCCGATCACGAGCAGCAGCGCACTATAGCCGAGGCCGTTGCCGAGGCCATCGAGGAAGCTCGGGAGCGGTGGATGTTTCATCGCATAGGCTTCCGCGCGTCCCATGACGATACAATTGGTGATAATCAACCCGACGAATACCGACAGTTCCTTGCTGATGGTAAACGCATAGGCTTTAAGGAACTGATCAGTCACGATGACCAGCGACGAAATAATGGTCATCTGCACGATGATGCGGATACTGCTTGGAATATGATTGCGGATCACACTGATGGCGGCATTGGAGAGAGCGGTGACGACGGTCAGCGCGATGCACATCGTGACCGTGGTTGAGAGCTTCGACGTCACGGCCAATGCCGAGCAAATCCCCAGGACCTGCAAGATGACCGGGTTATTATCGACGATCGGCTCGAAAAGAATTTTGCGATGTTCGTACGACATGAGAGTCAGCTCCTTTCGTGTCGCAAACGGGCAAGATATGGCCCGTATCCTTTGTCGCTCAGCCAGAATTTCAGTAAGTTCTCCACACCTCTCGAGGTGATCGTGGCGCCGGCGAGTGCGTCGACTTGGTATTGAGCTTCTGGGGTGGAACTGTCAATCTCGACTTTCGTCACCTCAATCTGCACCCTCCATTTTTCGTCGAAGACAACTTTGCCCCTCCATTGTGCTCGCCATTTGGGATTATCGATCTCCCCTCCTAACCCTGGGGTCTCGGCATGCTGATAGAATTGGAGGCCTTGAACGGTTCGTAAATCCTCCTCGAGCGCAAGAAACCCGTACATCGTGGACCAGAGTCCGTAGCCGTACACCGGCAGAATCAGTTTCTTGAAGTCGCCGTTGCCGTCGACAATTCTATAGACCGGCAGATAGCGTGGTTCGCGCCTGATCTGCGCCACATCTTCTTGGCGGGTGAGTGCGGTAGATATCTCAGGGTTCTTTCCGGCCTTGGCAATATTAAAGGTGTCAGGATCGATTCCCTTTACCTCATCACCGGTGGCCAGTTCGACCATACGCGCGTCGATCCGTTGCAGTGCTTGTTCTTCCGTCAGTCCCTCCTTGAGGAGGCCGGAGACCGCGATCACATTCCGAATGAGATCGGCTTTCTGATTCGCATCCTGAATCGGTCGAAGGAGCACTGCCGCGCCGGCGACCACCACTGAACAGACCAGACAGACCACAAAGGTTACCAGCAGGGTCCTGCTCGCACTCTCACCGGACGGAGCGGATACGGTGGAATCTGGTTCAGGCGCGGGCATGGCGGCGTAGCCTCCGTCGGATGTTGAGCTGAATGACCGCATAATCGATCAGGGGCGCGAACACATTGGCAAACAAAATCGTGAGCATCACCCCTTCAGGAAACGCTGGGTTTGCCACACGAATCAGCACGGTCATGGCCCCGATCAGAATGCCGAAAACCCAGCGTCCGGCACTCGTCATGGCGGCTGAAACCGGATCGGTGGCCATGAAGGTCATGCCGAAGGCAAACCCGCCCAGAACCAGATGCCAGTACCAGGGCATCGCCACCATGGGGTTGGTGTCGCTGCCGACCATATTGAACAGGAGCGAGGCCCCGACCATGCCCAGAAAAACTCCAAGGATAATGCGCCAGGAACCGACTCGAGTATAGATCAGGAACGCCGCGCCAAGCAGACAGGCAAGGGTAGAGGTTTCCCCCATGGAGCCCGGCATCAGGCCGATAAAGGCATTCCACCAGGTAATGCCTCCGCTGGTGATCCCCTCGACGCCACCAACTTTCCCAAGACTGAGCGCCGTGGCACCGGAATAGCCATCCACCGCCACCCACACCCGGTCACCAGATATTTCGGCGGGATAAGCGAAAAACAGAAACGCCCGCGCGGTCAGGGCGGGGTTGAGGAAATTCTTGCCGGTTCCGCCGAAGATTTCCTTACCGAGCACCACGCCGAAGCTAATCCCGATGGCGACCATCCAGAGTGGCATATCGGGTGGCAGTGTCAGCGTGAAGAGCATCGAGGTGACCAGAAACCCTTCATTGATCTCTTTCCGACGCACCGTCGAAAAGACCACTTCCCATACCCCACCGACTAGTAAGGTCGTCAGATAGATCGGTAGAAAATACAAGAACCCATGTACCGTATTGTCCAGAATGCTGCCGGCATCAAACCCAATGTGAAGCGCCGCCAGCAGGTCATAACGCCAGCCAGCTTTGGCCACGCCCATCGTTGCGAGTGCCAGATTGGCCTGATAGCCGGTGTTGAACCAGCTCCATAGGATGCAGGGAGTCAGCGCCACCACCACATACATCATCAATCGTTTGAGATCGATTCCATCCCGCACATGCGGCGCGTTGTGCGTGGTTTCGGGAGTTGAATACAGAAACACATCGACCATCTCGAAGATGGGGTAGTACTTTTCATACCGGCCGTCCTTAGTAAACAGGGGTCTGAGACGATCAAGATAGCGTTTCATGCCTGCCCTTAGCCTTCTCTCTCAATCTGGCTCAGTACGCTCCGCAGAACCGGGCCGTAGTCGTTCTTGCCCACGCACACGAAGGAGCATAATGCGAGGTCTTCTTCGTCCAGTTCCATGCAGCCCAGTTTTTGTGCCATGTCGGTGTCGCCCACCATCAAGTAGCGCAGGAGCTGTGTCGGCAGGATGTCCAGAGGCATGACATCCTCGAAGTTGCCGAATGGCACCATCGCACGCAAACTTCCGTTCAGCCCGGTGTTCAACCCAAACTCCTCCCTGCGGTAACGGAAGAGACTCGATAGCATGACGTTGCTCTGGGAGAACATTCTCCGCCCCGGTGCAAACCAGCCCATGAATGTTCGTTCCACCCCTTCCGGAATCACGGATATCTGAAGGTGATGGCGTCCCAGATAGGACGACCAGTCGGCTGCATGGCGTCCCGACAAGATCGAGCCGGAGATGATGCGGTTCTCACCGGCTTGAAGATCGTCCTCGATCAACTCATCGATACAGGCCCCGAGCCTCGTCTGCAACAGGCGTGGCTGTTTGACGTGGGGCCCGCCGAGCGCGACGATGCGTCTGGTCCATAATCGGCCGCTGGTAAATAGCTTGCCGATCGCAATCACCTCTTGGTAGTTGAGGTGCCAGACCACCTTACTGACGTCTACCGGTTCTAGAAAATGAATGTGGGTCCCCGGCAGACCGGCTGGGTGGGGGCCTTCGAAACTCGCCTGGCGCACTTGGTCTAACCCCTGTGGCAACGGCAGGTCAGCTCCGGGTGACGTGCACACCCATAGCGGCATGGTGCCAAGGCACGAGAGCACCGTCAGGCCATGGACGAACGACTCAGCCTCTGCTGTAATAATTGCAATAGGATTGGCGGCCAGCGGATTGCTGTCCATCGCCGTCACGAAGATGGCGGCCGGGCGGGTGGTTGGGTCGGGGATCTTGCTATAGGGCCGCGTGCGTAAGGCCACCCACAGACCTGATGCCAAAAGATTGTCCACCACTTGAGTTTCCGTCAAGCTGGTCAGTTGGTCGGCAGGGTAGGCCGCAAACGTTTCCTCGTTTTCGGTTTCGTCAAGCCGGATCACGACTGACTGGAGCAGGCGTTGCGCTCCACGATGGATCGCCCTTACCACCCCGGCACCAGGAGCCGTGATGCGTACGCCGGGTAACTTCTTGTGCTCGAACAGCGCTTGGCCGAGCTTCACCTTGTCCCCTTCGGCGACCAGCATGGCTGGTTTGAGATCGATATGATCCACGCCGAACACGCCAACGTGGCGAACAGGTTTAGCGACATGGACACGCTGCTCCGGTTTTCCGCTGATCGGCAAATCCAGTCCCTTTTTAATCCTAATAATCATGGCTGTTGTGATGACAGTCACGCTGTCGTGATAGGTTCACTCGCTATCGTTAAAGAGTGATGGATTGTGTACGCTGCTGGATGAACGGTTCCTTTTCGTCGATCATGAGCGTCGCCACATAAAGCGGTAAGAAACCATAGGGCAAAAGTTCCGTAGTACAACTGTTTGGACCTCCTACTGTCAAGCCTAACTATTGAGAAGCATTTCAGGTCGCTTGACAGGGGGGTACCCTTGATCAGAAAGGACCTATTCGCAATTAAAGCCGAGCAAGTGGAGAAATCCGAGAACGGCATGGTACACAGAACCATGACTCGACGTAGCTTGGAAATGCTTGCCTTGGACAATACCTATGCTCGTCTTCCCCAGGCGTTTTATGCAAGGCTGAATCCCACGCCGTTCGCGGCTCCACCCTATCTGGTGCATGCCAATTCGGTAGCTGCCGAGTTAATTGATCTTGATCCGGAGCAATGCACCAGGCCAGAGTTTGCAGACCTCTTCGGGGGGAGTGCGCTCGCGCCCGGGATGGAACCGCTGGCCATGCTCTATTCCGGCCACCAGTTCGGCGTCTATGTTCCGCAGCTGGGCGATGGCCGAGCAATTTTATTGGGCGAAGCCACGAATGGACGAGGCGAACGGTGGGATCTGCATCTCAAGGGAGCGGGGCTGACTCCTTTCTCACGGGATGGAGACGGCCGGGCGGTGCTGCGGTCGACGATCCGTGAATATCTCTGTTGCGCTGCGATGCAGGGCCTTGGGATTCCGACCACACAGGCACTCTGCTTGGTCGGTAGCGATGATAAGGTGTACCGGGAGCAAATAGAAACCGGTGCGATGCTGGTTCGCATGGCGCCATCACATGTTCGCTTTGGGACGTTCGAGGTCTTCTACTACAGGAAGCAGTACGAGCACTTGAAAACTTTGGCCGACTATGTGATCGCGCAACACTTCCCCCATCTTCGCGATGTCGACGAGAAGTATGCTCGGTTCTTTACTGAAGTCGTCGAGCGCACAGCCACGTTGATCGCTCAATGGCAGGCGGTCGGATGGGCGCACGGGGTCATGAATACGGACAACATGTCGATCCTTGGGCTGACGCTGGACTATGGACCCTATGGGTTTATGGATGACTACGACGCGGGTTTTATCTGCAACCATTCCGATCACAACGGCCGCTATGCCTTCGATCAGCAACCCTACATCGGGCTGTGGAATTTGAGTTGTCTGGCTCAAGCCCTGTTGCCCTTGGCAGAAAAGGAGGCGCTGAAGGCCGGCCTTGATGCCTATACCCCACGTTTTGAACAGGAATATTTGCGACGTATGCGGGACAAATTTGGGCTCATGACGGAGAAGCCGGAGGGCGACGAACTCATTCGCGACTTCCTGGTCCTGCTCCAAGACAACCATGTGGATTACACGATCGTGTTTCGAGAACTCGGTGCCTTTTCGTCGGCCGAAGGCGCTTCGAACGGGAAACTGCGTGATCACTTTCTCGATAGAGCCCGGTTCGACGAATGGGCGACGCGCTATCGAGATCGGCTCAGGACTGAGGACAGCGATGACAACGAACGGCTCATACGTATGGATCGTGTGAACCCGAAGTATGTGCTGCGAAACTACCTGGCTCAAACGGCGATTGAGAAGGCGCAGCAGAAAGATTTTTCAGAAATCGATCGGCTCTTCATGCTACTCCAAGACCCGTTCACCGACCAGCCTGGCATGGAGGTCTATGCCCTTCCTCCACCGAACTGGGGCAAGCACCTGGCGGTGAGTTGCTCCTCGTAGACTGTATCGCCCAGATTCGACTTTTGGTAGTCCCTGACTTGACCTCACGGCTACTTCACAGGCCAGACGGTCTTAATGTAGAGTGCCGTGCATAGACTTCACAAAACCGCGAAGTAGCACACCCTAAATCTCCAAGAAACACGATGGCGAAGAAGCAGAGTGACTCGAAAATTGCCGTAGCTGGTGCCCTCACCCTCGTATTAGCGCTCGCAGGTGTGGTGCTCGTGAAGGAACCGCTGCGAAGTTCTCGACCGGTCGGCACCGGACTGGAGGTGCCGTCGACGATTGAGGAACAAACGGTTCGGGCTCGTCTGTGGGAGGATCCGGTGGCGGCAGTTCAGCGAGGGATGCGCGAGGCAAAAGCGAATCGCAAGGCCTCTGATGCGGCTCTTCCTCTTATCCAACGGGTCAGAGCACTTCGAGAGGCCCTTGCGGAACGGGTCAAACAAGGACAGCACCCCACGGTTCTTTTGGTCACGACTACTGGAGGGCCCTACGTCGAAAGTACGGAATCACGATTACGTGACCGCTATGCCGTTGGAACAGGTCTCAGTGTCGCCTGTTATGTCCCCGAGCAGGAAGGTCAGCTGTCGTTTGTTGAGTGGGACCCACAGGGTTCTACTCCAGCCCTGCCTTACGAATGGTATCGCCTGAGGAAAAGCAAAGTCTGCGGGGAGCAAGGGGAGCGTTCGGAAAGCGTTCTGGTGGTTTGGTTTCCCGATGAAGCCCTCAGCCGAGGGTTTCTTGCAAACCTGACATCGTTTACCCAGGCGTTGGTCTGTCAGGCGTCGGAGAAGAAGAGCGAATGTCTCTTGGCGGGTGCTACACGCAAACTAGTCCGGCTCAATCCGAAATTGCAGCAGGCCGTCACGTTCAAGATTCTGGGACCGCGCGGGTCTTCGGCCTTTCGAGCACTATTGGCGGAGTCCGAGGCGGCATACATGGTCCCGCACCAGGGCGTTGGTGTGTGGCCAAATGCCGATGGGTGGATCGATCTGTATTCGCCGTGGACCAGTGCCATGAAAGGGTTGTTAGCCTATGGGCTAAAGAGCGAGTCCGGCAGGGGGACGGCCTGTGCCACGTATGAATCCTGCGAGCAGGAATTCTTCCACCGTCTCGCGGGTGCCCACATCAGGCTCGCGTACGATATCGGGTCTGATGATCGCTTGTTCGAGTCATTAGTGGAGGAACTGGAACGGCGTCAAGTCCGTCTTGGATGGGATGCTGTGATTTTGATCGGTGAATGGGACTCGTTCTACGGGAGGGCGCTCCCGATCGAATTTCGTGCTGCGGCGTGCAAGAAAATCGCGACACTTTCCGAGACGGACTTGACGCCGTTCCAAGTGCCTGTGGTGATCAAGAGTTGGTGTTCCACGATCCCGCAAGCCGTTGATCTGCAGATTCGACGTCCTGCCGACTACGAGTCCCTGCTCCTCAACGTCTTTCGCTATAGCTACGTGAGCGGTTTGGACGGTGAGGTGCCTGGCGAAGACAAAGGGAAAGCCCTTCGTGCCGACAAGGCGTCAGACAATCAGCGAGATCGTCCGGAAGGCACCAGCCAGGTGGATTATGTGCGGGCCTTGGTGGACCGCATCCATGATGAAGGTGAAGGTGCACGAGCCATCGGGATCTTCGGAACCGATCCCTACGACTCGTTGCTCATCATCAAGGCGCTGCGCCCCGCTTTTCCCCATGCCATTTTCTTTACCGTGGATCTCGATGCCCGGCATCTCCATCCCACGGAGTATAAATGGACGCGCAATATGGTGGTTGCATCACCATTCGGCCTGCAATTGGAGAGCGGTCTCCAGCGTGATGTCCCACCCTTTCGCAGCGGCTATCAAACCTCTGCGTACTTTGCCACGTTGCAGGCGGTCGGCCATGTGGTGTGTCGGGGAGAGCATCAGCCTGAGGCAGCGAGCGGCCCTTGTACCGACGCCTATCATGTCTCATTAACGCCGGAAAACCGTCTGTATGATGCCGGATCTCATCCGAGACTGTTCGAGGTGGGCCGAAACGGCGCGGTCGACTTGAGTGTGGTGGAAAAGGAAGGCGTGCGTACCGTCCATCCGTTACGGCCGGATTTGGATTATACCGACGACTATGGCCAACTGAAACAGGGGACTGAGTTCGACAATGAGGCTATTGCAGCATCAGTGGCCGTGGTGTTTGTCCTTATGATGATCGTGGCGTGGAGCAACAAACGACTCTGGGCCAGCATCGAACGGCGTCCGCTTCTCCTGGCGACTACGGTGCTCATGCTCGTAGCCTCGTTCGCCGTGTTCGTCCTGGCGGGTGGCGCCACCGCGTTACTTGCCAAGCATGACGAAGGGGAGCCGTTCTCGTGGATTGCCGGTGTCAGTATCTGGCCAAGCGAACTGCTGCGGCTGTTCGTGGTGCTGTTGGCCGGACTCCTCTTCGTGAAAGGCGCTCGCGATCTGATCAATAACGCTGAGCGCATCGATGAAGACTTTCAGTTCGCAGTCACGTCAAGGCGCTACTGCTTTTCAGTCAAAACGTTTTGGCTGAACCTCCAACGGGTCTACCATCCGAGCCTGACGAAGACCCCGCCGACGGTTGATCAGGCGTGGGCCTGGTACCAGGAAGCGAGCCACTTGGGTCAGGGGATGGCACGCACAACCCTGCTGTTTGCTGTGTACCTGGCCGCGATGTGGGCGATCGGGTATTTCGTACTTCCCGATGAATATATCCATCCCTGCCGAGGACTCCTGAGCTGTCGCGTGGATTGGTTCATGACACTCGCCAGTGTGGGTGTCGTCGTATTGCTCAATCTGGCAGTCTTTGATGCGGTCATGCTGTGTCGTCGCTGGATCGGTTGGGTGACGGCGTCGACCAACGGTTGGTCCGACCAAGTTCAGGGCGAGTACCTGCGCGAATACGGCTTGGGAGAGGCGCAGAGGACCGAGTTTGAAAAATTGAAATACCTCGCCGTTGTGAATCTTATCGCGCAACGGACCGAGGTGATCAATCGCCTGATTCGGTATCCATTCATTACACTTTTGATCATGATCGCTGCACGCAACGAATATTTCGATATTTGGAACTATCCATTGCTTCTCTTGCTGTCCTGGTCGGTGAATGTGCTGTTGGCGATGCTCGGTGCGTTGTTCCTGTATCAGTCTGCCAGTCAGGCCAAGGCGACGATGCTGGCTGGGCTCAACCGGCAAATCGTGCAGACCTTGGGAATCGGCAAGGATCATGACGTGCGTGTGAAACAGATCCAGCACGTCATCAGTGAAGTGGAAGACAACGAACAAGGTGCCTTTGTGCCGCTCTATCAGCAGCCGGTGGTCGAATCGTCGCTGTACGGCCTTGTGGCGCTGATCCAGTATCTGTATTTAAGGTAAGGTGACCGAATGCGAGAAGGCTTACTCGGAGGATTGAAAATCCGACTCACCGGTGGCACGGATGGGAGAGGTGGGGGTGAGGGGCCCGTCGTCATGCTGCTTCATGGATTCGGCGCGCCGGGCGACGATCTGGTACCGCTCTCCGAGGTGATCGATGTCCCTCGAGGAACCAGATGGCTCTTTCCTGAAGCGCCGCTTTCGCTCAACATGGGTTTGGGCGATTCACGCGCCTGGTGGATCATTGACTTTGCGCGCATTCAGGCCGATCGAGAAGCAGGCCGCATTCGTGACCTGTCGGTGGAGATTCCCCAGGGCCTGTCCTTAGCGCGTGAGCGGTTTCTCACATTTCTCGAAGAACTCCCACGACAACTTCCGATCAACTACGAGAAGACGGTCATCGGCGGGTTTTCGCAGGGCGCGATGCTCACCTGCGACGCTGTGCTCCATACCGACTATCCGTTTGCCGGATTGGTCCAGCTGTCCGGGAATCTCCTGGCTCGTGAGGTCTGGGCGCCTCTCATCAACAAGCGCAAGGGCCTTCCGGTCTTTCAAAGCCATGGCACACAAGACGACATTCTTCCACACATCGGCGCGGAGCGTCTCCGCGATGCGCTGAATCACGCAGGTCACGTCGTCGAGTGGCACAGTTTCCGAGGTGGGCACGAGATTCCGGAGACGGTGCTACGAGGACTGAACGGGTTCGTGACGAAGAGACTTGGCGCATGAGCACGCAACCTGTTGAGCTCATCGGTGGAGACGGCAGACGCATCAGGGGGAATTGTGCCGAGGGAACAGACCGGCAGATCCTCTTCATCACCGGTTTTCTGTCGAAACGTTGGGGCAATAAGAGCAAGGCGCTGGCTCAATGGTGTGAGGAAAAGGGATGGGGGTTCTGTTGTTACGACGTGCGTGGGTTCGGTGATTCGGAAGGATCGTTTACGGACTACACCCTTTCCGATTGGATTGCCGATGCGCGCCTGGTCTTGGGTTCCATCAAGTCTGGTCCGCCAGTCACGATCGTCGGCAATTCGCTTGGGAGCTGGATTGCCTGGCTGATGGCGCAGGAGTACTCAACTGTAGAAGAGCTCATACTGGTCGCACCCGCGTTCAACATGATGGGTGAGCGGGCCAAAACCATCTCTAAGGACCGACTCCATGATTGGCATACCGCCGGATGGATGCCCTGGGACGACGATCCGTTGCACAAGGATTGGCTGTTGTCGTGGAAATGGGTCGAGGAAAGCGAAGCCTATTGGGCCAAGACCTTCGACATCGTCCGTCAGGTGAAGGCGACGATTCTTCACGGCCAAGACGATGGTGTGATTCCGCCGGAAGGTAGCAAGCAATTCGCCAATGAACTGTTGCGACGGTTCCCGTCCTATCCGCTCGATCTACGGCTCATTCCCGGTGACCATCGGCTGAGCAGTCCGGAACACCTTGAACTATTTCGCCGACTGGTGATGAGGGAGACCTGATGCTGGTGTTGATTCACAAGGAATGCGGCGGCCCGGCGCTGGAAGAATCGCCGGTCGGCGAAGTCTGTGCTATTCCCGTGGATCGATTCCCCTTCGCCTGCTTTACCTGCCTGGAAGAAATCGTCGACGAATCCGAAGTGCGGCTATCGGAAGAGCTGGGGATGTAGCGACACTCCGGGTACGGTGTCACGCCGCTTGCAGTACAAACTCAACCTTCACTGCTTCAAACGGAAATTCGATACCACCACCTTGTGCACGGACGAGCAGACCGGCTGAGAGCAGGGCGGTGACATCACCATGGACGGCTTTCACATCGCGGTGCACTCGACGGGCTGCCTCACGAATTGACACCGGCCCAGCTCCACACAGTGCCTTGAGCAATTCCCAGCGCTTAGCCGTGAGTACCTGCCACAGCAGCTCGGGAGAGGCAAAGCTGATGCGGGCAGACCGCTGTGCTTTACGGGACTTCCACGCATGTGAAAAGTCGGCCATGGCATCGGACGGGGAGCGCACGTCAAGTATCACGGTTTTCATGGTTCCACCTCGCGATATCGGCCTGAAAGTCAGCTATCAGTGTATCCGGATCTGAAAAGACATAGGAGCGTTCCTTTCCATCGTAGTGGCGATGATCGCCCTTGCCGGCCTCGTTATCGTACCGAAGTACGCAGGTCTCACGCACAACGTAGGCGAGCCGGTATTTAAAGCGATGAGTGCATCCTGCCAACGGCTTAGGAAGCTGCCACAGCACCAACTCGGCGAATGCCGTCGCAGAGTAGATGATCCTCGAGCGAACAAGCACAATGGCCTTCACGTTGGAGAGGATACCAACGCCTTAGTGATGTTGTCAATGAATCCAACAGGTGAGGGACGTTAGGTGTGAACCTAGAAAACGAGGAAGATGCCGAGCGTGGCTCATGAATCACAACACCGTTTGCTGATTCAGCGGACTGGTGTCCGCACATGTTCAGGTCGGACCCCAAGCCCGATCATTCTGGCGGGAATCCGGCGAAGATAGGGGAACCGTGCCAGCAGCCGAATGGCAAAGGGGGGTGTCAGCGAACTCTTGCGATCCAGCACCCGGCTGATGACGCGATCTTGGACGAAGAGTTGGATTCGTTGCGTCACTTCGGTCGGCCAGGCCCGGCGGGTCTGCACCTTGGCCAAATCCACCTCGGTCACTCGCCCATCTCGCAACGGTTGCCACAAGAGATTGGCCGTTGCCACCGCGTCCTGAATGGCCAGATTGATGCCGACTCCCCCGACCGGGGACATGGCGTGGGCTGCGTCCCCGATGCAGAGAAGGCCCGGTTTGTACCACTGACGCAACCGATCGACTTGTACGGTCAGTAGTCTAATCGGTTCCCACTCTTGCAGTTCGTGGATGCGGTCTGCGGCAAACGGGGCGAGCTTTGCGATCCTCTCGCGGAACAGCGGAAGGCCCTGCGCGCGAACCTCGGCGAGTGATCCCTTGGCAATCACGAAGCCGCATTGCCAGTAATCACCCCGGTTCAACATGATGAAGATGCGCCCGGTATCGAAACGACCCATCGGATCAACCGGGTCGTCAGCCTTCCGTGACAACCGGAACCACAGCACATCCATCGGTGCGCCAAATTCTTCGACAGAGAGCCCAGCATTCTTACGGACAATCGAGTGTCGCCCATCGGCCCCCACCACAAGTGCCGCCCGAACTTCTAGCGGTCCCTTTGCCGTTTCCCCACGAAGCCCGACGACCGAACCTCCGCTTTCGATCAAGTCCGTCACCTCCGCACTCATGCGAACCTGAAAGGTGGGATACTGGCTTCCTTCTTCCACGAGAAAGTTGAGGAAGTCCCACTGCGGCATGAAAGCGACATAGCGGCAGTGGGTCGGCAGATGGGAGAAGTCTGCTACCGTGAACTCCAGATCTCCGAACCGTCCGTTGATCCGATAGACTTTCTGGTGGGGTAAGCGAAGGAATCGTTCGAGCACCCCCAGTTCGTGCATGATCTCCAAGGTCGAAGGGTGCAAGGTGTCGCCGCGAAAATCACGAAGAAAATCCGCGTGCTTTTCCAGGACGAGTACCGAGACACCGGCTCGGGCCAGCAGCAGGCCCAGCACCGTGCCCGCCGGTCCTCCACCGGCGATGCAGCATTGGACTGAGATGGTTTCCGGCATTACAGCTCCGAGTTAAAATGGGCAGCGAAGGCAAGTAAGAGGATTATAAGCGGAAAATTCGGAATTGCGGAGCCGTTACACGGCAAGAGATAAAACCTCAAACTTCACGCCATTGATCAGGGAAAAATGGAAGGAATCTACGTCTGCAATTCCCTTGAACGCCTCCCATTTTCCTGCGTTACCTGCCAAGAAGAGATTCTCGGTGAGTCCGAAGTGCAATGGTCGGAGGAGCTGGAGGTCTAACAAATCCAACGCTGATAGGTAATTGAGATAGCATGTGTCCATGCCAAATGAAGATCACCGCATATGGGCTAATGCTTTCTGGGCCATCTTGAGCTCTGCTACGGTATGTTCCCATTCGGCAGGCGCGGCATCCTTGGTCATAACTTGTAGGGCGAAGTAGTAAGCTTCAAGAGCCTCGAGCAGAGTTCTTTGGCCTCCCTTGCCACCGATTCGGATAGCTTGGTCTCGAAGCGCATTCGCAAGGTGGGCTTGGGTCGTGGCCCATTCATACTGAAACCCCTCTTTCTTGAAAATCGTCAAAGCCTGGCGATAAACTATGATGGCCTTGTCGAGTAGATCCATCCCATCTTTCCCACCGATACGTTTGCCTTGTGCGTGCAGTACGAGGCCGAGGGATTCTTGGGTCATGGCCCATGGTTGGGGGTATTTTTTCTTGACGTAAACCGTCAAGGACGACTCGTAGGCCTCCACGGCCCGAGCGAGTAGACGCATTCCAGGTTCACCACTGGTTCGCTTACCTTGCTCATAGAGGACGCCGCCGAGATTCATGTGGGTCAATGCCCACTGTAGCGGAATGGTTTTCTTTTCATAGACAGTCAAAGTGTCGCGAAGACTATCAGCGGCCTGAGTGAGGAGTTGTAGGCCTTCTTCTCCTTCTGTGCGGCTGCCCTGGCTTGATAAGGTATGGGCGAGCTCGGTCTTGGTCATAACCCACTGTTCCGGATGGGTGTCTTTTGTATAGATCGTAAGTGCTCCACGGTAAGCTAAGACGGACTGGGCGAGCAGACGGCTACCTTCCTCCCTGTCGGTGCGCCTGCCTTGCCTCTGTAAAGCGTTGCCAAGCATGACCTGGACCTTGGCCCAGTCTTCAGGAAGTATTTCTTTCGTACGAACTGTTGAGACAGCCCGGAAGGCATCGACAGCTTGAGCGAGGAGAAACGTGCCCTCCGCGCCTTTGATATGGTTACCATGCATGAAGAGCGTGAATCCGAGGTTGTTCTGAGTGGCTGCCCAATCCTTCGGAAACGACTCTTTCATGAAGACGGTCAAGGCAGCATGGTAGGCAGCAACAGCCTCGGTGAGGAGACGCATTCTCTGTGAATCTTCAGATCGATGAGCTTGCTCCTGCAATACGTTACCAAGCCCGGTCTGTGTTATGGCCCATTGTTGTGGCAGAGCATCTTTCGTGTAGACAGACAAGGCGTTATGGTACGCGGCTATCGCTTCCCTAAGAAGACGGTTTCCGGCATCGCCTTCACTATAGGCGGCCTGGCTCCAAAGCACAGTGCCGAGGTTCAGTTCGGTTCTGGCCCAGTCTTGGGGGAGCGTGTCTTTCGTAAAGATTGTCAGGGCTTCACGATATGCCGCAACGCTTTCAACAAGAAGCTGAGTACCCTGCACACCTTCCTCTCGGCGCCCTTGTTCACCCAAGACGTTGCCGAGATTCATTTGAGTCATTGCCCAAGCCTGCGGGTGAGATTCTTTCCGATGGACAGTCAGGACGGCCTGATAGGCTTCCATTGCCTCGCAAAGGAGACGCTTACTGAGAGTCCCTTCCGACCGACGCGCCTGATCGACCAGTGTGGTTGCCAGATTCGTCTGCGTCATTGCCCACTGCTCGGGGAACGAATCCGGTGTGACGACCGTTAATGCGGCGCGTAGAGCTTCGACTGCTTCAGTGAGAAGACGGTTTCCACCCTCACCTCCGGAGCGGAGGCTTTGCTCCCAAAGTACGAGACCAAGGTTATTCTGAGTTAGGGCCCACTCTTGCGGAAATGCCTCATTCGTGAAAACTTTGAGCACTTCGCGGTAGGTAGCAACGGCCTGGGCGAGCAAGTTGGTGCCGGTTTTACCATCGGTGCGGATGCCTTGGTTCCAGAGCACGAGACCAACATTCAACTGGATCATGGCCCATTCATGCGGGGAAGCGTCTTTCGTAAAGACGGTCAAGGCAGCGCGGTAGGCTTCGCTGGCCTGGGTGAGGAGTAAGGTACCGGCCTTGTTGTCGGTGCGGGTGCCCTGGTACAAAAGCACGAGACCAAGACTATTTTGAGCTCTGGCCCATTCTTGGGGGTACGCCTCCCGTGTGAAGACCGCTAAGGCCTCGTGATATCTCTTGAGAGCATTTCCCAAGTATTGATGGATGGCATTTCCCTTTGTGCGAATTCCAATTTGGGTCTCGGCATTTCCAATCAAGACGGTCAGGTCAACCCCCAAGATCGGTTCATCACTTGGCGAAATGAGCTGTCTTGCCGACTCGTATGCGCCAATTGCCTGGTCGAATTGATAGTTGTCTTCGTGTGCATTGCCGGCTAGCCTATAGTCACGAATAGCTTCTTCCGTGAGCTGTTTAGCTGTCGTCGACACTTCCTGAGATAGACGGATCTTTGCTGCGGCTGATTCCGAAAACAACTTCCCAGCTTCGACAAAATTGTTTCTTGCATAGGCAGCCAGGCCAAGTTGATGCGGATCACTGTCCTGTTCGGTTTCGGTGACCCATTTGTCAATCTCGTTCTTCGCTTGCTGGGCGCTGAATCCATACTGCATCGCCCATTCCCTGATGTAGCGGCTGAAATCGACTTCTTGTGGTTTACCTACAGTGCGCACTTCATCTTTAGCCATCTCCACCGTATCGCGTATAAATTTTTCAATGCGATCCGCCGACCACAGTTTCTTTGACCCCTTGGGCACGAGCCGGACATGTATCAACGTGTCGAGATTCGTCGGGATCGGAGTTTCGCCATCCAAGGGATATTGAATGACCCACCCTGGTTTTGACACTGATAGTGTCACAGAGCCTCTTGCCTTCAGTCTTTGGGGCAAGGAGATACGAAACAAACCACCAGCTTTCGTCCTTCCGGAATCTCCTGTTTCATTGATCACGATATCAATGCCGACTGCCGGTGTGGTCTCATCGTGCTTCCCCACGAAGACCACCTTACCTTTCAGGTCTTCGGCCAACAATTGCTTGGGAAGAAATAACATCGTCACGATGGTGAGGTAGGTGAAAATCAGAAATTTCACCGACTGGCCCTCTGCATCGTGAAATCGTTATGCTCATTTCCTAAACTGACAAACCGCTCCATAGGCTCGAAATCGTTCTTCTCTGCGAGTAATTCGACCTGGTGGCCTCGATGTGCATTGACTACGAACCGATATCGTCCGTTTTGATCCGACACGACACTCTGGTTGAACTCCGGTAGTTTGACGAGTACGCCAGGCAGACGCTTATCGTCTTCATCAAAAATAGTGCCGGCTACAGGTTGCTCGACGACCTGTGCTGGTTGACCTTCCGAAGAAATGTATGAAGGCTTTTCGGGACTTTGTGGTGGCACAATTCTCTCCTGGATTTGGAGAGCCGCTAGAATCGCAGTCAGAATTCCGCCAATAATGACAACCCAAGTCTGCCATTTCTCGGCGAACGGCTTGGCCTTCTCCGGCGCGCTCGTGGTGGATGGCTCATGGTGAATATGGATATCACCACCGGCCTGGTAGACGTTTCCCTGCACAGTCCAGTGCTGCTTGGCAAACACCGTCTTGGCCTGGGCGAGCACGGCTGTTTCTTCTGTCACGGTAATATCGCTCAGCTTGCGAATGACCGGTTCCCGTCTTTGCACATCGCCAAGCGGCGCGGCTTGCAGGGACCTGATGAGTCCAGTCGAATCGTCGAGACGATACCCATGGAATGTTCCGAGAGACGAAGCAAGCGGTGTATCGTCTAGGAGACAGGGAATGATAGTTTTCTTGAGCGCGATGGCCGTGCACCACTCGAACTCGACGAAGTGCGACCTCGCTGAGTTCTTCGACCATGCCAGGAGAAACACGTCCTGATCGGCAATGGCTTCGCCCAAGACTTTCGGCCATTTCTGCCCGCCGTAGATCTTCTCCTGATCGCGCCAAATGGCAATCTCTGGATGGCTCTTGAGTTGTGCTTCGAGTTGCTCGATAAGCGGCAGGTCCGCTCCGGCATAGCTCAGGAAGACGGTCGGCATCCGACGGAAGCCTCCTACTTAGGGGATCGGGTTGGTACGATATCGCAAAGGTGATTGCCGCTCAAGGTGGCAGGCTGACTCGGATGATCTTCGACACCGTAGGGGTAAGGCAGGTTGCATTGTTCTCGTGACTTGACACTCTTAGGACGAGGCTCTACGCTCAATACCAAAGGGAGGAAACCGTGGTGCAGATCCCTGAAAAGCCCATCATCGAAGAATTCAAGCGACGAGTTGAAGAGCGGTTTCCTGGAGAACTCGTTCGCTTGATCATCTTTGGATCAAAGGCTCGAGGAGAGGCGACGTCTGAATCGGATGTGGATCTTCTCGTGGTGATTCAATCGGACAACTGGCGGCTCGGTGACGAAATTCGAGGTGTGGGCTACGCGCTTGAATTGGAACACGGGGTCGTTCTTTCGATTCAGGCGATCAGCTTGGCCCATTATGAACGACTCCGCGCCAGTGGGACGCAATTCTTCTATGTCTTGGAGCAAGAAGGCGTCGTCGTATGACGGCAACGCCCCCGCGCGAGGAGATTCAGAGAGAATTCCTTCGGGGTGAACAGGCGCTTCGAGCCGCTCACGTGCTTCTCGAACAACCCCTGCTTCAAGACGCGCTCTCCCGTTCCTACTACGCCATTCTCCACGCGGCCCGTGCCGCCTTGTTGGCAGAAGGCGTTACGGTAACGTCCCATCGTGGTGTCCGCCGATTGTTTGGCCAGCATTTGATCAAACCAGGCAAGCTACCATCATTCCTGGCCGAAGTACTGGCGGATGAACAAGACGATCGAATCCTCGCTGACTACGATGTGCTCTTCGAGCCAGAGCTCGACCGGGTCCAGAAGCGTGTAGCCGACGCGGGAGAGTTTCTCGCCGCCATCAAATCGTTTCTGACCCAGGCGAACATCCTGAGCTAACTACTCTCCCCATTCCGTACACGCCTTCTTCTCGCGGCGAGTCGAGATGCCAAGATAACCTACTGCCCTGCGGGCTTGGTTGTGATCGAAAAGGTTGTCTGGTATGTTGCCTTTTTAATCCTGGACAATCGAGAGCTTCACATGTAGGGAGGGCGATAGGGCTCATGGCCACGAACGATAAACAGGTTATTTTTTCACTCGTCAATGTCGGGAAGGTCTATCCACCGAAGCGGCAGGTGCTGCGGGAAATCTATCTTGGCTTCTACTACGGCGCCAAGATCGGCGTGCTGGGCTTGAATGGTTCGGGGAAGAGCTCACTGCTCAAGATCATTGCGGGTGTCGATCCCAATTACACCGGCGAGATCACGAGGTCCAAAGGCTATAGCGTCGGTCTGCTCGAGCAGGAACCACAGCTCGATCCAAATAAGACCGTGAAGGAAGTTGTTGAGGAGGGCAAAGCCGAGCTTGTTGCCTTGCTCAAGGAATATGAGGATGTGAGCAATCAGATCGGCTCGGCCGATCCGGATACGATGGAGAAACTGCTCGACAAACAGGCGCAGCTACAAGAGAAGATCGAAGCGGCCAATGGCTGGGAACTGGAAAACCAACTCGACATCGCGATGGATGCGTTGCGTTGTCCGCCAGCCGATCAAAAGGTGGGAACTCTGTCCGGGGGAGAAAAACGCCGGGTGGCGCTCTGCCGCCTGATGATCCAAGAACCGGACATCCTCTTGCTCGATGAGCCGACGAACCACCTCGATGCCGAATCGGTTCAGTGGCTTGAGCAACATTTGCAGCAATACAAGGGCACGGTCATTGCCGTGACTCACGACCGGTACTTTTTGGACAACGTCGCAGGATGGATTCTTGAGCTCGACCGGGGCCATGGCATTCCCTTCCAAGGGAATTACACCTCCTGGTTGGAACAGAAGAAAGACCGGTTGGAGAAAGAGGAAAAGGCTGAGTCGAAGCGGAAGAAGACCTTGGAACATGAGTTGGAATGGATTCGCATGTCGCCGAAGGCGCGGCAATCCAAGGGCAAAGCGCGATTGAATCGCTACGAAGAACTGGTGAATCAGAAACAGGATACGGTGGCCGAGGATCTGGAGATCTACATTCCCCCTGGGCCGCGGCTTGGCGATGTGGTGATTGAGGCCAACGGGATTAGCAAAGCGTTCGGTGACAACGTCTTATATGAGAATGTGAACTTTAATCTGCCGAAGGGCGGGATCGTTGGTGTGATCGGGCCGAACGGCGCCGGCAAGACCACCATGTTTAAGATGATCATCGGCAAGGAAAAGCCGGATGCCGGATCGATCAAGGTCGGTGAGACGGTCAAGCTTGGATATGTCGATCAGGATCGCAGCTTGGACGGCGACAAGAGCGTGTACGAAGTCATTTCAGACGGTCAAGAGACCATTAAGCTGGGCAAGGCGGAAGTGAATGCTCGGGGATACTGCGCGCGATTCAACTTTGCCGGCACGGACCAGCAGAAGAAGGTGAAGGATCTCTCGGGTGGTGAACGCAATCGCGTGCATCTTGCTCACATGTTGAAAGAGGGAGCAAATCTGATCATTCTCGACGAGCCGACGAACGATCTCGACGTCAACACGTTGCGGGCGCTGGAAGAGGGGTTGGAAAACTTCGCCGGTTGTGCAGTCATCAGTAGTCATGATCGCTGGTTCTTGGACCGCATCGCCACGCACATACTGGCCTTCGAAGGCGACAGCAAAGTGGTCTGGTTCGAGGGGAACTATAGCGAGTACGAAGCCGACCGCAAGAAACGTCTGGGCAAAGAGGCTGATCAGCCTCACAGAATTCGCTACCGCAAACTCACACGCCAATAGGCCGTTCCCATGGCACCGCATGCGATTATCACGGGAGCAGCCGGGCTCATCGGGCAATACGTCGTCAGGAATGCCTCTCGATGGGCATCTGGTTGGGAAGTGCATGGCCTCAGCCGCGCTGATCTTGACCTCACCGATTCCAGCGCCGCCGAGCGCGTGTGGCGGGCCATCAAGGCTGATGCCGTGATCCATTGTGCCGCCATGAGCCGAACAAAGGATTGTGAGCAACACCCTGAGCTCGCCCGGCGCATCAATGTCGAGGCGACGGCACATCTAGCCCGCCTTTCCAAGGATATTCCCTTTATTTTTCTATCGAGTGGGGAGGTCTTCGACGGCGCGGGTAGCTGGTATCGGGAATCGGACCGAGCCAGCCCGATCAATATTTATGGAAAGAATAAGCTTGAAGCTGAGCACTATGTCCTGCAGAATCCCCACCACACGACGGTTAGGATCGTCCTGACGGCAGGGACGTCAGAGCACGGGAATCGAAGTTTCGTTGAGGACATGTGTCGTGCGGTCCAGAACGGTGGGAATGTGACTCTCTATGCCGATGAATTCCGCTGTCCGTTGCCTGCAGGCGTTATCGCCCGAGCCATGTGTGAACTGCTCGACAGGAATCAACCTGGTTTGTATCACTTGGGAGGGTGCGAACGACTGTCGCGTTGGGAGATCGGTCAGGCGCTGCTACCCTGGTATCCCGAGCTAAGAGGGCATCTCATTCAAGGCTCATCACGAGACCACCAGGGTGCCCCGCGTCCGGCGGATCTTTCCTTGAACTGCGATAAGCTTCAGCGCTTGTTGTCGTTTCAGATTCCAGGGTTCGGGTCCTGGTTGACGAGCCGTACTCATACTGGAACCGATTTGTGGGACTTTGAGGCCGGTGTCTCCTAAGCATTGATGCACGAATTGTGAAGCGAGAGGAATGATGGGATCAGAAAGCGGGATGATCGAAGCCGATCCATTGCCCCTTGTCATGACCGCGTATTTGGTCATGGCTGGTGTCATGGTGGGGCTGTGGGTGGTGCAACGGCGTATCCAAAACGCCGCAGTCGGGGACGTGGGATGGTGTGCGGGGCTCATTGGATCCGTCCTCTGGTATGCCACGCAGGCGCCTGTGAACACCGAACGGATCTTCCTCACGGTCATGCTGGTCACGCTCTATGCCGGTCGCTTAGGGCATTACATTCTCTACGATCGTGTCATCGGGAAAGAGGAGGATGCGCGCTACAAGCGCCTGCGGAAAAAATGGGGAGCATCCGAACAGGTCAATATGTTCGCGTACTTCCAACTACAAGCCGCAGCGGTCGCAGCCTTCTCACTTCCGTTTTTGGTGGTGCTGTGGAATCCCCGGCTTCCGTCGTCGCTGGTTGAGATGCTCGGGCTGCTGATCTGGGGCATAGCCGTTGCCGGTGAAGCGAAGGCAGATCGGCAACTTGCGCACTTCCGTGCCGATCCGCGCAATCAGGGTCGAGTGCTCCGCGAAGGGCTCTGGAAGTACTCACGTCATCCGAACTATTTTTTTGAATGGCTGCATTGGTGCTCCTATGTTGTGATGACGTTGGGAGCATCTGGTTGGATTTACACCTGGGTCGGACCAATCGGGATCTGGATCGCGCTAGCCTATGTGACGGGTATTCCACGGACAGAAGAACAAGCCCGTACAAGCCGATATGAGGAATATAAGGCCTATCAGGCTACAACCAATGAATTTTTTCCGTGGTTTCCTCGAACACGGTCTGAGGCATCGTCTCGGTCGTAGCTATCAGCATCTCGGGATGTCTCACCAATGTGTTCGCCCCATGGCTTCCGAGGTACGCTCCAGGGGCTTGAAGTGTTCCACGAAATCCAATAGCCGAGTGCGGTTTGCTTCGTCCATTCTGACGATCTCCCATCCTGCCTCACGACCATTGGCCCAACGTACAATGGCGGCGTCGATAAGAACATTATAAGACTTGGTGCCATTCTGTAGCGTGATGTAGACCGTCGTTTCAGTCCCGACGCGCACAGGGCGCTGCCCTGTGGCGCGCCAGCCCGTATCTGAAAGGTCCCAGACGATCCCATTAGTCAGTGTCCCGTCGCCGAAGTAGCAGAACTGGCATTGAACGGGAGTTCGTGGTTTCTTGCGAACAGCGTACGTTTTCATCAGACTCTCTCCTGGTTTGTTTGTATGATGTGGTCTCGGATCGCATCCTCAGTTCAACCCTAGTCGAACGGAAAGGATTCGACATCATACCGAAGGAGGGTGACTGCGCAGCAAAGGTAGGACGACTGTAACTATCTGGATTGCAAAGAGAATATCGGGATGCCCAATTGGTTAGGGATCTTTCCTGCTGTTCAAGTCTTCCAGCCGGGCCTTGGCAATTTCAGCCACTTTCGTGGATGGGTACAGATTCACCAGCTCTTCGTAGAGCTGCTTTGCATGCGGTAAGTTCCCTTGGTTTTCCTCGAAAGCGGCGGTCTCGAACAATTCCGTCGCTTTCTGTTCAGAGCAGCCTACGAATACCAAACACAGGGCAAACAGTAGGAGTCGTGCTGTCTTCATGATGATGGTCCTTTCCCGGCCTCTTTCCGTCCTGGCTTGTCGCTATCGTCGTGAGTAGATCTGTCTGTGGCGATGTAATAGCGAGGTGAAGAAATCCCTTCTTGCCGACAGTGCGGACAACGACTCGGTCGCGTCAACCTGGTGCGGTCCCGAAACATGAATCCACACTCTAAGCAAATAGAAGGGTCACGTATAAACCGGCGTGAACGGTCTCGCGCCACCGTTTTTACCACATGGACCAAGTGTTCCTCCACCTGTCGTGCTGGGAGCCCGAGCATCCGCGCTAGTTGTTCAGTGGTCCTTGGGGTATCGGTCAGGAGTTCCATGATGCGCTGACGCGCCGTCCGTTCCGGAGGCAACATAGTCGTATGGTAAGCGGTGAGTCAAAGAAAATCCAGAAGGTCCGAGCAGAGCGTACACGAATCATCTTTAGTCTTGCGCACTTAAAGGTTGCACCGAAAGCTCCATTCTGGCAGAATCCGTCACTGCACCGATTGTCATATCAGTATTAACCCAGTGGGCTGGGTGTACCGTTCGTATTCGAAACCAACAAAGTCGTTCCAGCCCAGCGTGCCATAGACGAGGAGGTTTTGGGCCATGAAGTTCCTCGCAGTCCATCCCGGTCCGCTCATGTATACCAAGATCTACCTCCGTTTGGAGCCGCTCGGTCTCGAGATGGTGGCTCAAGCCTGCCGTCAGGCAGGGCATGAGGTGCGTTTAATCGATCTGCAGGCGGATACCTGGAAAGATTATGAGGCCCTCCTGCGGAGTTGGAAACCTGATGCCGTGGCGTTCGGATGCAACTACCTCGCCAATGTTCCGGAGATTGTCGATCTAGCCAAACTGACCAAGCAAGAACTCCCGAACAGTTTTGTATTCATTGGCGGGCATAGTGCGTCATTCGTGGCCAAAGAGTTTTTGGAACATGGCAACGGAGCCATCGATTGCGTGCTCAAGGGCGAAGGGGAAGTGGCAGCTCCCAAGCTCTTGGATGCCGTCGAGCAGGACCGAAAATCCATCACGAAAGTTCCCGGTGTCGTGACCCTTGATGGAGAAGGCCCTCCGGCCCAATTTATCGAAAACCTGGACGATGTCCGTCCTGCGCGTGATCTGCTCCGCAACCGCCACAAGTATTTCATCGGGGTGCTCGATCCTTGTGCCTCGGTCGAGTTCGCGCGAGGCTGTCCGTGGGATTGTTCGTTCTGCAGCGCCTGGACGTTTTATGGCCGCAGCTATCGGACGGTCAGCGCAGAAAAGGCTGTGGAGGACTTGGAACAGGTACAAGAGCCGGGCATCTTCCTGGTGGACGATGTCGCGTTCATCCAAGGTAAGCAGGGCATGGAGATCGGCGAAGCCGTCGCGCGTCGCGGGATCAAGAAACAGTATTACATGGAAACCCGTGGCGATGTCTTGCTGCGGAATAAGGAAGTGTTTCAGTTCTGGAAGAAACTGGGACTCCAGTACATGTTCTTGGGTGTCGAGGCGATCGATGAAGAAGGCCTCAAGATGCATCGCAAGCGCATTTCCTTGGGGAGAAACTTTGAGGCGCTGGAGTTTGCCAGGTCTCTTGGGATTACCGTCGCCATCAATCTGATTGCCGATCCGGATTGGGACCGCCAACGGTTCGAAGTCGTGCGGCAGTGGTGCTTGGAGATTCCGGAGATTGTGAACATCAGCGTCAACACGCCCTATCCTGGCACCGAAAGCTGGCACACTGAGTCGAGAAAGTTTCAGACACGAGATTATCGCCTGTTCGACATCCAACATGCCGTGTTGCCGACCAAGCTTCCGCTACCCGAGTTTTATGAAGAACTGGTCAAGACGCAGCAAGTGCTGAATAAAAAACACCTCGGGTGGGCGGCCCTCAAGGGGACGGCCAAGATTGCGGCAGGACATTTGATGAAGGGGCAAACCAACTTCGTCAAAATGCTGTGGAAGTTTAACAGCGTCTACAATCCCAAACTGCAAATCGCCGATCATCAGCGCCAACCGACCTACGAAATGACGCTTCCGTCAGCGCCACAAGAAATGAAAAATCTCGACGCGAAGCAGCTCTTCATTCTTCCAGCCAAGGGCCGCCGCGGACGCGCGCTCGACGAATCGAGCGAGCAGTTCGTGGAAGCCACGCGTACAGGGACCAGCATGTAGTTCTGTTGGTTCCCTCACCGAGGGTTGAGATGGAGTCGTTTTTTCAGGCTGGTCAACCTTGGTCAGGTATAATGACACTGAGACGATCATCGGTTACCCAGCATGTGAACCATGATCTGATCGGTCACGTGCGCCAAGAAAGTTCCGACATTCCAGAAGGCACTCCGATCGCGCAAGAAGAACTCGCCACCGGGATCGCAGGGCTGTTCTAGTCCCGTCCGCAAAAGCCCCGTAACAAGTAGTCGTGCTGCCGCAGTTTGTTTATTGAGACGGGAGCGGTCATGTCGCATTGTTTGAAAGCGGTAGCGGCGTGTTATAAGGACAGGAACAGGCAGATCCGACTCCTATGCGGATCGGCTTAAACAGTGTTATGCTTCATGAAAATCGGAGGGAAACACAATGAGCATGAAAGATCTATTAGCCGAGGCAATGAAACTGAAACCAGACGAACGGTTCACCTTGGTTGAGGGTCTGATAAAGAGCCTGGATGAGCCGGATAAGAAGCTCGATGAAATATGGGCGGAAGAAGCGGAAACAAGACTCAAGGCCTATCGGGATGGAACGCTTAAAGGCATTCCGATGGAGGAAATATTCAAGGAAGCGTAATGCGCGTCGTATTCACCAGAATAGCGACGCGAGAACTGGAAGATGCTGTCCGTTTTTATGAGCTCGAATATGTAGGGCTCGGGCGTAGATTCAAAGAAGAAGTGAGGAAAACCGCATTACGAGTCGCCGAATATCCTAAAGCGTGGACCATAGAGCGGGGTGAAGTCAGGAAGTGTCTCCTGCACAAGTTTCCATATAAGTTGATGTATTCTGTAGAAGAAGACCATATTCTTGTCATCGCGGTAGCCCACCAACACCGGAAACCGGACTATTGGGTCGGTAGCACTCTTGTCCAAAACAGCTTAGACGTTGGGTCATCCAACGGTGTAGGGTGCCAGTGAATCGCCAAACCCACCTGCACCCAACCGAAGGAGACCCAACGTGAACGCATCATGCAGCATGTTCAGT
>Ga0224505_10000282_pt1 | contig 35959 bp, 37 predicted proteins | sample SF_Jan12_sed_USG_FD_169102 | JGI IMG/M metagenome (GOLD analysis project Ga0224505, IMG submission 169102) | Sediment microbial communities from San Francisco Bay, California, United States - SF_Jan12_sed_USGS_4_1 | ecosystem: Environmental > Aquatic > Marine > Sediment | place: USA: California... | reverse complement strand
AGGCGCTCCTGAAAAAGGCCGCCCCCCGAACCGTCGACGCCCTCTGGAACGAAATCGGCACACTCCTCGACACCTTCTCGCCAACCGAGTGTGCCAATTACTTCAAACACGCAGGATATGCTGCATGGCTAAATAGAAAATGCTCTAGTCTTCACTTTGCCGCTGGTGAGCGAATTGGGCGGTGGCCCGATTGGCTCAAAATTCTTCAACAGCGGAACATCGTCTTTGTGGATTCACATGATGTCGTGATTATACAAATCACGAGGCTCCGAACCACCCGTGAACGTCTTGCCGTCTGACGTAAAGGTCACTTCTGTAGTGTGCTCGGTTGCAGACCTATAACCAGTGCAGCCAGATGACTTCGTGTTTGTCAATCAAGATCAGATGCGATGGAAGGGAATGTGGAACTGTAAGGTCTCGGAGGTCTGCTAGTCTAGAGTTTCTGGAGCACTTCGCCGAAGTTTCTTGCGGAGGAGAGTGAACGACTTCGTCAAAGAGCCAGGCGCAGGAGCTGAAGGTGTGTGGTCTCCTGAAGCGCTGGAATCCCCATTGGCTTGGTGCCTGGACTTCTCTGTGGCACAAAATCGGCTCACGTCGATCCAGGCTTCACATCCGATCGAAACCGATTCCACCTGGAGTGAAAGTTTTTGCTTTGTGTGGTTATAGAAGGAGAAAGCCATCTCTTGATCCTCGGTACCTATTGGCCACCTTACAATGCTGGATCCTTGTCGCCTATCCCCCCGATAGTAGGCCTGCAATTTCTCTCAGCCATGCCGAAGATTCAGCTGATCGAGCCCCAGGGGCTTGCACAGGTACTTGTGTTCCATGAATGTTGCCGGACATATTCTGTTGGGTCAGCAAAGAAAGTGCCACATGAACGCCGTGTCCGTAGGGCTAGGGGACGGACTCATAGGTCTGATTTTAAAGGAGATGTCTGCACGATGCAGTCACGGCCAGGTTAAAGGAACTGTATCCAGAAGGATTCAGCGATGTGTCTCAATGTGCGTGTTTGGGGGGGAACCGATTAGTATGTATGGGGGGAGGTGCTAGACCTCTCCCGCGGTGACCTGTCTGACTCGTTCTGCAGGAATGCTGAGGGCAGCGAAGAGGTAGTCTTTAAATTGGTCACTGAATGGCTGGACAGCAATCGCTCGCTGCATGCAGAGCAGCCAGGCGTCACGCTCTTCGTACCCTATTGGGAATCGTTTGTGTGCGCCAGGAATGCTAATTGGGCCATAGTGTTCCTGAAACAGCCTCGGGCCTCCTAGCCAGCCGCACAGGAAATAGGTTAGCTTCTTGCAGGATTCGGTGAGATCAGGTGGGTGCATGTTTCGGATCGTTTCGGCCTCTGGCAGTGTATCCATGTTGAGGTAAAACTCCTCAACTAATTTGGTGATGCCCGCTAGCTCGCCGGCCGCTTGGTAGGGGGTGAGTTCAGCGCGTTCTTCCTGCTCATCAAGGGACATACTGTTTTCGAGGGTATAGCGCTAGTGTCTCGTATAGAAGGGGAGAGGCTGGATGGTGGCCGCGTGCCTGCCACTCTCGAATTCCACGGTTAATTCTGTTCCAGCTGTACTGAAATCGCGTAGGGGAAATCCGAAGGCAATGACCTTGTTCAGTTGAGGGGAATGGACCGCGCTGCTGATCCAGCCTACCTCACGATCACCACTATAAAGCTTGGCGCCGTGGGGAGGAACAACTGAGTCCTTGAGCACCACTCCAACTAGCTTACGACGCACGTTGCCGTATGTATCCATGCGGGCGACGACTTCCTGCCCCGGATAGCAGCCTTTGTTCAGACTGAACGCTTTGCCCTCGAGATTGGCCTCGGGAGGAACAATCTCCTCATTCAAATCCGGTCCAGCCTTCGGGATGCCGGCTTCCAAGCGCAAGGCTTCTCGTGCTTGACTCCCAATAGGCTTGATGCCGAGCGTGGCTCCGGCCTGCATAGCATTGGTCCATGCGCTCACCAGACCGTCTGCCGGAATGAAGACTTCGAGATCGACCTCCCCGGTTTCCTCAGTGCGCACAACTAGGGCGTGGTGGCCGCTGATTTGCGCCGTGATAAAATCGACCGGCTCCAAGCCCGTGACATCCACACTAAACGCAGATTGCACGACATGAGCGGCCTTTGGCCCGCTGATCAACAGCAACCCCCAACTTTCACCGCAGTTTTCCATCTTCGCTTTGGTCCCGTAGAGCAAGAATTTGCGCAAAGCCTGAAAAGTGGCATCGCCAATCTCACCGACATCCTCCAACACGACCGCCTCCTTTTGCAGATAGAGGCGGAGGTAGGTGAGCATCTTACCTTTGTGGGTGAGAAAGCCGGAGTAGCGGCCTTGTCCAGGTTGGAGAGAAAGTATGTCGTTGCTGATGACGCTTTGTAGCCACTTCACGCGATCCTCTCCCGTCACCCTGAGCTTACCGCGATGGGAGAGATCAGCAATGCCGACGGCTTGGCGGATAGCACGATGCTCGGCAGTGATATCGCCGTAGTGGGCCGGCATGTCCCAGCCGGTCACCTCTTCAAAAATTGCACCGAGTTGGGCATGTTGCAGATGGAGACGCGATTGTTTCATGTTCGATCTCAGCTAGAAAGTCTAACAGTCTTCAAACCAGGGTCCTGGGGCATTAAGACTTTTTGGCGTCACGGCGCGATGACATGGCCGTTGATGATTTCTTCGACAAGTTCCCTTGTTCGTGATGAAAATTCATTGCGAGACACGATCTTAGTCACACCAAGCGCCTTAGCGCGGTTCCACGTCTCCACTTCTTCATGATTGGCAAAGGCCAATGTCGGAATGGCCTTGACTCGTGGATCGGCCTGCAGTGTTTCCAAGGCCTGAAAGGCGTCGAGGGTGAGGTCGTTCATATTAAGAATGATCGCCCCCGGACTGATAGAAACGGCCTTGCCGAGAATGTCCTGTTGCGCACGCGCTTTTTCGAGTTGGTACTCCGGTTGGCGTAACGCATCTCGAACCTTGGTATAGAAAAACAGGTCGGTAATGGCGACCAGAATCGCATTTGTTTTGTCTATTCGGTCTGTCTTGTCTGTCTGGTGCCCCGTTGTGTTCATATGTGCGCCTCGACTTTGGAGTCCATGGTGCCCCCGATAGACCGACGACTAGACTGACGTGTCCGACAAGATCGACCTAGATAGACCATTTTAGTTCAGCGAGCTCACCAGTCGGCCGAGGGCCTTCCGGGCGAGCTTGTAGTTAGGGTCCAAAGCGAGCGCTGTCTTGTACGAATCAATGGCCTCCGTCCAGTTTCCCTTGCGCTCATACACACGACCAAGATTGAGGTGAGGATAGGCCGGACTTTCGTATCGCCTCGCCTGCATCGCTTTCTGAAACCACGCAATAGCCTCATCGAATTCACCCTTTTCAATGAGGTAGGCGCCGATGTCATTATAGGGGTTGCCGAAGTCTGGGTCTTGCGCGATGGCGTTGCGACATTCCTCAATGGCGTCATCAAGTCGTCCCATGAAGCTATAGGTCCAGCCCAAGAACGTGTAGCCCTCGGCAGTTGGATGGGTTGCGATCGATTGCTTGTAGAGGGTGACGGCCTCTTCAAGTTCCCCTTTCATCTGTCGCTCAAAGGCCTTTTGAAATAGATTCCACGCCTGACGCTTGTCTTCTTCGCGCCCTTCGCCTTGAAGCAGGAAATCTTCAACATCCATATTTATTACACGTCTGTAGTCATTCGTCATTCCTGTTTAGAATGGTCTCGTGCCCCGTTGCACTCGACGAATGATAGCTGACGTTACTCCTGTTTCAGTTTCTGCTTGATCAATTCCGCCCCGTATCGACCGGACAACAACATCGATCCGAAGGCAGGGCCCATTCTCGGTGTGCCGTAGACGGCGGCGACTGCCAATCCGATCACGAAACAATTGGGATAGACCTCTCCCGTCCGCTCCATGATCTCTTCTTCCGATCGTGCCACCCACATGGCCCCGTTTCCAGGCACCTTATTATACAGATGTCGTTTATGAAGAAGCTCGACCACGACGGCATCGTGACCGGTGGCATCCACCACGATTTTACTCTCAAGGGCGATTGGATCAACGTGGATCAGATCATGTCCAGCCATCTCGGCCGTGGTGTTGTTGACGACAACCCCTTCCAGTGAGCCATCGTTGCGGAGGATTAAGTCCAGTACTCGCGTCAAGTTCATAATCTTGGCACCGGCCTTGTAGGCGGCCGCGACCAGGGCACCTGTGGCGTGAGGGGGATCAACCATGTACATTCCCTCGCACTCTTTGATTTTCTTGCAGGGGACGCCGATCTCTTCGAGGATCTCATTCGCCGGCTCGCAGATGGTTGCTTTGTTCATGAGATATCCGCCGGACCAGAACCCACCACCCAGTGCCAAGCTCTGCTCGATGAGAAGGGTTCGAAATCCCATTGTTGCGAGATCACGTGCACAGATAAGCCCCGATGGCCCCGCACCGACGATGATCACATCGCTCTCAATGAGCTGATCAAACTCTTTATAGTACTCCCGGGCGATCTGCCGGGTGATATCTCTTTCCCGTAACGGTGCTGGTCGTGGTTTGGCCATAAGGGACTCCCCTACCGGTAAATCTCGGAGCCGGTCTTCTTAAACTCTTCGGATTTCTCTTTCATGCCGATTTGAATGGCCTGCTGTTCGTCTACTTGGAGCTGCGCGGCATACTCTCGAACGTCCTGCGTGATTTTCATGGAACAAAAATGAGGTCCGCACATCGAACAGAAATGCGAGACTTTAGCCGCGTTATCTGGCAGTGTTTCGTCATGGAACTGCTGTGCGGTTTCCGGATCGAGCGAGAGATTGAACTGGTCTTCCCATCGGAATTCGAATCGCGCTTTCGACAGCGCATTATCCCGGGCTTGGGCGCCAGGGTGACCTTTAGCCAGGTCAGCTGCGTGGGCCGCGATTTTATAGGTAATGACGCCGGTCTTGACGTCGTCGCGGGTCGGCAATCCCAAATGCTCCTTGGGTGTGACGTAGCAGAGCATGGCACAGCCGTACCAGCCGATCATGGCGGCACCGATGCCGGATGTAATGTGGTCGTAGCCGGGAGCAATGTCGGTTGTCAGCGGGCCAAGGGTGTAAAATGGAGCTTCGTGACAGGCCTGGAGCTGCTTTTCCATGTTGGCCTGAATCATATGCATCGGGACATGGCCGGGACCTTCAATCATCACCTGCACATCATGCCGCCAGGCAATCTTCGTCAGCTCGCCTAACGTGTCGAGCTCGGCAAACTGCGCGTCATCGTTGGCATCAGCGATCGATCCAGGTCGGAGCCCATCACCGAGGCTGAACGCGACGTCGTAAGCTTTCATGATCTCACAGATTTCCTCGAAGTGCGTGTAGGCGAAGTTTTCCTGATGGTGGGCCAGGCACCATTTTGCGTGGATCGAACCGCCGCGTGAAACAATCCCAGTCATACGTTTGGCGGTCATCGGCACGTAGGCCAGGCGCACGCCGGCGTGAATCGTGAAATAGTCGACGCCCTGTTCCGCCTGTTCGATCAATGTGTCACGGAAAATTTCCCACGTGAGATCTTCCGCCTTGCCGTTCACTTTTTCGAGTGCTTGATAAATCGGCACGGTTCCGATCGGCACCGGTGAATTGCGGATGATCCATTCACGGGTTTCGTGGATGTTTTTGCCGGTCGATAAGTCCATGACGGTATCGGCCCCCCAGCGCGTCGACCAGATCATCTTCTCGACTTCCTCTTCGATAGATGAGGCAACGGCGGAATTGCCGATATTGGAGTTGATCTTCACGAGAAAGTTCCGACCGATGATCATCGGCTCGCTTTCCGGATGGTTGATGTTGGAAGGGATGATCGCGCGACCACGGGCCACTTCGTCTCGTACGAACTCCGGTGTGATCACCGAAGGGATGCTGGCGCCCCAGGCAAATCCAGGATGCTGTTTCACACCGCCACCCTGGTGATTCTGGTTGTTCAATTGGCCTGCAGCCTCACGGGACTGGTTTTCACGGATCGCGATGAATTCCATTTCCGGAGTGATGATCCCTTCCCGGGCGTAATGAAGTTGGGTAACGTTCCTGCCTACTTTTGCCCGCAGGGGCTTGCGGATGTGTTGAAACCGCAGTTCAGCCAGTTTCGGGTCAGCTGCGCGCATTCGACCGTAGGCGGAGCTGACGTCCGGAAGTTCCTCGACATCTTGTCGGCTGATGACCCAGGCGCGTCGCAATGGTTCGAGTCCCTGGCGGACTCCGATCGTGATGGAGGAATCTGTATAGGGACCTGACGTGTCGTAGACGATCACGGGGTTGTTACTCGATTGCGTGCCATTCGTTTCTATTGTGGAATTCAGACTGATTTCCCGCATCGGGACACGAACGCCAGGATGTACGCCATCTACATAAATCTTACGCGATGCGGGAAACGGCGTGGTGGTCAGTGGAACAGACGAGGTGACCACCCTGTTTCCGTTACCGGATCCGTTTGTATTTGTATGTGTTTGGATGCTCATAAGTGAGATCCTTTCGTAGTTGTCGTATACGTGGACAGAACAGGCACCGATCGCGGCTCTTGCCAATAAAAAAGCCGCCTTCCCAGGAGCCGGGAACGCGGCTGACTCTTTAACAGGGTCCGCTGTTGTCCGGCTTCCCTACGCTGGTATTACCCAGGTCAGGTTGTGAGGGTCGTCCGATTCTTTCGGACTCTCAGCTCAAGGCTCCCCTAGCAATTGTTGATGATCGTAGTCCTACAAGGCATCGAAGTCAATCGGCTATTAGACCCAGCGTGCCGACTCTCCTTTGGGGCTCTAACTAGGACTTTTCCGCACTGGGCAATTCATTGATTGTGAGGGGAGGCTATCGTAGAATGACTTTCCTTTTCGTTGGGAGGATCTGTGTCAGCCACTGTGACAGTACCGAAGCCAATTGACGAATACCAGGCGCTGGCGCCGGAAGCATTGTACCGTCGAATCGTTGCGGCCAAGCAGATGCTGGGCGAGCGAGTCATGGTCCTGGGCCATAATTACCAGCGAGATGAGGTTATTCAGCATGCCGATTTTCGTGGCGATTCGCTTCTGTTGGCCAAACTAGCGGCCGAGCGGTCGGAACGGCCGTACATTGTTTTTTGCGGCGTGCACTTCATGGCTGAGACGGCGGACATCCTCAGCCGCTCTCAGCAAACGGTCATTTTGCCAGACATGGCAGCTGGCTGCTCGATGGCCGATATGGCTGCGATCGAGCAAGTCGACCAATGCTGGGAAGCCTTAGGACGTGTGGTTCCGGTGGAGGAGACTGTGATGCCGGCGGTGTACGTCAACTCGGCGGCGGTCCTCAAGTCATTTTGTGGCGAACATGGAGGAATTACGTGCACCTCCTCCAACGCAAAAGCGGTGATCGAATGGTGCTGGGCGAGGCGAGAAAAGATTCTCTTCTTCCCAGACGAACACTTGGGGCGGAACACGGCGAACAAAATGGGTATCCCCCGAGAACAGATGATCGTGTGGGATCCCTATCAACCCAACGGTGGGAACACCAGAGACGCCATCAAGAGAGCCAAACTGATTTTGTGGAAGGGGCATTGCAGTGTCCATCAAATGTTCCAGCCGGTGCATGTGGATCACTTTCGCAAGCAGTATCCAGACGGCAGAGTTATCGTCCATCCAGAGTGTCACGAGGATGTGGTGAACAAGGCTGATCTCATCGGATCGACAGAATTCATTATCCGCACGGTGACTGCCGCTCCAGCCGGTACGACGTGGGCGGTTGGGACGGAACTGAATCTCGTCAATCGCTTGAAACACGAACTCACCGACAAGAAAGTGTTTTTCCTCTCATCTACGGTCTGTCAGTGCGCCACGATGTTCCGGATCGATGCCGCGCACCTCTGCTGGGCGATGGAGAATCTGGCTGACGGGCACGTCGTGAATCGCATCATTGTGCCAGAGGACGACAAGCACTGGGCAAAGGTTGCGCTTGACCGCATGATGGCTATCAGTTAGGGCTGGTACCTCCCCCCCTCCTTCCGGTATAGTCCCACGATTCTGTATGATCGTCCTGTGAGTGTTCGGATTCCATAGCCCTATGGATTACAAATCAACGCTCAATCTTCCCAAAACCGATTTCCCGATGAAGGCCAATTTGCCTCAGCGGGAACCTGCGATGTTGGCCTGGTGGGAAGAACAGAAGCTCTATGACCAGATTCAGGCCTTGGGGAAGGGACGGCCTCGGTATGTGCTGCATGATGGTCCTCCTTATGCCAACGGTCGCATCCACATCGGACATGCCCTGAACAAGGTGCTCAAGGACATCATCGTTAAGTCGAAGACGATGGCGGGGTTTCATTCACCCTACGTACCGGGGTGGGACTGTCACGGGCTGCCGATCGAACACCAAGTGATGAAGGAGCTGGGCGACAAGAAAAAAGACTTAGACGTGTCGGCCATTCGGAGGCTTTGCCGTGACTATGCCGAACGCTACGTCAACATTCAGCGAGACGAATTTAAGCGGCTGGGGGTGTTAGGAGAATGGGAGCATCCCTACCTGACGATGACTCCGACGTATGAAGCCACCATCATTCGCGAGTTTGCAAAGTTTGTTGAGCGTGGGGGAGTCTACAAAGGCCTCAAGCCGGTTCTCTGGTGCACCCAGGATCAAACGGCGCTGGCGGAGGCGGAAGTCGAATATGACGACCACACATCCCCGTCGATCTATGTGAAATTTCCTGTCGTCACATCACCGTCTGTTCTGGCGAAGACCTTTCCTGGTATGTCCTTTCCTGACGGAACGAAGCTCGTGTCCGTCGTCATTTGGACGACGACGCCATGGACCCTGCCGGCCAATCAAGCTGTCTGCATCCACCAAGATTTCGACTATGCCTTTGTTCAGGTCGGCGATGAACTGCTGATCGTGGCGGAGAAACTTGTGGACAACGTCGCGAAGGCGTGTGGGTTCAGTGATTATCGTGTCGTGGGATTGAAAAAAGGTGGAGAAGGTTTTGAGGGGTTGGAAACGCAACGGCCGTTGTCCACCGGCCTGTCACCCATCTTGCTCGGTGACTTTGTGACGCTCGATCAGGGGACCGGTTGTGTCCACATCGCGCCTGGCCATGGCATGGAAGACTACCTGCTTGTGCTGGAGCACAACGCGAAGGCTTCGCCCGGTGAGCGGCTTGAAATTCTCGCACCGGTGGACAACAGAGGTCGGTTTACAGCGATTGTGAAGGAATTCGCCGGCCAGCAGGTCTTGAAGGCGAATCCGAAGATTGTGGAGTATCTGCAGGGGAACGGGCGCTTGCTGGGGCACGGTTCGCTGAATCATTCGTATCCGCACTGTTGGCGGTGTAAGAATCCCGTGATCTTCCGCGCAACTGAGCAATGGTTCGTCTCGATGGAGACGAATGACCTGCGGAGAGAGACTCTGGCGGAAATCGAACGAGTCCGATGGATTCCGAGCTATGGTCGTGATCGGATCTTCGGCATGATCGAAAACCGGCCGGATTGGTGTCTCTCACGGCAGCGGGTGTGGGGTGTTCCGATCCCAGGGTTTACGTGTAGTACGTGTCAGCATGTGTTGGCTGATCCTGCCATCGTTGAGCATATCGCGGCCTTGATGGAATCAAACGGTGCGGATGTGTGGTTCGAACAATCCGCTGGCGACCTGTTGCCTGGTGAAACCACCTGTCCAAAATGTGGTGGGACAGGCTTCGAGAAAGAACGAGATATTCTTGATGTCTGGTTTGAATCCGGCGTGAGCTATGCGGCAGTTCTCAAATCGAGGAAGTGGTGGCCGGCAGATTTGTATCTTGAAGGGTCCGACCAACATCGGGGCTGGTTCCATAGCGCCTTGTTGGCCGGTGTTACAACGGATCATCGCGCGCCCTATCAGGCGGTGTTGACGCATGGGTTTGTCGTAGACGGGCAGGGGAAAAAGATGTCCAAGTCGGCCGGGAATGTGGTCGCGCCGCAGGACGTCATCAAGCAGTCGGGTGCAGAAATCATCCGACTTTGGGTGGCGGCTCAAGACTATCGTGAAGATCTGCGAATCTCGCAGGAAATTCTTACTCATTTGATCGAGGCCTATCGGAAGATCCGCAACACGTCCCGCTTCTTGCTGAGCAACTTATATGATTTCGATCCATCAGCGCATGCGGTTAGCTATGACCAACTCCCGGAGCTGGATCGATGGGCGCTGATGCGTCTCGGGGAGCTGATTGCGAAAGTACGCCGAGCCTATCAAGACTTTGAGTTTCACACGATCTTTCATGCCCTGAACAATTTTTGCTCGGTCGATCTGAGCGCGGTGTATCTCGATATTCTCAAGGATCGCCTCTATACGTTTCGTGCGGACTCTAAGCTGAGGCGGGGCTCTCAGACCGTCCTGTATGAGATTATCGTGGTGCTCGCGAAACTGATGGCTCCAATATTGAGTTTTACGGCTGACGAGATCTGGCAAATGCTACCGGAGGCGGCGCGTAAGGACGCGACAAGTGTGCATCTGGCCTCGCTCCCGGAAGAGCAGAGTCGCTGGAAAGATCATGCTTTAGAGAGTCGGTGGGAAAAGTTGCTGACGTATCGGACCCATATTCAAGGCGAGTTAGAAGCTCGACGTCGAGATAAGATAATCGGATCCTCGTTGGAGGCCCATGTCCGAATCGAGGCCGGCCCTGAAGCGCATCAATTCCTGGCCACGTACACCGGCGATCTCAGCACGATCTTCATCGTGTCTCGTGTGACGCTTGTGCCAGCAGGGATTGGCCCTGCGGACATCCGGGTCACGGTTGAGAAATCGGCTGCTCCGAAGTGCGAACGCTGTTGGAACTATCGAGAAGCTGTCGGAAAGGATCGTGATCATCCGACCCTATGCGAGCGATGTGTGGAGGCCGTCCGTTGAGCGCATCCTGGTTTCGCAATATGGCGTTGGGGTTGGTGACCGGCAGCATCATTCTTCTTGATCAGCTGACGAAACAGCAGATCATGCAAACGATGCGCTTGCACGAGTCGATCCCCATCATCCCCAATCTCTTCAGTCTGACGTATATTCGGAACCCTGGAGCGGCGTTCGGCTTATTGGCTGGGAGCAGCAACGCGTTTCGGATGGTTTTTTTCGGGCTGACCTCGATCTTCGCGCTCGGGTTGCTGAGTACGATTTTGGTACGGATGCCCGAGCAGGACTGGGTCGGCCGCGTCAGTGTGGCGGGAATTCTGGGCGGCGCGATCGGCAATCTGATCGATCGACTGCGGTTCGGGGAAGTGATCGACTTTCTGGATGTGTATGTCGAGAGCTATCACTGGCCCGCATTCAACGTGGCGGACTCCGCGATCACCGTCGGCGTGATCTTCCTGATCATTCACTTCGCATTTGAGAAGAAGCCCGACCCCTCTACCGCCTCAGAGCCCACCTCATTTCCCTAGTATGACCCATGTTTTGTGTGTAGGGCTTCGGAAATGCATTGGTGCCGGGGCGATCCCGGCACCAATGCTCCTAGGCTTCGGCACTAGGCTGGCATTGGGACGATAAATCCGCCCTTCTCCTTGACTTCCTTCTGCTGCTCCGCTGAAAACATAACCAGCGGTTCACTGTGACAAAATTGACATTCTTTTGTCGTCACCGCAGCAGTTGGCTCCCCGATGCCGACCAAGTATTCCTTGGCAAGCTTGAGAGCAGTCGCTTCATCCGTCGTCATCACATCGAAGTGAATGCGACCGTTCTTTCCATTGACCCACGTGTCATAGACATGAATCGTATTCGAAGACATGAACAACTCCTTTCAACGAGCGACCAACATCACCAATACTCCAAGCATAATACGATAGTACGCAAAGGCCCGCAAGGTATGCCGCTGGACATAGGTAAGGAAGGCAGCGATGACTGCCCATGCCACCAGGAATGAAATAACCATTCCAAGAGCGAGCGCCAGAAAGTCCTGCTCGGTAAATGTCCCGCGCGCCTTCCATGTTTCGTAGAGAGTGGCCGCAATGATGGTCGGGAGGGCAAGAAAAAATGAATATTCCGTGGCAACCTTCCGGTCGAGTCCCGCAAGGAGGCCTCCGATGATGGTAGAGCCGGATCGGGACATGCCCGGAATCAGCGACGCACATTGTGCGACTCCGATCCAGAACGCATGGATGGGTGAAACTTGTTCCAGACTCATCGCCTGACTCGTGCGTTTGGTGGCTTCCACGATGAGGATGATGATGCCTCCGAGGATCGAAGTGATTGCCACGGTTTGCGGGGTGAATAGATGCGATTTGATCCATCCGTGCGCTGCGAGGCCGAGTGTGGCAGCCGGCAGAAAGGCGATTCCTAACCCGATCAAGAACCACAAGTTCGGATGACTTCGCATGGAGGTCTTAATGCGGTCAGCCCAGGAGGCAAGTGGTTCGGTTGCGGTAGCCGAACGCCATATCTTTTGTTCCTGCCAGGCACCAGAAAGAAGCCGGCTGATTTTTTCCCGTTCGAACACAATGACGGCCAGAATGGCGCCCAACTGGATCGCAATTTCTGCGTTTGCGGCCACGTCGCCGGTGAACCCAAGGGCATGGCCGACTAGGATGAGATGTCCAGTGGATGAGACGGGGAGAAATTCCGTCAATCCCTCGACGACTCCGAGAATCACTGCGAGTGCTGGACCCCATTCGTTCATGATGTGCTCCACTTCCGATAGCGAGTAGGGAGGGTACATCCTCCCTGGCTGGGTTTGATAGAATGTGTCGGATAATCACAGAGCGACGACGATCCGTCAAGCGCATGAGCCCTTCTCATCGCATTGAAGATGAGCGAGAGATCGGTCTCGCGCAAGAGCAAATATGTTGACAATGCCTGGGGGTTGGCATACACACAAAGAAAGCCATTCCAAGGACGAGGTGGAGAACAGGGTGGGGTATGGAGATCCGTGTGAAATACATTCACGCTGTAAGACTTGATGGAGGGAGGATCGCATGAAACGCGAGTGGACGGCGATAGTGTTGATTGGCGCGGTGTTGACTACGGGTTGCGTATCCAACAAGAAATACCAAGAAGCGCTGACCGAAGCGGATAGCGCCAAGATGGATTTGGAAAAAACTCGCCAACAGAAAGTCGCGATGGAACAGCAGGTCCGGACTCTCAAGGAACTGAACGTCAAATTCAACAACGAGGCCGAGGCCGCTCGGGATGAACTGCAGCGAATTGAACACGGACGTGACGCGGAACGAGGCACGCTTGAGTCGAGAACGAAGGAGTTGGAGGACAAAGTCAGAGCGTTGTCGGCCCAAAATCGGAACGTGAAACAGGAATATAAAGACGTCAAGCGTCATAACGATACGCTGAAATCGTTGGTGGCTCGCTATCAGAAGGAGCTCAAGGATCGGTCTCAATCAGGGGGATCGGTGCAGGCGGCCACACTGACTCCAAAACAGGGGGGATCCGGGACGGCTTCCGTTGCTCCGGCCGCGACTTCTGCATCGATGAATATCAATAAAGTCTCAGCAAACGACATGATTCTCTTCTTGGGGCTAAAACAGGATGAAGCCGATCGGATCGTGAATAATCGTCCCTATCGGGTGAAGGGTGAATTGGTGGCAAAGAATGTCGTGCCAAAGGAAACCTTCGATCTCATCAAGGACCGTATTTCGGTAAGCCCATAGATTGTTGTGATCGGTTGTTGGGGTAGTTATAACGGGCCGTTCTCCAGAAGGAGAACGGCCCGTTTATTGTGCTGGAGCACTCTTCGACCGTACTGGTCGACTTTTCATGGTTGGTGTATCGGAATCTGGACCACGAGCATGCCCACCGAGGGATCCTGATTGACTACATAGATCGCCAGTTCTTGGGAGCCGGACGCTCCCATCGAAGTGGAGGATTCTTGAAGTTGCCCACGTGGCGATCGATTCATCTCAACGAGGTCCTTACTGGAGAGTGCTCCAAATGGCATGCGAGAGAAGTGGACAGTAATGGTACGATAGACAGCAAGTATGGGAATTCGTCTAAGTTGATGGGCAATCAGCCGTGATGAAACCGGATCGTGTTCCGTCAGAGGGAACACGATGTGAGGCTCTAGGGCACCGTCATCTCCCCACATCTGAAAGAAGCCGTCCTGATTAGCTTCGATCATCAGATCAATCGAATCTGTTTGAAGCGAGGTTCCGAGGTCTCCGTCATCATGCGATCCCTTCATTCCGTGAGTCACCAGGCTGTAACGAAGGCCCAAGGGCTTGGTGGAGCCGGTCAGGTTTCTCGTTTGGCTTGGGCGCAATAAATCCTTTTTCTGTTCAAGCCCTTCAAACTGCTGGGTGGAATGACTACGTTCTTGCGTTCCTGTCATCAGTTCCGAAGTAAGTTCCCCTGTGTCTCCGTAGAACAAGGAGCGAGCGCTCAGAGCGGAGCCAACTTGGCCAGTAGGTGCTGCGGTCGCCGGTATATTGGCCGGCGCAGGCACCAGAGCGGAGATCGAGGGCGTGCTCGCACGTTCTTGCTCGGCCGAGCCCAGTGCTTCTGCTTCGGATTGGGGGGATCCATGTGGGGTAGATGGAGAACGTTCTCGCACTGCATCCAGTCCAGGGCGCGCGGCTGCCGGCTCTTCTACTGATTTGGCCATCACCTCGGCTGCGTGTTTGGCCGTCTTCGCGGCGCGTGTGTCTTTCCCAGGCATGTCTGCCGATTTCGTAGTGGTCTGTGCGTTCAACCGAGACTCACCAATCGGAGGTGAGGCTGGTTGCGGTTCAGAAGGTGCTGGAGTAGGTGCGGGTCTAGCCGACTCCTCTTCGATGGCGACGGATCGGCCTGCCTGTCTTAGACTTTCTTGATAGACGTGAGTGCCTAGCGTCACCGCGAATACGGCTGCGGCGAGGCCACCAGCCCACGCAAGTCCGGCTGGGCGGCGGAACCAGTTGAGCCATGGCGCAGGACCTCTGTCAGTCGTCGAGCATTTCCCCTGTACAGCCTGCAAGAGCCTACGACGCACGATGGGATCGGCCAGTAATTCCCTCAGTGCCTGTTCGTCAGCGAGCGAGTTGAAGAGTTCTTGGTCTTGCAGTGCCACGCTGTAGAGCTGTTGCTGTTCTTCAGGCGTCAAGGTGTCGGCTGCAAAGCCACCAAGCAGCTTCTCTAAATCATGCTCGGACATCATAGTCACCGTACCGCTATTCCCAACTTCCGCCCATGAACGCCAACAATTGTTTTCGGCATCGCAAGTCCCATGTGTAGATTGTATTGATCGAGGTCTGATTCATCAATTTTTGAATCTCTGGGAAGCTCTTGCCCTCTAACTTCCATCTGAACAACTCCCGGCAACGTTCTCCGAGTTGGGCAATGGCGGTGAGTAGCCAATCAACGCGTTGTTTCTGGTCGAGTTGAGCGACCGGATCGTCGCCGGTATCGGCAAGCGGCAGTTCTTCGATCAATTCCTGATTGTACTCCCCGCGCCTCAAGGCTTTCCGATGGGCATCCAGCATCTTGTACCGCAGAACTTGAAAAGCCAGAGGGACCAGTTCCGCCAGCTCGCGAACTGTTGGATACCTATCATGAAGGACTGCCAACACGTCTTGGGTCAGGTCCTCGGCATAATCCCTCGATACACGTGATGTCGCAAACGCGAGAATCCTTTCGCGAAGGGTGGCTAGTATCTGATCACGGTCCATCGTTGCCTAGTGACTTGTGGGGAGTGTCAAGAGTTCTCCGAGCGAGCGGAATCCGAGCCCAAGCCCCCTGCAGACTTCAACTTGACGATCGAAGCGGTTTTTCGTGCGGATCATACTCCACAACGCGCCCAGACCTACCCGCCCCCAAGCCGCCAGGTGAAAAACAGATAGTGGGTAGTCCGTCCCAAAGAACAGACGCGAGTGAAGGTCTGGCTGATGTCGTAGATGTAGGAGCATCCTCATGCGATGAGGCTGGGTGAGGGCCGAAATGTCGGCGTAGAAATGTGGATAACGCCGCGCGAATGCTCGGAAGGTGGGCAGAAACTTTTCATACAGCATCAGGCCATAGCTACAGGCGTGAGCTGCGATGACGGTCACCCCTTCGTCCAACGCGAGACGCAGCCGTTCCGGATCTCCGAGTGATTGGTCCTTCCCGATGAGACTGAATTCATAACCGACATGACTCAAAAATGGCAGTTTCCGTTGGGCCAGCGCCCGGTAGAACGGGATGTATTTTGGATGAGCCGGATCGAAGTGCTGCGCGTTGGGTAGGACTTTGATTAGGACAGCGCCGGCATCGGCACAGCGATGAACTTCGTCGATAGCATCTTCGCGCTGCGGATTGACGGATGGGCCTGCCAAAAAGATGTCGGGGTTGGCGTTCACGGTTTCGAACACGTAGTCGTTACTGACCAGAAAGTCGGTGTGCTGGCGATTAAGCAGACCGGTTTGATCGTAGAATCCATCCATGCCGAGCAGCACCGCCTTCGAAACATGGCGTGAGGCGCGTAACTCCGTGATGAGGTCGTTCAGATATTGTCGATTGGCCTCGTGTGGATGTACCGGCGAGAGGTTGTGTTTCCACAACAGAAAGCGAAAGAGAGGGCTCCGGAGGAGTTGCGGTGAGATGAAACACCCATTGTTGCCATCCGGTAGTGCCGCCAGATGCACGTGGCAGTCGATGAGCGATTTAGGAGGAGTCATTCGTCGATCGTCATGCGAGACCGTGTCTAATCCTTCACTTCTTCGTGCGACAAGAGTCGCTCTGTTGCCATGCGCTTCACACCTCGCAAGTCCAGCTTGCCGGTCCCAAGAACCGGCAAGGCCTCGACCTTCACAAACTGGCTCCGCGAGGGGATGAAGAGATTGGGAAGGCCGCTGGTCGATATTTTGCCTAAGATGTCAGGAATCAGGCTTTCATCGATTGTATGAAGAACGGCCAATCGCTCTCCCTTCTTGTCGTCAGGAAGACCGGTCACGGCAAAGACCTGGGAATCGACTCCGGCTGCTTGCTGCAAGGCTTCTTCGACCTTGCCATGCGGGACCATCTCGCCTCCGATTTTGGAGAATCGCGAGAGCCGGTCGGTGATCGTCAGGAATCCATCGTCATCCAAGGAGGCGATGTCCCCGGTAATATACCAGCCGTCCCGCATCACTTGTGTGGTGAGGTCTTCGCGGCCTAGATAGCCGTTCATTACGTTCGGCCCCTTCACCAGCAACATCCCGGACGTGCCGGTCGGCAGTGAGGTGTAATGGTCCGGATCCACGATCCGTAGTGACACCCCAGGGAGTGGCTGGCCGACGGTGCCTCGTCGCGATGCCGGCTGGTAATACCCGGCGGCGCGGAAGTCCGGGCAGTTGACAGCAATGACAGGAGCACATTCCGTGACACCGTAGCCTTCGATCGGTCCGATGCCAAACTTGTCCTCGATGGATTGCGCAAGCCGTGCGGACAGTTTTTCTGCGCCGGTCAGAATGACGCGTACGGAACTGAACTGTTCCGGTGTGCAGCGGCGGCTATAGAGCTGGAGAAAGGTTGGGGTGATGACGATGAACGTGAGGCGATACTGGCGAATCAGTTCGCCGATTGCCGTCACATCGAGTGGTGACGGGTGAAAGATCATCGGCGCGTTGTTGAACATAACGAACCAGAAGACCATGTATCCGAATGAATGAAAGAACGGCAAGATCCCGAGAACTCGTTCGTCTTGATAGAGATGAAGCATCTGCGTGGCGCCTTGGCAGTTGGCGTCGATGCTAAAGTGCGAGAGCATGACGCCTTTGGGTTCCCCGGTACTGCCGCTGCTGAAAATGATCGTGGCCAGGCTGTCGGGAGTAAGCGGGGTCGCTTGTCCGCAGGCTCGTTCGATGAGGCGGCAGGGAGCGAACAGGGCCAGGAGCGCAGCGACCGCTTTCTGGCCGGTGCCGATCGTCGTGGCCACATCTTCCAGCCAAATCACCGAGGGTCCATCAGGCAGGTCAAGCTTGGCTTTTTCGATAAAGGTATGGCTTGTGACGATCGTGCGCAGGCCTGCCAGGCGCACTGCGGATTCTAAGCCGGATTTCCCAACGGTGTAGTTCAAGTTCACGATGGTCTTGCCGCAGAGGGCGACAGCCACGTTCACTAGGGCTGCGGCGACGGTCGGCGGCAGCAGGACGCCGACATGGTCTTGATCCTGCCAGTAGGGACGAAGCGTGCGCGCGAGGACGATCGATCCGATCAGGGCTTGCAAGGAGGACACGCGGGGGCGATTTTGGTCGGCCATGGCCATGCGGAATGGGTAGCGACGCATCGCAGAGATAAACTGACGATGGAGAGGTCGGCGACCGGGTTTCCTAAGTTGCCAGGCGGCTTCGCCGAGCTCGTGAATTTTCGCGCGCAATGTATCCGGCGTCGTATCTGGGGGCAACGGTGCCCCGAATGAGATCGTGACCGGGTAGGGGAGTTGTTCTGGAAGTTTCCAGAGAAAGCGTCCGTGATTGAAGCTGAAGATGCTGCCCCAGACCCGATCCAGGTGAACCGGGATGATCGGAGCCGTTCGTCCTTTGACGATCCGTTCGAAACCCCGACGAAACGGCAGGAGCGTGCCGGTGCGAGTGATCTGGCCTTCAGGAAAAATGCAGACCAGCTGGCCCTCGTCTAGGGCTTGTCCGGCCTCGCGCAGGGCTTGGAGGATCATGCGAGGCCTGCCTGTCGAAGAAATCGGGATGACACGGATGGTTTTCATGAGCACCCTGAGCAAGGGGTGCTCTGCGTACCGGCTATCCACCACAAAACGGATCGGGCGGTCCAGGCTTGCTATCAGCAAGAGCCCGTCAATAAAGGACACATGGTTCGGTACCAACAGCGCCGGGCCCTCTCGCGGTACGGACCCACTCCCAATAACGGCCACCCGATAGATCAGGCGCGGCAGCAACACAACGAGGAATCGAACAAGGCTGTCAGGAAGCAACCACAGGACGATGAGCGTGCCGATCAGCGCCATGCCCGCGCAGGCCAATAGAATGTCGGTGGCCGAGAGGCCTACCTGCGACAGGAATCCGGCACCCAGCGACCCGGCCAGAATGCCGCCGAACATGAAGGTGTTGCCCAGTGCGATTACGGCGCCGCGCCGGTCGGCCGGGGCCCGCCATTGGATGAGGGCGTTGATCGGCACGTTGATGAAGCCGCTGGCGATGCCGAGTACGGCCATCAGTGTCAGCGAGCCGGCTAGGCTGGGGGGAATCAGGCCCAGTCCCAGCAGCCCTCCTGTCAAGGCCAAGCAGCCTGGCAGGATCAGGCCGACTTCGATTTTTGATGCAGACAGACGACCGGCCAACACGGCGCCGATACCGATGCCGATACCGAGGACGGCAAGTGGGAGCCCGGACAATTCATCGGATAGCGCAAGCCGGCTCTTGGCATAGATCAGCATGTCCTGGCCGAACAGGCTGGCGATAGTCCAGAACATGACGTTGATGCCGATGGCCAGCCGCAACATGCGGTCCGCGCGTAGCGCAGTCCAGGCGACCGTAATGGTGGCCCTCACGCCTCCCTCGGATCTCGCTGCTGGAACGCGTGGAATGGTCCATGCGGCGATCAATCCGATAAAGGACAGGACCGTCAGTGCGAATCCCGCCAGCCAGGGACTGGCGTGGGACAACCCCAGAAAGAGGCCGCCGGCTGTCGTACCCCCGATGATGGCAAAGAAGGTCCACATCTTCAGCAATCCGTTGCCGAGCGAAAGTTGTTCATAGGGAAGCAACTCGGGCAGAATGCCGTACTTGGCAGGACTAAAGAACGCGCTGTGGACACCCATTCCTGCCAGGATGATCAAGGCAAGCCATCCACCCAATGGATCCATCAAGAGTGCGATGGTCCCAGCTCCCATCAGTGTGACTTCGACCACCTTCATGACAATGATGACTGTCCGCTTGCTCAACCGGTCTGATAGGGCCCCGGCAACCAGGGAAAACAGCATAAGCGGAAGATTAAAGACGACGAACGCGATGGTGGCCTGAGTTTGGGAGGCCGCTTCGAACGCCGGCCCAGTCGGGCCGACGGTAGTTGTTACCTGTCTGATGGCCAGCAGGGCCACCATGAGTTTCCACGCGTTGTCGTTAAATGCGCCGAAAAATTGGGCTGTCAGCAGGCCACGGAGAGGATGGGAATGAGATTGGGTTGCAGGACCGGCCGTGGTGATCATCCGTGAAGTCTATTGTGCCTGATTGTGGGTCTCTCGGGAAATAGGCAGTCCTTCCAGCTCCATGATCCGAAGTGCATTGGTCGTTGGGCAGGGGCCTGGGCGTAGCCGGTAATCGAACTCGAGTGCGCCGTTCGACACAGATTCTTGAAAATGCGCATTGATCAGTCTCGGCACGGCCGGCTCCAAATCCGCCAGCTCCAGATCGTGGGTGCTGACGAGTCCGAAGCCGTTTCCTTGCGACAGCGTAGTAATGTAGGCCTGGCTGCCGATGAGCCGCTCCCGGTTGTTGGTGCCTTTGAAAATCTCGTCGATCAGGAACAGCGTGGGTGGCGCGGTCGACTCCCGAGTAGCGTCCAGGATCGTTTTGAGTCGTTTGACTTCAGCGTAGAAAAACGACAAGCCGGCATCGAGTGAATCATCGACGCGGATGCAACAGGCCAGCCGGCTCCATGTCCACTCGAACGAGCGCGCACAGACAGGCCCTCCAGCTTGCGCCAGACAGAGGTTGATGCCGATCGTTCGTAAGAACGTGCTCTTGCCGGACATGTTTGAGCCGGTGATGAGGTGGATTGAGCCAAGCCCAGCCAAATGAACATCGTTGGCGACGCGGGTTGTGGCAGAGAGCAGCGGGTGCGCGAGTCGACCAGCTTGCAAACTCGGAGAGGTGCCGTTCTGTTCGCCGGTCAGGGTGAGCGGGGTCGGCCATGTGTAGGTAGGGTGGAGATATGCAAAGGTGGCCAGCGCCGACGCCGCTTCGATTTCTGCCAAACAGTTCAACCATTGAGGAAGGGCTTGCTTGATCTCGTGTTGCGTGTGAATCAGCTGGCGTAGGAACCAGAGATCCCATGGGCACAGCGCGTTGACCGCCAGATGGACGAGAGGGTGGGCCTTGATACTGATCGCGTGCAATGTGCGCGCGGCGCGCTTGAGTTGCAACGTGGGACTGGCTCCGCCGATCAGCGTGGCCCATGTTGAAGCCAGTGCCGTATTTTGCCGCCTCGCGTACCGCTCAATATAACTGAGGACAGTGGCCAGCCGTTCAGTTTCGTGATGCAAACCAACCGCATGCTCCAGCAACTCTTCCCCCTGGTCGGTCATGAAGTAGATCACCACGTAGGCCGCGAACGAAAACATCCAATAGCCGGGGAGCAGCCCGAAGATTGTGGCGAGGGCCAGGCTGATCGTTGTCAGGGCGAGGAGGCTTTGGACCACAAGGATGGTATCCAGGTGGGGCAAGCTGATCGGATGTTCCGCGACGGCGGCCAATCGCTTGCCGTTAATTTCTTGGTCTCCTGTCAGCTTCGCATCGAGCGCAAGACGGTCACGGAACAAAGAGCGAAGTGTCAGCTCTTTCACCAAAGACTGCCGTGCATGCCAGTGTGTCGGGGGAGCTGGTTGTTCCAGGAGCCAGCTCTGTAAACGTTCTCGTCCGTGGTCAGACACGGTGGTATCCAGGAGATGGGTCAGGGAATGCGGACCGAAAAGATCCAGATCGGCGGCGAAGGGATGAGATTTCGGAGCCTCACCAGGTCGTGGTGGAATCGCGGACCAATCCAATGCGATCCGAGCCTGATGAGTCAGTTTGATGTGCTTCCAGTGGCGAAGCCGGTGAATCCGAGTTTCTACCCTGTTATGATACGCCGCCACGGTGAGGAAGAGGGTCAGAAACAGTCCGAGACTGAAGTTTCCGCTGCTATACCAATCGAGCTTGTAGAGAGTGATCGTGGCGACGAGGCCGATGAGGAAAATGGCCAGCCGCCATCGCGTAAAGGATGCGCTGATGCTGGTGCCGCGTTCGATGAGGCGATCTGTTCGACGAATGATCGCTTCGAATTGAGCGCTTCGTGAGGTGGTCATAACAGACGACCTTACTGGGAACCGATTCGAACGTCAAATGATGAGGGGCACGCGAGTCACATCATATCAAGACCAGACGTGCTGGGTATGACATTTAGCGAGCCAGAGAGAATGAATCACGATGTCGAATGACTGGGTAGATGTCTGCATCCAAGAGCCGCTCGACGCAGGGGAATTATTGAGTCGGCTGGACGATGCTTCTGTGCAAGGCGCATGGGAAGATCAGGGCGTGGTCCATCTGTATTGGCCGGAGGATCAGTGGAGCGACGAACGACTTGTCTCACTGCGGCTGATTCTCTCCGACCTGGCGCCGTCGCTTGGGGATGTTCCTGTGTCGGTGAAGCAGATCCCCTCCCAGGATTGGAACGAAGCCTGGGCTCGTTCCGTGCAGCCCCTTCGGATCGGAAGACTGGTCATTCGACCCAGTTGGGAATCGATCACGTTGGATCCGAACGACATCGAGATCGTGCTGGACCCGAAACAAGCCTTCGGTACCGGTCACCATGCGACGACGCGTATGTTGCTCATGTGGCTGCAGCAAGACATCCGTGATGGAGAAATGGTGCTGGATGTCGGTGCCGGCAGCGCCATCTTGGCCATGGCAGCAGTAAAACTTGGCGCGGCGTCCGCTGTCGGTGTTGAGATTGATCCTGTCGCGGTAGATTGTGCGAGAGAGTATGTCGCCCAGAATGGATTGAGCGATCAGATCGACATCGTGTGTGGCACGTTGGCTGATCGGCCACAAGAGAGTCGCGCCGCCGCCAATCTTGTGCTGGCTAATCTGGATCGACAGACGGTCTTGAATCTCGCCGACGACTTGGCCGGCTCGGCGATACGTGGAGCGAGAATAATGGTCTCCGGCATTCTGATTGAACAGCAGATTGAGATCATCGATCACTTGTCCGGTCTCGGCCTTGTGTGCTCGGAGAGATGTGAAGAAGAGGGCTGGGTGGCTATGAAGTTCTTGAAGCCGGAATCGTGCGAGGGAGAGGGCTAACGGTGCCTAGAAGGCCGCCCTATCCCCATGTGCATCAGATCAACGTGTCCGACGGGGGAGTTCCCAAACTTCCCGTCTGGGAAGCCACGGTCAGTAAAGAGGGGCTGAGTGGTGATCGGCAGCGCAATCTCAAGTTTCACGGCGGACCTGATCGTGCCGTCTGTTTGTATTCGCTCGAACTCATTGAACAACTTCAAGATGAAGGCCACTCGATCGACGCCGGGTCGTCTGGGGAAAATCTGACCTTGTCGGGATTGAAGTGGGAATTGGTACGACCTGGCCTTCAGCTAGCAATCGGACCAGATGTTAAGCTTGAGGTCACCAGCTATACGACTCCATGTAGTCACAATGGCCGCTGGTTTCGTGACGAGGATTTTTCTCGCATTTCTGAGAAGTTGAATCCCGGCTGGAGTCGTGTCTATGCCAAGGTGTTGCACGGGGGCGTGGTAAGACCGGGAGACATGGTGAAAATCCATTTTGGACTGGATACAAAGGAGAATTCCTGATGGACCGTGTCCTCGAGCCAGAACTCATGGACGATCCAGAGCAGGCGGAGGCCTATGCGCGCGCCGATTTTGTAGTGGAGAATCAAGGATTCGTCGATCGCTTTAAAGAATACTTTCCTGAGTTTTCAGAAGGTCAAGTGTTGGATCTCGGGTGCGGCCCGGCCGATATTCTGATTCGATTTGCCAGACTGTATCCGACCTGTCAGGTCGTCGGGGTTGACGCGTCGGCCCCGATGATCCAGTTAGGTGAGCACGCGGTGAAGAAAGCGGCCCTGGCAGACCGCATTACGTTACGCTGCGAACGGTTTGAGGAAGTTGCTGGCGCAAGAATCGTTGATGCCGCGATTTCCAACAGCATGCTCCATCATCTGCCGAACCCGTTGCAGTTCTGGCAGAAGCTTCGCCAGCTGGTGAAGCCCGGTGCGCCGGTCTTAGTGATGGATCTCCTCCGTCCGGAATCACCCGAAACGGCACAAGCTATTGTCGATCAATATGCCGCCAACGAACCGGATATTTTACGCCGCGATTTCTATAATTCCCTGCTGGCTGCCTTCACCGAGGATGAGATCGGTTCGCAGCTGGCTCGCATGAATCTCACGAGGCTGTTGATCGACATTCCGGACGACCGACACTGGGTAGTCGGTGGCATCATTTATTAAGCCGGACGATAAGCACACAGATCATACTATTCTCCGGCTTTCTGGTCGACTATTCGTCCAGGCTGTTGAAACATGCTAACCTAGAGCGTGACCTATGAGTGGGATCCCAAGAAGGCTGAAGCAAACCGACGGAAGCATGGTGTGTCTTTTGAGGAGGCGGCTACGGTATTTCAAGATGTCAATGCACTGACCTTTGAGGACCCAGACCACTCAGATGAAGAACCTCGAGAGCTTACCGTTGGTCTATCGAGATCGGGTCGCGTGTTGTTCCTTTCGCATTGTGATCGAGGAAATCGGATTCGAATCATAAGTGCGAGAAAAGCAACTCTAAAAGAAAGGCAACAGTATGCGGAAGGTTTCCTCTAAAGCAGTGAAAGACGACCTTCGACCAGAATACGATTTGACTAAGCTGAGAAAGGCCGTGCGCGGAAAATACTATAAGCAAGCCATGGCGGGAACAAATCTTGTGCTAGTCGATCCAGACTTAGCAAAAGTATTTCCGGATTCGGCTTCCGTGAACCGAGCCTTGCGGGCCTTGTGTGACGCGGCTGGCAAGTCAACTCCGTCATCTCGGCGCTCCACCAAAAAGTCAGCACATCGGAAACGATCGGCTGCATAGCCTGCAGAGTTGTCCAAGTTTCTCTATCGACCTTCTTTATAAGTCGTCATCAATGCCTTGGAATCATACCTCCGAGAGAGTCGCCGTTACCGAGGATGAAATCCGCTCTCAGCTCGCCTGCATGAATCTGACACGACTGTTGATCGACATTCCGGACGACCGACACTGGGTAGTCGGCGGCATCATTTATTGAGGGGAAACGGGAGACAACGTATGTGGTTTATTGCTGTTGCGAAAAGATTCCGTGAGCACTTCGCCGTGGTCGCTCTAGTGGTCTCAGGTGCTTTCACCCTAGTGGGATGCGGCGATCGCGAGACAATTCTCGTGATCGAACAGCCAACGGAAGTTCACAGCTTAGCTCAGGTACCGTCTTCCCCAGATTCTTCGAGTACCAGTGTTGAACCAGGGAAGGTCATCGTGATCCTGAAGGCCGGTGAGTCGGTAAAGGCAGTGGGGGAATATCATGGGGAGGGCCATGACGCCTTCCACGTTAAACTAGCCGACGGCACAGAGGGACTCATCCTTGCGGGGGATACCTTCAAAGTCGTGTCACGTTGAGACCTGTAACGTGTCCTGCTCATAAGATCTCACATCATACGGCGGGCAGTATAAGACTGGCAGGTTGACCTGCAGCTCGGATGCGGTCTGGAATCCTTCAAGGCCAGAAGCGACGTTGCTCGAAGCAATTTCTATAGGCTCAATGGCGGACGGGTGGGACTGTAGAACAGTTTCAGTCGTTGTCGGAGATGCGTTTGCTGACTTCCTCGGAGAGAGGACTTTCTCCGTTCTTGTTGTAGGCCGAGACCGCAAAGAAGTAGGTGTAGTTCGGTTCGAGATCCTTCACGGTGTACGTCGTGGCCTTCCCGACCCTGAATGGCGAGCCAGGGTAGTTATACTTGCCGGATGACGTTCCCACATGCACTTTATAGCCCACCAGATCGTCCTCTGTATTTGCATCCCAGGCGAGCGTGGCCGTTCCCTTTGATCTTGCGGCCGGTGAACCTTTATGAGCTGCATAAGGAAAGCCAAAACGGCACTATAAATGAAGCCATGCTGCTGAGCTATCAATGCGCTAGGGGGAAGGAGGGGTTATCCCGTGCTTGACCACATAAACTGAATCGGATGAAAATACGGCGTAGTTCGCCATGGACCTGGGTCGTGAGAGGTTGGCGAGTCCGAGGGCGTCGGTGTAGGTCACCTGACAGAAGGGATCCGAGTGGGGTTGGGGAGTCAAGGATGCCATCGCATTCGATTCGGATTAAACCGGGAGCGATGGGTGTCCACAGTCCCTGGATGGGATGTGAACCCATGCAAGGCGGGTGTTAGGCCGATCCGTATAAGAACCCGTGCTCACTGGTCCCCAAACTCATAAAAACAGAAGGGGATCTGACGTATTAGTCACGAACAGTTGTGGCGTGTTATACGGATAGAAATGGGTGGGCCTCGCTCATATGCGGATTGGCCTAAACATTGTTAGCCGGCTCGTCAACGAGACCATGAACAATCTGCTCAACGCCGTGCGCACAGACCTGCTTGATCCAACGCACGTTATCGGTGCAGTGGTTTGGGGCGCGGTGTTCTTGATCATTGCATTGTTGCTGGCCGCGGCGGTCCGGCGGTTTGCACGTCAAATGGAATTCCGTTTGTCGGATGTAACCGGCCTTCGATTTGCCAGCGCACTTGCTCAAGTGCTCGTTTACTTGGCTAGTTTCCTTCTGTATGCCCATCTCGTTCCTGAGCTGCGCGCTCTGGGCACGGCACTCCTTGCCGGAGTCAGCGTCGTGTCCGTTGTGTTGGGCCTCGCAGCGCAGAATACACTTGGTAATCTGGTAGCCGGTGTGGCTTTGGTGCTCTACCGTCCGATTCGAGTGGGCGACAACGTACAGTTGACTTCCCCAAAGGGCTTAATAACGGCCACCGTGATGCAGATCTCACTCGGCTACACACGGTTCTTCGTGATGCAGACAGGAGCGAGGTCATCGTGCCCAACAGTGTTATGGCAAATAGCGTGGTGATTCGAATCGAGGGTACGAGGGTGTCCTCGGACTCAGCAGCTCGCCAGCCATCCACCCAATCGGACGGGCCACGGCATGCCGGTTAGCTCAAACGTCAGCCTGCAATGGTGTTGCTGCCCTAGCCAGTGGCGACAAACTTGGGCAATCATTCAGTATGCGGTTCGATCAAACGGTCCGTGCCGTTGCGCTGCTTGAAGGAGCAAAGGGTACGCTTGTCTTCCTGGCAGGCTTCGGCGCGCTATCCCTGATCCATCATGATGCTCAGCGACTCGCCGAGCAGATGATTGCCCATTTACACCTCAACCCAGCCAGTCGTTATCCACGTATCTTTATTGAGGCCGCTGCCAACTTGACGGATGCTCGGTTGTCGCTGCTGGCTGCTTTAGCGGGCGCGTACGGATCGATACGATTTGTCGAGGCCTATGGCTTGTGGCGGGAAAGGCGATGGGCCGAATGGTTTGCCGTTGTCAGCGGCACGATCTACATCCCCTTCGAGGTCTACGAGCTGTTAAAAGGCATCGCTTGGCTCTCTCTTGCCGCCCTGCTGGTGAACATTCTAATCGTAGGGTTGGTGGGAAATACCTTGTGGCGGAAACGTCAGGCGCAATCGGAGAATGCAGGCTAACAACCTGGTTAACGCGAACGCGCGCGCACCGTCCATGCGGTACAAAGTTCGGGGTGAAAATAGGGGTCACATCTTATTCGGTGCATGCCAGTGAGCACCGCCCGCAATCAAGACCAGAAGACCTCCAAGCTTGAGCCAACGAGTTCTGATCGTCATGGCCTCGCCTCCCGCTGTGTCAAAGACAATTGAGGCGTGAAGAATGTAACGCCGACATAGGCCAGCACCTCGTTGATCCCGGTATTCCGTTCGCCGAGGTCGGCATTGGAGATATGGTGGTATCGCACGCCCATGGTCCAGGTGATCCTGTCCGTCACAAAGTAGTGTACGCCGGGGCCGGTCTCCAATACGAACTCGAACTACACCAAGCGCTCCAGGAGTGCATGCCTGAAGAATTCGCGAGAGCCCACGCGGTGAATCAGCTCTGTGAGCCCCTCATCATTGCGGGAAGCTTCCCTAGCCCTGGCACAGAAATCGAGGATCGACCAAAGGTGCCTAGACTAACAAGGGATGTGGTACAACAATCGGGGGTAGATTAAAGCAACATGCGCGAGCGTTTGCCAAAGATCACCCTGGAGTGAGCGGACATGATACGTCTTTTCATGAATAACGCGGAAGCGATCCCAGCAGCGCAACCGTTGGACGCGCCGGTTGAGCGGCATGTTTACCGCGACGTTCGACGCAGTCTGAACGACTTGCGGCTCAGCTCGATCAAGCGCGTCGTCTCTGCGGTGGGAGTAGGGTCGATGGCGGTGCGGTTTGTGCACGAGTACCTGAGAATGAACGACAGGAGCACAGCATGACCCACCTCTTGCGGGCGCCAATGCCACTCAGTGATCTATCGCACGCATGGTGCCCTTCTAGGAACACTTGGTCGAAAAGTTGGAGCGGGAGCGTGGCATCGAGCTTATGAGTCCCCTTGTCTCCTTCCGACAAGTTTCAGCTCGTATCGGTCAGAAAGATATTCTCTACGATCTCAGTTTCGATGTCGAAACCGGAGAAACCCTGGTGCTTCTGGGTCGTAGTGGATCGGGCAAAACCACCGCCTTGAAGATCGTGAATGGTCTGCTCCTGCCAAGCGCCGGTGATGTTTCGATAGAGGGTATCCCCACGACCGCCTGGGATCTGATCCGGCTGAGACGGCGGATTGGGTACGTGATCCAGGATGCGGGCCTCTTTCCGCATTTCACGGTGGCTGCCAATGTCGGACTGGTTCCCCGTCTGGAGGGTTGGCAGCCAAGCGACATCGACGCCCGCGTGCAGGATTTGTTGACTCAGGTCGGGCTTCCTCCGGCGCAGTTCGCCACGCGCTATCCCCGCGAGCTGTCCGGTGGTCAACGTCAGCGGGTGGGTGTCGCCCGTGCGCTCGCGGCGGATCCGCCGTTGTTGTTGTTGGATGAACCGTTTGGTGCGCTTGATCCGGTGACCCGTGTGGAACTGCAGCAGCAGTTCCACGACCTGCGCCATGGGCTCAACAAGACGGCTATACTCGTCACCCATGATGTCCGAGAAGCATTGATACTCGGCACCCGCATCGGGGTGCTTCACAATGGTCGGTTGGTCTTTCTGGGTAAACGCGCCGAGTTTCTTGAGGCCCAGGACCAGGAAGTGCGGGCCTTCCATATGTGCCTCGAGGAGAAGTGGAAGGAGACGATCTGATGTCTTCAGGGTTGGCGCATGATATTCTCGATTTGACGCTCGAACACCTGTTCCTGGTGGGCCTCTCTGTGGCGATTGCCGCCGCGCTGGCTATTCCGGCGGGCATTGTGCTCACCCGGCGCGCCTTCCTTCAACCGTGGATGTTGGGGTTTGCGAATATCATGCAAACCGTGCCGAGTCTGGCGCTCTTTGGGTTTCTGATTCCGCTTCCCTTTCTTGGCGGGATCGGCAAGCACACGGCGATTGTCGCGCTCGTGCTGTACGCGCTCTTGCCGATTCTGCGAAATACCCTCACGGGCATTCTGAATGTGGACCCGGCTGTGCGTGAGTCGGCGATCGCCATGGGCATGACGGGTCGGCAACTTCTCTGGGAGGTCGAACTCCCGTTAGCGACCAGAACGATTTTGACTGGCCTGCGGATAGCGACCGTGACGACAATCGGGACGGCGACGATCGCTGCGGCCATTGGCGGCGGTGGGCTCGGTGTATTTATCTTTCGTGGCCTGGCATCCGTCAATACGACGCTGCTTCTGGCCGGCGCGGTTCCAGCTGCCATGATAGCGATGGCGGCCGATCGAGGACTCGGATGGGTCGAACACAAATTATCGCCTGTTTGATTGTTGGGTTATGGGCGAGCGGGATCGTCGGCTGTACCAAGGAACGACCGATCACGGTCGGCTCGAAGAATTTCACCGAGCAGGTGATCCTCGGCGAGATCGTGGCCCAGCATCTGGAACATCGGCTCGGCCGTCATGTGGATCGTAAACTCGACTTGGGTGGGACCATGTTGGCGCATCAAGCGCTCATTAACGGAGACATCGACCTCTATCCTGAGTACACGGGGACAGCGCTGGCGACCGTCTTAAAGTTACCGCCCACTCACGATCCGGTTGCCGCGTTGGCCCTTGTCCGAGCCGAATATCAGGCGCGGTTCAACGTGGAATGGATGGATTCGTTAGGCTTCAATAACACGTTTGCAATGGTGATCCGCGGAGACGACGCTCGGAAAAACAAGATTGCCATCTTGAGCGAGGCAGCGCGGTATGCTCCGGGTTGGAACCTCGGTGTAGGGTACGAATTTCAGCAGCGGTCGGATGGACTGGCTGGCTTACAGAAAACCTATAATCTTCCCCTCCTAGGATCTCCTACGACCATGGACCTCGGCTTGCTGTACAGGGCACTCGAACAACGGCAAGTGAGCATGGTGGTTGGAAACGCCACCGACGGCCAGTTGTCGGTTCTGGATGTGCTGGTACTCCAGGATGACCAGCACTATTTCCCTCCGTATGACTGTGTCCTGGCCGTGCGGAGCGCAATGTTGAAGGACAATCCGCCCTTGCGGATGGCTCTCACTGAACTGGCTGGACTGTTCACAGACCTTACGATGAGCAAGTTGAACTATCAGGTGGACGGGGAACATCGTCCTGTCCGGCAGGTCGCTGAGCAGTTCCTTCGGGATACCGGGCTCCATCGCTAATCGGCGATCAGAAGGTTCTCGGCAAACACCCATTCGGTATCGACCCATTGTGCTTCACACAGGAATCCCGCGCGTCGAGCAATGCCAGGAATATCCTCGACGCGGAACTTGTGGCAAGCTTCCGTCCAGATCGTTTCCCCTTCTCTGAAGGTACACGTGAAATCCGCGGTCCGAATCGACACGGTTTGCCTCCGTGTCGAGCGGAGGTGCATTTCGATGCGACAGCCTATTTCCTGATACCGGATGTGGTGTTCGAAGTGCCGTAGCACAAAATCTCCTCCGAGTTCCCGATTGATCCTGGCAAGCAGATTGAGATTGAAGGCGGCGGTCACTCCGGTCGGGTCATCATAGGCCAATAGCATGTCATGGACTGCCTTCTTCACGTCCACTCCCAGAAGAAGGGCGTCGCCGGGCCGTAGATGCCGACGGATGTGCTGCAGAAACTTCTCCGCTGCCGGTGGATCAAAATTGCCGATGGTGCTTCCCAGAAACAATACCAGGAGTGCCTGATGTGGGCGACGGCGAGTCGCTGCTTCCTGAAGCCCTTCCAGATACGATGTCTCAAGCCCGACGATGCTGAGTGCGCCGATGTGTCCCAATTCTTGGTGGCATTTGGTAAGGGCCGCAGCGGATATGTCAATGGGGAAATAGGCCACCGGCTCTCGAGCGGCGAGGGCTTCCAATATCCAGCGGGTCTTTCGACCGCTGCCGCTCCCCAGTTCGACCACTGCCACGGGAGGAGGAAGATGTTCGAGCATGTCTCCGGCATGGCGGCGGAGGAGGCGTTCCTCGGCACGGGTCAGCCCATATTCGGGTAGCACAGTGATCGCTTCAAACAGCGCCGTTCCCAGCTCGTCGTACAGGTATGACGAAGGTAGTTCGCGTTGGTTCACCTTCCTGAGGCCCTCGCACACTGCGACGGCGAATTCCCTGAAGGCGTCGGTTTGTCCAGTGTATGAGGACATCATGTTAGTCCTCCACGCAGCGAAATCCGGCATACACATACGGATAGTTGGGCCGGAACCAGTTTCGAAATGATCGGCGCAGCAAACCGATGTCCGTCCGCGAGGACGCTCCTTTGAGCACATAATGGTCGCCATCGAAGAAGCGCGCTGAGTATCCTGGATAGAAGGGGAAGGGTTGGAATCCGGGAAAAGGCTGGAAGACCGTCGACGTCCACTCCCATCCGTTGCCGACCAGTTGAGAAATTCCGAATGCGCTGTCTCCGAGCGGGGTCGCGGTCACGGGAATAGGATCCCATCGGGTTCCGTTGAAATTTCCCCGTCGGGTATCCGGCACGTCATTGCCCCAGGGATAGGCTCGTTCTTCTTCGCCGTCCGGTGTCCCATATGCTGCCCGATGAAATTCTGCTTCGGTGGGCAGTCTTTTCCCAATCCAAGCTGCAAAGGCGCTCGCTTCCTGATGGGTGACGTAGACCGGCCAATCCATCGGTAACGGCACTTCTTCCGACATGGCTCGCCACCACCACTGGCCTTCACACCATGTCCAGAAGTGCGGCGGCTTTGCACCGGCGCGAACGAATTCGAGATACTCTCCATTCGTGACCTTGTACTTGCTTATGGCAAACGTAGCGACAGAGACTTCATGGCCATCAAATTCGTTGTCCCATCCAAAATGATATGGGCCGTCGAGGTGCGTGCGTCGTTGACCCAACGTGACGGTCCCACCTGGAATTTCAATGGCCGTGGGAACGGGAATCGGGCTGGATGGAAGCGGCGCGACCGGCGGAATATCCTTGTGTGTGGTTGACAGGTGATGAAGCAGATAGGCAAAGGTCTCGGCATGCATCAACCGGTGCTCGAGCGCAATAGAGAGCACCTGCTTCGGTACCTGATTCGAGAGATCATCCAGGGCCTGCCGAACGTGTTGATTATAGCGTTGCACCTCTGCTTTTTCTGGCCAATCCGAGTGCCGGTCCTGTGGGAGCTGCCCAGGCTCCGGATCAATCCCGAACGCAAACAGGCGGTCGAATCCCTGATGGAACGATGGCACTTCCAAAGCCTGGCTCAGGAGATTCCAGTCAAACGCTTCGAGATGGCCGAAATAGAAAATTGTCCGGTGCCGTTCGGGGACCGGTCGGGTATGGAAGGCTTCAGGTCGAACCAGGTCAAATAGGGCGTCAGTGGTGGCGCGAGCGCGAGCGAGTGCCTCAGCGAAATGAGTGGTCGTAGGCGTTTTAGCGATCATCGACTTGTACCCCCTTCCAAAAGGCCACATAGCCTGTAATGTGTTTGGCTGCCTCTTTTGGTGATGGATAGTACCAAGCGGCGTCCTTGTTGATTTTCCCATCCACGACAATATCGTAATAACTTGCCTCCCCTTTCCAGGGACAGGTCGTATGCGTTGTGCTTGGTTGGAAGTGCTCTCGTTTGATTGACTGGGGTGGGAAATAGTAATTCCCTTCGACCACCTGGCCCTCGTTGCTTTCGGCTAACGTCCTTCCATTCCAGATTGCTTGGGGCATAAAATCCTCCCTCCTGTACGAACGATTTCCGCTTCATTCCCGGCCTGGCAGATGGCAGAATGTTGCGAAGGAGTCCACCATCCATGCGCTATTTTAATTATGCCGGGTTCAGTCCTGCACGCGCCGAGGCCGTCGAAGAGATGCAGGCTGTCTCCGACGTCTTCGGCACCAAACTCTTCTCTGAGCTTGGCATCGCCTGGTACCGCAAACAACTGGAAAATACCCGAGAGAAGGTTGCGCGGCTCCTTCACGCGAAGCATGGCGAGGCAGGCGATACGCTCGCCTTTGTCCCCAATTCCACAACCGCCTACCGCTTCGTGGTGTCTGCGCTCGACTTCCATCGTGGGGATGTGGTGGTCACGTCAGATCAGGAGCATCTGTCAACGTGGCAGACGCTGGACAACCTGAAGCAGCGAGGTATAGAGCTGGTAGTCATTCCCGCGAGTTCTGAAGAAATATTTCTTACTCAACTCGACGATGTCTGTAAGAAAAGAAAGATCAAGTTGATTACCGTGAGCCATGTGGCGCACACCGACGGGAGAATCCTTCCTGTACAGCAGGTAGGGGAGATAGCCGGAAGACGGAACGTTATCCTAACGATAGATGGTGCGCAGGCGGTCGGCCATATTCCCGTGGATCTGAGTGCTCTCCACGTCGATTTCTATTTTTTCTCAGGTCACAAGTGGTGTGCGGGTCCCATGGGGACCGGTGCGCTCCTGATCACAAAACGATACGAAGAAAGACTTGCGAGTCGTGAATCCGGTCTTTCGGAGACAGGAAGCGCACAAGAATGTTTCGAACTTGGCACGCAGAACATCGGTTTGATCGCGGGACTCTCCCGTGCTTGTGAAATGAAGCTCCAAGAATTACCGGCGATGGGCAATCTTGCCTGTTTCCGAACATTGTTCAGGGGATGTTTGAGTCGGATGGGTGACGTGGAAATCGTCGAGTGGGATGGGCCTCATGCACCGGGAATCTTGTCGTTTCGGGTGGCTCGGGCAGGATTCGATGCCACTCGCATGGCAGAATACCTCAATGCAAAATACGATATCGCGATCAAGCCCTTGAGGTATCCTGAGTTACCACAAATGCTCCGAGTGTCCTGGTCTTTATCGACCGAAGTTCAAGACATCCTGTTCCTCGCTGAAAAACTCGACGAAGCTTTAGAATTCCACGCGGCATCGTGAATTCACAACGGTGATTAGGAGCCGGCCAGTGGTCGGCCCCTCGATCGTGATACCGATTTGAACGAGAACAGGTGGGATCTTGTATTGTGTATACACTTTGGCAAGCTACAGTGTATGGCAAGATTGCTGTGAGTCGATCGCTTCGGACTGTCTTGCCAACATCCCTGTTCGTCGCTACTGCAGCACATCCGGCGGGGTTTTGAGGAGCTTGGCGAATCGGTTCTTGTCGATGGCTTTCTCGTACGCTTCCTCCGGCGAGATCCATTTCTTGGTGAGGAGATCCTGAATGGCGTCATCTAAAGTCTGCATACCGACGTTCTTCCCGGTCTGCATGGCTGAAGCGATCTGAAAGGTTTTGGCGTCACGGATTAGATTGCTGATGGCCGGCGTACAGACCATTATTTCCAGTGCCGCACACCGTCCCTTCTGATCGATGCGCTTGAAGAGGTTTTGGGCCACCACGACGCGCAGTGCCGTGGACAAGGTGTTGCGAATCTGCGGCTGCTCCGAGGACGGAAAGACTTCAATGATACGGTCGACCGTCTTGGCGGCATTTTCCGTGTGCAGCGTGCCAAACACCAGATGTCCGGTCGCCGCCGCTTCTACCGCCAGCGCGATGGTCTCGAGGTCTCGCATCTCGCCAACCAGGATAATATCCGGGTCCTCCCGGAGGGCTCCACGCAGAGCAGAGCCAAACGTGACGGTATGTAAGCCGATCTCTCGGTGATTGACGATGCAGCTCTTGCTCTGGTGGACGAATTCGATCGGATCCTCGATGGTTAGGATGTGATCCTTCCGGTTACGGTTCGCATAGTCGACCATTGCCGCCAACGTCGTCGACTTTCCGCTGCCGGTGGGGCCTGTGACCAGGACCAGTCCTTTCCGCAACATCGCCGCGCGTGTCAGGACTGGCGGTAATCCCAATTCTTCAGCAGAGAGGACCGTGGTGGGAATTTTCCGAAAGACAGCCCCCATCCCGTGCTTGTGGTTGAAGAAGTTGGAACGGAAACGGGCTAATCCCGGAATTTCATATCCAAAGTCCATATCGCCGGTCGCTTCGAACACCTCTTTCTTCGAGCTTGGTGTGATCTCGTAGAGCATGTCGTGGAGTACTTGGTTGTCGAGCACCGCCGTCCCTGGGAGGCGTTCCAATTCACCGTTGATGCGGAAAGTCGGGACTTGTCCTGCAATCAAATGCAAGTCCGACGCCCCCTGTTCGATCATCATGCGAAAGAGTTCATCAATCTTCGGCATTGTTCAGTAGCCTCCTTATTACGACCCCTTTCACTATACGGGTTTTTGGCACACCGACAAGTAAAACGCGGATCGCGTACGGCTCGGAATTAGCCCAGCGAGTCTACGCCTTGCCTCTTGTGCTGACCCGTCGTCTTCGATTACTGTCACCGGCATGGAAGGCGAGGCCACCGACCCTCCGATTTCGGATGAGGTAACTGACAAGATCGTTATCTACTGGGAGCGGGAATACTCGACCGCGTTTCCGCCGCAACGACTCAAGCTCGACTTTCATCCCCACCGGCCGATGTTGGGCAACATGACATTGGATGAACAGCGAGCACTCGCTGCCAGCGGATACAAGGTGTTGCCGGACGATTGTGGCCCGGTGCGCACGGTAGGGAATTATGGTTGGCTTATTCGCTGTCCGGCCGATGTGAAATTGCGCCGCACAGCTGAGGGGGTTCGGTGGCAATCGCCTCCGATCCTGCCGGAAGAGCGACTGCTCGGGTACAAGACGTTTTCTGGGATGTATGTCGATTTGATTCTAAACAGCGGCTATCCCAAGCTCTGCTGCGGGG
>Ga0224505_10000281_pt1 | contig 36028 bp, 42 predicted proteins | sample SF_Jan12_sed_USG_FD_169102 | JGI IMG/M metagenome (GOLD analysis project Ga0224505, IMG submission 169102) | Sediment microbial communities from San Francisco Bay, California, United States - SF_Jan12_sed_USGS_4_1 | ecosystem: Environmental > Aquatic > Marine > Sediment | place: USA: California... | reverse complement strand
CGCGATCGGATCTATCGCATCCGCATGAAGCTCGTTCAGGCAGTTTGCAAGAATGATGAGATTGAATGGAGCCCTCGGTTCAACCTCTTTTGTCCACCCAGTCCGTGCTACATCTGCCTTGCGAGTTTGCAGGCTCATGTCTCTCAGATCGGCTGTAACGCAAAACTTGCTCCAGAGGCTTTCGGCTTGGTGGAGTGCCGTCATCGAACGGTCCACGGCCACGACTGACAGCCCATAGACGCTCCCTCGCCCATGCCACCAGTCGAGAACCGCGAGTGCTCCAGTCCCTGGCCCAGAGCCAAGGTCTAGCACTGAGAATGGTTCGTCAGCCAGTACAACGGGCATTTCATCAAGAAGCACTTGAATCTTTGACAGATTCACCGGCAGAAAATAATTGAGATACGCCGCGGCAAGGGTGGGCGATTCAAGATAGGAGTGGCTCAATGCACTTCGCCCTATTGTGAAGAGCCTTGAGAGCTCAACAACCGCAGTTGAGAGACGCTCTCGTGAAACCCCTTCGCGCTTGACTACACTCTCAATCACACTCAACAACGGGGACGAAAGGGTGACATTGTGGCTGCGCATAGGCCTAGTGTATGCTCAGTCTATTACGGAGGACAACTATGACGGATGATATCCTCAAGGCCTATAAAGAGGTTGAGTCGGCTGTGGAGCGCTATATCCGACTGCTGCACGAACATGTCACGATGTTACAAAACGTCGAGCCACCCGGTTCGGATAAGATCATTCGACTGACTTCCGGCTCGAAGGCCATGACCGATAGTGCAGGAATCTATCTGTCCTATGCGAAATATGTGGCCTATGGGATGCCGGAAAGCGAGGAGATGATCGAGGACGAGATTCAGGGATAACGAACGGTCTGGCTGGCCTAGCCAGTCGTCGAAATCATAACGACTAGATTGACCGGATAGACAGAAACAGGAAGGGCCTCTCAAGCATCAGTTTGAGAGGCCCTTCCTGTTTGACTATCGTCTCGCTTTAGATGCTGCGCATGAAGTGAGCGACTTCGTCAGGATTGACGCCACCCATAATCTGCGACATCGCAACGTTCGTAGACTTCTTACCGCTCACACCTGATTCAACTTCGTCCACGATTAACTCCACCGGCATCGACTGACCACCGTAGACGCGCGGGCCACCGATGATCTTCGCGTTGGAGAAACCGTAGATGGCAGTCGCCACTTCCTTGGCCAGCCAGCCGACGTAGTTGAATTCCGGGACCACGATCAGCTTGGCCTTGCTGCACAACTGGCGAAGTTCCTTGGTCGGGAACGGGCGGAGGGAGCGGACCTTGATCAATCCGACCTTCATGCCCTTTTCTTTACAGAGTCGAACGGCTTCGCGCGACTGCGCGGCAGCGCTGCCGGAGGCAATGATGATCACTTCGGCATCATCGACGTTCTCCGCAGTGAGCAATCCACCCATATACCGATCGATGTATTTGCGCGCCCGTTCAACGGCTGCCCAGACTTCCTGTTGCCAGACGGCGTGAATGTTGTACGCCATAAAGTTTGACTTCTGGACCGGAGCGTCGCGGGAGAGACGCGCGGGAGGATTCTCCGCATCCAGCACAGGAACGGCCCCGCGCCAGGCTTCGCGCGGTGGGAGCTTAATGCCACGATCCTGCATGCGCACATACCCACGAGCATGGGTGACGAAAAAACCGTCGCAGCAGACCCCGACGGGCAACGTGACATCATTCATTTCGCTGATCGTGAAACCGGTCATCGTAAAGTCAAACATGTCCTGCTGATTCTCAGCATGAAACACGATCATGCCGCAGTTGAGCAGATAGGACACTTCAATGTTGTCCGGTTGAATGGCCAATGGGGCATTGACGACACGACAGGTAAACATGGCAACGACCGGAAGACGGTGTCCTGGCCAGGAGGCGATGCCTTCAAGACCTCGCAACGTACCGGGACCGGCCGTCGCAGTGTAGCAACGAACACCCGCACGTGAGCCGCCAGCGATAGCCGCCATCACACCTACTTCTTCCTCACCGCGATAGTACTCTTTCACATAACCTTCACCGTAGAGCACACCGACAAGCTGCATGGTTTCGCTCTGCGGCGTAATCGGATACGCGATAGCCAAATCCACATTCGAACGCCGGATCGCTTCTTTTGCAGCCTCGCTGCCGGTGATGAATTCCTTTGTCCGTGGCGCCTCATGAAACATATACTCAGGCGTCACCACCCGCTGTCTTTTCGCTTCGCCATGCGGATCTTTTTTCGACGCACTTGGCGCTGGCGCTACGCTGGTAATCGGATCGCCTTGCGGATTTGTCTTCACTTCAGTCTCGCTCATAATTGCACCTCTTGGCTAGTTCGAGCATTGCCACTCGGCCTTATCCTTCCCGTTTCATCTGCTCGGCAGAATGACCGAACATCGCTGCGCTCCCCGTTCCACCAGGAGTCGGAGCAAACGCCATCGGATTAGTGTGAGTCTTACCGCCATGCACCTTTGATTGCGTGCCGGTAAAACGGACATTTTCGCCGCTCTCCGGCAGCTTGATTCCTAGCTCCTCACGGACACGTTTGAAAATCTGGGCAACACGCTTGATCTTGAGCGTATCGGAGTCTCGAATCGTCAACATCGCATCCTCATGACCTTGCTCCGCGCAGACCGCCATGGTGCAGCAATTGGTTCCCGCCCTGATCATCTTCAGGGTGAGATTCGCATAGTGACAATGGACACCGATAAAGATGCAGGCTTCGATCTTATTGCCCCAGATCGTCAGATTCGGATGATTGGGGTTGATCACTTCTTCAGGATCAATTTTCGGGTATTTCGGCCGATAATCCGGCATAGGGATGATCATCACTTCAGGAATCTGGGCCGCAATTTCAAGCGTGGCCTTCGCCTTTTCTACCGCGTGATCGTTCCACGCCCACAAGAGCAGGGGACCTGGAAAGATCGTCGCATTCGGGCTCGTCAGCATTTTTCGAGCCATCTCTTCAATGACAACTTCCTCGTTTGGCTCAAGGAGGCCATAGTACAACCCCTGTCCTGGATCCGGCAAGGCTACACCTAACTGGGCCGCAGACGGCGGATGGAACCCTGCTGGACCCGGCACGATGATTCGCTCTCTGGTATCTTGTGTGATTGCCACGCCTGACTCCCCTTCCTTACCCAACCATAGGGCTCGCAAGCACTGCAGTGGTGCTCTTGTCTCCGTAGGTAATATTGTCCGTCAACGCTGCCTTCGGCAACTGATCGATCATGGTCATTTTAATGGCATTATTCTTGGCCAGACTGTCACAGACCCACACACACAGGGCACAACCTTTACACCGGTCTACCGCGATATAGGCAGACCCGTACTTGAACCCTTGTTCTTTGCCCATCTCCTCACTGTATTGAATTGTGTTGGCTTCTGGACAGTACTGCGTGCAGAGCTTACAGCTCTTCGATGCACATATTTCAACATTGACATTGGCTACAAGGTACATAAAGACTCCTTATGTGGCTCGGCTACGCAGTGGCAGTGGCCGTCTCAGTGGCCACTGGCTCGTCTTCACGCTTGACATCAGACGCTGCCCAACCGTGATCGACAGCATAGTTCCATCCAGCCCGCATGACGGCGACATTCTTATCGATTAGCTCCTGCTTTTTCTTGAACTTTCGTTCAACGACACTGTCGAGCGCGGCAGTACCGCCAGATACCACAAAGCCTTTACCGAGGAATCGGTCCTTGACGGCCTGATCCAACCCCACCATACTCGTCAGCCCTGTAATCGCACCGATACAGCCCATCAGCGCCATGTTGGTAGCGAGGTCCATACCTGCGACTTCCAATGAGATCTTCGTTGCTGGGAAGTAATAGAGCCTCGCTCGCCGTTCTTTCAGCTCAGCAGCCTGATCCCGGTGAAGATTCATCGGCCCGTCATTATTGATCAGGGCAATTCCATCTTCTTTTAAACCAAAATAGAACGGCATCGTGTACGATTTGCCGTGCGTGATGACCTGGGGGTGAAAAATAATGATTATGTGAGGAAATGTGATTTCGCCAATCTCATAAATCGGCTCGTCCGATACACGGACATAACTTTCGACCGGCGCCATCCGTTTCTCAGACCCATAGAACGGTACGATCGTGCTTTCGCCTCCGGCATTGATCACGGCCGTGCTCAGGATGTGCGACCCGGTTACGACGCCCTGTCCGCCGACACCTGCCATTCGAATGTTGAAGCGCTTTGCCATTATGCAATCTCCTTCGGTCTCTTAGGCCTTGTTGGGAATCGCGGCAGCTGGCTTGGGGAGGAACTCCTTATAGCCATAGCGCTCGGCAAGATACTGTTTGGCCTCTTCGCTGACATACTCGGTGAACTGGTATCGATCGTTCTCGACCGTCTTTGCATCTTCCATGACTTTGTCGGTCGGAATAGCGTATTCAATATTGCAAGAGGTATACGCCTGAATATACGTTGACCCGACTTCGCGAGCGATCAACACCGCTTTCTTAATGACGCTTTCGACACGGCGCGGATTATTCGGCACGACTGTCGCCACATACGCACAACCCGCGACCTTGGCCATCTGCAGCATATCCATCTTCTCGAACTTCTTGCCGAGGGGAGCCATTTTCAGCACGGCACCTCGATTGGTCATACCACTTTCCTGCCCACCGGTATTCCCATACACCTCGTTGTCCAACATGATGGTCGTAAACCGTTCCTTGCGGAACCAGGAATGGAGCACCTGCTGAAAACCGATGTCCGCTGTACCACCATCTCCAGCCATCACGACCACATCCTTGGGCTTGTCTCCAAAGCGAAGACGAAGGCCACGAGATAATCCGCTCGCGACTCCATTTTGGTCACCATAATTGCCGTAGACAAAGGGAATCGCAGCCTGAGAGATGGCCAGACGACCGCAACCGGCCGTCCCCACAGTAATGGTGTCTTCGGGATTTGGGAAAGCAATGATGGCAAGTCTTATGAAGAGCGTCATCGCGCAACCCGCACACATAGGGTGTTCTTCCAACGCTTCCTTGAAACTCCCCATCTGAGAAACAGTGACCTTCTTCCCAAAAGGCCCATGTTCCACCATGTCTCGATATTCCTTTGGCATAAACTTCTCAAATCCATTGGAAAACTTGACATAATCAAGACTCATCAGGCACCTCCCTTATATATCACTGGCAACGGCCGACCGCTGCTCATCATTTTTTACACTGCCGACATGCATCGAAGAAAACTTGAGGGCTTGGATAATTCAGACCACCACGCAATAGCCATTGAGTCTTGGCATCCTAACAAAGCCGGAAAAAGACTGTCAATCTTTGATCAACCTTTTCTCAGCTCTAGTAGTGACATCTACCTTAGTTCTGAATTTATGACGAATACTACAGTGATAGTATAACGCCATGAAAATCAAAGCAACTTCAAAGATGGCCCAAGGTGTCAAAAAGAAAAGACCTAGATCCAGCCGGCGAGTAGGCCATTTGCCCCAAACGACCAGGACAAGAAAATCACACGAATGAGCCGCCGAACGTTCTTAATGATTCACGTTTAGACATTGCCGATCCGTTGCATTCCGTTTACACTACTTCCCATGCTCTTGCGCGTTCTCATCCCGGGCGAAGATGATGCGGGGGTCCATGTCGGCGGGGTCCATAAACGCCCGGCGATTCCGGACGATTCAAGCAAGGCTGAATGCCCAAAATTCATGGCGCATGGCCCCTGTGGAGGGGTCCGTAAAGGTGGTCTTTGTGAAGTCTATCCTGAAATGAAATGCCCCTGGGTGTCTCTGTATATCGAATTGGAAAAAATTGGTCAGACTGAATGGATGAAGCAAGCCTAAAAGGAGTACGGGGTGAAGGGTAAGGAGTTGAAAAAGAGCATACGGAGCACGAAGCTTGGGTACAACGAGCGTCATGCGCGAAGTGGGATCAACGCTCCTCTCCCAGAAATCGAGACCTTCCCGAATCAATACAAGAGATATGAAATTACGATTGAGATCCCCGAGTACACAGCGATTTGTCCAAAAACTAACTTGCCGGACTTCGGAACCATTACACTGCATTACATGCCTGATAAAGCATGTCTTGAGCTGAAAGCGCTCAAAATGTACATCCACGCCTACCGGAATCTCGGCATCTTCTACGAAAATGCCGTCAACAGAATCCTCCACGATATTGTCAAATCCTGCCGTCCCGTATGGGCGAAAGTCACCGGCACCTTTACCGCTCGCGGCGGGCTCTGTAGCAAGATCGAAGCAAAGTACCCGTAGAGCCCGCACCTCTCCCAACAGATTAAGGTCTTGTGGCGCATTCCATCCCAGGGTACTCTCGTGAGCATGACGACGTATGCCATCGGCGATGTGCAGGGATGCTACGAGCCCTTGCAACGCCTTCTCAAGCATATCCACTTCGACCCAACCCATGATCGTCTCTGGTTCGTCGGCGATCTCGTCAATCGCGGCCCAGACTCGCTGAACGTCCTTCGCTACATCAAGAATCTGGGAGATCGGGCGATTGTCGTATTAGGCAATCATGACCTTTTCCTTCTTGCCGTAGCCGAGGGTATTGCCAGGGTGCGTCCAGAAGACACACTAGGTGAGATACTAACGGCACCAGATCACGACGAGCTCCTCACGTGGTTACGTCAACAACGGCTCCTGTATCGTGAGGATCCTTTCGTGCTTGTTCACGCCGGCTTGCTACCCCAATGGTCCATCGATGAAGCGGAAAGACTGGCTCGTGAAGTCGAGATCGGTCTGCAACGTCCCACATACCGAGACATCCTACAAGCTCTACATCCCAGCAAACATCTCCAATGGTCGCCAAACCTGACCGGTCCCACTCGACTCGCGACCATCATGAAGGTGCTCACCAGACTCCGGGCTTGTTCGCCGGATGGCCGGATAGAATCGTCGTTCAACGGTCCTCCAGAGCGAATCCCTGCCGGGTATTTCCCCTGGTTCAACATTCCAGACCGACGTCACGGGGATACCACCATTGTCTGTGGCCATTGGGCCGCTTTAGGACTCCACTGCAAAGCACAGCTCCTGGCCATCGACAGTGGCTGCGTATGGGGACGGCAACTGACGGCAGTCCGGTTGGAAGACCGAGTCGTGTTTCAAGTGCCATGTACCGCTACATGAGTGTCATGGTGGCTGGGCCGAAGCCTCTCAATCCCAATTGGCCTCGTTACTCTCCACACCCATTCCCCTCCTATCATTACCTGCCAGGCCAAACACCACATCCGCGCCGGAACCCTCGTGGCCACTCTTATGGCCAACCAGAGCCGACGCCACGGCTCTTCCCGGCTACTCAATGGAAACGCTCAGATGACTATCTCTATGGGATTGATCTTTATAATTTCGCCTTTTGGTGGGAATCGCATGAGGTCTTTGAAGGGTTGTGGCATGCCTCTGGGCGCAACACAGTACAAGGCAACTTCTTCCAATCTCTGATTCAACTCGCTGCAGCAAACCTCAAGCGGTTCATGGGGAACGATGCCGCTGCTCAGAGGCTCATTCACGCGGGAATCATTCGACTGCAGAACGTTCCCTCCGCATATATGGGCATTGATGTCACGCACTTACTAAACGCATTGCACGCACACTGTGTCGGTCAATATCCGCACATTCCGCTTATAGAATTGGATCAGGGCCTGGGGAATATTTAGGAGGTGCCGCACTGAAAACCTAGTGGTAGCTCTCGGAGTCGCTCGGGAACTTTCCCTGCTCCACTTCTTCTTTATAACGGCTCAGTGCTTGGAGGGTGTCGGCTTTGAGGTGAGCGTAGGTCTTCACGAATTTCGGGGTGAACGCATCAAAGAGTCCAAGGAGATCATAGAGCACAAGCACTTGGCCATCGCAGTGAGGCCCGGCCCCTATCCCGATAGTCGAGATTGAAAGAGCTTGAGTAATTTTTTTGGCCAAATCGGCAGGTATCGCTTCCAAAACAAGCGCGAAGGCTCCGGCAGCTTCGATAGCCTTTGCATCCTGGAGCAATTTGGAGGCTTGATCGCCGGCTTTGCCTTGGACCTTGTATCCGCCCAGCACATTGACTGATTGCGGAGTCATACCCAGATGGCCCATGACAGGAATCCCAACGCTCGTCATGGCGTTGATTCGATCTGCCATCACGGCACCCCCCTCCAGCTTCACGGCAGTGGCACCGGCTTGCAGCAATAGGCCCGCATTGCGCAAGGCCTCCTCTGTGCTGGTCTGATAGGACATGAACGGCATGTCCGCAATCACCAAAGCTCGCTGCACCACGCCGGCGACCAGCTTGGTGTGATACAGCATATCCTCCATCGTCACCGTTAGCGTATTGGGTTTTCCCTGGACGACCATGCCCAGCGAATCCCCTACCAGCATTACCCGGATTCCCGCCTGCTCGACAATACGTGCGAACAGCGCATCATAGGCCGTCACGACGGCGACCTTTTTCCGGTCTCGCTTGTACTGCTGAAAATCGAGAATCGTCATCAGTCTAATTCGGCTTTGGTGATAATCTCGGCCAACCGATGCGTGGCTTTGATTGCCATAATATGCACACCGTCGCAGTGCGGCCGAACCGCCTTGATCGTCCGTACGGCGATATCAACTCCAACGTCTTCAGCCTTCCCTCCAGCAGCTTTGAGCTCATCAATCATCTCGCTTGGCACCGACATACCGGGGATGTTGGCGTTCATGAATTCCGCCATCTTCGCATTACGCAGCAACAGGATACCCGCCAAGACCTTCACGTTGAACGGCCGCACCTGTTTCATGAAACCGGCGAAGACATCGGGATGATAGACCGCCTGGGTCTGAAAGAACTGGGCGCCGGCTTTCACTTTCACTTCAAACTTCGCCAACACCGGCCCGACCAGATCGGCCTCCGGTGTAACGGCCGCGCCAATGGTGAACGCGGTGGACCCATCTAGTTTATTGCCGACCATGTCCTTGCCGTTGTTCAACCCCTGGACGAGTTGCATCACCTGAACGGAATCGAGGTCGTACACCGGCTTAGCTTCTTTGTGGTCACCGACCGTCGGATAATCGCCCGTGAGGCACAGAATATTGCGAATCCCAAGCATGTGCGCGCCCATCAGATCCGACTGCATGGCGATCCGATTGCGATCCCGACAAGTCAACTGCATCACAGGGTCGTGCCCCAACTCATAGAGCAGGCGACAGACTGGAAGTGAGCCCGCACGCACCACGGCAGCGGTATTGTCGGTGACATTCACACCGTGTACTCGTCCAACGAGTTGTTTGGCATTTTCCAAAATGGACGTGATGTTCGTACCTTTAGGAGGGTTATACTCAACCGTGACAGCAAACGTTCCTCGGTTGAGAACATCGACTAGGCGCTGTGGCTCTCGACTCATGGATAGCCCCTCATAGCAATCCTACTGTCCTCTTGGCGGACTCCACCGTATTTTCCAACAGCATCGCGATGGTCATCGGGCCGACTCCACCAGGAACAGGGCTGATCCAGCCGGCCTTCTGGCTGACTGGTTCAAAATCGACGTCTCCGCACAGCTTCCCCTCAGGCGTCTTGTTGGTCCCCACATCAATGACGACTGCACCCTCGCGTACCATATCGGCCGTCACAAACTTCGCCTTTCCGATCGCCACAAGCAGCAACTCCGCCTCACGGCACACTGCGGGAAGGTCTCGGGTTTTTGAATGACAGATCGTGACCGTCGCATTCCTCTGAAGAAGCATCAACGCCAGTGGCTTCCCAACGATATTGCTCCGTCCCACCACAACCGCCCGTTTCCCTTCAATCGTAATGCCGGTTGATTCAATCATCTTGATGACGCCTTTAGGAGTACAGGCCTCGAATACCGGATGGCCTTCCACCAGCCGGCCGAAGTTGTAGGGATGAAACCCATCGGCATCCTTGAGCGGCGAGACGGCTTCCAGAATGACCTTGCTGTCGATATGTTTGGGCAACGGGAGCTGAACCAGAATTCCATGGATGTTGGGGTCAGTATTCTTTTTGTCAATCAGCGACAATAACTCGGCCTGCGTCGTGTTCGCCGGGAGTTTGTAATCGTCGACATAGATGCCTGCCAATTCGCAGGCCTTTTGTTTGTTTCGAACATATACATGCGAGGCGGGATCATCGCCCACCAAAATGGTCGCAAGACCAGGTTTCATCGATTTTTTGGCGAACAGGTCCGCCGATTCTTTCGCTAGACGATCGCGTACTTGCTGAGCGAGTGCTTTTCCATCAATCAATTGTGCGGCCACGATCCCCTCCCTCTAACCATTCAAGTAGGTTAATTCCCGCAACTTAGCAGGGGAATTTTATGCAAGTCAACGCTTTGCCATCGCCGCTCCTTGCCTTTATCCTACAGCGCTCTTTCTTGACACACTCTTTGCCCCTCCGGTACGATCATCACGGCTCACAACCTGGACAACCCACCTTTGTTCGTCACATTCTATCGCCACGTATTATCGGCTGCTGTCCTCGCGCTAGGCTTGACGGCTTACAGCGAAGCCGCGCAAATCATCGGCCTGGAATCGCCGAATAGCTTCGTCGGCGACCCGTCAGGGAAAGACTATTTCATTTCCAACATCAACGGCGAGCCGGACGCGAGAGACAACAACGGCTTCATCACGAAACTCGACACGGAAGGTAAGATCACCAATCTCAAGTTTATCCAAGGCGGTGTCTCGGATGTGCTGCTGCACGCCCCGAAGGGAATGGCCTTGATTGGGTCAATGCTCTACATTGCCGATCTTGATCAGCTGAAAGGCTTCGATAAGACGACGGGAAAACTTTTGGCCACCGTCTCGTTTCCCTCCCAGCCCCACGGACAAGTTTCGCTGACCGACGTTGCGGCGTCACCGACCGGCCTCCTCTACGCATCGGACCAGACCGCTAATTCGATTTACCGTATCACCCCATCCGACAATCATCGGGTTGACCTGCTGATTCACGATGACCGGCTTGCGGGTCCCGCAGGAATCGCGATTCACCCAAAAACCTATCATCTCATCACCGTGAGCTGGGAGAAGGGAAAGATCCTTGAAATCACGCCTGATGGACAACTGAGCGAACTCGAATCGAACGGATTTTTTACCAGTCGCTTTCAAAACCTGAGCGGAGTGGATTTCGATCAATGGGGCAACATGTACGTGTCAGATTTTACAAAGGGCAAGATTTGGCGCATGACCCGAGACTATCGCTTCCAAGTTATTGCCGAATACCTCCCCGCCCCGGCTGACATCGGGATAGACCGCGCGAATAACTTGATCCTGGTGCCCTACCACTACATGCATGCCGCCGAGATGAATGGACTTGAAACCCCGTCAGGAGGCAAGCCCAAGGACGGGAAGCGTACACTGGCCGACTACGGATTCATTCCTCCACCTCCCAAGCCAGGCCCGGAAGGAACGAAGAAATGAGCTCCTGCGCGTATTGTCACAGCCGAAAGGGCAAGCGCCTGTGCCCTGCCCTCGGAGGATTAATCTGCAGCCCCTGCTGTGGAGAACATCGCATGACACGAATTTCCTGTCCCAGTGATTGTGCCTATCTCGATACTGGGAGCGACTATCAACAGAAACGACTCAGTGAGCAGTTCTTGCCCGTTCGACGTGATTTTTATCGAGAGTTAGATGAATCAGGAGGGCAGAAAGCCGTCGCGTTGTTCAACCTGATTGAGGTCGTCACCTTCAGCTATTTCGAAGGGCGCCGAGATGGCCAGGACGCCGAGGTCATTACGGCGCTTCAGGCGCTCCGTCGCACACTCAGTCCGCTGCATATTCCCGCAGCTCCCATGCCGGTGTTCGCCGAACACCTCCGGAAAGAGTACGAAACGTTCAGCAAGCAGAACCCAGAGCAGATCGCAGATTCATCGGATGCGCCGGCAGTCCTGGATCGGATCGACCGGTTCGCCTCGACGTTTTCAGGAAAGGATTTTCAGTCCAGCCGGTTTCTTGGAGGGCTGATCGGGTATGTCAAAACGCATCATCCAGAGATCGCCGATCACCTGAAGAAGAAGCATGAGCCGGGACACATCTTTCTTCCAGGCCAATCGTTCAGGCCTCCATCAACACCTGACGCACACACCCACGGTCCCGACTGCCACCATCATTGAAATTAACCGACTGTACCGAATCCAATCAGACGCCATATCCACTATGTGCCGGGGTAAGAGCTGTTTGATATGAGTGGCTAGTCAAAAATCAATACGAATCTACTCCACAATCGTGACCGTCATTTCCACACGTTCTTTCGGGTTATCCCGCTCATCACGTGCCGAGTTGACGATCTTGTCGGCCACCCCGATACCCTTCGTCACTTCGCCAAACACGGAGTACTTGCGGTCCAAGAATCGCGAGTCCTCGACGACGATGAAGAACTGGGAACCTGCCGTATCTGGATCAGCTGCCCTGGCCATAGAAACAATGCCACGTTTGTGTGGGATATCACTGAACTCCGCCTTGAGTGTATGGCCAGGACCGCCCTGCCCATAGGTATCCTTTTTGAGCGAATCTTTCGTATTAGGATCTCCACCTTGGATCATGAAGCCGGGAATGACGCGGTGAAAAATCGTCCCATTGTAGAACCCAGATTTCGCCAGCTTGGTAAAATTCTCCACATGCTTTGGCGCGACATCCGGATACAATTTGATCTCGATATCCCCAAATTTCGTCTTGATGATCGCCCGTGGCCCTTTGGGTGCCTCCGCCTTTGAGTTCGTTGTTGTATCAGCGGCTGCAACCGAGCCGACCCCTGAAACCGACAAAGCCACCCCAACCAACATCCCCATCAGCACAGGCCATCCAGCTTGCTTCAACATTACCGACCTCCTATACAATTCCAAAACCAGAGTGGACCATTGTAACACGGACGGACTCAACGTTCAGCCTCCTCCAGCGCTCGTTGCGCCGCCTCCTGTTCCGCTTCCTTCTTGCTGTGTCCTCGGCCAATTCCAAACACTCTGTCATTCACCTGCACTTCCACTTCAAATACCTTTTGGTGATCCGGCCCGGTTTCGCATACGATCACATACCGAGGCAGCAATTCATATCGCTTTTGGCACCATTCCTGGAACCGCGTCTTGTAGTCATCTCCTCCAGGTTGTTCTTGCAGGACATCGAGGTGGCGCAGCTCATCGGTCAGTGCCTCAATAGTGAAGTTTCGACTCGCCTCAAACCCTCCATCAAGATAGACCGCCGCAATAACGGCCTCCAACACATCCGCTAGCAGTGAGGTCTTGTCGCGCCCATTCGAGAGTTCTTCACCCCGACCAAGTTTCAATCTGGCACCGAGATCCAGCCGTCTGGCGGCATTCGCTAAGGGCGCTTCACTCACGAGTGACGCTTTGAGTTTTGAGAGAGCCCCTTCACTCAACTCAGGGTATTGCCTCGCAAGATAGTCGCTCATAATGAGCGACAATACGGCATCTCCCAAAAACTCAAGCCGCTCATTATGCTTTCGACCTGAATCTCGACGCTCATTCACGTACGATTTGTGGGTCAACGCCTCGATCAAGAAGCTCGGATTTGTGAATCGATAGCTCGATATGGCAGGAGAAGAATCGGCTGAAGGAGCCGGCGTCATTGTGACACGCGCACTACGCGTCCAGCCGCGTGAAGATCAAACAGGCATTCACTCCACCAAATCCAAAGGAATTCGACAATGCCGTTTTAATGGCGGACGGTCGTGCCTTATTGGGAACATAGTCCAGATCACAGGCCGGATCCGGATGATCTAGATTAATCGTAGGAGGGAGAACACCATGGAATAGCGCCAGAAGACTAAAGACGGCCTCAATCCCACCGGCAGCGCCGAGGAGATGCCCGGTCATAGACTTGGTCGAGCTGATTGGAATGCGAAATGCTTGTTCGCCGAATACCCGTTTGATCGCTCGAGTCTCAATGGCATCGGCCATCGTCGACGTACCATGTGCATTGATATACCCGATCTGATCGCGATTGATTCCGGCATCTTTGAGCGCGAGTTCCATGCAACGGACAGCCCCCTCACCCTCTTCCGGCGGCGCGGTGATATGGTACGCATCGCTGTTCATCCCATATCCAATGATCTCGCCGTAAATTCTGACCCCACGCTGAAGGGCATGTTCCAATTCCTCAATCACAAGGACCCCTGCCCCCTCGCCCAGCACAAATCCATCCCGGTCCTTGTCGAACGGACGGCTCGCCTTCGTCGGCTCATCATTCCGGAACGACAACGCCTTGGCCGAAGCAAATCCCGCGACACCCAGTGGAGTGACCGCCGCTTCGGCTCCACCGGCCACCATGACATCGGCATCGCCACGTTGAATCAGTCGGTACGCATCCCCGATGCAATGATTGCCTGTGGCGCAAGCCGTCACCGCACACGAGTTGGGCCCCTTGGCTCCGATCCGAATTGCCACCTGCCCGGACGCCAGATTGATGATGGTCATTGGAATAAAAAATGGCGAGACCCGACCCGGCCCCTTGGCTCTGAGCACATCATGATAGTGCTCGATCGACCCGAGCCCGCCAATCCCAGAGCCGATGTACACGCCGACCTTCGTCGCCTCTTCCGGCGCGACCTTGAGGCCAGCATCATCCACCGCCAACTGGGCGGCACCCACGGCGTAGTGGATGAACGTATCCATCTTCTTGATTTCTTTTTTTTCGATGAACTGAGCCGGATCGAAGTCTTTCACCTCACCCGCAATTTGGGCATCATATCCCGTTGGGTCAAATCTGGTGATCCGGCCGATCCCAGACTCACCGGCACAGATCGCCTTCCAGGTCTTCTCGACACCCGTACCCAGTGGGGTCACCAGCCCAAGACCGGTGACCACAACACGCCGAACCGCTCGATCAGCCATTTCTGCCGACATACTTAGGACTTTTCCTTGATGTAGTCCAGCGCCTTTCCAACGGTCAGAATCTTTTCCGCATCCTCATCGGGAATTTCGATCGAGAACTCTTCCTCCAGCGCCATGACCAGCTCGACGGTATCGAGCGAATCAGCGCCAAGATCTTCAACGAAGGAGGCTTCCGGCGTCACCTTATCCGCTTCCACCCCGAGCTGCTCAGCAATAATCTTCTTGACTCGCTCATCAACAGTTGCCATCGCTATGACTACCTCCTTCCCCAGTATGACCCCGTTGCACCGACACATGGGGATCTGTGACGGGCGTACATTCAAACGATTTGACGTGCTTATACCATCAACATCCCGCCGTTCACGTGCAAGACATGACCGGTGATGTAGGCTGCATCCTCGGATACCAAAAACCGCACGGCTGCCGCAATATCCGCCGACGTACCCAAGCGCCCCAACGGGATTTGCTTCAGAAGCGTGTCCTTCACATCAGCCGATAGGCCGTGGGTCATAGCCGTGTCGATGAACCCGGGCGCCACCGCATTCACTGTGACGTTACGGCTGGCATACTCCCGCCCGACGGTTTTTGTAAACCCAATCACCGCCGCCTTCGAGGCCGAGTAATTGGCCTGCCCCGCATTCCCAATGACCCCCACGATCGAGGCGATGTTGACGATGCGACCATACCGTTGCTTGGTCATCGGCTGCAAGACCGCTTTCGTGCAGTTAAACGTCCCATTCAGATTGATCTGAAGCACCAGATTCCAATCTTCTTCCTTCATCCGTAACAACAAACCATCACGAGTGATCCCGGCATTGTTAACGAGGATGTCCACCTTCCCCCAGGCCTTCATGACTTGTTCAACCATCGCCTTGGTTTCATTAGCATCAGCCACGTTGACTTTGATGTTCAGAGCCTTACGCCCGAGCTTTTCAACGGAAGCGACCGTTTCCACAGAACGGCCGGGGTCCAGATCAGCTACGGCAATATCGGCCCCCGCTTGAGCGAGGCATTCAGCAATAGCCCGGCCGATACCTTGTGCAGCGCCAGTGACAATAGCAGTTTTTCCTTGTAGTGACATTTCAGACCTTTCAGACCATACGTTAACAGGCTGACAGGGAATTCGTCATCTGGTTTTCCATGCGAACAGTTTGACCTTAGCTGACGGCCTTGAGTGTCGCGTCCAACGACTTTGGATCGTTCACATTCAACAGTTTCGCGTCAGGAAGGATTCGCCTAATCAATCCAGTCAAGACAGTGCCAGGGCCAATTTCGATAAATGTCGTGACACCCATTCTTCCCATGGCCTGCACGGTATCCTCCCACAGCACGGAAGAGGGCAGCTGACGGACCAGTGACGCCTGGATCTCGCCTGCCCGGCTGATTGCTTTGGCCTCTGCATTATTCACCAGAGGGGCGCTCAGGTCCGACCACCGAACCGTGGCTAAATCCTTCGCCAATCGATCGGCGGCTTGCTGCATCAACGGGGTATGAACCGGCACACTGACTGGCAAGGGGATGGCCTTTTTACAGCCTTGCGATTTAGCCAATTCAATGGCCCGTTCCACCGCCGCCCTTTCACCGGCAATTACCACCTGCCCAGGCGAATTGAAGTTTGCTGCCGCAACGACCCCGACCGATGACGCCATACGGCAGACTTCTTTGACAACCTCGGCGTTCAATCCCAACAAGGCCGCAACGAGACCAGTGCCTGGTGCTACGGCTTCGGACATGTAGCGTCCCCGCTTCTGAACCAGGCCAACGGCATCACGAAAGGATACGCCGCCTGCCGCAACCATCGCTGAATACTCACCCAAACTATGCCCCGCCACCACAACCGGCTTGATCCCGGCCGGTTCAACCAGTTTCCACGCCGCCACACTACTCACAAGTAACGCCGGCTGGGTGAACTCCGTGAGATTGAGTCGTTCAGCTGGTCCAGTGAAGCACAACTCGGCGACATCATACCCCAGGACCGTAGTGGCCTCATCATAGACGGATTTCAATGAGGAATGCGCATCATAGAGCGCCTTCCCCATCCCGACCGACTGAGAACCCTGTCCAGGGAAAACAAACCCGATTCCTAGAGCCATGGGGGGTTAGATATCTTCGAAATTCTGTGTAAAGTCAACGGGAAAAGTTGTCACAGGCCACCACCTTCCCACAATCACGAGATGTCCACATCGGAATGGCCCTGGATCACGACCTGGTTGTTCTCTACCATCGGATGACCGCAGAGGCCCAGGTTAATCCTGCCCCAAACGCCCCGAGCATCACCAACGAGCCATCCTTGATCCGCCCCTCACGAACCGCTTCATCCAAGGCGATCGGAATAGAGGCAGCTGAAGTATTTCCATATCGATCCACGTTCAGCATAACCTTTTCGCTCGGAAGGCTGAGCCGTTCCATCACCGCCTTGAGAATCCGAATATTGGCCTGGTGGGGCACATAGAGGTCGATATCTTCCACACGAAGATGATTCGCTGCCAGTGTCGAACGGGCGATCTCTTCCAAGCTGCGTACGGCAACTTTGAACGTCTCGTTCCCTTTCATCTTGATGTACTGCAGTCGCTCGTCGATCACTTTTTCGGAGGGTGGAGTACGTGAGCCGCCTCCCGGCACCATGATCAGCTCGCAGAGCGTCCCGTCGGAGCGAAGGTCAGTCGAGAGGATCCCTCGTTCTCCATCGCTGGCACTGATAACGGCCGCACCAGCCCCATCCCCAAACAGCACGCAGGTGTTCCGATCGGTCCAATCGGTAATGGCAGACATCACCTCTGATCCGATGACCAAGACATGACGCATCCCCGTTTTAATGTACGCATCTGCTACCGAGAGCGCGTAGACAAATCCACAGCAGGCGGCTGACAGATCGCACGCCGCGGCTTTGGTCGCACCGAGTTGATGCTGGACGAGACAGGCCGTGGCAGGGAGCGGATAATCACCCGTACAGGTGGCGACCAAAATCATGTCGAGATCGGCTGCCGCCAGACCCGCCGCCGTCAACGCCCGTTTCCCGGCCTGAACCGCCAAATCCGAACAGGCTTCTCCGGTGGCTGCAATCCGCCGCTCTCGGATTCCGGTCCGTTCGCGAATCCATTCATCAGACGTGGCCACCATGCGTTCAAGATCCGCATTCGTCAACACTCTGGCAGGCACATAAGAGCCGATCCCCGCAATGCAGGCTTTCATGGCTTCTCTTCTACTACCGGCTGGGATTGACTCTCTTCAATGTCCCGTTGAATCAGCTCGTGCACATGCCCTTCCGCCATACGCTTGGCTCGTCGAATCGCGTTCTTAATAGCCTTCGCAGATGATCGGCCATGACAAATCATCGTAATTCCGTTGACGCCCAATAATGGAGCACCGCCGAACTCTGCATAGTCCGTTTTCCGTTTCAGATTCATCAACGGCCCGGCCATCAACGGATACGCGAGGCGACCGATAAAACTGCCCGCGATCTCCTTGAGCAACAGCTTCTTAATCATCTCAGCCACGCCTTCGGAAATCTTTAAGGCGACGTTCCCGATAAACCCGTCGCAGACGACAATATCGGCAATGCCGCTATACACATCGCGCCCCTCGACATTCCCTATAAAATTCATCGAACTGCCTTTGAGGAGCTTGAACGCTTCTTTGGTGACTTCGTTGCCCTTGCTGTCTTCTTCGCCGATGCTCAAAAGACCAACACGGGGATTCGGTTTCCCCAGCAAATGCTTCCCATACTCATGGCCCATCACGGCGAATTGCTCGAGATGCTTGGCGGTGCAGTCGACATTGGCCCCCACATCGAGCATGATCGCTTCCCCGCCCAGCGTCGGCAGGCTGGTGGCAATCGCCGGCCGCTCCACCCCCTTCGTCAGTCCTAACACGAAGAACGACGCCACCATGCTCGCCCCGGTGTTCCCGGGGCTCACGACCCCGTGGGCATAGCCGTTCTTGACCAACTCAGTCGCCACCCAAATCGACGAGTCCCGCTTCTTCCGAGCGACGGTGGCCGGCGACTCATGCATTCCAACGACCTGAGACGCATGCCGAATGGTGAGGCGTGAATCATGACTGGACTGACGCTCACATTCCTGTTTTAGGGTTGTTTCGTCACCGACGAGAATGACCTCGACGTCAAACTCTTTCACCGCCTGAAGAGCACCCTCGACACAGGGTGCGGGGCCATGATCTCCCCCCACCGCGTCGAGCGCGATCGTCATGCGAGATGGTGTACTCACGGATGGTGCTGGAAAGACTGGCTGAACACGCGTCGCCCCCTGGGCTCACGTCAGACGTGCTGGGAAACTCGCGCCATGGACCGAATTGGACAACCTGCTCACGCCTCTTCGACCTGAATGACGGCCTTGCCTTTATAGGTCCCACAGTTCAAACAGGTGTAATGCGGAAGCTTCATCTCGTGGCACTGTGGACACACCGCCATCCCCGGAGGGGTCATACGCAGCTTTTGGGTACGACGCTTGTCGCGTCTCGCCCGTGAATGTTTATGTTTTGGATTGGGCATGATGACTCCTTCTTCTGTTCGATTCGGACCACCCTTCAGCGCTCACCGGGGTCCCTCAGCTTTTCTTTCATCGTCCGCAACACCTGAAACGGGTTTCCCGTCTGCTCTTCGCTACAACAACACGGACCTGCATTCAAATCTTTCCCACAACGAGGACAGAGGCCGAGACATTCGTCGGAACATAGCGGGTGCATTGGCGAAGCAAGGATCAATTGTTCCCGCAACATCGGCGCCAGTTCCAGATGATCGCCCACGTAGTAATACAGATCATCATTCAGCTCTTCCGGCTCGGCCTCAACCGCCGGCGTCTCTTTTCTATGCCTTGAATCGGTTCGCTTTGCGGCAGTCGTCACCGCCTTTATCTTTGTTTCACGTTCATAGGCCACATGGATGGAAAAGGCCATCGGCTCGTCAAAATCCTTGAGGCAGCGCACACATTGACGGATCGCCGTTCCTTCCACCACTCCAGTCACACAAATCGTGCGATCAACCGCGCGAAGATCAAGTCCGATCGCCAAGGGCCCTCGAATGCACACATCCGCATCCGTCAGTTCCAACTCTTCACCCGTCAAATCTCCCGACAGCGAGAGCCCCTCTGCCGTGATGTCTGCGATTTTCGGTATCAACACATCCATGGTCACCCTCGACAGCGTACCGCTGCCCCATCCCGATGCATCGAAATCGCCTCTCACCTTCGTTATCGCTCCTCGGCAAAGCTAATGATAGCGATATGCCGAGCCCGCTTGACAGCCACCGTCAGTTCACGCTGATGACGCATGCAATTCCCGGAAATACGGCGCGGAACAATGCGTCCGCGCTCCGATAAAAAACTCCTGAGCAGACCGGCGTCTTTGAAATCAATCGGCGCCTTTTCCAAACAAAATCTGCAGGGACGCCTACGCTGAAACAATCGTCCCCCGCCACGTTCGTTTTCACCTCGATCCATACTGCCTCCTCATGCGCTTGGCATTAACCTTCTTCGCCCATTTCATAGCCGGGCTCGTCGTGCACCGGAGGTTCAGTACTTGCGCCGCTGTCCTGACGCTTCGGCATGAACGTCACCGTCTGCGCGACCACTTCATGCTTGCTGCGCTTTTGCCCATCTTCGGTTTCCCATCGGCGCTGCTGTAACCGACCTTCGACGATCGCCCCATTGCCTTTGCTGAGATACTGCCCACAATGTTCCGCCTGCTTCCCGAACACCACGATATCGACAAAGCAGACCTCTTCCTTCAGATCATCACCCTGCTTAAACCGACGGCTCACGGCCAAGCCAAAACTCGCCACTGGGGTCCCGCTCGGCGTATACCGGAGCTCAGGATTCCGGGTGAGATTTCCCATCAGAATGACTTTATTAAACCCGGCCACCGTCAGACTCCTGCGCTGAGGCTTCTACTGGATGCCGTTCCACCAAGGGTTTCTCGTGATGGATCGTCAGAAACTTGATGATGTTGTCTTCCAATCGATAGGCCCGTTCAAGTTCACCGACGGTGTTGTTCGGCGCCTTAAAGTAGAAATAGGCGTAGGTCCCCTTCCGCTCGCGACGCACTTCGTAGGCGAGTTTTTTCTTTCCTAAATTCTCGGCTTTGATGAATTGTGCGCCGGTCTTATCAGCGACGCTTTTCATCTTGTCGATGAGCGTCTTCGTCTCCTCGTCGGAAACAGACGTACGAATAATGAAGAGAGACTCGTAGAGCTCCATGCAGCGATCCTCCTGGACAAAGGCCCCCGAACCAGTCGAGAGCGAGGTGTAGGGTGCCTATTTGGCGTAAAGAACGGTGGACCGTAGCACAGGGGAGAAATGACTGTCAAACAAAGCAGTCCCGAAGTCGCCAAGATTCAGGTGCTTCTTCGTTTAGGTGCCGTATGGTAAGACTAGGGTTACTGATCAGGATGCGGTCATGAATCTCTCGCGATCATAAGCTTCACCCCTCTCATCAAACTGGCGAGACAACCTGCTGCTCTGGGCAAAACGGCTACACCGTTCCGGCTCCATATCAGAACCGCCGAACTGGCCCCACACACCGGAAGAGGGACTGAGACAGAGTCTTGCGCTGTCCGATCTCGGTCATCGACACTTGCTCGAACGCACCAGGATTGACCATCAGAATCTTTCCCTTGAGGCCATTCACAAGATCACCTATCAGCAGATTTGTACTTGGCAACAGCTTCGTTCATCGCTCCGATTCCGTTCTTCCATCTGAAGCCCCTGTGGCACCAATCACGTATCATCCACTTGAAGACGCCTACATGATTGACCAGGCGAAACGGTTGGGCATCTGGGGCGAATGGCAGTACATCCAAACTCAGATTGACCCTCCGAGTTCCTGAGCCTTCAGTCAGTTCCAAACACCGTTCTCTTTCACACTATTCCCAAAAATCTACGCCGCTGCTGCCATCTCCTCTCCCCAAACCGGCCATACGTCGTCCGTGGACTGGTGGAAGCAAGCTTCGGCGTCACCACACTGACCGTGTTCGATCTCCAACTGCTGGAGCCGACAATTAGCAACGAACGTCACCGGCTAGCCAGGCATGAATACCTTGGCGATTGGTAGCACCGCTCGGTCTCATGAGCTGGGAAGCTGCGTTCGAGCGTGGGCTCTGTGCTCTATAAATCATTGTTATTACGTGCACTTCCTGGCAGTGAGCCGATTCCCATCTCTAATCGGCTCACGTTTAATGCTTTTCCTGAGCCGATTAGTTGATAGAACCGGGGCGGGGGCAGCTCAACGACCGACAGATGCAGATCCTACGTCGCATGCTGGAGGAAGGCCCGGATGGCTTCGAGGGGGGCATGAGCGCCAAGAAGTATATGACCATCACCGGCGCGTCAAAAGCCACAGCCACGCGCGATTTACAGGATCTAGCGGAGAAAGGTATCCTCGTACGAGCTGGCGCCGGACGGAGCACGCATTACCAGATCGACCTCTAGCCCCACGACGAACAAGCTGAGTGCGTTGGTTTCACAAAGATACGGACCACTACAGTACGACGGAAAGATGCTCAATTGCTGGCCCATAAAACCTCCAGTGATTTGGGAGGAATCACGGAACAATGCCTGACACTTTTCGCTTTATGAATCCAGAGTAACGCAGCCATGCACAATACAAGATCCGCCCCTGTTTTTCATCACTTCATATCACGAACAATCTGTGCAATTGGCCTTTACTTAGCAGCTGCTCTGATTCTTGGCTGCGCTCAAAAACAACAGTATACAAGCCAGGATCTAACGATCCTCCCGTGCGAACAGAAGGCAAACGATTTCTTCTTCCCTCTGGAGTATGACGAGGATGGACATTACGTCTACAAAGACCAGGCGCCCGCTATTGAGGACGCACTTCAGCGTGCTGAGCGCGTTTATGTATTTGTCCACGGATGGAATAAGAATCCTGAGCTGGCCGAAAGAGACTATCAAGACCTCATCTGCCGCTTCTATACACACAGCAAACGCGCCGAGGCTGAAGCCAAGCAATCCATTATCATTGGGGTATTTGGGCCATCAGCAGACTTTCCTCCTTTACTTAACTTTTGGAGAATGAAAAGCAGGGCTGATGGTCTTGCACTAACAGGATTCCAGAATCTCATCAGTCTTCTTGCCAGCGCCTCAGTTGAGTCAAACCATCGCTACGACCTTGTGCTGATTGGCCATAGCTTCGGCGGACGCATCATTTTAAATGGGCTTGCTCATTACACCGCCGACCTAACTCCTGAGAAACATCGATTCTTAAGACATCTCAACCAACTACAACTTGTTCTTCTCACTACTGCCATCGGAGAATATGCACTTCTTCCATTCTTTGGAAGACTCGAAGTCGCAACCGAAGACCCTCTAGAGTATAAGCGAGACTGGGATTCCGAGGCCTTTCTCCAAGAGATGATGAAGCAATATGGGCGAAAGTTTAAGCACAAAGAACTGCTCGTGGATTTTGTGCATTTACATCTGCGATGGAACCCTACCCTTGTGGAGCTAAGTGGTGTAACAGACTTTAGGATATACAATATTTTTTCCACACATGATTACGCCAATAGGCTTTTGTATCCAATGGGATCATTCACGGAGCGGGGTCAACCAGCTTGCGCCATTGGGGCCTGTGGTGTCTCCCAATGGCCACACCAGGCTTCCGTGACACCAGCAGGAAGTCTTGGGTCTAGCATGAGCCTCACGGAATCAAACCTTTGGAATGTTGATGCGAGCACCATCATCTTCTCCCACACCGATATCTATAAAGGGCGTATAGCAAATCTCATCTGGGAACTGATTGCCCTTCCCCGACCGGTGTTCTCGGACAATAAGGTTGCTGGAATCCCTGGAAACGCGGGCATTTACAAAAGGGGGTCTCAACAGCTCCAATATGCGATGAAAGAGATACACAGATTCAGGCAGATGGGTGAAGTCGGCCTAAAGGCGGTTGACGAACTGAGCAATTTGGCATTTGGTGTAAACGAGAGTCTGAGGAAAGGGGATTGGGCCGAAGCCGAAAAAGGAATCAGGGAAATCGCCAGGCAAGAGCACTTCTATCCAGGTTGGCACATACAGGCGGATTTAGGCCTTATTGAAAAGGGGCTGCTTTGGGATTCCTCTCGGGTACGCGCCGAGGGTACTCCTCTAAACGTGCTCACCATTCACTTATTACTGGCCTATGTTCTACTCAAACAAGGCAAATGTGACGAAATCGGCAATGAGGCAAGAATTGGAACAAGCGGCGTGACACAACGGTACTGGTATAAAGAAGGGTGGCTTTCTTCTTTGGATTTCTTGCCTGACAATTTTCGGACAGGCAGAACTAGATTACTGAATTGTCATGAGTAAACTGCATCCCAGACCTATGATTCAGACTACTGGAACGAGGGGTCGGCATGTTTTCCTGACCCCCTGAGAAGCATTCCTCAGCGCCAGCAAAAATATCCCCCGAAGTAAACATGGGGTCTGATCTTGTATTGTGCATGCAGACTGACGATGGCTTGGGCTTATTCCAAAACCACGTTAATGGCAATCAGGAGAATGAGAAAGTGGTGCCAGGAACCATTTTCTTGCTCGCCTCGCCCTCATATTGTCTTCCCTCGCCTCTGCTCTTTAGGATGGCTTGGATAGCAACCTGACCAGTAACCCACTGAGAGATTCACATGGAAGCAAATTTTTGGCACAACCGATGGCAGACGAACCAGACTGGATGGCACGAGCGGGACGTTAACCCGCTACTGATCGCTCATTTCCCTTCCCTAAACGTGCCTCCAGGCAGTCGAGTGTTCGTGCCGCTCTGCGGCAAGTCGCTCGACCTCGGCTGGCTGCTGTCTCGGGGCTATGCTGTCGCCGGGGCCGAACTGAGCGAGCTGGCCGTGACACAGCTCTTTGCCGAACTTGGGATGGAACCGAGCGTATCGGAGGTGGGGAAGCACAAACTCTTTCGCGGAGAGAAGATCGATATCTTCGTGGGCGATCTCTTTGACCTATCGCGCGAGATGCTTGGTCCCGTGGATGCCGTCTACGACCGGGCCGCGCTGGTGGCTCTACCGGAAGCGGTGCGAGCGCAGTACACGGCGCATCTCAAATCCCTCACAGCCTTGGCGCCCCAACTCGTCATCGGCTATGAGTACGACCAGACCGTGGTAGCAGGGCCTCCGTTTTCCGTCACTGCCGACGAACTCCATCGCCATTATAGTGACAGCTGCGCTCTCACGCCGCTGGCCCGCGTAGACGTCCCTGGCGGGCTCAAGGGGAAGTGCCCGACGGTGGAACATATCTGGCGGTTGGACAAACTACCAGGCTAACAGCTTTGTGAACTTCGAAAAATCGGAGAGAGGATAACTTAGAGATCGCGAGTCACAGTTGATCAGGAAGAAATTCTCCGCTTTAGACCCCGATGGCCATGCGGACCGGATGCATGGTTTCCTGAATGCCATATGGCCCTGTCACCTCCACCTGTTCTGGATCGACATACGTCCCGAACAGCCGGTCCCATACCGTAAACAAGACCCCAAAATTCGCCCCCGCCTGCCCGATCTCTTTTAGATGGTGCACACGATGGTAGCGTGGTGTGACGAAGAGCCACTCCAGCTTTCGCGATTGCCAAGTCACGTTCATGTGCATCCAGTTATTGGTCAGGATCATCAGATAGGAATAGAACGGGAAGAAGAGTGATGGCACTGGTTTGAGGAGCGGAAACGCCAACAGATATGGGACACTGGCCAGGACGACTTGCGGAAAACTCGCCCGGATACCGGCCAGCCAGTACAGCTCCGTTGGGGCATGATGCCAGCGATGGATCGGCCAGACCCACGGCGTATGCCAAAGCCGATGCATCCAGTAGGCCAATCCATCGAGGACTAGCAGGAAGACCACGAGCTTAAAAGCGAATGGCAGCGCCCGCCAATGCCAGTAGGAGTAGTGGGGAAATGGGATTCGATTCGTCACCTCTGCGGCAAAGATGAAGAAGATCTGGTAGGTCGTGAAGGCCGCCACATCCTGCAGAAACACCTGACGATACAGAACTTGATGGGTGGGCCACCAATACTCCATGGCAAAGAAAAGCAAACCGATTCCCCAATAGATGGCTAGCCACTCAAGCGAGATGAAATTGGCCAGCCAGTCGAGCATTGTTACAACTTACGAAACAGACCTTAGTATGACAACGAGAAGTGTCGCAGGCCGGAGGATCGCCCATCTTGAAGTGCTGGTCAAGTCGGCATAGGACTTCCTCCACCCTTCCTATGGGGGGGGCAACTGCTGTTTATCAAGACACTCCATGTAGAGGAGATGGGCACCAGCTTAGCGCAAACTCTTGGCGGGTGGAGATAGGGACGACTACACGTTGAACCTAAAATACACCATATCCGCTTCCTTGATGATGTAGTCTTTGCCTTCGAGACGAAATAACCCCTTCTCCTTCACCTTCGCCTCTGACCCACAGGCCAGCAGGTCGTCGTAGTGATAGACCTCGGCGCGGATGAAGCCCCGTTCCATATCGGAGTGGATCTTGCCGGCGGCTTGTGGTGCTTTCATCCCCTTAGGGATGGGCCACGCACGAGATTCGACTTCACCGGCGGTGAAGAAGGTGATCAGGTCCAGCAAGGTATAGGCTTCGCGTGTCAGTCGGACCAACCCCGATTCGGTCAGCCCCAGTTCATTCAGGAAATCCGCCCGCTCGTTGTCCGGCAGCGAGGAGAGCTCCGCTTCGAGTTGTCCGCAGATCGTCACCACGCGGGCACCGCGTTTCTCGGCAAAATCGCGCACGTTCTGGACCATCGCTTCATCCGCGTTCTTCCCTTCGGATACGTTCGCAAGAAAGAGGACCGGCTTGGCGGATAGCAGCTGACATTCGGTGAGGATGACCCGTTCCTCAGCCGTATATGGCAGGTTGCCCAACCACTCGCCCTTGTCGAGCAGTCCAATGAGCTTGGCGAGAAACTCCACTTCGAATGCCGCCTTCTTGTCTCCAGCCCTCACTTTTTTCTCGGTCTTCTGCTTCCGCCGATCGAGGGTCTCCAGATCGGACAACATCAGTTCGGTTTCGATGACGCCGATATCGCGGAGCGGGTCGACCCCGCCGCTGACATGGACGACATCGGTGCCTTGGAAACAACGGACCACATGCAGCAACGCATCGACTTCACGGATATGGCCGAGGAATTGATTACCCAGTCCTTCGCCTTTACTGGCTCCTTCCACGAGCCCGGCGATATCGCGCACTTCCAGCGTGCTGTAGGTGGTTTTCTTCGAAGCGAAGATTTCGGTTAACTTAATGAGGCGAGGGTCCGGGACCAAGGCAATGCCAGTGTTCGGATCGACGGTTGCGAACGGATAATTAGCCGCCAAGGCCCCGCTGCCGGTCAATGCATTGAAAACTGTTGTCTTGCCGACGTTTGGCAACCCGATCATGCCGCAACAAAGACCCATTTATGTCGTCCCCTCCCCTTCGTCCACGACCTTCTCTCTGATATTAAACTGATTCATCGCGACATCCGGTCCACGATGGATCAGACATTCCAATGCATCGACAGCCCGTGCCAGACAAGGCTCAATAATGGCCATCTCATCCTGAGTCACCCGCTCCAATACATAATCGGCAGAACTCTGACCAGGCGCGGGCCGACCTATTCCAATTTTCAATCGGATGAATTCTGGAGTCCCGAGTGCCTCTATGATGGACTTGATCCCGTTGTGTCCCCCATGGCCACCAGATAGCTTGATCCTCAGCCGCCCTGGCTCCAAATCCAGATCATCGTGTATGACAATGAGTTTATTGGGGGTGAGCTCGAATTCGCGGAAGAGGCCTTTCAAGGGAGGGCCGGTCACATTCATCCAATCGAGCAAGCCAGCCAGCTCGATCAATTCCCCTCCGAGTTGCCCAGATCCCCGCTGCGCGGTACCACGCGGCGAGAGTCGGATCGACCATCGAGCGGCGGCCCGCTCGATGGCCCACATGCCGACATTGTGGCGAGTCTGAGCATAGGCTTTCCCAGGATTGCCCAGTCCAACAAGCAGACGCAACGTTACTTCTTCTTTTCAGCTTCTTTCTTGTCACCCTTCGGAGCCGCGGCAGCTTCTTTCTTCTCGCCACCCTTGGCATCACCGGCAGACGCGGCCGCTCCAGCCTTGGCCGGTTCAGCACCGTCAGCTCCTGCTTCCTTGCCTTTCGCCACGACTTCCGGTTCGCCCGCTGCTCCCACACCACTGGTGAGCAAGGATTCGAGTTTGGCATCCGACATCGGTGCCGCGACACTGACCACCATTTGATCAGCATCATCCAGAAAACGGACACCTTCACGCGCCCCGAGTTCCTTCACATGGATGCCGCTGGCGATAGTCAAAGAGGAGGCATCGACCTCGATGTAATCGGGCAATGCAGCAGGAAGACACTCGACCTGCACATCGCGCATGTTGTGATGCAATACACCACCTTCCTTCACACCGGCCGGAATACCACCAATGATCTTAACCGGAACCTTCACTCTGATCGGTTTGCTCATGGAAATCTCAAAGAGATCCGCGTGGAGGACGGCCCCAGTCACCGGATCCACTTGATAATCACGCAAGAGCGCGGTGCGGTTCGGTTTGGACTTGGCGCCGTCCACCGTGAGCGAGATCAACGCGGTACTGCCGGCTTGAGACTTCAAAATTTTAATCAATCCCTCGGGGTTGACAGTCAATAACAGGCATTCCCCTTGTCCGTAGAGCACGGCCGGAATTTTCCCTGCCCGCCGCATCGACCGTGCAGCTCCCTTGCCCGCTTGTTCTCTCACGGCCACTGTTAAATCGAATTTCATGATCTTCCTCCGTCTCCTCGACTGCTCGCGCAAGACCCAGTCTCGACTGGGCTACGCAAATAATGAACTCACCGACTCGTCTTCATGAATCCGTCTGATGGCTTCGCCTAAGAGAGGCGCCACCGACAACTGATGCAACTTCGGACAGGCCAACTCTTTTCCTCGCAGCGGAATCGTGTTGGTCACTACCACTTGGGACAGACAGGACGTCTGTAACCGTTCCAGCGCCGGCCCGGACAGCACCGCATGCGTGCAGGCCGTGATCACCTCTCGAGCACCACGATCAAGACAAGCCTGAGCCCCCTGAACAATGGTGCCTGCTGTATCGATCATGTCATCGTGGAGCAAGACGCTCTTCCCTTGCACATCTCCGATGATATTCATGATTTGCGCTTGGTTCGGGCCTTCACGTCGCTTGTCGATGATCGCCAGGTTCGCTTGAAGGCGCTTGGCAAACGCCCTGGCCCGCTCCACGCCCCCTGCATCGGGTGAAACGACGACCAGATCCACGATTTTTTTCTTCACAATGTAGTCCAGCAACACTGGAAGGGCGTACAAGTGATCGACTGGCACATTGAAAAATCCCTGGATCTGCCCGGCATGAAGATCCATTGAGAGCACACGATCCGCTCCGGCCGTCGTAATCAAGTCAGCAACGAGCTTCGCTGTGATCGGAACGCGTGGTTGGTCCTTGCGGTCCTGACGAGCATATCCAAAATAAGGCACAACGGCAGTGATACGATTGGCCGACGAACGTTTCAACGCATCGATGATGATCAACAACTCCATCAAGGAATCGTTGACCGGTTGACAACAGGACTGCACAACAAACACATCAGCGCCACGCACATTTTCGTCGATCTTGACCCGAATCTCTCCATCGCTGAACGACGAAACTGTCGCTTCACCTAGCTTCTGTCCCAAATACACTGCGATCTCTTGGGCAAGCGAAAGATTGGCGTTGCCAGAGAAAATTTTCAGCTCTCTGTTCATGAAGAACGTACCCTGAGCCGCCTTCTCGTTTTTCTCTAACGTGCTGGATTCTCTAGCGGTTCTTGTGCGGTGAGCGACGGTGGTTTTTCTGCAAACCACCCCCCATTTACTGCACACACGACCGGCGAAGCCAATCAAAGGGTGAAACTTTATCGGAAATCACGGGCATCTGTCAATAAACGATCATGGAACGTTTGTCCGGCACGCTCAGAAATCGGAGGAGGTTGAAACCGCATAGACCTTGAGATGGGGTTCAGTCTGAAAACTTGACTGGGCCTGCCGAGCTGCCGTCTCGTCACGAAACACACCAAAGACCGTGGCCCCACTCCCCGACAATAAAGCCGCCTCGGCCCCTTCAGTGAACAGTTTCTGCTTGATTCTGTGAAGTGCTGAATGGGTCTTGAACACTGCGGTTTCAAAATCGTTTTCAGCCGCTTGGAGCACACTCTCCCATGAGAGCGGAGAAGTTTTCCCCAGCGCCGCGTGGGCCTCCGAAAGCGGCCGTACCCCTGTTCGGCTTGTGGAAAGCTGCTGATACGCCCACTTTGTTTCAACCGGGAACCCGGGATTCACCAGGACCACCCATCGGCTCCCCTTGATTCGCACCGGGGCCACCTTCTCACCTCTCCCTTCCACGATTGCGGAAGGGGCAAACAAGAAGAACGGGACATCGCTTCCGAGTGCTTGACCAACCTGGGCCATCTTCTCCGTCGACCACCCTAAATTCAATAGCTGGTTCAACCCGATAATCGTCGCAGCCGCATCGCTGCTCCCGCCTCCCAACCCGGCCCCCATCGGAATTCGTTTTGAGAGCACCAGATCCAATCCAATGACTCGTCCACTGTGCTCAAGTACCGCCGCTGCGGCACGATAGACCAGGTTGGAAGGGTCTGTCTTCAACGAAGAGTCATCGCATTGCAAGATGATAGACGAATGTTTGTCGCTAAGGGAGATCGAGAGCTCGTCCTCCAACTGCACAATCTGCATCAGCGACCAGAGATTATGATAGCCATCTGGCCGACGGTCGAGAATACGGAGCACGAGATTGATTTTTGCAGGTGCGAAAACGGTAAGGGACGTGGACAAGACGGTCGATCGGGAAGATGGATTAGTCACGACCTCCTTTTATAGCATACTTCTCCAGGCGATACCTAAACGATCTGGTATTCAGACGGAGCATGCGTGCGGCTTTCTTTTTGACCCATTTGGATCGCTCAAGTGCCTTCAGCAACAAATCCTTTTCGATACCGTTGATGAGCCCCTCAAGATCCAACCCCTCGTCAGTCAGATCCATCGGCATCGTTGGGTGCTGCGACTGCGTCGCAGGTCGATGAAGCCATCCATGCACCTCGACGTCTGTCACAAGCTCTGCTGTTGCAAATGCGACAACCCGTTCAATGAGATTCTCCAACTCGCGAACGTTGCCGCGCCATTCATGGCTCAGCAAAACATGCATTGCTTCCTGGCTAATCACGGGTTTGGGCTTGCCGCTTTCTTTTGCAAACCGTTCCAGAAAGTGAGTGACCAGTAACGGAATATCGCCGGTACGCATACGCAAGGGTGGAAGCCGTATAGGGATCACGTCCAACCGATAGTAGAGGTCTTCTCGGAACGAACCATCCGCAACCGCTTTCTCAAGATCTTTGTTGGTGGCGGCTACCACACGCACATCGACCTTGACGTCGTGATTGCCACCGACCCGTCTAAATTCTCGCTCTTGAATCACGCGCAGAAGCTTGACCTGAATGGTAGGAGTCGTATCACCGATCTCATCGAGAAAGATGGTCCCTCCATCGGCAACCTCGAATAATCCGGATTTGTTGGCAATAGCCCCTGTAAACGAACCCTTCATGTGGCCGAACAACTCACTCTCCAACAGCGTCTCAGGTACGGCACTGCAGTTAACCGCCACAAATGGCATGACGCTTCTGGCGCTGTTGTAGTGAATCGCGCGCGCGACCAACTCCTTTCCTGTTCCACTTTCGCCGCAGATCAGGACATTGCTTTTCGAGTCAGCAACTTTCCGCACGACGTCGAACACTTTCTGCATCGCCTCGCTCTGGCCGACCAGCTGTGCGAACGACGACTGACTTGCCATCTCCCGCTTGAGGAGCATGTTCTCGGTCGTGAGGCGCCGCTTTTCCAATGCATTCCGGATGATCAGCTGGACTTCATCGACCTGGAATGGTTTCGTCAGATAGTCGTACGCGCCTTGCTTCATGGCCTCGACGGCGGAATCCGCGCTGGCAAAGGCCGTGATGATCAGTACGACTGTTTCCGGTGAGGCAGACTTTACGGCTTTGAGAACCTCCATGCCATCGATCTTCGGCATCCTCAAATCGGTGATGACCAGATCAAAGATTTCTTTATTCAGAAGCTCAATGGCTTCTTCTCCGTCCATGGCACTGGTCACGGCATACCCAGCCCGTTTGAGCATGATGCTCAATACGTCGCGCAAGCTTTGTTCGTCATCAACAACTAGGATCTTTTCCACGGCTCTCTACCTTCGTGCCAGAGTCGCACTCCTGAATTCGCCGTACGGGGCAAGCAGACGCCGAATCGTGTTCCGTGCCCTTCCTGGCTTTCCACTTTGATCCACCCTCCGTGAAGATCGACGATGCGATGGACTGCAGCCAACCCCAACCCAGAGCCTCGCTTTTTGGTGGTAAAGAACGGAAGAAATATTTTACTGAGATTGTCCTTCGGAATGCCTTCTCCGGTATCTTGAAATGAGACCTCTACCACCTCAGCCTTTCTCCCTCCGACATCGACCGTTCTACCCCCCGTTGCGATCGTCAGATGCCCACCCTTCGGCATGGCATCGAAGGCATTCACCGCCAGATTCCAGAACACTTGTTTCATTTGATCCTGATCCACTTGCGCGGGCAATGCCCCGGTGCACGGTGCCGCCGCGATGGTGATATTCGTTCTGCTTCGTGCTTCATGTTGTACCAGATCAAGAGTCTCAGCAAGGACTTTGTTTAAATCGTACTCTGCCAAATTTAGCGCTGGCGGCCTGGCATACTGAAGAAACTCTGTGATGATCGTATCCAACCGTGTCGCTTCCCGAACTGCAATTTCCATCAAGCGTTGGCTGGTTTCATCGGCCAGGAGATCCTTTCGTAGCATTTGCATCGCTCCAGCCAGTGCACCCAAGGGATTCCTAATTTCGTGGGCCATCCCCGCCGACATCTCCCCGAGGCTGGCCAACCACTCCTTCCGCTGCATTTCTTCTTCGAGATCACGGATCTGAGTGAGATCTTTGAACACGCCAACCAGTCCCGTTTGCTCTCCACGCTCATGCAAAGGCGCAAGTGTCATGCCGAGAATCAACCGATTGCCATCGGACCGTTTACACTCCACTTCGAACCGCATGTTGGAGAACACATCTTGCGCGAGATCGTCATCTTGCTGACTGGGATGCCAGTTAAACACTTCCCGCCAGGGACACCCCTGTACTTGCTCAAAGGTATAGCCAGTGGCTTCCTGCGCCGCGGGATTGAATGAAGTAATCCGACCCTTTTCTTCAGTCGTAAAGACGCCGCTGCTGATACTGTGAACGATATTCTCGTGGAATGCCTGAAGGCGGCTCAGCCCCTGTTCTTTTTCACGAAGCGATTGATCTACGAACCGAAGCTGATCCGCAAGAGCGCCGCTTAAGAAGCCGACGACGAGGAACGCCAGACCGTAGACGCCGAACGCATGAAGTGTTTCAGCGGCACTGAGGTCAGCATGGGGCAACCATCCCCAGACTTCAGCAAGGCCGTAGAGCTGCACATTGGTCAGAATCCCAAACAGGATGATGCAGAGGCTGGCCGTCAAAAGACCCACTCGGCGACGGGGAACCAAACTTGCCACCGTCACACTGATCACATAGAGCACCGCGAACGGGCTTTCGATTCCGCCCGTCCTTGCAATCAAAATCGTCTCGAGCAAGAAGTCGACGGCGATCTGAGCCCAGGCAAATTGCACAAGAGCTTCAGGAGTAGCCAGTAGCCGGAACAGGAAGGCGTAGAGGATCGTGACCGCATAGGTGAAGATGATCAGGGCATAGAACGTTTCAACCCGTTCGCCCTTGGTAACCTGAAATGCGAGGGAAAGCCCTAATAGCAGGGTGACGATAACGACTCGCCATCCCATTAACCGGTAGATTCGTGCTTTAATATCGCTCATGGGCCCACACGCCATCATGACGTGATTAGACCTATCCTCACGTTCATCGAGAAATGTGGTGCCGAGATGACATCGAGGTAGGGTCTATTCAGATCCTAACAACCAGAGTCAGCCTTCTCCAAATGGATATATTCCTGCGAAACAATCGCATCCGTTTTTAGGAGCTGATTGCATTGGCCATTGTGAAGATAGGCAGATACATCGCCACCACGATGAATCCGATGAGGACTCCGAGAAAAACCATCATCATCGGTTCCAGCAATGCGGTCAGTGAGGCAACCGCCTGATCCACCTCGTCCTCGTAAAAATCTGCAATTTTCCCTAACATGGCGTCGAGCGCACCCGTTGATTCGCCGACCGCGATCATGTGTGTCACCATCTTCGGGAATACCTGACTTTTCGCGAGAGGCTCGGAAATCGTCTTGCCCCCGCTGATACTCACCCTGGCGTTGATCAGAGCTTCTTCAACGATCTTGTTCCCCGAAGTCTTCGCGCAAATCGTCAAGGCATCCAGCAAGGGTACGCCGCTGGTTATGAGTGTTCCCAACGTTCTCGTGAACTTCGCCACCGACGCCTTTCGCACCAAATCTCCAAACACGGGCACCTTGAGAAGCAGCTTGTCCATCTGGTACTTCCCTTTAACCGTTGCATAGTACTTTTTGAACGCGACGACTGCGAGAATGCCCCCACCAAGAATGATGTACCAGCTCGACTGAGCGAAATTGCTCATATCAATCACGAGCTGAGTGGGGGCAGGAAGCCCCACTTTTCCACCAGACATATCTTTGAACATCTTCTCAAACACCGGGATCACGAAGATCATCAATACAGCAATCACGATAAAGGCGATTCCCATAATCGACGCCGGGTACACCATGGCGCTTTTGATTTGCCCCTTCAATTTCATCGCTTTTTCAATATACTTGGAAAGTCGACCAAGAATGGTGTCGAGCAACCCTCCCACTTCTCCCGCATGCACCATGTTGACATACAGATCGTCAAAGACTTTGGGGTGCCTGCGGAGGGCATCTGAAAACGTCGAACCTCCCTCGACTTGGACTTTGATCGCACCCACAGATTTCCTCAGCGCTGCATTCTCTGATTGGTTCGATAGGATTTCCAGACACTGAATCAAGGGCAACCCGGCATTAATCATGGTCCCAAACTGCCTGGTAAAAACGACCAAGTCCTTTTCGCTCACTCCGCCACCGAGCTGAAAGCTAAATCCCTCTTTGGCCGCCTTCTCCTCAAGGCTCGTCACCACCACGCTTTGTTTGCGTAGTTGCTCCACCGCTTCATCGCGCGACTTCGCGACGAGTTCACCCTTTTTCACCGCTCCGGACTTGCTCCGCCCAACATATGCAAACGTGGCCATAGATTCTCGTCCTGTTATGGCTCCCTGAGCCAGTTATAAGGGAAAACTAAGACTACGAAGCGAGTCTACTGGGGGGTCGGAAACCTGTCAAAAACAATTGAATTATTTACCGGACGGCTGAAGAGGTCGTATTTGCAGCCGAGATCATTAGGCAAGCGGAGGCGCCACATTCGTGTCGCGATACCCTCGATACAGGTAATGTAACCCTGAGGCTAGGGTGAATCCAACCATTAGGACGACGAGTGGAGTAAGCATGGAGCGGTCGAGTCCTCGCCATGTCAAAAGGATAATCAACAGGACGTAGATCAACTGAAACAACGTCGTTCCTTTTCCCAAGAACGTCGGTGTCACATTAATCGGTGTATTGGTGACGTGAGCCACCACAGTCCCCAGTAGGAGAATAATGTCCCGGCTCACGACCAGGATGACCAGCCAGGACGGCACCAAATGCAGCATCGCCAGCGAGATGAAACTCGACGTCAGCAGCAGCTTGTCTGCCAGAGGGTCGAGTACGGTCCCTAATCGTGTCCGCTGATTCAGTTTGCGTGCAAGATAACCGTCAATGGCATCTGTCAGTCCGGCGATGAGTAGTGTCAAGAGTGCGAACCCATATGAGCCGTAGGTCATGAACCCTATGTAGACGGGGATCAGGAGGATGCGAAGAATCGTGAGGCTATTGGGGATATTCATGGGATGGAACTAGCCGTGCCTCTGACTGGATGAGGGGTGGCATCATAGTAATCGACGCGACGCTTGTCAACGAGTTGCAGGCTGTATGTCAACCCAATTTAGAAATGTCCTCTTCCTCCCAACGTAGAACTGTCCGGTTTATGTGATGGGCCCCGCCGCCAGGAGTGCTCGTGGAGGCAGCGCCCGTTTGCGCCATGGATGAGTCCGTGCCTG
>Ga0224505_10000280_pt1 | contig 36118 bp, 37 predicted proteins | sample SF_Jan12_sed_USG_FD_169102 | JGI IMG/M metagenome (GOLD analysis project Ga0224505, IMG submission 169102) | Sediment microbial communities from San Francisco Bay, California, United States - SF_Jan12_sed_USGS_4_1 | ecosystem: Environmental > Aquatic > Marine > Sediment | place: USA: California... | reverse complement strand
GGCTCGCACATCCTCGGCGGCGAGCTGCTCGGCCACGACCACCGACAGGGCCACCTCGGAGCCCGTGGCGGCCAGGATCAGATCGGGCGATCCGCCCGGGTCCACCACCGTGTAGGCCCCGAGCGTCACCGGCGCCCCGGCGGTGCCGTCGAGCACCGGGACGTCCTGGCGGGTGAGCACCAACGCGGCGGGTCCGGTGCCGTCGACGATGGCGGCCCAACAGGCCGCTGTCTCGTTGGCGTCGGCGGGGCGATACACGGGCAGTCCGGGTATGGCCCGCAGGGCACTCACCTGCTCGACGGGTTGATGGGTGGGGCCGTCTTCGCCCACCCCGACCGAGTCGTGGCTCCAGACGAACACCGACTTGGCCGACGACAGTGCAGCCAGCCGCACGGCAGGGCGCATATAGTCGCTGAACACCAGGAACGTCCCGCCGACGGGCAGGGCGCCACCGTGCAGTGCCATACCGTTGAGTACTGCTCCCATGGCGTGCTCTCGGATGCCGAAGGCGATCTGGCGGCCCCCGCGTTCGGTGGCCGACAACTGACCGACCCCGGGCAGCGTGGTGCCGGTGTTCCCCGTGAGATCGGCCCCGCCGCCCATCAGGCCGGGGACCACGTCGATCATGGCCTCGAGGCACGCGGCGCTGGCCTTGCGGGTGGCCACGCTGGCGCCGGGCTCCCAGCTGGGCAGCTTCTGTGTCCATCCGTCGAGCCCCGAACCGCGAAGGGCGGCCTCGAACCCCGATCGGTCACCGGTGTAGGCCGCCAGCCGATCCTGCCAGGCGACTCGAGCGTCGGCGCCTCGGCGCCCGGCGGCGCGGTACGAGGCCAGGACGTCGTCAGGAACCCAGAAGGGCTCGTCGGGTAGGCCCATCACCGCCTTGGTCTCGGCGATCGCCTCGGCGTCGAACGCCAGACCGTGGGCCTCGGGGTCATCGGTGAGGGTGGGGGAGGGCGTGGCGATGTGGGTGCGCAGCACGACCAGGCTGGGGCGGTCCTCGACCGCCTTGGCCGAGAGCAACGCCCCCTCGATGGCGTCGAGATCCTCGCCCGCCTCGCCCAGGTCGATCACGTGCCACCCATATGCCGCGAAGCGCGCCGGCGCGTCATCGGACAGCGCCAGTTCGGTGGGCCCGTCGATGGACACGTGGTTGTCGTCGTACACGTAGATGAGCCGTCCCAGCCCCAGGTGCCCGGCCAGTGACGCCGCCTCGTGGCTGATGCCCTCGCTGAGGTCGCCGTCGGAGACGGCGGCATAGACGTGGTGGTCGCACACCTCGGCACCGAATCGCTCTCGCAGTGACTGCTCGGCGATGGCCATGCCCACGCCGTTGGCGAAGCCCTGGCCGAGCGGGCCGGTGGTGACCTCGACACCGGCCGTGTGCCCCACCTCGGGGTGGCCGGGTGTGGCCGACCCCCATTGGCGGAAGGCCCGCAGGTCGTCGAGCTCGAGGCCGTGCCCGGTGAGGTGGAGCATGGAGTAGAGCAGAATCGACGCGTGTCCGGGCGAGAGGATGAACCGATCACGGTCGACCCACGTCGGGTCGGAGGCGTCGTAGGTCATCACCCGGGTCCACAGCACGTGTGCCAACGGGGCCAGAGCCATGGCCGTGCCCTGATGGCCGGAGCGGGCGGCGTGGGGTGCATCCATCGACAGCCCGCGAATGACGTCGATGGCGCGGCGTTCCAGATCGGGTTCCACGATTGGCTGACAGGCTCCTGGTCGGCGGTGAGCAGACCCTACCGACCACCACCAGGCTGCGTGGCACTTTGCCCGGTCGGGTCCCGGCGGTGCCCGAGCCCACCGGGGGTTCGCCGTGGCGCCACTCGGCCTGGATGTGCCGACGGTCCGGCTCCGGAGCGGCCCGGCCGGCCGAGGTCTGCGCACCGCTGTGGGTGATCGGGACGCTCGGCATCGCCGACCCCGTGGGCGCGCCGCACCCGTTCGGCAAACGAACCCTTCACCGGCGGCCCCGGTCGAGGCTCAGTCGTCGGCGGGATCGAAGAGCAGTACCGACGCGGTGAAGCCGTGCATGGCGTTGCGGGTGCCGATGGGGCCGATCTCCCCGGCACAGAACATGCCTGCGGTGGCGTCACCGGCCGAGCGATGCACGATCTCCGCGTCGTGATGCGGCTCGCCGAAGAGGTGCTGACCCCGTCCGTTGCAGGTGAACACCAACGCTCCGCCGGCCGCGCGGCCGCCCAGGAGCACCCGGAGATCCTCGTCGGCCGTGTCGGCGTCCCGCACCTGGAACTGGACGACGGAGCCGACCGGCGGCTGGTCGCCCACGGCCACGGCCCCCACCGATCGATCTGCGCCCAGAACGGCTCGGATGAGGAAGTCCCCTCGGTCGAACGACTCCTGCTGCTCGTCGACCACCAAACCGATGTGGAGGCCGCGCGCCATGAGGTTCCGCTGCCCTTCGGTCGCATGGTCGATGAGGTGTTGCAGCCGATCGAGCGCCGGCTGCCCGCCGAGCTCGTAGATCACGTTGCGCTCGGCCCGGGTGACCACCAGCGGCTCGCCTATGGGTCGACAGCCCTGTGACACCACCACGTCGACGGACGTGGACGCCCCGAAGAGCACCCCGACGGCGCCCCGATCGTGGACCTCGCCGTCGATGATCAGCCGATTCCCGCCGGGGCCGCGCGCGGCCGAGGCCAACCCTCCGATGGCGGCCAGCCCGGGGTACTGCGTCTGGAGGGCATCGAGGAACTGGTCGGTGGGAAAGCTGAAGGGATCGGCCAGCAACAGCATGGTCGTGGCGTCGGTCGCCTCTTCGGGCATGCCGACCACCGCCGTGCCGTCCGGGCTGTCCACCGACTCGAGCCGGACCGGCTCGACCGGCCCGACCCGGCCCGCCCAGAGGGACACGGCGGCGACCTCCTCGTGTTCCTGTGGTCCGGCCAGCACCGACACCGCGGAGGCTCCCACCAGGTGGGTCGGTACCAGGAGCTCGTTGACCGCCAGGACGAGCTCGTCGATCACCCCGGTGTGCGGGGCGGTCACGAAGAGGACGGCCAGGTCGGGCCCGGGCCCGACCTCGTCGATGACCTGCCCGATCACCTCGCCGATGGCATGGGACGGCAACGGATGCTCGGATGACGCCGCCGCGAAGCGGGCCGACCCGGGGGTCATGGCCGAGCTCGATCGCGCACGATCAGTCGGCCGGCTCGAGCATGGTGAAGGGCACGACCGTCACCGGGCCCATGTCGATGCGGCAGTGGGCCTCGACGGTGTCGTAGCCCGCGAACTCCAGCTCGGCCTGCACCAGGCGATAGGCGAACTTGCCGGGCTCGACCTGCAGCGGTTGGGCGTTCCGGGCGACCTCGTCGCCGTCCATGCGGAACACCACCTCGAGGGCACCGGTTCCGGACTCGTCCGGGGGGCACCGGACCAGCACGACCATGTGCGGCGTCCACGTGAACGGCACCGGCTCGGGCGCGGCACCCGAGAACTTGATCCCCGTGATGTCGATGTGGGTGGCCCCGCCGTCGACGGGTCGAAGCTCGAGGTTGTCGATGTAGAGGGCAGCGAGGATGTCCATGGGCTCGAACCGTACCGGCTCGACCGTGCTTCAGCCGTGGTCGGAATGCCGGCGATCGGCCGGGTGCCGGGAGGAGACGAAGTGCGGCTGCCGGTGACGCACACCGGCCAGTCCCAGCGCCTCGAGGAACCGGATCGGATACCATCCGAGGTCGATCTCCCCCGGAGCCAACGCGAAGCGGGCCGACGTGGGCGCTGCGTGATGATTGTTGTGCAGTCCTTCGCCGGCGGTCATCCAGGCCAGCCAGCGCACATTGGTTGCCGAGTTGTCGTAGGGGCGGGGACCGAAGGTGTGGGCCACGGCGTTCACCGACCCGGACAACCCGAGGTACAGCACGACATGGAAGAGTCCGGCAGACACCCCGATGGGCCACCCGCACAGCAGGATCAACACCGCCCAGCCGAGGCCGAGGCCGAGGAGCGCATGGTCGAACAACAGTCGGTCCAGACGGTCGGGGGGAAGGTCGCGACCGGCGTAGCGAACGACCTGCTCGCGATCGCGGGCGACCCTGCGGTAGAGCATCACGTTGGTCAGCTGCACCCGCACCCACCCGAGTCGGGCCGGGGAGTGCGGATCCTCGGGTCGGTCGGTGAAGGCGTGGTGCTTGCGGTGCACCGCGGCCCACTGGCGGGGCCGGATCCCGGTGGTCACCCAGATGAGCACCCGGAATCCCACGGCCATGGAGGGATGCAGGGTGAGGGCGCGATGGGCGAGCGTCCGGTGGAGGTAGATCGTGGTGGCGAAGTTGGCGACCTGGGTGACGGCGAACCCGACCGTCACGGCCACCAGCACGGTTCGGGTCACGGCGCCACTCCCGGTGCGACGATGGCTCGATGTCGGTCGGCGTCGGACCTGCGATTCGGCTGGTTCGGGATCATGGCCTCCACCTCCTCGCCGGTCAGACCCCGATCGCCGCCCGACGGTTACCCGGCGCCGCCTCCGTCCCCGGACCGCATAGCCTGAGCCCGACATGCGACGCGTGCTGCTTCCCGCCGTGCTGGTCGTGATCATCCTCGGCGCAGTCGTCGGTGCGGTGGTCGCCGACCAGCGATCCGATCACCGATCGAGTGCTTCGGACCAGCCCACGCGAGCTGCCGCCACGCCGGTGCTGTCGCCACGCCGACTGCCCGCGCTACTGGTGGAACCCCAGGCCGACGCCGCCCTCGCCGGGCTGCTCGACGACATCGTGGCCCGCAGTCCCGACGGGAGCTGTCTCGTGGTGAGGCGGGGCGGCACCGAGGTGTACGCCCACAACGGCGACCGATGGGTCGTGCCTGCGTCCACCCAGAAGCTCCTCACCTCGGCCGCCGCCCTCGAGACTCTCGGCGAGGACCACCACTTCACCACCGAGGTACGGGTCACGACCCCGATCGGGGCCGACGGCATCCTGGTCGGAGACCTCTGGTTGATCGGCGGCGGCGACCCCGCCCTCGATACCCCCACATACCTGGCCCGATTCCCCAACGCTCGGCCGGCCACCGACCTGGAGCAGTTGGCCGACGACGTGGTCGCGGCCGGCCTCACCGAGATCCAGGGCGGGGTCGTCGGTGACGAATCCCGCTACGACACGGCCCGATCGGTGGGGTCGTGGACGGAGGGGATCGCGGCCGCCAATCGAGCGGGACCATTGTCGGCCCTGATGGTCAACGACGGCTTCGAGTCGTTCCCCCTCGACACCCCGGACAATCTCTCGGCCAGGCCGGCCGAGGACCCGGCCGTTCACGGCGCCGCCGTCTTCGACGACCTGCTCGAGGCCAGAGGTGTTCGCATCACCGAAGGGTCGGGCTCGGGACCGGTGCCCGCAACCGCCACCACGGTGGCGACCGTCGATTCGCCCGCGCTGGCCGAGGTGCTCCTCCAGATGAACACCGACAGCGACAACACGACGGCCGAGCTCCTGTTGAAGGAGTTGGCGGTGGCCGACGACGTTCTCGGCTCGACGACCGGCGGCGCCGCCGTCGTCGTCGACGCCCTGACCGACATCGGCCTGCCCACGGTGGTCGTGGCCGACGGGTCCGGCCTGTCGCGCAACAACATCACCACCTGTGCCACGCTCACCGGCGTGCTCGACCACTACGGCCCGGAGTCCCCGTTGGCCACCAGCCTGGCCGTCGGCGGGGAGACCGGGACCCTGGCCGGACGCTTCCTCGACGACGCGATACGCGGCCGCATCTCGGCCAAGTCGGGCAGCCTCGACGACGTGTCCGCCCTGGCCGGCCTGGCCCGGTCCCACAGCGACGAAACCCTCACCTTCGCCTTCGTCGTCAACGGCCCTCTGCTGGACGCAGCCGCCATCGAGCTTCTCCAGGAGGAGCTGGCCGGCGCCCTCGTGAGCTGGCCCGACGGCCCCGACTACGCCCAGGCGGGCCCACAATCGCCCAGCGGGTGACCGAGCCGCGACGCACCCCGATGTTCCCGCTGGGCACGGTGCTGTTGCCCTTCGGGGCGCTGCCCCTACACGTGTTCGAACCCCGCTACCGGGCCCTGGTCGAACGGGTCGTGCAAGGCGACGACCGGTTCGGCGTCGTCCTCATCGAGCGGGGCAGCGAGGTCGGGGGAGACGATGTGCGAAGCGACGTCGGCTGCCTGGCCGAGATCCGCGAGGTGCAGGCCTTCGACGATGGCCGGTATGCGCTGATCGCGGTCGGAACCGAGCGCATCCGGGTCACCGAGTGGCTGCCGGACGACCCCCATCCCTGGGCGCTGACCGTCGAATGGCCCCACGAACCTCCCGAGGCGACGCACGAGGAGGCCGACCGGTGCCAGGCGTTGCTGCGGTCGACGCTGGCTCGCAAAGCCGAGCTCGGGGAGGCGGCCGCCCCGGCCACGCTCGAGCTGGATGCCCCGCCGGATGTGGTGGTCGACCTGGCCGCGTCCCTGGCGCCGATCGGGCCACTCGACAAGCAGGTGCTGCTGCGCTGCCCGGACCGGTCATCGCGGGCCAGTCGGCTCGCCGCCATGCTCAGCGAAGAGGTTGAGGTCCTCGACGCGCGCATCCGGTTCCGCTGATCACCGGCGCGGTGCGCCCTTCGACGTCGTCGGCGGCCGCCGCGGTATGGTGTCGGCTCGTTCGGAGGAGAGGCTGCACCATTGGCGAAGGACGCAAACCCGATCAACGAAGCGGTCGATCTCGTCAAGGCCTACGCCAAGCAGGAGACGATCGAGCCGCTCAAGGCACTGGGGCCGTACCTGAAGTTCGGCGTTCCCGGGGGTATCGCCGCGGCCCTGGGGGCCTTCTTCCTCGTGCTCGGTGTCCTCAGGATGGGCCAGGACGGCGGATCCTGGGTCACCGGCAACCTCTCGTGGATCCCCTACCTGATCGCCGTCACCTTCTCACTGGTGCTGTGCGCCGTGTTCGCCATGCTGATCAAGAGGAGTGGTAGATGAGCAACACCCCCATCACCCGTGATGACCTCGAGGTGAAGCTGCGTGAGGTGCAGTCCAACGTGGAGCAGCGCACGCAGAGCGCCAAGAGCACCCTGATCCCCGCCGGCATCGTCGGCGGCATCCTCGTGTTGTTGCTGGTGTACTTCGTCGGCAAGCGGGTGGGCACCAAGCGGTCCACCATCGTCGAGATCCGCCGCATCTGAGCCGATGCTGCCCGTCACGCCCAAGGGGTTCCGCCGCTACGTCCGGTACAACGCGACCCGCAAGGGCCTCCTCGGAGGATCGAAGCTGTGGCTCGGCGTGTACGCCGCCGGCCGACTCCGCCGCTTCGGCGGGCGTATCACCAAGACGGGACCCGCACCGGTGGTGTACAGCGAGCGCGTCTCCAGCGGCCACTGGACCGAGATCGTCAACGAGCGACCACGGCCCCGCGCCTCGGCGGTGCGAGCCGGCGCCAAGGCATCGGCCAAGGCCGACCGGGCCGCCCGTCGGGCCCATGCCGATCCCAGCCGCGCCAATGTGGCCAAGGCCGTCCGGACCCGAACGCGGGCCGCCGCGGCCAACGCGGACCTCGGGTCCCGACGCACCCCGCTCGAACCGCTGGATCTCGATCGGTCGCAGTTGAGCCGACGCCAACGACGGCGGGTGGCCAAGTCCGAGGTCGAGGCCCTCAGCATCCTCGACAAGCTCGACCGCAAGGCCATTCGCGACTTCCCATGATCGTCGTCCTTCGCAACCCCACGCGGGAGGTCGAGGTCGAGGGTCCACGTTCGGTGATCGACCTGCTGGCCCATTTCGACCTCAACCGCGAGGCCGTCCTCGTCATCAGGGACGGAACGTTGGTGCCGGGCGACGTGGTCCTCCCCGACGACAGCCGGGTCGAGCTGCGTAGCGTCATCAGCGGGGGAGCGGCGTCATGAAGTGCCGGGTGTGCAAGGCGCCGGCCATCATCGACATCCGGCGCCACAACGCCAACTTCTGCACCGACCACTTCCTGCGACTGTGCCGCGATCAGACGGCCAAGGCCATCAAGGACTTCTCGATGCTCGAGCCCGGGGCCCACGTCCTGGTGGCCGTGTCGGGCGGCAAGGACTCCCTGGCCGTGTGGGACATCCTCATCGAGCTCGGATACCGGGCCGAGGGGTTCTATGTCGGACTCGGAATCGGCGCCTACTCCGACTCCTCCGGTGACCACGCCCGCCGTTTCGCCCACGACCGCGGGCTGACGCTGCACGAGGTCGACATCCGGCGCGAGTACGGGTTCGACGTACCCCACGGGAGTCGCGCCGCCCGCCGCACGCCGTGCTCGGCGTGTGGCCTGTCCAAACGGCACCTCTTCGATCAGGCCGCCCTCGACGGCGGCTTCGACGCCGTGGTCACCGGGCACAACCTCGACGACGAAGCGGCGGTTCTGATGGGCAACGTCTTGCACTGGCACACCGACTTCCTGGCCCGGCAGCACCCCGTGTTGGAGGCCCGTGACGGCTTCCCCCGCAAGGTCAAACCGCTGATCCGGCTGACCGAGCGGGAGACGGCGGCGTACTGCGTGCTCCGTGGCATCGACTACCTCATCGACGAGTGCCCCATGGCCGGCGGCAACAAGCACCTCCGCTACAAGGACGCGCTCAATGCCATCGAACGGGACTCTGCCGGGGCGAAGTTCGATTTCTACTTCGGCTATCTGGCCCGCGCCGCCGACCGGTTCGCACCGGGCGACGACGATCGCCCCGGTCTCACCCGGTGCGGCAGCTGCGGCGCGCCGACCAGCGCAGAGGTGTGCGCCTTCTGCCGCCTGGTGGGGGCGGCGACCGAGCCCCAGCCCATCCACTTCGACCGCAAGAGACGGGTACCCAAGTGATCCCCCACCTCCCATCGTGAGCACCTTCGGCGCCGGCGACGAGGTCATGCTCGTCGACCGCAAGAACCGTCGGTACCTGTTCACGCTCGTGCCGGGCGAGGAGTTCCACAGCCATGCCGGCATCGTGGGCCACGACCTCATCATCGGGCGGCCCGAAGGCAGTCCGGTGGCCTCCAGCCGAGGCGCGCGCTACACCGCCATCAAACCGACCCTGTCCGAGTTCGTGCTGAAGATGCCTCGGGGCGCCCAGGTGATCTACCCCAAGGACCTGGGGCCCATTCTCCTGTTGGCCGACATCGCGCCCGGTGTTCGGGTGTTCGAGTCGGGGATCGGCTCGGGCGCCACCTCCACGACGCTGCTCCGGGTCGGCGCCGACATCGTCGGCTACGAACTGCGTGAGGACTTCGCCGCCAGAGCCGAGGCCAACGTGCGACGCTTCCTCGGCGATGCCTTCGATGAGGACCGCTACCAGCTCCACATACGCGACGCCTACGAAGGCATCGACCACGGTCCCTTCGACCGGGCCATCCTCGACCTCCCCGAGCCGTGGCGCATGACCCCACACCTCGCGACTGCGTTACGCCCGGGGGGCATCGTGGTGGCGTACACGCCGTCGATGGTGCAGGTCCAGCAGTTCCGCGCCGCTCTGGCCGAGGGCCCCTACGCGTTGGCCGAGACCCTGGAAGTGCTCCACCGCGGCTGGCACGTGGAGGGAGCGGCGGTGCGCCCCGACCACCGCATGGTGGCCCACACGGGATTTCTCACCCACGCCCGCCGGATAGGCGCCTGAGGACCGCGCCCAGATCGGCGCGATGCGGCCGGCGCCCCTGCTCGACGCCGCGTCAGAGCTCGATGTAGATGCACTCGCCGGGGCACTCCTCGGCGGATTCGATGACGGCTTCCTCCTGGCCCTCGGGAACGTTGGCCAGGCCCTCCGGACCGCCAGGGTCGGAGAACACCTTGTCGCCTTCGGCCACATAGGCCAGGCCGTCGTCGAGCAACTTGAAGACGTCGGGGGCGATCTCTTCGCAGAGTCCATCGCCCGTGCACAGATCCTGATCGATCCAGACCTTCATCGCGTTTTGCTCACTCTTTCCGTGGGATGTCGATTGCCGCCGTGACTCCATCGGCCAGGCGCCACCGGAACTGTATGAAACCGGCGACGACCGATCGCGGACCGCACGCGGCCGTCTCGCTGCACTCTAGCGGTGAGCCCGGCTCGGGCTGCATCGGAGTGGGGCCGACATGGGGGCTGGAGGCCCGGGGATCACCAGTCGTTTCCTCATCGGGGGCGTCACCGATGCCGACAATGGGACGTGTAGGGTCATCGAATCGCCCGATCGGGCCAGACGCCAGGAGGTGGTTGCCGTCAACGAGCAGCAGCGACTCGAAGCCGAGCTACGCGCTCTCCAGCTCCAGGCCCGAGACCTCGAAGAAGAGATCGCCACCCTCCGCCAGCGTCTCCAGGACGCGCCCAAGCGGGTACGCACGCTCGAGGAACGGCTCCTCGAGACGAAGGGACAGCTGTCCCAGGCCGTGTCCCAGAACGAGAAGCTCACCTACACCCTGCGGGAGGCCCGAGAACAGATCACGGCGTTGCGCGAAGAGGTGGAGAAGCTCACCCTGCCTCCTTCGGCCTACGGCACCGTGCTCGGGTGCAACGACGACGACACCGTCGACGTGTACTCCGCGGGCCGCAAGCTCCGCGTGGCGGTGCACCCCGACCTGGACGGCACCCTCGAACCGGGACAGGAGGTGGCCCTCAACGAGTCCCTCAACATCGTGTTGTCCCGCAGCGCCGACACCACCGGCGACATCGCCACCCTCAAGGAAGTGCTCAGCGATGGCCGTGCGATCATCGTGGGGCGGGCCGACGAGGAGCGGGTGGTCGACGTGGCTGCGCAGGTGCCGCCGAAGACCCTGCGATCAGGCGATCATGTGCTCATCGACGGCCGAGCCTCGGTCCTGCTCGAGCGGTTGCCCCGCCCCGAGGTCGAGGAACTGGTACTCGAGGAGGTTCCCGATGTCACCTACGACGATGTCGGCGGCCTCGACGACCAGATCGAGCAGATAACCGACGCCGTCGAGCTGCCCTTCCTCCATCAGGATCTCTTCGGCGAGTTCCATCTGCCCGCTCCGAAGGGCATCCTGCTCTACGGCCCACCCGGCTGCGGCAAGACGTTGATCGCCAAGGCGGTGGCCAACAGCCTGGCCAAGAAGGTGGCCGAGTCCACCGGCAACGCCGATGCCCGCAGTTTCTTCTTCAACATCAAGGGCCCCGAGCTGCTGAACAAGTACGTCGGCGAGACCGAGCGCCAGATCCGCCTGGTCTTCCAGAGAGCCCGCGAGAAGGCCGACGAGGGTTGGCCCATCATCGTGTTCTTCGACGAGATGGAGTCGTTGTTCCGCACCCGTGGATCAGGCATCAGCTCCGACATCGAATCAACCATCGTCCCCCAGCTGCTGGCCGAGATCGACGGCGTCGAGACGCTCAAGAACGTCATCGTCATCGGCGCGTCCAACCGCGAAGACCTCATCGATCCGGCCATCCTGCGCCCCGGCCGCCTCGACGTGAAGATCAAGATCGAGCGACCCGACGAAACCGCGGCCACGGCCATCTTCGGCCGCTACCTCACCGACGCCGTGCCCATCGACGACAACGTGGTGTCCACACTCGGCGGGGGCGATCCCAACAAGGCCATCCAGGCCATGATCGAAGAGACCGTCGTCGACATGTATCGCGAAGACGACAAGAACCGCTTCCTCGAGGTCACGTACCAGAACGGCGACAAGGAGGTCATGTTCTTCAAGGACTTCTCCTCGGGGGCCATGATCGAGAACGTGGTCCGCCGGGCCAAGAAGCTGGCCATCAAACGCATCCTCGGCGGCGGTACCCGTGGCATCCGAACCGACGACCTGCTCGACGCGGTGGCGCAGGAGTTCCGCGAGCACGAAGACCTGCCCAACACCACCAATCCCGACGACTGGGCCAAGATCTCGGGCAAGAAGGGCGAGCGGATCGTCTACGTGCGCACCCTGGTGTCGCACGGCGAGGACTCCGCACCGGGCGGCGGGCGCAGCATCGAACGGGTCGGCACCGGCCAATACCTCTGACCGGCCCACTCTCCGCGCGGCGCTTGCCGGCGGCCAGGCGCCGACCAGCGCCCGGCCGGGTTCGGCGCTCACGGGAACACGGGAATGTCACCCGGGGAAGCTAGGTTGGCGCGCGCATGGCGATCAAGAAGACGTTCGGTCTCGAGACGGAGTACGGGATCGTGCTGCGCGGGGCCGACGACGGCAACCCCATCGCCGCCTCCTCGCTGCTGATCAACGCGTATCTCAGCACCAGTGAGGGCAACGGGCCGCCCCGCCGGGTGGGCTGGGACTTCGAGGACGAGATGCCGGGCAACGATGCTCGCGGCCCCACGCCGCTCGGCGCCATGCCCCCCGAGGTGGAGACTCACCTGGTGAACGCGGTACTCACCAACGGGGCCCGCTACTACGTGGACCACGCCCATCCCGAGATGTCCTCTCCCGAGGTGGCCGACGCCCTGAGCGCCGTGCTCTATGACCGCGCCGGTGATCTCATCGCCATCGAATCGATGACCGCGGCCCGATCGTTGCTTCCCCCCGATCAGCAGCTGGTGGTCTACAAGAACAACTCCGACGGCAAGGGCAACTCCTACGGGTGCCACGAGAACTACCTGATGGACCGCACCTGTCCCTTCGGCCGCATCGTCGTCCATGCCACCGCCCACTTCATCACCCGCCAGATCTTCACCGGAGCGGGCAAGGTCGGGGTCGAGGCCATGGGCCGCGCCAACGACGAGGTCGCCTTCCAGCTCACCCAGCGGGCCGACTTCTTCGAGGAGGAGGTCGGCCTCGAGACCACACTCAAACGACCGATCATCAACACCCGCGACGAGCCCCACGCCGACCCGCAGAAGTACCGGCGGCTGCACGTGATCGTGGGCGATGCCAACCTCTGCCAGGTCGCCACCTTCCTCAAGGTGGGCACCACCGGCTTCGTCCTCACCCTCATCGAGGACGACCTGCTGCCCACCGAGATCCGCTTCGCCAACCCCGTCGAGGCGCTGCGTGAGGTGTCGCACGACCTGAGTCTGTCGGTGCCGTTGCGACTCGATGACGGTTCCAGCGTCACCGCCCTGGAGGTGCAGTGGGAACTGTACGAGCGGTCGCGCAAGTACGCCGAGGAACGGGGCACCGAAGCGCTGGGCGGTGACCCCGCACTGCTGGTCCTCGACCGCTGGGAGCAGGTCCTCACCGATCTCGAGCGTGATCCCATGAGCCTGGCCGGACAGGTCGACTGGGTCACCAAGTACCAGTTGCTGGCCGGCTACCGGGAACGCCACCAGCTGGCGTGGGACGACGCCCGGTTGGCGGCCATGGGCATCCAGTACCACGACCTGCGACCCGAGAAGTCGCTGTTCGAGCGTCTGCCCCACGAGCGCTTGGTCGACGATGCCGCCGCCCGCCCGGCCATGGTCGACCCGCCACTCGATACGCGCGCCTACTTCCGAGGCGAGTGCCTCAAGCGATGGTCGGGCTCGATCGTCGCCGCCAACTGGGATTCGATGGTGTTCGACGTGGGCGAGGATCCCTTGCGCCGGGTACCGATGATGGAACCGACGCGCGGGACCGAGGCGCACGTCGGTACCTTGTTGGATGAATGTCAGACCCCGGCCGAGCTCATCGATCGACTGCAGCATTGACCCGCAGGTCGCGGGTGACCGAAGGAGAACGCCATGGCTGAACGCGAACAGATCAAACGAAGTGCTCCCACCGAGAGCGACGAGGTCGTCGAAGACGAGGCACCCGCCTCGTCCGACACCGGCGAGAAGCTCAAGAGCGAGCTCGACGACCTCCTCGACGAGATCGACGAGGTCCTCGAGACCAATGCGGAGGACTTCGTGAAGAGCTACATCCAGAAGGGCGGCGAGTGACCGACGCCGGTCGGACGAGCGCGCCGTCGTTCGCGCTCATCGGCGGTCCGGGCGACGCCCGATAGCCTGCCAGCGTGACCGTTCCCCTCTTTTCGCCGGATCGCGATCCCGGCCCCAGCTTCACCGGCCTGCTGCGAGCCAGCGATCTCGAGCCACCGTTGCCCGACACCCCGGTCGGTGACGTGTTCCCCCTGGCCCACGGAACCACCGTGGTGGCCATCCGTTACGACGCCGGCACGCTGATCGCCGGCGATCGCCGAGCGACGTCGGGCCACCTCATCAGCCACCGATCGATCGAGAAGGTGTTCGAGGCCGACCGCCACTCGGGCGTGGCCATCGCCGGCGCCGCCGGCCCGGCGGTGGAGATGGTGCGCCTGTTCCAGCTCCAACTGGAGCACTACGAGAAGGTCGAGGGCAACGCCCTCAGCCTCGAGGGCAAGGCGAACCAGCTCAGCCAGATGGTCCGCAACAACCTGCCGGCGGCCATGCAGGGCCTGGCCGTGGTGCCCATCTTCGCCGGCTACGACAAGGGCCGGGGCGAAGGGCGCCTGTTCCAGTACGACGTCACCGGTGGCCGCTACGAGGAGCGGGACTACGCCGCATCGGGGTCGGGCAGCCTGCACGCGGGCACGGTGATCAAGATCCAGTTCCGGGACGACCTCGACCGCGAGACGGTCATCGACCTGGCCATCGAGGCCCTCTTCCAGGCTGCCGACGAGGACTCGGCCAGCGGCTTGCCGGACCTCATCCGGGGCATCTATCCGGTGGTCGCCACCATCGACGCCGACGGCTTCAGCCGCGTGAGCGACGATGACCTGGCCGTGCGCACCCGGGCGCTCATCGACCGCTACTCGGCGGCGGCCGGCAGCGACGGCGGAAATGCCCTCTCGCAGAAGGCTCCGTCGTGAGCACGCCGTTCTACGTCTCTCCCGAACAGCGCATGAACGACATGGCCGACTATGCCCGCAAGGGCATCGCGCGGGGTCGCAGCCTGATCGGCATGGTGTACGCCGGCGGCATCTTGTTGTGCGCCGAGAACCCGTCGCGCACGCTCCACAAGGTGAGCGAGATCTACGACCGCATCGGATTCGCCGGGGTGGGGAAGTACAACGAGTTCGACCAGCTGCGCATCGCCGGGGTGCGCCACGCAGACCTGAAGGGCTACAGCTTCAGCCGCCAGGATGTGGACGCCCGCAGTCTGGCCAATCAGTACGCCCAGATCCTCGGCCAGGTGTTCACCCACGAGATGAAGCCGCTCGAGGTGGAGATCCTGGTGGCCGAGCTGGCCGAGAGCGACGGTGAGGATCAGCTGTTCCACATCCTCTACGACGGCTCGGTCAGCGATCACCCCGACTACGTGGTGCTCGGCGGCGACGCCAAGGCCATCCAGGAGCGGTTCGAGGAGCGATACCAGCCCGGTTTGTCCCTCCCCGACGCGCTGTCGGCCGCAGTGGCCGGCCTCACCGAACCCGACCGCGAGCTCCACGCCGAGGACCTCGAAGTGGCCGTGCTCGATCGCGGCAACGGTAGGCGGGCGTTCCGACGGATCGAGGGCGACGAGCTGGCGGCGCTGATCGGCTGAGCGCGCTCCGCCCGTCGGCCTGTCACGTTGGCCGACCGCCGACGAGTACCCTCATCGGGATGGAGCGACGGATCTTCGGCATCGAGAACGAGTACGGGGTGACCTGTACCTTCCGCGGCCAGCGTCGACTCAGCCCCGACGAGGTGGCCCGCTACCTGTTTCGCCGGGTGGTCTCGTGGGGTCGCAGCTCCAACGTCTTCCTGGCCAATGGTGCTCGGCTGTATCTCGATGTCGGCTCCCATCCGGAGTACGCCACCCCCGAGTGCGACTCCATCTACGACCTGGTGGTGCACGACAAGGCCGGCGAGCGCATCCTCGAGCAGCTGCTCGAGTCGGCCGAGCAGCGGCTGCAGGAGGAGGGCATCCGCGGCGACATCTTCCTCTTCAAGAACAACACCGATTCGGCCGGCAACTCCTACGGGTGTCACGAGAACTACCTCACCAGTCGCCGCGACGACTTCGGTTCCTACGCCGAGGTCCTGATCCCGTTCCTCGTCAGTCGCCAGATCTACGCCGGCGCCGGCAAGGTCCTCCAGACCGCCCGGGGCGCCATGTACTGCGTCAGCCAGCGGGCCGAACACATCTGGGAGGGCGTGTCGTCGGCCACCACCCGCAGCCGACCGATCATCAACACCCGCGACGAGCCCCACGCCGACGCCGAGCGGTTCCGGCGGCTGCACGTCATCGTGGGCGATTCCAACATGAGCGAGTACGCCACCTTCTTGAAGGTGGGCGCAGCCAGCATCATGTTGCGGATGCTCGAAGAGCCGCGCGTCGTGCTGCGGGACATGACCCTCGAGAACCCCATTCGGGCCATCCGCGAGATCAGCCACGACATGACCTGTCGTCGCCGGGTCCGATTGGCCAACGGTCGTGAGGCCAGCGCGCTCGAGATCCAGAGCGAGTACCTCAACCGGGCCCTGCGCTACGCCGAGCACCACACCTTGAGCCCGCTGGAGATCCAGGCACTGTCGATGTGGGAGCACTGCCTCACCCAGATCGAGAAGGATCCGCTGAACCTCGACCGCGAATGCGACTGGGTCATCAAGTACAAGTTGGTGGAGCGGTACCGCGAACGACACGGCCTGTCACTGTCCGATGCCCGGGTCAGTCTGTTGGACCTCCAATACCACGACGTCAACCGCAACCGGGGCCTGTACTACCTGATGCAGAGGAAGGCCATGGTCGAGCGGATCTGTGTCGACTCCGACATCGCCGATGCCGTGGAGAACCCACCCGAGACCACTCGGGCCCGCCTACGGGGCGAGTTCATCCGTCGGGCCAAGGAACGCAAGCGCGACTACACGGTCGACTGGGTGCACCTCAAGCTCAACGATCAGGCCCAGCGCACCGTGCTCTGCAAGGACCCGTTCAAGGCGTACGACGAGCGGGTCGAGAAGCTGATCGCCTCCCTGTGAGCGGCCGGCCGTGTCGAAGCTCGAACGCCTCCTCAACCTGACCGCGGCCCTCCTCGACACGCCGCGGCCGCTGCTGATCGAGGAGATCCGCGAGCGCGTCGAGGGCTATCCCGACGGCGACGACGCGTTCAAACGCTCGTTCGAGCGCGACAAGGACGAGCTGCGGACCATGGGCATCCCGGTCACCCTGGCACCGGTTCCCGGGACCGATCCGCCGCGCGAGGGCTACCGGGTCGACCGCCGAGAGTACGCCGGCGCCGACCCGCAGCTGGCGGCCGATGAGCTGGCCGCGTTGCACCTGGCGGCCACCTTCGTCCGGCTCGATGGAGTGGACGGTGAGGATGCGCTGCGCCGGCTGGGCGGTCTGGTCGACACCGGGGTGGGCGCACAAGGACCGGTGGCCGATCTCCCCACACCCCCCGGGCTGGGCCCGCTGTTCGCGGCGGCACGGGACGCTCGAGCCGTCACCTTCGGCTACGGCGACGACACCCGCCGGCTCGAGCCGTGGACGGTCACGTTCGCCAAGGGTCGGTGGTACGTGGCCGGATTCGACCAGGTTCGAGGGGCCGAACGGCGGTTCCGGGTGGATCGCATCCTCGGCGACGTCACCGACACGGGATCCGCCGCCGAGCCAAGACCGAGCACCCGGCGAGACGCATCCCGCCTGGCCGCCTGGCAGATGGGTGATGACGAGCCGGTGCGGGCGTTGGTGGCGATCGATGCCGACCAGGCGCCGTGGGCCACCCACCATCTGGGGGCCGACGCGGTGGTGGACACCCACGATGACGGATCGGTGGTGGTCGCTCTCGACGTCACCAACAGGGAGGCTCTGCGGTCGTTCGTCCTCACCTTTCTCGAACACGCCGAGATCCTCGAGCCGGCTGAGTTGCGCGACGACATGACCCGCTGGCTGGAGGCACGAATCCGATGAGTCGATTCACCTCCCGCGAGCGGCTCAACCGGCTGCTGGCCGTCATCCCCTGGGTCGTGGCCCAGGACGGCGTGGCCCTCGATGACGTGGCCCACCGGTTCGGCTACCCCCGTGACCGCCTCGAGGCCGATCTCCTCGAAGTGGTCCAGTACGTCGGGGTGTACCCATTCACCCCCGACACGCTCATCGAGGTGGAGATCGTCGACGACATGGTGTGGATCCGCTACGCCGACTGGTTCACCCGCCCGCTACGGGTGGACCCGGCCCAGGCGGTGGCGCTGCTGGCCGCCGGTCAGTCGATGTTGTCCATCACCGGGGACGACGACGGACCGTTGCTGCGGGGACTCACCAAACTCGGCGCCGCGATGGGCGCCGGCGATGGCACCGTGCCGCTCCAGGTGCGGCTGGGGGAGGGGGCCGAGGAGGTCATGGCTGTGCTCCGTCAGGCCGTCGACGAGCACCGGATGGTCGACATCGATCACTACGTCTACAGCCGCGACGAGTGGGTGCAACGTCGGATCGAGCCGTCCCGGTTCTTCGCCGACGAGGGCCAATGGTACGTGGCCGCGTTCTGCCGGCGGGCTGAGGATCAACGGGTGTTCCGGGTGGATCGGATCGGTTCGGCTACGCTCACCGACATCAGCTTCACGCCGCCCGACACGCCCGATGCCACGCCGGTGTTCTCGGCCGACGACACCACCGAGGTGCGGCTTCTGTTGCGCCCGGAGGCGGCCTGGGTGGCCGATCAGTACCCCAACAACGGCGTCACCACCCGACCCGATGGGTCCATCGAGGTTGCCATGCCGGTCACCGGACGATCGTGGCTGGAGCGACTGCTGCTGCGCCTGGGTCCCAGCGTGGAGGTGCTCGACTCGGGGTGGTTCGACGATCGATTGACCGCCGACGCGGCCCGTCGCATCCTGGCCCGCTACCGCTGAAATTCCGGGTCCTGTACCCGGTAGCGCCCATCGCCACGAGTAGGGTCGCCCGAAGTGACCTCAGACGATCAGCGTCCCAGTCTGGACGACCCCGACTTCGCCGCCAAGCTTGCGGCACGAGCCCGGGCACGTGCTCGTGGCCAGGACCCGTCACCGGATCCCTCGATGACGACCGCACCGCCTGCCCCCGCACCAGCCGCGGCGCCCGACACCCCGGTTCCGGTCGTGCCCCCGGCAGACGAAACCAGGGGTTCGGTGCCGCAGGTCGTGTCCGCAGGTGGCGAAGCGGTGGCCGTCGGAACACCCCCCGATGTCCGGTCGATCTACGACGATCCGGGCTTCCGGCCCGCCGCCGATCTCCCGGACGACGACGAAGCCATCGACGAGTTCTTCTCCGACGACGACGACGATTCTCCCGGTCTCGACCCTCGCGTCCGGTCCGCCATCGAGTGGGCGGCTGTCATCATCGGTGCGCTGGTCGTGGCGCTGGTCATCAAGACGTTCCTCTTCCAGGCCTTCTACATCCCCTCGGAGTCGATGACCCCGACGCTGAACGAGAACGACCGGATTCTGGTGTACAAGCTGGACACGAGCCCGCAGAGGGGCGACCTCATGGTGTTCGAGCGGCCGCCGAATGCTCCCACCAACGACGTGAACGAGCTCATCAAGCGCACCATCGCATTGGAGGGTGAGACGATCGCCATCCGCGACAACACCCTGTTCATCGACGACCAGCGGCTGATCGAGCCCTACATCGGCACCGAGGTGGTTTCGGCCGGTCGAGTGTGGTCATCGGGTTGCGCCAACCCGCAGGGCGATGGCTCCGCCTGCGAGGTCCCACCGGACCATGTGTTCATGATGGGCGACAACCGCAGCAACTCGGTCGACAGCCGCTCGTTCGGGCCGGTCAGCACCGACCTCATGGTCGGTCGTGCCGTGCTCCGGGTCTGGCCCCTCGGCGCCTTCGGCCGCCTGTAGCGGTACGCACACCCTGACCCGGGCGGGGTGATCCCGCCGGCGCGGTCGGGTCAGTAGTGGGCGCTGACGCGGTCGACCATGCGGTCGACGTGGTCGGAGTACACGGCGTCGATGCCCATGTCGAGCAGGTCGTCGAGGTGCCGTTCGAACTGGGCATCCCAGCCGAAGGCCAGCACCTCGAAGCGGTGGAACAGGGCCACCAGGCCGCCTTTCCAGTCGTCCTGTCGCATGTTGATGGCGTCGATACCGGCGGCGGCCAGGTCGGCGGCCCGGCGTTCGGCGCCCTCTTCGATGCGCTGGTAGCGAGTGGAGTCGACGAGGCGCACCTCGTCGAATCGATCACGCCATTCGATGAGGACGCTCGTTCGGTGGTGGCACAGCCAGAGGTTCTCCGACGCGCCGACCCGCCGGGCCTCGGTCACGGTGGCATCGGCCGCCGCGGCATCCTTGACGTCGAGCGACAAGGGCAGCCCACCACCGACCTCGGCGTAGAACTCGGCCAGGGTGGGGATGTGATCGGGCAGCTCGGCTCGATCGACCTCGCTGATGGGCCGGCGCCGGAATCGGCCGCCGACGACACCGTCGTGATCCAGCACGGCAACGCCGTCTCGGGTGCGCCATACATCGCTCTCCAGACCCGTCGCCCCCAGGCGAACAGCCAGAGAGAAGGCCTCCAGGGTGTTCTCCGGAGCATGGGCTCGTGCCCCGCGGTGGGCGAATCCGATCGGTGGGTCCAACAAGGCGGCGATGCGAGTGGCCATCTGGCCACGGTACCCATCGCCGGGCGCCGGTACCCGGTCGGCGACACAGCGATGCGACCCAGGTGGGGAATCTCGGTGGAGGCGGCCCGTACGCCGCACCGATCCACCCCCTTCCCGCCCTCGAAACACACCGAAAACCACTGACGATTGCCCAGCCGGCCGGGATCGACCGGCCCCTCCCGGCCGGACGACTCAGGGCGAAGGGCCGTTCGACCCGTTAAGGCCCAGCCCCATCGTGCCGATCAAGGAGGAGACACGAGGAGGGCTTTCGAGCCAATGGCAACGATTCGGGCCACGTGCCCAAGCTGCGGAGACGTCGAGCTGACCACCGAGGACGTCCGTGTCCGCGTGTGCTTGGACGACGATCGGGGTGACTACTCGTTCCGGTGCCCGGCGTGCGCCATGACCGTGGTCAAGCCGGCCGAGGCCCGCACGGTCGATCTGTTGGTGGCATCGGGCGTCCATCTCGACACGTGGACCCTTCCGGCCGAGCTCCACGAACGGCCGATGAGCGGAAAGCCGATCGACCATGACGACATCATCGACTTCCATGCGGTGCTCCAGGACGAGGGGCGCCTGGTCGAGGCACTCGACAGCATCAGCAGCCAGCGCTGACCGGCCCGGCCCCGTCGCGGGTCGGCGTTGCTCACCGACTCTGCTGAAGGCTCACTAGACTCCGGCCATGGGCAACCTCGGAGGAGGAGAGATCCTCGTCATCCTGGTGGTCGCACTGCTCGTTCTCGGGCCGTCCCGACTCCCGACGGCCGCACGCCAGGTCGGCAATGCGGTGGGTGAGCTCAAGCGCTTGTCGGCCGGGTTCCAGAACGAGATGCGAGCGGCCATGGACGAGGTCTCACTCGACACCGACAGCACGGGCGACGACGCGACCCGCTCCTCGGAGGCGGTCGATACCGAGAGCCAACGCCGACAGCGCAGCCGGAAGCTGGTGACCGGCTCGTCGAGCGCCGAACAAGACGGAGCCGAGGAGGACCTCGGCGCGCGCAATGGCTTCGCCGAGTCCCGGCAATCGCCGGCCGGGAGCGACCGCGCCGAGAACCTGGGCAACGGCGACGGGGCCGACCCGGACCCGACCGTCGACGCCGCAGGGGACGACGCGCCAACCTGAGATGACCGACACCGAAGCCGTCGAAGGCCGGATGACCCTCATCGAGCACCTCACCGAGCTCAGGGGTCGTCTCTTCAAATCCGTGTTGGCTGTGGCCGGCGGCGCCCTCGTGTGCTGGATCTTCTACGACCAGATCTTCGATGTCCTGGTGTCGCCGTACTGTGACACCCTCCCCACCGAAGCCGAACGCCTGGCCGACGATGGGGGAGCGCTGCTCACCCAGGAGAACTGCGTGCTGGTCACCCGCGACCCGCTCGAGGAGTTCTCCACCCGGTTGACCGTGGCCGGATACGGGGGCATCGCCCTCGCCATACCGGTGATCCTCTGGCAGGCCTGGCGTTTCATCACCCCTGGCCTGTACCCCCACGAGAAGCGCTACGCCATTCCGTTCGTCGTATCGGGGGTGTTGTTGTTCTTCAGCGGGTCGGCGCTCGCCTACTGGAGCATTCCCCGGGCCCTGGATTTCCTCACCAACATCGGCGGACCCAACCTCCAGGCGCTGTTCTCACCCATGCCCTATCTGAGCTTCGTCACCAAGATGATGCTGGCGTTCGGTCTCGGCTTCCAGTTCCCCATCCTGCTCATCTTCCTCCAGATGGCGGGCCTGCTCGACAATCGAACGCTGCGCAAGAACCGGCCCTACGCCTTGGTCGGCATCGTGACCCTCGTGGCCGTCATCACACCGTCCGGCGATCCCATCACACTGATGGTGTTGTCGGTGCCGATGTACCTCTTCTACGAGATCTCGATCCTGTACGGAATCCTGGCCGCTCGTCGTCGCCGCAAGCGGGCCACTGTCGAGACGTGAGCGAACTGGGCGAGTACGACTTCGAACTGGACCGCTTCCAGCGTCAGGCCCACGAGGCGATCGATCGGGGGAAGTCCGTCCTGGTGGCCGCACCCACCGGGTCGGGCAAGACGGTGGTGGCCGAGCACGCCATCGCCCGGGCCCTCCGCAACGAAGAGCGGTCGTTCTACACGACGCCCATAAAGGCGCTCTCCAACCAGAAGTTCCACGATCTGCGCGAGCAGCTGGGGCCGGCCCGAGTCGGTCTGCTCACCGGCGACAACTCGATCAATCCGGACGCCCCGGTCGTGGTGATGACCACCGAGGTCCTGCGCAACATGTTGTACGGCCACTCGGGGGCCGTCGACGACCTGGGGTGCGTGATCCTGGACGAGGTCCACTACCTCGAGGACGCCTATCGGGGCCCGGTCTGGGAGGAGGTGATCATCCACCTTCCGCATTCGGTGCGCATCGTGGGTCTGTCGGCGACCGTGTCCAACGCCGACGAGCTGGCCGAATGGATGACGTCGGTGCGTGGTCCCACGGTGTGCGTGGTGGAGACCCGGCGGCCGGTCGAGCTCCGCCACCTCTACGCGATCGGTGAACGAAGGGCGCCGAAACCGCACTTGATCCCGACGCTCATCAAGGGTCGACCCAACCGCGAGGGCTACCGGTTCGATCCGACGCCCGGCCGCCGGGGTCGAGGCCGACCGCGCCGGCCCTACTTCACGCCCAGACGCCTCGAGATGATCGAGTCGCTGCGCAAGGCCGATCTGTTGCCCGTCATCTACTTCATCTTCAGTCGAGCCGCGTGCCACGAGTCGATGCAGCGCTGCCTGGACGCCGGGCTGGTTCTCACCACCGAGGGCGAACGGGTCGAGATCGACCGGCTCCTCGACGAGCGGGTGCGCCATCTGTGCGCGACCGATCTCGCCGTCCTCGGATTCGATGAGCTCCGACGGGCGCTGCGCGCCGGGGTGGCCGCCCACCACGCAGGCATGGTGCCGGCGTTCAAGGAAGCCGTCGAGCGCTGCTTCGTGGCCGGGCTGGTCAAAGTGGTGTTCGCCACCGAGACCCTGGCCCTGGGCATCAACATGCCCGCCCGATCGGTCGTGATCGAGAAGTTGTCCAAGTTCACCGGTGAGCACCACGAGATGCTCACGCCGGGCCAGTTCACCCAGCTCACCGGACGGGCCGGGCGGCGGGGCATCGACGATCTCGGCACCGCCGTGGTGCTGTGGTCGCCATACGTCCCCTTCGACGACATCGCCCGTCTGGCCCGATCACGGGAGTTCGAGCTGCGGTCGGCCTTCCGACCGACCTACAACATGGCCGCCAACCTGGTGAATCGCTACGAGGAGGAGCAGGCCCACCGGCTACTGGCCAGCTCGTTCGCCCAGTTCCAGACCCGACACACGCTCGAACGGATGCAGCAGGATCTCGACCGTGGCGAACGGCGGCGCAACGAGCTGGCCGAGCGACTCGGTGACATCGCCGCGGTCCGCCAACGAGTGGCACAGTCGGGAACGCAGGCCGTTGACCTCACCGACACGCTCAGCCGGCTGCAGCCCGGCGAGGTCGTCGACGGCCTGCCCGACGTCGACCGCGCCGCCGTGCTGTCGGTGGCCTATCGAGGCAAGGGCCGGGTTCGGCTGCGGGTCATCGACCGCGACGCCAACGTGTCCACCTTCGACCAGGGCGAGCTGCCCCAGGCGCCGGTCGTCGTGGGCGCCGTCGAGCTTCCCGCACCGTACGAGCCGGCCCAACGGCGGTTCCAGGACGACGTCGCCCACCGCTTGCGCACGTCCCGGTTCCGCCGAGCAACTCCGGCCGACGCCTCGGGTGAAGCCGTACCCGAAGCGGGCGGCGAAGCCGCCATGTTGGGCCGGTACGATCGGCTCGAAGACGAGGTCAAACGGCTACGGGCGGCAATGACCCGCCGGGCCGGCACCATCGACGAGCAGTTCGCCGCCGTGATGGCCGTGCTCGAGGACACCGATCACCGACGGGGCTGGGAGCTCACCGCAGCCGGCCACCGCCTACGCGGCATCTACCACGAGCGGGATCTGCTCATCAGCCTGGCCATCGGCGATGGCCTGTTCGATGGGCTGGACGCGCCTACTCTCGCCGGGCTGGCCTCCTGTCTCACCTACGAGCACCGCAGCGCCGATCCCCCTCCCAGCCCCTGGTTTCCCGATGCCGATGCCCGTCGACGGGCCACTCGGCTCGAACGCCTGGCTCGCGATCTCCAGTCCCTCGAGGACCATCACGGCGTACCCGCCAGCGGATCACCCGACGCCACGCTGTTCGCCGTTGTCCACGCCTGGACGGCCGGCCAGGATCTGGAGGACCTGCTCGACCTCGACTTCTTGTCCGGAGGCGACTTCGTCCGCAACATGAAGCAGTTGATCGATCTCCTCCGTCAGCTCGGTCACGTGGCCGATCGGCCGGCAACCGCCGCAGTGGCCCGGCAGGCAGCCGATGCGCTGCACCGCGGCGTGGTGGCGGCATCCACCGCCATCGACGACGAGCCCACCGACGCCGAGGCGTCGTGACCCTCGAGAAGGGCCAACCATGGGGGGAGCCCGGTCGCCTCGCCCCTGATGGGTTCGTCTGCGATTCCGACGCCGCCGTCAGCGATCACGTGCGGTCGGCCCGCCTCGAGAACCGCCACCCGGCTCCCGTGGGTCTGGTCGGTGGTGACCTGTGCCGCACCCTGGGTGGTCGAGGTGACCGGCGACGTCTCGTCGGTGACGACGCGGTGCAACTCACCGTCGACATCGGCCGGGCCCGCATCGACGATCAAGACCACTGGTTCGCCGCTCATTGCATCGCCCGACGGTGGGCCTGGCGGGGTACGACGATCGGGGTGATGAACGCGGCGTTTCTCGGCAGCTGGAACGTGGCCCCGCGCGCCCACCCGGGCGACGGTCGCCTGGATGTGCTCGAGGCGGATCTCGGCTGGGGTGATCGATGGAAGGCCCGCCAACGGCTCCCCGGTGGTACGCACGTGCCGCACCCCGGCATCGCTCAGCGGCGCGTGACGGCAGGGGAGTGGTCGTTCGAGCGCCCGATCGACGTCTACATCGACGGCCGCCGGCACCGGCGGGTCCGACGACTGGCCGTGGAGATCGAACCCGAAGCGCTGGGTGTCGTGGTGTGAGGACTGCGCCATCCTCGCATTCCTGACCCACGGGTCGGCGCGGCCCAGCACAGCCAAATAGTCTGGCCCGATGGCGCCCTCGGACCGATCGACCCCGGCCAAGCAGCAAGCGGCGCAGTTCGTGGACGATCACACCGATGCGCTCATCGAGATCTCCCATCAGATCCACGACCACCCCGAGCTCTGTTTCGAGGAGCACTTCGCCCACCAGCTGTTGACTGACGCCATCGAGGCGCACGGCCTCAGCGTCGAGCGATCGGCGTACGGGCTCGAGACCGCCTTCGCCGCGTCGGCCGGTGTCGAGGGTCCCAACGTGGCGGTGTGCTGTGAGTACGACGCGCTCCCCGGCCTGGGCCACGGCTGTGGACACAACATCATCGCTGCGGCCGGACTGGGCGCCGGGCTGGCCGCAGCCAGCATCGCGGCCGAGACAGGCGGGCGGATCACCATCCTGGGAACGCCGGCTGAGGAAGGTGGCGGCGGCAAGGTCTACATGATCGACCGCGGCGCCTTCGCCGATGTGGACGCCGCCATGATGGTCCACCCCGCCGCGCATGAGCTGCTCACCATGTCCACCATCGCCATCCAGCGACTGCGGGCCACCTACCGGGGCACCGCCGCCCACGCCGCAGCTGCCCCGGAACGGGGCCGCAATGCCCTCGATGCCGCTGTCCTCGGGTACAACAACGTCGCCGCCCTGCGTCAGCACATCCTGCCCGAGGAGCGCATCCACGGGATCTTCACCGATGCGGGCGAAAAGCCCAACATCGTGCCCGAGCGCGCCGCGGCCGAGTGGTACGTCCGCAGTCCCACCCTGACCAGCCTCGAGCCGCTGAAGGAACGGGTGCTGGGCTGCCTCCAGGCCGGCGCCGATGCCGCGGGCTGTCAGCTGGAGTACGAATGGGAGGAGCCGGCCTACGCCGACATGGCCGACAACGATCCGCTGCTGGCCTGCTATGCCGCCAACGCCACCGCCCTGGGCCGCACACCGGTCGCGCCTAGTCGCACCGCCACTGTGGTGGGCAGCACCGACATGGGCAACGTCAGCCATGTCGTGCCGTCCATCCACCCCATGATCAAGGTGGCCCCCGATGGCTCGGCCATCCACACGCCCGAATTCGCCACCCACTCCCGCTCCGAACACGGTGATCGGGCCGTGATCGACGGCGCCAAGGCCATGGCCATGACCATCATCGACCTGTGGACCGACCCGTCCATCATCGACGCCGCCAAGGCGTTCCACGGCTCGTGAGCGTCCGCGGCCCATCCCACGAGAAGCCCTAGTGTCAGAGCCCGTGACTGCGTACGTCGCCGAGGAATTCACCTCCGATGAAGCCGACATCCTCCGTCGCTACTTCACCAACCTCGACCAGCCGGTCTTCGCGCTCGTCAACCTGCCCGAGGTGGTCAAGGGGGCCTTGTTCGCCCGCTACTCGCGATCCTCGCTCAGTCTGCGCCGCCTGTTCCTGAAGGAATTCGTCGGCGACCTCGACATCAGCGGCGATGAGACCATCGACGCCACCGTCGGGCTCAGACGAGCCGAGGAGCTCTACGATCGGGTGTTCTTCCAGTACGGCGACGACAGTGTGGCCCAGCTGGGCGGGGTGCACCTGGCCTGTGAGCAGGCGTCCAATGTGCTCACCAAGGTGTTGGAGTGGGGCCGGTTGGCCTCGTACCTCGAGCAGTCCACCCGCTACATCAGCTACGACAAGCGGCTCGGCGGGCGTTATCGGTACTACCGGGATCCCGAGATCCTGGCCTCGGCGTTGGGTACCCGCTACGTGGGAGACATGGACCGCCTGTTCGACTCGTACAGCGAGCTGGTTCCGGCCATGGTCGACTTCTACCGCGAGCACGTGGTCAAGGACCCCAGCGATCCCGACACCGTCTACCACACCGCCATCCGGGCCCGGGCCTTCGATTCGGTACGCGGCATCCTGCCGGCGGCCTCGTTGTCCAACGTCGGCATCTACGGCACCGGACAGGCCTACGAGGCCTTGTTGTTGCGCATGCGGTCGCACGTCCTGCCCGAGGCCCGTAGCTACGCCGACCTCATGCTCGACGAGCTCCGCAAGGTCATTCCGAGCTTCCTCAAGCGCGTCGACCTGGCCGACCGGGGCATGGTCACCAGCGAGTACCTCAGCGATACCCGCGACGCCATGGAGGGGGTCACCGCCGAGCTGTTCGCCGATGAACCGGCCCCGCTGCCCGCCGCGCAGGTCGAGTTGGTCGACTTCGACCCCGATGCCGAGATCAAGCTGGTGGCGGCCATGCTGTATCCCCACCTCGACCTGCCCGAACGCCAGATCGAGCAGCGGGTGCGGGCCATGTCGGTCGACGATCGGCTGTCGGTGATGCGGGCCTACGTCGGGAATCGCAAGAACCGGCGTCACAAGCCTGGTCGTGGTCTCGAGCGGCCCTCCTACCGGTTCGACGTCCTGGCCGACTACGGGGCCTTTCGCGACCTCCAGCGCCACCGCATGCTCACCATCGACTGGCAGCGCCTCGCACCGCACCACGGCTACACCCGCCCCCCGGAGATCGATGCCGCTGGCCAGACCGGCGTCTTCGACGAGGCCATGCACCGCTCGGCCGAGCTCCACGGCGTGCTCGACGAGCACTTCCCCGATCAATCGGTGTACGCCGTGTCGTTGGCCTACAAGGTTCGATTCATGATGCAGCTCAACGCTCGCGAAGCCATGCACATGCTCGAGTTGCGCACCACCCCCCAAGGCCACCCCGCGTACCGGGCCGTCTGCCAGGACATGCACCGCCTCATCGCCGATCAGGCCGGTCACAAGGCCATCGCCGAGATGATGTCGTTCGTCGATCACTCGGTGGAGCCCACCTTGGGCCGACTCGACGCCGAGCGCCGCAGCGCGGCCCGCACCGTCGACGCCAGCTGAGCCCCGAAATCCGCGCACCGTGCGTGGTGGTATTCGCGCGGCCCGTCGCTAGTATTTGGTCGCGCGGCGGGCGGAGTGCACAGGAAGGACCCTGTCGTGTCATCCTCTGACGCCACTCCGCCCCAACCGGCCGATCCCCGCCACCGGTCCCGCCAACGCGCCGTCGCCGCGGTCGCGGTGGCCGCCCTGGCCGGCCAGATGGCGGCCGGCACCTACATCGTGAAGAAAGGCGACACGCTGTGGAGCCTCTCCCAGGCCGAGGGGACCACCGTTGGCGCCCTGGCCCGCGCCAATGGGATCCAGAACCCCGATCTCATCCTGATCGGCCAGGAGCTGCACCTGAACGCCTCCGCCGAGGACTCGGCCCCCACCGCCGACAGTGCGCCACCGCCACGCCCTGATCGACCCGCCCCATCCCCGGCGGCGCCGGCGGGTGACAACCGACCTGACTCTGATCCCCCCAAACCAGCCGATCGGCCACAAGGTGGCGCCACCGACGCCCATGAACCGGACGCACCGGAATCCCCGGGTGCGCTCGGCGGCAGCTACACGGTGACAGCCGGCGACACCTTGTGGTCGATCGCCCAGGCCACCGGCACCACGGTCTCCGTGCTCAAGGCGGTGAACGGGCTGCACGGCAATGCCGTCCAACCGGGCCAGAAGATCGAGCTGCCGAGCAACGGGCCGACCCCGACCGCGCCGGCCAGCAACGGACCGGCGGCACCGGCGCCCGTGACGCCGACCTACGCTCCGAACAGCTCGTCGGGGCCGGCCATCATCAGCATCTACAAGGTGCAGCGGGGGGACACGGCCACGAGCATCGCCGCCCGGTTCGTCATCTCCATCGATGAGATCCTGCGGGCCAATCAGCTGACGTCCGAGGGCCAGATCCGGGTCGACCAGTACCTGCGAATCCCTTCAGCAAGCTGACCACATGCCACCGCCGTGGGCGGATGAGCGGCCTCTTGGTGTCCGGAATCGACAAAACGGTCCGGAATGCGCACGATGGGCGCCCTGATCTGTCTATGCTCCGGCCCGCGACGTTGCGCCACCCGAGGACCCCATGGCTGAGGACGAAACAGAAGACACCGCGTCAGACGACGAGCTCGACGACGAAGCCATCGACGACGACGACATCGATGACGAGGATCTCGACGAGGAGGATCTCGACGAGGATTTCGACACGGTCGTCGGAATCGACGAGGACGATGACATCATCGACGATGACGACGACGAGGATGACGACGACGAGGCCGGGCCGCGCCGAGCACCGGCGAGCGACGACGATGACGACGACGAGCCCGACCCCGATGATGTCGAGGCCGACCTCGACACCATCCTGAAGGACCGAATCGCATCGGGCGACGACGAGGACGACGACGACGAGGACGAAGACGACGGGCCCGTGGCGCCGGTCGTCCCCGTGGCCAAGGGCGAGCCGGTGGCGCCCAAGCGCGACGACGAGTGGACCTGCGACGGCTGCTTCTTCATCGTGAGCCCCAGCCAGTTCGTGTCCCGGACGAACCCGCGTTGCCCCTTCGGCGAGGACCCCTGCCCGTCGCTCGAGCGCGTCAGGCGCTGAGGTCGGTCCCATGAACCGTGACGACGAGTCCGATCTCGTCGGTACGGCGTTGGACCTGTTCGTCTATGCGCCGCTCGGCCTGGCTCTCGAGGCCCGGGAGATCATTCCCAAGCTCGCCGAGCGAGGACGGGGCCAGGTGGCGTTGGCCCGCGTGGTGGGACGGTTCGCGCTGCAACGAGGCCAGAACGAGGCCACCAAGGTCGTCAACGCGGCGGTGTCGGGCTTCCGGGATGTCCTCACCCCCGATTCGGCCGACAGCGGGCCGGAGACGCCTGCCGAGCCGTGGCCGGGCTACGACCACCTCACCGCGGCCCAGATCGTCAAGCTCCTGGCGCAGAAGCCGCCCGCCGTGGTCGAGGCGGTGGCAGCCCACGAGCGGGCCGGACGCAACCGGGCCACGGTACTCAATCGGGTGGAGCAGCTCCGATCCTGATGGACGAGGCTTGCCGACCGGCCCTCCCCGCCGATCTGACCACCCTCGCCGAATTGGTCGAGGCGGCCGTCGACGAGCTCACACCGACCAAGGGTGGCGCCGTGTGGGCCCGACGAGAAGCGGGGCCGTTGCCGGCCACCGATCGCCTGTCGCTGGCCATGGATGACGAAGAGCACCTCGTCGTGGTCGGCACCCTCGACGACGTGGTGGTGGGCTACGGCATGGTGCACGTCGAGAGCGTGCTCGACGGCGGCAGACTGGGGCGGATCACCGACATCTACGTGCTGCCCGACGCCCGCGGTGTCGGGGTGGGGGAGGAGCTCATGGGCGCCATCGTGTCGTGGGCCACCGACGCCGGCTGCTTCGGGGTCGACAGTCTGGCGTTGCCGGGCAACCGGGCGACCAAGAACTTCTTCGAGACGCACGGTCTGGTGGCCCGGGCCATCGTCGTGCATCGGTCGATCGACCGGTGACCGATCGACCCCAGGTCTGTGTCGGTGCCATCGCCATCAGCGAGGGGCAACTGCTGTTGATCCAACGGGGCGCCCCACCCGACCAGGGCCGGTGGTCCCTTCCCGGGGGCCGGGTCGAGGGCGGCGAGCTCCTGGCCGAAGCCGTCGTGCGCGAGCTGGCCGAGGAGACCCGGGTGGAGGCGGTGTGCGGCCGCTTCGTCGGCTGGGTGGAGCGGTTCTCGGAGGGTACGCACCTGGTGATCCTGGACTTCGACGTCACCGTCCTGGGTCACCAGGAGCCGGTCGCCGGTGACGACGCCATGGGTGCCGGCTGGATCCCGCTGGAACACGTCGCCGAACTGGATCTGGTGGACGGACTGGCCGAATTCCTCGCCGAGAACCACATCATCGACACCATCGTCTGACCGATCGTCACCGATCCGACCGCACCGCCGCGAAGCCGCGCCGCCAGGGCGACGCCTTCCGCCGCGATGACCGGCAGGTGCGGCTACCGCCTCAGGCGCCCTTCCATTGCGGTGTCCGCTTCTCGACGAAGGCCAGCGGTCCCTCGGCGAAGTCAGCGGTGGAAGCCAATTGGGCGCTGAGCCGTGACGCCGCTCGGATGCCGTCGCGCACATCCAGTGTGAGCCCGTCGAGAATGGCCTGTCGAGTCGCCCGGACGGCCAGGGGAGCGTTGGCGTTGATGCGGGCGGCCAGGGCCAGGGCCCGATCCAGGGCCTCGTCATTGGAACAGACCTCGTTGACCAGGCCCACCTCGTACGCACGCGGCGCGCTGATGTGGTCGCCGGTCAGCGCGATCTCCATGGCCACCTTCAGGGGCACCGACCGTGGCAGGCGAACGGTGCCGCCGGCCGCGGCCACCAGCGATCGCTTGACCTCGGGCAGCCCGAACGTGGCCCCCTCGGCGGCGACCACCAGGTCACAGGCCAACACGATCTCGGTGCCGCCGGCCACGGCCGGCCCCTCGACCGCGGCGATCACGGGCTTGGTCCGATCGTGGAGCACGAAGCCGGCGAAGCCGCTGCGCTCGGTGCCCAACATGGTGGCCGCACCGGAGGAGATGGCTTTCAGATCGGCACCGGCGCAGAACGCAGGGCCGTCGCCGGCGAGCACCGCGGTCCACAGCCGCTCATCGGCCTCGAAGCGGTCCACCGCGGCCTCGAGCGCCTCGGCCAGCTCCTGGTTGACGGCATTGCGGGCCTCGGGCCGGTCGAGGCGGATGATCGCGGTGTTACCCCGCTCCTCGAAGCTGACCACGCTCATGGCGTGCCGTCGGCGGGTGACTCGGCGGCCGCGGGCGCCTCGGCCGGCTCCGCTGGTGACTCCGAGTATGCGACCGGCTCATGGGTCTCGGACGGGGGAGCAGTCGCTTCGTACACCTCGGGGCTCGGATCGGCTGGTGGGGACGCCACATCGGCCTCGCCGGCCGGCTCGGCGGTGGGCTCCGGGTGCTCAGCGGTGGATGCCGGAGCAGGCCGCTCGGCCGCGGTGTCGGCAGCCGGCGGGGGAGGGGGGATGGGCTTCGCGCCACCCGTGCGGGAGGAGCGCTTGGGGCGTCGCCGGGCCGAGGACGGTGCCTCGCTGGGCTCGATCCCGAACAGGCCGGCAACCTGGGGGATCCGACTCGACAGTCGGGTGACGGCCTCGATCAGCTCGGTACCGGGCTTGTCGGGCACCGCCGCCGGCGTGACCAGCGTCCGCACGGGAGAGAAGGCCACGGCGTCGAGCACGGTTGCGTAGCGCTCCTGGCCGGTGTCTGCGGCCAGGCCCTCGCTGGCGGCGGCAGCCAGTCGGGCTGCCAGGTCCGTGGGCAGCGGGGCGCCGGCTTTGGGCGGGCGCGAGCTGAGCCGGAGGGCGCGCACGGTTCGACCATCGGCCAGTGTGCCGGCGATCTCGCTCAACCAGTTGTTGTGCTCGGCATCGACCCGCCGCAGTAGCGCCTCGCGCAGATCCGATGCCAGCGCACGGGTCTCGTCGTCTCGGGCGGCGGTGTCAGCGGCGACCACGACCGACCGCAGGTCGCGCAGATCGACCTCGTCGATGCCGGCCATGGCCGCGTCGGCCCGGTCCCGCCACTCGGCGGTCCGCAGCGCCGGGTAGATCTGCTCGGCCAGTCCGACCAGCGGGTCGGCCTTGACGAGCGGCTTGCCTTCGGCCTTGGCCACCTCGTTCTGCTTGTCGACGGCCTGGCGCAGCGCGGGAATGCCACCCCGCAGCAGCTGCTCGGCGATCGGACGCTGGACCTCGGGCAGCGCTTCGAGCGCCGCCTTGCGGTGGGCCCGACCGGCCTTGAGTCGCGGCACCTTCGGCCGCTCCGGGGCCGGCGCCTGCTCGCGGCGCGGTCGCGACCCGCGATCACGCTCCTTGGCGTCGCGGCCGTCGCCTCGGTCCTTGCGATCAGGGCGTTTGCGCTTGCGATCGCGGTCGCGATCACGATCTCGGCCTCGGTCGTCGCCGCGTCGGCCCTTCTTACCCACCAGCTGGGTCGTGACCCCACCGGGTTCGCGTTCCGAACCCAACAACTCGAGTCGCTCGGGCTCGTTGCGGACCTTCTGCTTCGGCGGGAACACCTGGGTGACGCTGATCCCATCGATGAAGAACTCGGCCTCCACCTTGACCACGTCACCCACCTTGGCTCCGTCGAAGAGCAGGACGGCATCGACCTCGCCCTTCGGCTGCTTCGCGCCGGCGGCCCTCCAGGTCCATCTGCCGTCATCACGGACACTGGTCAGTTCGACTTCGAGACGCCTCGACATAGGCGACCACGCTAGTGGTTGGCCCCGGGCATCACATAGGCCCGCCGGCAGGCACCGACCGGCTCAGGCGATGGGAGCGCGGGCGGGACCCGATTCCGACCCGTAACCGGCCAGGCTCGGGTCGCTCGGCCCACCGGCGTCGACGTACATCGAGGCGAGGCTGGCCATCGTGACGGCCTGGCTGGCACCGGATTGGAGGGCGGTCACGATGCCGAAGACGATGGCGGCCCCCACGTTGGGGTACAGATCGCCGAGGTGGATGGTGTCGACGCCACCGACTGACTCGACGGCTCCACCCGAACCGGCGCCGCCGATGACCGACACGATCTGGCCGACGAAAGCGAAGGCCAACGACGCCGCGGCGGCCACCATCCAGGTGAGCAGGGTGCGGCCGAAGGTGGCCATCCAGCGACCCCGAGCGATGCCGAAGGCGGCGGTGAGGGCATTCGACCGGCTGCTCACCACCGACACCATGAGGAACTGGAGGTGGACCATGATCCAGACCAGTCCGGCGACCAGCACGAGCCCGAGCAACACGGCGAGTGCGGGCGCCACCACTAGCCCGGCCAGCACCACGATCGCCACGGCGAAACCGAGGCCGGCGCTGATCACGAGGGACCAGCCCACCAGGCGGGGGAGGTAGACGAGGCCTCGAATGATCGATCGCGACCAGGAGCTGGGATGACCAACGGCGCTGGCCCACAACTGATGCTGACCGGCGGTGGTGAACCACAGCGAGCCGAACACCATGGCCAGCGCACCGACGACGAGCGCGGTGGTGGCGCCCGTGGTCCAACCGATCACCTCGATGTCGTCGTCGACGATGGTGACATCGACGCCGTCGAGGGCCTGCCACATGCTGACGAAGAAGACCACGGTGAACGGCAGCAGGGTGACGGCGGCGATGGTGAACAAATGGCCGATGCGATCGCCGAGGAGCCCGAAGATGTGGGTGAACCACCCGTTGATGGGCCGATAGCGGCCTGAGCCGGCCCAGTCGGTGGGGGCCGGCGGCAGCGCCTGGGCGATGGTCGGTCGGTAGGTCGCCGTCCATTGTTGGCCGTCCCACCAGCGCAGTTGGCCGGTGCCTTCGGGGTCGGGATACCAGCCGGGTGTGGGTCCTTGGCTCACCGGCCCATCATGACCGGCCGGGGACCGCCATGCCGTGACCCCCTGGAACCCGACAGGGCGCCGGAAATCTTCGTTATGTAAAGTAGACGGGGAACCTGGACCGCGCGGTCGCATCCCGGGATTCCCGCCCCGACGGCCCGATCTCGATGAAGCAGGCGAAATCGCCGCCCGTGGCGAAACGACTCGTCTCGCAAGCCGTGCGGCGTTGTCGGCGCGGCTGTCCTGTGATTGCTGTCGGCGCCCCTGATCGACCCATAGCACCAAAGACGGAGCGCTTCGGCGCCGGCGCGTCCTCAGCACCGGGTTTCTCCCTGACAGGCCCACCACCACCGACCGCCCACGACATATTTCGTCAGGTGACGTATTCGGGAGGCGCCGCCGAGCGACCGGGACGGCGCTGGTACCCTCGGCGCCGTGTCCGCCGTAGACGTCGACTCTCCACCCGACTCGGCGCGCTCGGCGTCGGACCGATGGTCGATCATCGTGTTCGCGGCAGCGATCGTCGTCGGCTTCGTCGCCCTGGTCTCCGAGATCAGTCGGTACTACTGGTTCAACGGCGACGACTGGCAGTTCCTGGCCAACCGCGACGGCGGCGACCTCCGCCAACTGGTCGAGCCGCACAACGAGCACCTGGTGTCGGTTCCCATCCTGGCCTTCCGGGGCATGTTCCGGCTGTGGGGGCTGGAGAGCTACCGCCCGTACCAACTGCCGGTCATCGTGCTCCACCTCACGGCCGTCGTCCTGCTGTGGCTGATCATCCGGCGCTGCCAGGTGAACCCCTGGATCGCCACCGCCGCGGCATCGGTGTTCATCCTCTTCGGTCCCGGTGAGGAGAACATCATCTGGGCGTTCCAGATCGGGTTCACCGGTTCGCTGGTACTTGGCTTGGCCCACCTGCTGCTGGCCGATCACGAGGGCCCCATCTCGTGGCGCGACGGCGTGGGCCTCGCGCTCGGGTTCATCGGCCTGTTCTCGTCGGGGTTCACCCCACTCATCACCGTGGTGATCGGCGCCGTCGTCCTGGTGCGGCGCGGTCTGCGGCCGGCGGTGTTCAACACCGTGCCCCTCGGTCTGGTGTACGGCGTGTGGTATCTGACGATCGGCCCCGAGATCATCGAGGATCCCTACGGTCGGGGCACCGACCTGGCCGAGATGGTCGGCTTCATGAAGACCGCCCTGGTCGCCACGTTCGAAGGAATTGGCGGCAATCCCGTCATGGCCACGATCTACGCCGTGGTGCTGGTGGTGGGGCTGGTGCTGGCCTACACCCCGCTCCCCCGTCGCGACGCCCTCCGAGCCGCCGTGCTTCCCGTCGGGTTGCTGCTCGCCGGGGTGGCCTTCCTCCTTCTCAGCGCCTATGGGCGCTGGTGGGTCGGACCCGAGGTGGGATCATC
>Ga0224505_10000279_pt1 | contig 36221 bp, 41 predicted proteins | sample SF_Jan12_sed_USG_FD_169102 | JGI IMG/M metagenome (GOLD analysis project Ga0224505, IMG submission 169102) | Sediment microbial communities from San Francisco Bay, California, United States - SF_Jan12_sed_USGS_4_1 | ecosystem: Environmental > Aquatic > Marine > Sediment | place: USA: California... | reverse complement strand
TGCCCGATTCTCAAGAAAGCGTTCTGGCCACTCTGGATGTGATCTATCTAGGCGGAGATGCTGTGGCGCCCGGCTCATCCGCCAGTCGCAAGGTCAGCGTTGTCTCTTCCCGGCAGGTGCCTAGTCCCATACTGCAATCGACTCGGCCTGTGTGCCGAGCGATTGCTTGAGCGACTGTCCTTCTTTTCCCGCAAACAGCTGTGCACTGCCAAGGCCTCGGACGATTTTTGTCAAGGCATCGCACGGGTTCTTGCTCTTGAATAGTTTCAACGACTCAGGATGAACCGGGACCTTCCTCCACGCGCCCTTTTCATTCGGTCCCGGTTCTAGCGGAGGTAACTGTATCGGCGGGAAGGTCTGTCCTGTAGGTTTCGCAACCGACGTGGTTGGCGCGCTCGGTGATGCAGCCGGTGTCGTATAGACTTGTTTCGGATCGTACTCAGGCGGGTTCGCCGACGGCAGATGTTTGTCCCCGCTGCAACTGGCTAGAAGCACCGTGACAAGGAACAGTAGAAGGGGGTTGGCTGGCATTCGCGGTCTCCTGGTGAGGGACCAACGACTGGAGTGGCCGCCATGCTAGCCCACGGGGTGCAATTCTTCAAGGCTATCCGTAGCAAAGACCTTCTATTTTCAGGACTGCCTGGCGTTGCTATTCAACCTGACCCTGCGTACAATCCGGTCGGTTTTATCCTGAGGTGTCCATGCGATACCTAACACTGCTTCTTCTAATAGCACTCCCTCTGACCGCCCACGCCGGAAACATTAAAGACACCGATCTCATCTCCAGCAACACCTTCTTTCTGCCGCCAAGTACCCAGAAGACCGTCTTCATCCAGGCCCGGAACTCTTCCGATAATCAAGAGGTCTCGTTGCACGATTTGGGCGCCCGGCTGAGCGCCAAGGGCTATCAGATTGTGAATGATCCGGACGGCGCACATTACGTCCTGCTGGCCAACATCGTCTATTGCAACATTACGAAGCCGGAGATGCCGGTCGAGGCGATGGTAGCGAGTGGTTATGGATCCGCGTTCAACTCGGCGATGGGCGCCATGCAAGGCCTCACCAGTATGGCGAGTATGGCGGGACCGTATGGCGCGATGGGCGGGGCGGCAGCCTCAATGGGGTTGAGCGCGATCCAAGGCATCGGTGATCTATTCAGTTCTTCGTCATCCGCTCCCAAGATGCCGGACGACGTGAACTATGCCTGCGTGGCGGACATCCAGATCACCGAGCAGAGGACCGGACAGCTGCCAAACGCGATGAAAACAGGTACAGGGGAGGAGCCCGGTGTGTACCAAACCAGGCTGGCCGCCGATGTGCACCAAAAGAAATTGGATGAGGCTGAAGCGACGCCACTGCTCCAACAGAAACTGAGCGCGGCGGTAGCAGGCAACTTCTAGATTATGAGATCACGTGCCATCATCCTGACGTTCGTCATGCTGGTCGCAGCTACAACTGGCTGTTCCAACGTCATCCGTTCCGGCCTCATGAATAGCAATACGGTATTCTTGGATCCAAACACCAATCGCACCGTGTATACCCAACTCAGGAACGCTTCTGAAAACCAGCAGGTGACGTTGAGTGAGGTGAACACGAAGCTGAGCACCAAGGGATATCAGCTGGTTCAAGATCCAGAGCAAGCCAACTACTGGATACAGGCCAAGGTGATCTATTGCCACCGAGCAGCTGATGGCGCGACACCCGAAGGGGTGGCTAAAGCAGGCCCTGGTGCGGGCATCAGCAGCGGCGGCACTACGATGATGTCCGCCGGCGGTGATGAGTCGGGTATGGGCGTGGCCGGCATGCCAGATATGGGCGCCATGATGAGGCAGGCCATGGCCATGAGCGGCGGAGGCGGGGGTTTTGGCGGGATGCCTGGCATGCAGATGCAGCAAGCTCCGAAAGAGGACGGGGTGACCTATCTCTGTGTGACGGATGTGCAAATCACTGATCGCAAAATCGGCAAATCGATCGGTCGACCAACTGGTGGTCAGGCATCGAGTGGTGAAAAGGTGCAACTGATGCGAATGGTCGGCCACGTGCGGCAAAATAGTTTAGACATTCCCGAAGCCACTCCGATCGTCCAAGAGAAGATCGCTACCGGAATTGCAGGACTGTTCTAATCCTGTTCCCATAAAGACCTGTACGCAACTGCAACTCATTGGAACGGGAATGGTTATGGCATATTGTTCCTGAACTGTATCTGTAGTGGCGTGCTACTCGGACAGCAATTGGCAGATCCAGATCTTTATGCGGATCGGCCTAAACCTTGTTAAAGCGTCACGAACGAGAACATGGACGAAGCGATTCTCACAGCAAAACGCGAGTCCAAGCATCTCGACTTCAAGCGATCATTCGATTCGGCTTCAGCAGCTGATTGGTGCGAAGTTCTGAAGGACATTGCAGCCTTCGCCAACAGCGGTGGCGGGAATGTCTTAGTCGGCGTGAATAACGACGGCAGTCCCTCTGGGGATGCTTCGGTAGGAAGGGTCCTAGCCCTCGACCCAGCAACGGTCACCGACAAGGTCGCTTCTTATACTGGTACCCAGTTCGACGGCGTGGCGATCGTCGAGGCCACAAAGGGCGGAGTGGCAGTCGCAGTCCTCTCAGTGAATGCCGCGCAATCACCGCTCGTTTTCACTAGACCAGGTACATACGCGCTGCCTGACGGCAAGCAGAAGACGGCATTCAGTCAAGGCACGCTGTACGTCCGGCACGGAGCAAAAAGCGAACCAGCGAACAGTGATGACGTTTGCAAGATCATCGAACGACGCCTACAGGAAGCGCGAAAGGAATGGATGGCCGGGGTTCGGAAGGTCGTAGCAGCTCCCTCTGGCTCGATGGTCACTGTGATACCATCCGGTGTAAGGCAGTCAAACAGCCCAGATGCTACGCCGATCAGGATCACAAGGAATGCTGCGGCACCTGAGTATCGACTAGTGGATCCGGATGTTACGCATCCATGGCGAGGCAAGGAGTTGATCGCTGAGATCAATAAGAAGCTCCCCGATGGTAAGAAGGTCAATCAGCATCACATTCGGGCCCTGCGAGCGCTCTACGACATCGATAGCAACCCTGAGTTCTTCCACAAGTCAAAGTTCGCTTCACCGCAGTATTCAGCGGCACTCTATGGATGGCTGCTTGACCAGTACACGCGCGATGGACAGTTCTTCGTGAAGACAGCTGATGAGTTTCGTCGGCGGACCACGGCAGGATAGATGCAGTCTAACCGGACATTGCTGCTGGCGGCGCGGTTGTTGTGGTGGGCACCTTCTGGCCCGCAATTCTGGAATTGGACCGCAGCAGAATGCGAACTCGTTGGCGGTACGGCGCATAATCACTATCTGTGCAGGAGGCAGCGGGGTCATGCGCGTTCAACTCTTTGTCTTGAGACCCGATCAGCATGAACCAGCCTTGAATGTAGTCGGAACATAGGTGGCGGTGCTGGCATCGAACGCGGCGACGCACAGCTATGGGATCACCTTGCAGCAGGGCGCGGGAGGAACAGGCCCTCCACCGCATAGCCACGATTGAGGAGAAGCTAAGGGGGCGGGAACCTTTTTGAGGTGTATTAATCCAAGGATGACGTCCTTTGAAATGGTAACGGAGCTCTGCCGACAGTATACTTAAGGCTCAACAAGACGAGCGTACAGTGCTATATTGATGGTCATATCTGGAGGTGCCAGGATGGATTGGAGATCCTACATTTCGACTGATCCGCATATCATGCATGGCGCTGTGTGCTTTCGAGGTACGCGAATTCCGGTATCGGTGGTTCTGGACAATCTCGCTGCAGGCGAAACACCTGAACGCATTCTCGATCAATACCCCTCGCTTCAGCCTGAGCATATTCCCGCGGCGATCGGCTACGCGGCGGACTTAGCAAGAGAACGTATCGTTCCCATCCCCGCTTAAGCGCAAAGGATGCCGACTCGATTCAAACTCGACGAGAATCTTCCTCGTAATGCTGAGGTCTTGCTTCAACAGGCCGGTCACGATGTTCATACCGTACTCGTCGAGCAGCTGGGAGGTAATCCCGATCCACGAGTGTTTGACGCATCCCAGGCAGAGGTGAGAGTTCTCGTCACGTTTGATCTCGATTTCTCCGATATCCGCATTTATCCTCCAGCAAATCACCATGGCATCTGGGTCTTGCGCCCTCACACACAAAGTATCGAGAACACACTGGCTTTGTTACGATCCGCGTTGCGAATTCTTAAAGATGAACCTGTGCAAAGACGATTATGGATCATCGAGCCAGAAAGAGTTCGCATTCATGAATAGGTGGTGATTTCTCCCTAGGCCAAGCGAAGAAGCTATTTCCGATATGAACATTCCCGAAGCTACCTCCATCGTGGAAGAGAAAATATCGACCGGCATCGCCGAGCTATTTTAGCCCCGTTCGTTCGACCCCGACAGGCTCACCGTTTTGCTTCCCACCTGTTATACTGACCCATCTCTTCCTTCACTCTGAGGACCAGCCTCATGAGCTCTCCGACCTGGGACGAATTCGCCGAGCTTGCACTGAAACGTATTACGGCGTCAGGCGCGGAGTACGGCGACATCCGCATTCAAGACAGCAGCACGGAGCACATCGAAGGTGAGGATCGCCGAATTGCCGCGATTCGCGACATCAAGGATGTCGGCTTTGGCGTGCGTGTGCTCTATCACGGAGCCTGGGGTTTTGCCGCGAGTTCGGTCTTGTCATTGGAAGACGTACCACGGGTGGCGAATCTGGCCATTGAGATCGCCAGAGGGTCTGCATCGGTGGCCCTCGAAAAAGTGCGATTGGTGCCGGAACCAGTTCATCGTGACCGCGTCATCACGCCCTATCGCATCGATCCCTTCACCATCCCGCTTGAGAAGAAAACTGACTTACTACTGAATACGATGGAGACGCTCCATCGGCAATCCGGCATCGCACGAAGCAGCGCAAGTCTGTGGGCGCGCCGAGACCGAAAATTGTTTGTGTCGACAGAAGGGTCTCGTGTGGAGTTTGATCTGTTGGCAGGGCAAGGCGACTGTACAGCGACTGCGCTGCATGAAGGCCGGTTTGCTTCGCGCAGCTTCAATACGCCACATCTTCGGAAGGGCTATGAACTGATCGAGGAAGCCGACCTTCTGCGCGAGGCCTCACGTGTTGCCGCGCAAGCGATCGAAAAGGTCAAGGCTCCAGCGGTCGATGCGGGCCAGTATGACCTCGTGCTCGATCCTGAGCATCTGTCATTGACGATCCATGAATCTTGCGGCCATCCGAGCGAACTAGACCGGGCGCTTGGCTACGAAGCCAATTACGCAGGGACCAGCTTCTTAACGCCAGAAAAGCTGGGTAACTTTCGCTATGGCTCCCCCTGCGTGAACCTAGTGGCCGACAATACCGAACCTGAGACAATGGCGGCGACTGGCTACGACGATGATGGGGTGAGCTGTCAGCAATGGGACATTGTCCGGAACGGGGTGTTCGTCGGGTATTGCACGAACCGTGAAGTCGCGTCGAAGATTGGTGAATCTCGGTCACGTGGCTCCAATCGCGCTGATGGGTGGAGTAGTGTTCCGATGGTGCGTATCGCGAATATCGGACTTGAGCCAGGCTCAGCGACTGTCGATGAACTGATTGCCGACGTGAAGCACGGTATCTACATCGAAGGCCATGGGTCCTATAGCATTGATCAGCGCCGCTACAATTTCCAGTTTGGCGGGGATGCGTTCTGGCTGATTGAACATGGCAGACGGACTCACATGCTGCGAGACGTGATCTACCATGGGATCACGCCGGAATTCTGGAACAGCTGCGACGGAGTGGCCGACCGAACTGCTCGCGATCGATACGGCTTCATCACGTGTGGCAAGGGGCAGCCAGGCCAGTCTGGTTGGATGACTCATGCCGCCTCACCGGCGAGGTTTCGACAGATCCATGTGATCCGAGGAGAGGGAAGCGCATGACCGTCCTGAGCGGCACCTGGCCGAAGCTGACCAGCGCCGAGGAGTTTCGCTTTCTGAGCGATCTGGTCTTGACCCGCTCATCCGCTGATCAGACGATCGTCCGTCTTCGCGACCACCACGCCGGCACGACGAGATTCGCCAACAATCAAGTCATCCAGAATGTCGATGCGAGGCGGGGCTCACTGGCCGTGACGGTTGCCTTTGGGGGACAGCAGGGGACCGCGAGCACGACGGATTTTACCGCCGGCGCGATTCAGGACGCATTGGCGCGTGCGGAACGGATTGCTCGGGTCTCACCGGTTGATCCGGAATACCTTCCGCCTCCCGATCCGTGCCTGTTTCCTGAGCGAGCGACGGCGAAACCGGAAACTCTGGCGGCAGGACCGGTCAAACGTCTGGAGTATGCGAATGAAGCCATCGGACATTGCCGGATGGAGAACTTCATGGCGGCCGGCGTCGTGGCAACATCCAGGACCGCCGTCGGGATTGCGGCGAGCAATGGGCTATTCGGCTATGAGGTACGAGGAGACGCGAGGTTTAGTCTCACGGTCCAAACTGGTGACGCGACGGGCTGGAGTGCCGCGGCACATCGGTCGATCGATCATTTGAAAGTTCAAGAGCGGACCTTGGCGGCCATTGCCAAAGCCAAGCGAGGCCGGGATGTATGTGAGATGCCGGCGGGGCAGTATCCCGTGATTCTTGAGCCGGCAGCCGTGGCCGGACTGTGGGCGTGGGTGCTCTGGTCTCTGGACGCCAAGTCTTACACAAAGGGAACGAGCCCTTTTGCCGGCAAGCTGGGCCAGGCCATCGTGGACGAACGGCTGACGCTCAAGAATCACCCCGATCATGCCGACCTGCTAGGAGAAGGATTTACCCATGACGGTCTTCCGAGTACAGCCTCCCTGTGGATCGACCATGGAATCCTCAAACAGCTGGTCTACGACCGGTTTACGGCGAAGGCTGATGGCATAAACCCTATTCCGACACTGGAGGCTCCGGCCTTGTCGATTGCGGGGGCTCCTGCACAGTCGATTCAGGATCTCATGAAGAACACGGACCGTGCGATTTTAGTGACGAATTTTTGGTATATCCGTCCTGTGAATCCTCAGGACCTCACGCTGACCGGAATGACGCGAGATGGAACGTTTCTGATCGAGAAGGGGGAGATCGTCTCAGCTGTAAAAAATTTCCGATTTCATGAAAGCCCGATCCGGGCCTTTCGACACCTCACGGCTTGGACTACGCCGATGGAGGCGGTGAACTCAGAGACCGGGAAGATGTTGGTTCCAGCTTTGGCCCTCCCGCATTTTCGTTTCTCAAGCGTCACACGATTCTAGCTGTGTCATGAGGACTCCAAACATATTTGATCGACCGCAGAATAAAAGGGTTGACTCTTCTCTGCGCGAGGAGTAGGTACAAGAAAGGTATCACAGTAGGTCCGATTGAAGGGGGGATCTGCCAGATGGCCCCGCGATTCAACAAAGAACCCATCAATCTCATTCATCGAATTCCATCTCAGAAGCAGATCGATGAAGCTCGGCCGGTCGCCAGACCCTACGGTCAGATGCTGCTCAATGCCGGCGCCCTGTGCTGGCGCAAGGTTGTTGATCTCGTTGCCTACGTGACGCGCTATGAGGACGAGATCCATCCGCGCCTTCGTAAACCCCTTGCGCTTCCCGACCGAACGACGGAGCGTACCACGGTCCAAGGGCAGGGTCCCGTCTGGTCGACGAATGGAGTGGAGGAGCCAATCCAGGAAGCAGAGAACCCGGTGACCGCGAAGGTCACAATCCTACAACAGACATCTCCGGTGCCGGCTCATGTTCAGTCGGAAGAAGTCGCCGAAATCCGAGCCTGCATGATTGGGCAGCAAGATGAGATTGCCCGGCTGACGTCGCACATTCAAGAGCTGACTTCCTTGGTTACCTCTCAGCAAGAAGTCCTCGTTCATCTTGGAAAAGAGCTAGAAGCCGGTACATTCTCACCGGTGTCGACCACCAGCACGGCGGCTGCCTCTCTCAAGCGGAACCGTATCGGTCGGAAGAAACCGACGGTCAGCGAGACATCCAATCCTCCTCAGGAACATGAGCGCCCGTTTCATCCCCAGGACAGTGACGGTCAGTCGCTCCATCTGTAAGCTCGGCCCGGTTAGCCGTTTGCGCTGAATACTTCTCCATCGCTTCACCGCTAAAAAGGGCGAATCCTACTGATCCGACAACGACCCGTCATACAGACGCACCTGCTCCTCTAGCCAGATAGGGGTTCCGTCTGCTAAACATTCGGCAATGACCATCGTTCGTGTCCTCTTGTGGGCTGTGCTGTGGCTCGGCCTGTTGACGATTGATCTCAGTGCGGCCCCTGAACGTTCTACCGCCCGGGTACCCCTCTTTGAGAATCTGGGTACCCTCCATCACCCCATCACGACGAGTTCACACGAGGCGCAGCAATACTTTGATCAAGGTTTGCGGTTCGTGTACGCCTTCAACCATGAAGAGGCGCTCCTGGCCTTCGAAGAAGCCGCTCGACTGGACCCCTCTGCCGCCATGGCCTATTGGGGGGTGGCGCTCGCATCGGGTCCGAACATCAATGCCGCCATGGATAAGGCTGCCGAACGACGGGCGTGGGATGCCGTACAAAAGGCTCGCGCGCATCGTGCCCGCACAAGCGCAGCCGAACAGGCCTATATCGATGCGATTGGTAAGCGATACGAGCTCAGAACGCATGCACGACCGGCTCTGGATAAAGCGTATGCGGACGCGATGCGTGTAGTCTGGCAGCAGTATCCGAACGATCCGGATGCCGGTGTCTTGTTCGCCGAGGCCTTGATGGACCTGCGGCCATGGGATTTATGGACGGCAGACGGACGACCCAAACCGGGCACCCAAGAAATCGTGGCGACCCTGGAATCGATTCTAGCGCGTTTCCCGGATCATCCAGGAGCGTGCCACTACTATATCCACAGCGTTGAAGCCTCTCCGAACCCGGACCGAGCCGTCGCTTGTGCGGAGCGATTACCCGGGCTGATGCCGGGTGCTGCTCACGTGGTCCACATGCCGGCCCACATCTACATGCGACTCGGTCGATATCACGAGGCGGCTGAACAGAATGCACATGCGGCGGAGGTCGATCGCAAGTATCTAGCTAGGAGGCAGTTACACGGCGACTATGCCGACGGCTACTACACCCACAATCTGCATTTTCTCTGGGCTTCCTTAGCGATGGAGGGACGAAGAACCGAGGCATTGAAGGTGGCTCGTCAACTGACGGGCACGATCTCCCAGGAGGAAGTGCGGAAGGATGCCTGGAAGGAATTGTACCTTCCAGCTCCCTTGTGGTCCATGATCAGGTTTGGACAATGGGACGACCTGCTGCGTGAACCACCTCCCCCAAAGATGCTGCATTTGCAACAGGGGATGTGGCGACTGGGGAGGGGACTAGCGCTCGCGGCGTCCGGTCGTATGCCCGGGGCCGAGGGCGAGCATGTGGTGTTGGCCGGCCTGGCGAAGCGCCTCGGGCGTGATCGGACGAGGGAAGAGAAAACGGAACGGACTCTCCTTAAGATCGCGGAACGACTGCTGGCTGGTGAGCTCACGACGCATCGCCGTCAATACGATGAGGCCATCAAATCCCTCACGGATGCCGTCAAGCTGGAGGAGGAGCTGCCTTACACTGAGCCGCCGTTCTGGCCGATTCCCATTCGCCACTATCTCGGCGCCGTCTTGGTGAAGGCTGGTCAGCCGGGTAAGGCGGAAGCGGTCTACCGAGCGGATTTGGCCAAGAATCCACGGAACGGCTGGGCCCAGTTTGGACTCATGCAGAGTCTTCGCGCTCAGCGGAAAGGCCGTGAAGCAGATGCCGCAGAAGAACAATGGAAACAGGTCTGGGAGCATGCGGATGTGACCCTCACGGCCTCTCGGTTTTGAGGAAGAGGAAGCGGACTGAAGGAGGGTTGATGCGATTTGTGGTGGGAGTAATGGGGCCGGCCAAGGCTGCGAAGAAGGACCTCGACAATGCCAGGATCCTTGGAGAATTCATTGCCCGGCGTGGTTGGGTCGTATTGACTGGTGGTCGAAACGTGGGCGTCATGGACGCGGCGTGCGAAGGAGCCAAGCGGGTGGGCGGAAGCTTGACCATCGGGGTCTTGCCGACGGCCAAGGATAAGGTGTCTCGCCATGTGGACGTGCCGATCATCACGGAAATGGGGAGTGGCCGGAACAATATCAATGTTCTGACCAGCCATGTCGTGGTGGCCTGCGGATTGAGTGGTTCGGGCACAGTGTCGGAAGTTGCGTTGGCCGTGAAGGCTGGGAAGCCGGTCATTCTCGTCGAGGCGTCTCCTGCCGATGTCGCTTTTTTTCGAAAACTCGATACGCGATTGGTCCAAGCCGCTGCCTCGCCGGAGGAGGCTATTGAACTGATCATGAAACTCATGGATGGTCGCCAGCGACGAGTGCGTCGTACAGAACGGGATCTCGATAGGTATATTCCAGTTTGACGCGTGAAGGACTCTCATACCGGCCCCTGTCTGCTGCCACGCGAGTTCTCCTCACCTCCGCCTCTCCGCACGCGTCATAGTAAGATGTAAGAATAAGACTACGGCGACGACTCTACAGAAGGAGGAGACGATCATGACAATCCTGCGGCGGCTGACATCTATTGCCATTAGTCTCGTGATCTGTGTGACCCTCACAGGCTGGCCCTCCAACGGAGTGCAAAGCGCACCGACCACCGCCAAGGCGTATTTTGCAGGCGGCTGTTTTTGGTGCATGGAAGAGGCCTTCGAAAAGGTGGATGGAGTCCTTGGCGCGGTTTCGGGCTACATGGGCGGCACCGTGGCCAACCCTACCTACGAAGAGGTCTCGGCTGGGCGGACGGGTCACGCAGAATCGGTTGAAGTCATCTACGATCCAACGAAAGTCACGTACCAGAAACTCTTGGATGCCTTTTGGCGCAACGTCGATCCGGTCACGCCAAACGCGCAATTCTGCGACCACGGGACTCAGTACCGCGCGGCCATCTTCTATTCAACCGACGAAGAAAAGCGGCTCTCAGAAGAGTCAAAACGCGCGATCGAAGAGTCGAAGCGCTTTCCCCAGCCCATCGTGACTCAGCTGGTCCAAGCCTCAACCTTCTACCAGGCTGAAGAGTACCATCAGGATTACTACAAGAAAAACCCGCTACGGTATAAGTATTATAAGTACGGCTGCAGCCGTACCCAGCGGTTGGAATCGTTATGGGGGAAGTCGTAGAGGTGGAATGCTTGCGTGCCGAGCATCTAATGCTACAGCCGGGCTTTCATGATCAGACCTCTTAATCGTTCTCGCTGAGCCAGGCGAATGCTGGTGAATTCCAGGCCGAACTGTTTCCCGTCGATCCAGCGTACAATGGCCTGATCAACGCGGAGGGGCCACTTAAAATCAGGAAGAAACAAGGATAGCTTCAATATCATCCCAACCGTCACATCGATCGAAGATTCAACACTGCACCCGTTTGTTGATACGTCCAGCACTTTCGCTTCACCCTCAAAGTCATCATCGCCAAAGAAAAACAGACGGCAAGAGAGGGCAATCCTTCTTCCGCGCCGGTCTTGTTGGTTCTCATCTGTCTGACTGAGTTCTCGAGATGTCTTTGATGTCACGGCGGCGGTCCTTTTCAACTAAAGATCGGGCCAGCAGCCTTTAGTGTACGCATAGAAACTGCCTGAGCAAGCAGAATCTATATTGTACCTAGGGTGACACCCATAACCTCTCCTATCGCACTTTAGGTTGTGGCTCCATCTTGACGCCAGCATCATGCTCTGCCACAAAGGACACCGATCCAGGGGGAGTTAGGAAGGAGTATGACAATGCGAACAGTCAGTCGACGGATGGGAGATCTCGCCCAATCGGAAATTCGGGCCATGACCCAGGCCTGCGCGAGTGCGAAGGGGCTCAATATGGCACAGGGGGTCTGTGATACGCCGGTGCCGCCGACCGTGCTCGAAGGGGCAGAGCAGGCCATCAGGGATGGGCACAATGTCTACACCCGCTTCGATGGCTTGCCTGAATTACGGGACGCCATCGCCGACAAACTGGCCCACTATAACGGGATTCGCGCCGATCCTGAAACCGAAGTCACCGTCAGCGCTGGGGCAACCGGCGCCTTTCACTGTGCCTGTGCTGCGCTGCTGAATCCCGGTGATGAAGTCATTCTCTTTGAGCCGTACTATCAATACCACATCAGCGCACTCATGGCGGTTGAAGCAGTCCCTGTAGTGGCCCACATGCAGCCACCGGCCTGGACCTATTCATTGACTCAGCTTGAGCAGCTCGTGACCACAAGAACAAAGGCCATCATCGTCAATTCGCCCGGCAACCCCTCGGGCAAGGTCTTCAGCCGAACGGAACTTGAGGCGTTGGCAGAGTTTGCGTGCCGGCACGATCTGTTTGTCCTGACGGATGAAATCTACGAATACTTTCTCTATGACGGGCGACGCCATGTGAGCATGGCTTCCTTGCCGAATATGGCCGAACGGACGGTGACCATCGGAGGGTACTCCAAGACGTTCAGTGTGACGGGGTGGCGGATCGGGTATAGTGTGGCTGCGCAGACGTGGACACGAGCGATTGGCGCAATGAACGATCTCCTTTATGTTTGTGCTCCGGCGCCGCTTCAAATGGGTGTGGCTCGTGGTATTCGAGACTTGCCGGATGATTTCTATGGGAGCCTGGCTCGAGACTACCAGCACAAGCGCGACAGATTTTGCAGCGCTCTGGCGAAGGCGGGACTCACTCCCTCGATCCCAGAGGGGGCCTATTACGTATTGGCGGATGTGTCCCGGCTTCCTGGCGACAGTGGGAAAGCTCGTGCCATGTACCTATTGGATCGAACCGGTGTAGCTGGTGTACCGGGAGAGGCCTTTATCCCCGGTGCGGCAGGGGCCAACTTCGTCCGTTTCAGTTATGCCAAGACCGACCTAGATCTCGATGAAGCCTGTAGGCGATTGACCCAAGCTGGCTTGTAGGTGCTCACGCGAGGAAGCGGCCGTTTCTTGCCTGAAGCGCAAGCCCGTGCTATGAACTCGACCATGAGTCTGCACCTCGCTCCCATAGTCGCCGCTGTTGCTGCGCTACTGTTGACTGGATGCGGTCATCAGGCGACAGGTCCTCTCTCTGTCTCCGCCGACCATTCCGCCGGTGACCGTTCCGTCCTGGAAGGGGAATGGGAATACGAAGACGGCGGGGCGGTCGTCCTTCGACTCGATGATCAGGGCAACGGCACGTATGCATTCAAGGATGGGCGATTCGAAACGATTCAGCTCAATGGCCGGACATGGATCGGTAAGTGGTCTCAGAAAGAAAACGATCGGGAAGGCGGTTTCGTTGTGAACCTCTCTGCCGATGCTATGGAAGGCGACGGGACCTGGTGGTACGAGCGAATCGGTGCAAACAGGTCACCATCCGAGAAGGGTGGCACGTTCCACTTGACCAGGAAAACCTCCATGACACGCCTTGGCGATACTCCTCCCGCACCCTGATCCTCCATCACTCCCCCTTACGCAAGGCCGTTGTCGGTCCCACAAGTCAGGCCTGTGAGCTGTCGAGCGAGTGCCTCAGGACAGTGTGGGCCAGTGGCGATGATGCCGCGATAACGAGGCTCGCGTCGATTAAAGAGTAGTTCCTGTCCGAGGCCATCGGAGATGGTTCCCCCTGTCTCCGTGATGAGGAGCGCCCCCGCAGCCACATCCCATTCATTTTCGGGTTCCCACGTGACGACTCCTTCGATACGGCCGGTTGCGGCGAGTGCGAGTACCCAGGCGATAGAGCGCATAGGCCGCTTATTGATCGATGGATCCAGGGAGGTGAAGCGGCCGATCTGTTGCTCCCATTGATTCAGGGCGATCACTGGATGTTGACCGCTCCACGAAGCTGGTGGAGTAACCGGTTTACTGTTGAGACGCAGACCTCCACCTCGAGTTGCGGTAAATAATTCGTCTGTGGAAGGGTTGAAGATACCTGCCACGATCGGTCGACCCTGTTCAATGAGACCGACGGAAATGCAATACTCCGGTTCGCCACTAATGAACGCCTTCGTCCCGTCTATCGGATCAATGACCCAGACTCGTCGTTTCTGAAGTCGCTCCAGACAATCAGGTGATTCTTCAGAGAGCCATCCATCCTCAGGAAACGTGGACATCAGGTGGGAGAGAAGGACCTCATTCACGGCCAGGTCCGCCGAGGTCACTGGGGATTGGTCCGGCTTCTGGATCGTCTCAAAGCCATCGACAGCAAACCTCAAGGCTTCTGCTCCAGCCTTCCGAATCGCCATGCTGAGAACATCCAGTTCGTAATCCCATGTCATGATAGGAGAGTAGCAGGCCTGGAGTCAGATGAAAAGAACTGAGCGTGTACCACGCTTGACCTGGCCGTTGAATCTGCGTACAAGCAGGCTACGATGAAGCTGGTCCAGAAACGGTCGAAGAAGACGGGGCTCTCGCCAGGGACGCTTGTTCACATCGGTGAACAGCGGGCCGAGGCCGTGAGTATGACCCTGTTCAATTATGCCGGTGTGCGGTGCGAGGAACAGGTGGTCACAGATCTGAATGCGATTCGACTGCCTGCTGACGAAAGCGTCACATGGGTGAATGTTGGCGGGGTCCATAAGGTTGACGTTTTGGAAGGATTCGGGAAACATTTTGGCCTTCACCCCCTTCTGCTGGAAGACATCGCCAACACGGACCAGCGCCCGAAGCTTGACGACTATGAGACCTATTTCTTTCTTGTGATGAAGATGCTGACGACCGCTGAGCGTGGGGCTATTGTCGTCGAGCAGGTGAGTTTCGTTCTTGGCCGGAACTACGTTCTCTCATTCCAGGAAAACGGGACCGATGTGTTTCACACGGTGCGGGACCGTCTGAGAGGCGGGAAAGGGCGGCTTCGGCAAAACGGTTCAGACTATCTGCTCTATGCACTGATCGATGCCATCGTCGACCAATACTTCGAGGTACTCGAACTGCTCGGTGAGCGGATCGAGTCGCTGCAAGAACGGGTGATGGCTGATCCCAAGCCAGACATCCTCAAAGACATTCATGCGCTGAAACAGCAGTTGCTGTTCGTACGCCGTGCGGTTTGGCCGCTCCGGGAAGCGATCAACGGTCTGTCTCGCTCGGACTGTCCGTTTCTGCATGAGTCCACAAAGATCTTTATCCGTGATGTCTATGATCATGTGGTTCAGATTGTCGACACCATCGAAACCTTGCGGGAAATGGTCTCGGCTAGTCTGGATATTTATCTGTCGAGTGTGAGCTATCGACTGAACGCCGTCATGCGGGTCTTGACGGTCATCACCACGATCTTTATGCCGCTCACGTTTATCGCGGGCATCTATGGCATGAATTTCGAGTATATGCCTGAGTTGAAATGGCCGTGGGGCTACCCGATGGCGATTGGCATCATGGGTCTCGTCGCCGCCATCATGCTCATCGGGTTCCGTCGAAAGAAATGGTTGTAGATGGGGAGCCAAGACTACTCTTGAATTTCCACTTTATCTACGAAATAGGTGGTGTCCCCGAAGCAGGTGGAGGGAATGTAGCGATACTCCTTGTAATGCATGATCACCCGTTTTCCCATGACCTCTGACAGTTGCGCGGCGACTTTATCGTCCGAGATCGTAAACTGCCAGAGAACAGGTGCCGTTCCCGGCACGGTTGTCATGGCCAACTCTCCTTCATGGCTCTTACACAGCCAGCCCTTCGTTGAAAATTTTTGAATGTAGCCGGCCCGGTTTCCATCCGAATAGGTCCAGTTGAACACGACTGTAAGGTAGGCAGCGCCTATAAAGAAGAGCAGCGTCACAAACAGTTTCACTGGTATCTCCTCAGTTACGAATGAAGGTCGCTGAACAACCAAGGAGCGTCAGTCTTTCGACGAGACTCATAGGCCGTGATCTCAGGCTCATATTGGAGCGTGAGGCCGATCGAATCAAGTCCTCGATAGAGGCAATCCTTGCGGAAGGGGTCGATTTCGAACCGGTAGGTTGTCTTCTCGGGCGTGGTGACTGTTTGGCTGCCAAGATCGACGGTGAGCCGGTATCCCTCGGTACCGACGGCGTGTTTCATGAGAGCCAACACTTCATCGGCCTTCAGCACAACGGGGAGAATGCCGTTTTGAAAACAGTTGTTATAAAAAATGTCGGCAAAGCTTGGGGCAATGATGCAACGGAACCCCTGATCCAACAGGGCCCAGGGGGCATGTTCACGAGAGGAGCCGCAACCAAAATTATCGCGCGTTAATAAGATCGAGGCCGATTGATAGCGAGGTTGATTCAAGAAAAAGTTCGGATCGGGCGATCCATCTTTTTTCTTCCTCCAGTCAAAAAAGAGGCCTTCGCGGAGTCCTGTCCGTTTGATCGTCTTTAAAAACTGCTTCGGAATGATCTGGTCCGTGTCGACATTGATGAGATCCAATGGGGCAACCAGACCGGTGAGAAGAGTAAACGGTTCCATAGCGTCATTAGCTCCAATGTCGAATATCGACGAAATGACCTTCGATGGCCGCGGCGACCGCCATCGCAGGCGACACCAGGTGGGTGCGACCTCCAGCTCCCTGGCGCCCCTCAAAATTCCGATTACTCGTCGAGGCACAGCGCTCACCGGGCTTCAGCACATCGGCATTCATCGCGAGACACATGCTGCAGCCGGCTTCCCGCCACTCGAACCCTGCTTCGCGGAAGACATGGTCGAGCCCTTCTGCCTCCGCCTGTTGTTTGACGAGCCCTGACCCTGGAACCACCATCGCGTGGACGGTCTTCGCGACCTGTTTGCCTTTTGCGAAACTAGCTGCGAGGCGAAGATCTTCGATCCGCGAGTTTGTGCAGGAGCCGATGAAAACTTTGTCGATCGTGATATCGGTAATCGGCATATTAGGTGAAAGCCCCATGTAGGTTAATGCCCGCTCGGTGGCACTTCTCGTGTTTTCGTCGGACATCGTTTGTGGGTCCGGAACATTCTGGTCCACCCCTACGACCATCCCGGGACTGGTGCCCCAGCTGACCTGCGGCGCGATCTGTTCCGCCTCCAAGGTTACGGTCCTATCATACATGGCGTCCGTATCGGTCTTGAGCTCTCGCCAAGCGCGAACTGCGTGATCGAAAAGTTCTCCCTTCGGAGCGAGCGGTCGCCCCTTGAGATAGGCAAACGTCTTCTCATCGGGAGCCACGATGCCTGCTCGGGCGCCGGCCTCGATCGACATATTACAAAGCGTCATGCGACCCTCCATGCTGAGGGCCTTAATCGCCGAACCGGTATATTCGATGACATAGCCGGTCCCTCCGGCCGTGCCGATCTTCCCGATGATCGCAAGAATGATGTCCTTGGCGGAACAGCGGTCGGAGAGCGTTCCATCGACGCGAATTTCCATTGTCAGGGGCCGTTTCTGCACCAAACATTGGGTGGCCAACACGTGTTCCACTTCACTCGTCCCGATGCCGAACGCCAGGGCACCAAACGCGCCATGGGTGGAGGTGTGGGAGTCGCCACAGACGATTGTTGTGCCGGGGAGAGTGAATCCCTGTTCGGGGCCAATCACATGAACGATACCCTGACGGATGTCGCTCATATTAAAAAGGGTGATGCCGACCTCCTTGCAGTTGTCTTCGAGTGTTTGAATCTGAAGAGCGCTCACCCGATCAGCGATCCCTAGCCGCCGGTCTGTGGTGGGGACATTATGATCCGGGACAGCGAGGGTTGCGGCAGGTCGTCGAGGCGTTCGCCCAGCCAGTTTCAACCCTTCGAAGGCCTGAGGGGAAGTCACTTCATGAACCAACTGTCGATCGATGTACAGTAATGTCGTGCCGTCTGGTTCTGACCGGACGACATGCGCATCCCAAATCTTGTCGAACAACGTCGTGCCCGCCATCTGTGCTCCTACTTCGTTAAACGAAAGCCTATTATACAGAGAAGTCCCATGGTCTTGACAAGGTGTCTGTGAAGCTTGCCCCACCACGCAAGACGTGGTACCACCGCACCGATGGAATCTAGACCCTGGAGCGAGTCGCGTATTGTTGAGTGGAGTCACCGACTGCTGGAGAGCTATCACTATTGGATCGGACAAGACCTCATTGATCGGGCTGGCGACCGAAAGGCACAGGCCCTTCGATTATTCGAAGTATCCGTTGTCGTTGTGTCGCACGGTGTGGAGCCGGACCCGATCTTAAACTATGGCAATCAAACTGCGTTGGACCTGTGGGAACTACCCTGGAAGCAATTCATCCAGACGCCATCGCGACTCACGGCTGAGGCGGATGACCGTACTGAGCGGAGAAGAATGTTGGAGCGAGCAAAGCTCGCTGGTTACTTCGACGGATATCGAGGGGTGCGAATTTCCTCGACGGGGAGGCGATTTCTTGTCGAGCAAGCCGTGATTTGGAATGTGATCGATCCTGCCGGACACCGCATCGGTCAAGCGGCGACGTTCTCTCAATGGTCATACTTGTGATGATCGAGGCGAGGGAGTAGCCCGGAACCCTTCCGGATTGGTCACGACGACGATCACCGCATCGAGTCGAGCCGAGACCGGTCGGAGGAACACAATCGACGAGAGTCTGTCTATGAAGTCATCAACGGAACAGTCAGGTCCAGAGTTCGAGAGGGCCGTGGTTGGCGATACCCTGCAGTAGATCTCGGGTAGCAAGAATACCGACCAGACGGCGCTGGTGATCCAAAATTGGAACAGCATGAATCTGTTCATCCAACATGACGCGGGCAATTTCCCGGACCTCTGTTACGGGAGTGGCCGAAATAACTCGGGATGTCATGATGTCACCCAATCGCCGTCTGGAGGCCTGTCGCGTATCGGCCGCCGTGATCAGTTCTGGAGCATGGCGGAGCAAGTCGCGATACGACACCATCCCGACGAGGGTGTCGTGCATCGAGGTGACGGGGATATGATGGAATCCCTTGTCTGACATGCTCGTCCAGGCGTCAAGCCAGGTGCTATCGGATGGAAGAGAGATAACCGGAGTGCTCATCAGGTCACGCGCGAGAATCGCCGGTTTCGAGTGCGATTGTTCGATGCTCTGCTGTTGATAGGCTGTTTGTGCTGCCATGGCTGAGTGATCCAGAGAGGAAGCGTGTTGGCCATGATGCTCCCGCTCCCTCGCGTATTCAGGCCGGGCATTCCGTGGACCAGCCGGTTTGACCGGGTACGTTTCCACGATTCCGTTGACCGCCAGAATGATGGGCATGCTGCAGCTCCTCAACTGCCCTATCGGAGTTTTCGGGAAATACTTAAGCGAGGCCGTGACCAAGCGAATATTTAGCGGAGAGTACGGGGTGCTCTGCCACAATTGGTATCAATTGTCCGGCACCGAGAGGGCTGACACCCTATCCAGGGCCATCACCTGTGGAGCTGGATTCCATCGAGTGAGCCACGGTTCAAGCGGCTGCGGCAGTTCTAAATCAATTGCTTCCGTTTTGACCCATATGTTATACGAATAATCTTATAATGTAGTGAATGCCGGGACACAGTCGTAGACAACGAGTGCACGCTATTGGAGGCCGTGGTGTTCTCTGTAAGTTTGGCGGCACATATTCACAAGCTTCTATTTTGTTTCTTCTTACATACTTCGCAAGGGGGGTAGTCATGGGCAAGACGATGTTGGCGGTCTTCTTCGGCCTTGGAATGGTATTGGCTGGGGCTTCGAGTTCGTATGCGCTTCAAGCCGGAGGTGTAGAGACCGGCGATCTGGAAACGGGTTCTGTCGTCGGCCAGCCGTTTAAGGAGCTGAGCGTGGATGTTTCGTTCTTTGCTACTGAAATTGGAAACATGAAGGTCTGGTATCCGCCGATGACCGTCCTCGACTTTAAATCGCGTCCTGGTGCTCCAGTGTTGTTGAAAGTGACGAATAATGCAACGGCTGAGCACGGGTTCCAGCTCAGCGCCGCCGTGAATCAATCTGCACCAACCGTCTTGCATACCAAGATCGTGCTCAAACCGGGGGAAACACAGTATATCGGCATTCCAACCAGTGATCTGTTTTATGCGTCGGGGAGCGTCCTCGAGTATCGTTGTCACTTGCACCCAGGTCATGTGGGTGGCAAGTTGCTGATGCTGAAGTAACCTCTAGCTCGGTTCGAACAGTGAAAAGGCCTCGGTGTAACGCACCGAGGCCTTTGTCGTTGTTCGATCACAACAGCCCAAGACAAAGGGCCCTGATTCCGGATGGAACCAGGGCCCTTACAATACGTCACTTAAAGAGCGTTAGTTTCTCACCCCGCTCCATATCTTGGCAGGATCAATTGCTTTATCTGGATTCAATGTCTTCGCCCTCTCCAGCAGCACATCCGTCGTTTCAGGATACAGAGGGTCTGAAATGCAACAATTATCAACGGGACAGACCGCCGCGCATTGGGGTTCGTCAAAGTGACCAACGCACTCAGTGCAACGGTCATGTGCGATGACATAAATACTGTCGCCAACTCCCTGCCCATCGCCAACATGATTACCTTTGGTCTCAGCGTCACTCCTGGTTTCAAAGATCGCTTCATTGGGACATTCCGGGATACATGCTCCACAAGAGATGCATTCATCGGTAATCAATAATGCCATGACCCAAGCCTCCTCCTCACTCCAAAAGACTGGCTAACTACTAGCACGTTGACAAGTTCACGCAGCTCACACCATAGTACTCCCCTCGACGTGTAATGAGCAGGTACGCGAAGTGATATTTTATTCCGTGATTCTTTTCCAAGTCAATCGAACGGAATCCGGTCAGAAGACCTAGCGTACACTTCTGCATGGGGCGTTGGGCCCAGCAGAGAAAGAGACCGCCGAATACTATCAATGGCAGCTGATCAAACCCAGGCGAGCAATCGAGAGCAGCAGAAGAAGCGGATCATCATGATGATTCTGCTTGCCCTTCTCCTGATGAGTGTGTCGGTGTTCCTCATTGAGCGCAAGGAATCGGACATCATCGTCGTCAAGTTTCCGAGCGGTGTTGAGCTCGAAGCCGAAGTGGCGAACACGCCGGAGAAATTGCTCTTTGGGCTTGCCTTTCGTGAGACCTTGCCCGCAGGCGGGGGCATGCTTTATATTTTTGAGGAAAATGGGATGCATCGTGTGACAACCAGGGAATATCGATTCCCTATCGATATTCTGTGGGTGGATGAGGGGCATCATGTTGTGCATATCCTGGAACATGCAGAACCATGCGCGAAAGACCCGTGCCCATTTTTTGGGCCACCGCCGGAAGAGGCGCGGTATGTGATACAGGCAGAATCGGGGTTCATTAAGACAACAGGAGTTGCAAAGGGCGACGAGCTCAAGTATGCCCTTCGTATGTAGCGTCTACGAAGACAGTTGAGGAATCACTCATGATGGATGGGTTTCAGAAAGTTGCACAGATCGATGAGGTACCTCCGGGAAAGTCAAAGATTGTCACGGCGAATGACCGTCCGCTCGCGTTGTTCAACGTCGAGGGGAAGTTGTACGCCATCCATAATAGCTGTCCCCATGAAGGGGGTCCGCTTATTGAGGGGAGACTCAAGGGGTATGTCATTGCCTGCCCTTGGCATGATCTAGCATTCGACATCAGAAATGGGCAAGGCACCGACGGTGGCGGGTATTGCGTAGGGAGCTACGAAGTCCGGGTGGACGGCAATGATATTTTGATTGGCTCTCGACGGAAAGCATAAAAAGAGAAATCAGGTGGAACGGGTGTCTTCGCGACATGGATTGCGGATATCGACGTGAGTATTTCCAGTGCCGATCACAATCCTGCATTAGACGGCAGTGATTGCCGCGTGGTCACGGTCGACCAGCCATTCGTCATTCATTTATGGGAAGACCGCACCAGAGGTGAACAGTGGGTGCCGTCCTATGATGCTAAAGGGCTTGCCCTTCTCAACGATGAATTTCTCCGCATCGCGAGTAATAACGCCGTGGAAAATGGGCAACGCATCTTCGAATTTCAAGCCGTGCAGTCCGGGGTCTATCAGCTGATTTTCGAAAAGCGCATGGGGTGGAAATTTACCGCGGAAGACCGGCGGGTATTCAGAATTGAAGCTGGACCGCCATCGAGGAATTGATCTAATGCCGGATATCGCGTTCATCAACGGTCGTTTTTTGCCTTGGGGGGAGGCGACTGTTTCCATCGATGATCGAGGTTTCCAATTCGGAGATGCCGTCTACGAAGTCATTCGCACGTATCGAGGGGCGCCGTTCGAGTTTGACGCACATCTGGCTAGGCTGAATAGGAGTGTGGGGGAACTTTCGCTTCGCCAACCCTATACCAGGGAGCAATGGACCAGGTGGATTCAACAAGGACTTAGCCTGGCCGGATATCAAGATGCTAAGATCTACATCCAGATCACCAGAGGGGTGGCTCCCCGCGAGCATAGTTTCCCCGCCGATATTCTTCCAACGGTTGTGATGACCATCAGAGAGTTCCATCCTCTGGCGCCGGATGTCCGCCGCACTGGCGTTAGCGCATGTACCAGCGAGGATCTTCGGTGGGGGCGTTGTGATATCAAAAGCGTCAATCTTCTAGCCAACGTCCTTGCCCGTGAAGAAGCGAAGAAGGCCGGCGTCTTCGAAGCGATTTTAGTCAGAGACGGTTTTGTCATGGAAGGTGCGCTGAGCAATGTCATGGCGATTCAGGATGGAGTGGTCATGACGGCTCCCGAAGGCCCTCGAATTCTATCCGGCGTCACACGGACCGTGGTCTTAGAGTTGGCGAAAAAGGATGGCATTGTCATCGAAGAACGGTTTATACCGCTCGATGTTCTGTATCATGCAGATGAAGTATTTCTGACGGGGACTACGCTTGAGGTGCTCGGTGTTGTCCAGATCGATGGACGAACCATTGGCTCTGGACAGCCGGGTCCCATCACAAAAACACTGGCTGCTCGCTGGGCCTTGTTAGCCGGCTAGTGCCCTTGCTTTGCACCGGGGTGCATGGTATGGTGCTACCTCTGTAAGTGGGCTCATGCCCACTTTTTTGTTTGGATACATGTCAAAGGAAGATGGGCTGAGTATAACCGGCAGTCGTCCGCAGCTGGTTGCCGACCGGTTGCACGAAATCATTTCGCCGATCCTATGGACGCTCGGGCTTGAGTTGGTTGATGTGGTGCGCGTGGGGAAAGGCCCTCGCTCGGTCGTTCGCGTTCTGATCACTAAATCTGATGGAGTCAGCATCACAGACTGTGAGCAGGCACATAAGGCCCTAGGACCGGCGCTTGACGTGGCCGATCCATTTCCCCATGCCTATACCCTTGAAGTCTCTTCTCCGGGTCTTGATCGACCCTTCAAGAGAACCCAGGATTATCAACGGGCGATTGGAAAAGAAGTGAGTCTCAAGCTTCGAGAGCCTCTCGAAGGCCAGTGGAAGATTGCTGGTGAGCTGATGCAGGTGGATGAAGAGGCGGTCGTGCTGAAGGTGGTTGCTGCGCGAACATTCGAGACGGTGAAGTTGAGTCGAGACATGATTGCTGAAGCAAAGCTGGTTGTGAAGATCTAGAGGGGCGGAACGTTGGAGATTGTTAAGTGGTAACCGGATGCAGGAGCATGACGTATGAACCGTGAACTGATTACCGTGATCGACGAAATCGGGCGTCAGAAAGGGATCGATAAGGCCCGAGTCATTGGAGCCATCGAATCCGCCCTGCAGACCGCCGCGAAGAAGCGCTTTGGTCAGGCCGAAAATATCCAAGTGGAGATCGACCCAAAAACTGGGGAAATTTCCGTCGTCTCCAAGAAGATCATCGTAGAAACGGTCAGCAACCCCAAGGCGGAGATCTCTCTTCAGGAGGCCCGCCAATACGATAGCGAGGCGGAAGTCGGGGACGAAATTGGATCGCTGATCGAAATGAACGAATTGGGGAGAATTGCTGCGCAAACAGCGAAGCAAGTGATTTTCCAGAAGGTGCGCGAAGCGGAATGGGAAGCTGTTCAAAGGGAATATTCCACACGTCAGGGCGATCTCGTGACAGGAATTATCCTCGGCATGGAGCGCCGGAATTACCTGGTGGACCTCGGAAAGACGGAGGCTATCCTGCCGATCCAAGAGCAGATTCCTCGGGAAACATATCGGCGCGGCGATCGCGTGAAGGCGATGTTGCTGGAGGTGCGTCGGACGCCTAAGGATGTTCAAGTCATTCTGTCTCGTAGCCATCCGCAGTTTGTGGCAAAGCTTTTTGAGCTCGAAGTGCCAGAGGTCATGGAAAAGATCATTGAAATCCGATCCGTCGTTCGAGAGCCTGGGGACCGAACAAAGATCGCGGTCACGTCTCGTGAAAAGGCTGTGGATCCGGTGGGCGCCTGCGTCGGCATCAAGGGCTCCCGCGTACAGGCGGTCGTGCGCGAGCTTCGGGGCGAGAAGATCGATATCATTACCTGGACCCAGGATCCGCGAGTCTTTATCGCCGAAGCCTTAAACCCTGCAACAATCGAAAAGGTCGGGATTGACGAAGAGAAGAAGTCGGCGCTCGTGGTCGCAGCCGACTCGCAATTGTCGTTGGCGATCGGGAAAAACGGTCAGAATGTTCGGCTTGCCGCGCGCTTGACCGGGTGGAAGATAGACATTATCAGCTCAACGGAATACGAAAAAGAGAAGGTCGAGCGTGATAGGGAAATTAAAGCCGCGATTGCGGACGAAGCCGAAGCGCAACGACTGCAAGAAGAAGCTCGGCAGGCTGCCAGAGCTGAGGAAGCAACGAGCGGATAGAATACGGAACCGTCCTCATGGCTATGCGTGTATACGAACTTGCGAAGAAGTTAGGCATGGAAAATCGAGTGCTCATCCCCGAGCTCAAAAAGCTGGGGGTCTCGGTTTCATCTCACAGCAGTACGCTCGAAGAGGACATCGTTCAGAAGGTGTTGGATAAGTTGGCTGCAAAATCGACGAGTCAAGGGACGGGAATCGAGAGAGAGGTCGGTGCAAAGTTGACGGAGCATACGAGTCGGGGGAAAACTGTGGGGGCAAAGGGTCCTGTCGTCGAAGAGCCGCTCAAGCCTGATAAGCGGCGCATCCTCATCAAGCGAAAGAAGGAAGACGAGCCAATCGAGGCCATTCTTTCAGTCTCGATTGGTGAGACTGAGCGTTCAGCGCAGCCCGAGTCCTCAAGTCTTCCGACCGCACCGACTCCATCGGTTGACCACCTTGCTAGCGATGGCCCAGCCGACCGCAGTCTTCCAGTGAAGGAAGGTCTGGGCGAGGTTGCTCCATCCGCAACAGTGCCACTTGATGTGAGACAGGAAGCGCCGCCGGCCAAGCCGACTATCGCGCCGGTAATACCCGGGGTAGTGACTCCCGAGTCTGTCGCCAGCAAAAAGAAAAGCATGGCATTCGAGGCCATTGAGGCAGAGGCTCTCAAAGAAAAACTCAAGAAAGCGAAAAAAACAGGAGGCCGTCCTAAGGACGAGCAGCAAGATGTGAAATTGCGTGAGGACGCCGCCCGCTGGCAAGACCTTCGTGCAATTCCAGTGCACCGCCGCGATGACCGATCGAAGCATGTCCACCATAGCACCCCGGGAGAAATCACCAAACCACGTCGCAAGAGCGTGAAAGTCACCCCTCGGACAACGGTTAAAGAGTTCGCTGAGTTGATCGGTCAACGGCCAGCCGACATCGTTCGGAAACTGATGGATATGGGACAAATGTTAACGTTTCACCAACCTATGAGTCTGGACGCTGCATCGATTTTTGCCGAGGAAAGCGGAGTCAAAGTTGAGGTCTCGGTCGAGAAAATTGGGGACGAGTTGCTGCAAGATATCATTGAGACTGGTGATGATGAACGGCCGGAATCTCGACCGCCGGTGGTGACCATTATGGGGCACGTCGATCACGGGAAGACGTCGCTCCTCGATGCGATTCGCCAAACAAAAGTGGCGGAAGGGGAAGCCGGTGGCATTACTCAGCATATCGGCGCCTATACCGTCTCAGTCCGCGGCAAGCAAGTCACGTTTCTCGATACTCCTGGTCACGAGGCGTTTACGGCTATGCGATCTCGTGGCGCGAAGGTCACAGATATCGTCATATTGGTTGTTGCGGCAGACGATGGTGTGATGCCGCAAACGATTGAGGCGATTAACCATGCCAAGGCAGCCGGAGTGCCGCTGATCGTGGCGATGAATAAGATCGACAAACCGACCGCCAATCCTGATCGGGTAAAAAACGCTCTCTCGGAACATGGATTGATTTCCGAAGCTTGGGGTGGCGATACCATTATGGTCGAGGTGTCTGCCAAAGAGAAATTGGGTCTTGATACTCTCCTCGAGATGATTTTGCTTCAGGCGGAAGTACTTGAACTCAAGGCGGATCCACACAGGCAGGCGAAAGGCACTGTCATTGAAGCCAAGATTGAACGTGGGAGGGGTCCAGTTGCGACGGTGTTGGTTCAGAGCGGGACCCTGCGGGTGGGTGACGCCTATGTCGTCGGAACATTCAGTGGACGTGTTCGGGCTCTCCTTAGCGATCGCGGTGAAAAATCGCAGCAGGCAGGGCCGTCCATTCCGGTGGAAGTTATTGGATTACCGGGCGTGCCGTCGGCGGGCGATGTCTTCCATGTTGTCTCCAATGAGCGAGTTGCCCGAGAGATCGCGGAGGAACGAGCGCAAAAGCGTCGAGCTGCAGAGCTAACTGGCCCCGCGAAGGTCTCCTTGGATGATCTCTTTGCGAAGATTCAAGAAGGATCCGTGAAGGAGTTGGCCATTGTCGTCAAGGCCGACGTGCAAGGATCGTCTGAAGCATTGGTTGGCGCGGTTGAAAAGCTGTCGACGAATGCCGTCAAGCTACGCGTGATTCATAACGGAGTTGGTGGGGTTATGGAATCTGATGTGTTGCTTGCCTCCGCGTCGCGAGCCATCATCATCGGTTTCAATGTCAGGCCAGAACCAAAGGCAGCCGCATTGGCCGAACAGCAGGGTGTCGATATCAGGCTCTACACGATCATTTATGACGCCATCGCAGACATCAAGGCTGCGATGGAAGGCTTGCTTGAGCCGACTCTGAAAGAGCGCGTGTTAGGACGAGTGGAAGTACGGCAGGTCTTTATGATTCCAAAGGTCGGAGCCGTAGCAGGGGCGTATGTTATTGATGGGACGATCTCTCGGTCAAGCGTCGGAGTCCGAGTGATTCGGGACAATGTGGTGGTCTATCAGGGTAAACTTGGTTCGTTGCGGCGGTTCAAGGATGATGTGCGTGAGGTGCAGCAGGGGTATGAATGCGGGTTGAGCGTCGAAAACTTCAACGATGTCAAATCCGGCGATATCATTGAGGCCTATACAGTCGATAAGATCGCGGCGAAGCTCGAGTAGCAGCCGAAGGATTTTTATTGTAGCCTCTTACCTGAAGGCCTGACAAGCTCATGAAGCTGGATCATGGTGCCTCTATTGTGAGCCGACGTTAACCGAACCATGGTCGTGGGGCTATACACCGTCGAGTTATTCATTTCAGGGAGTCAGTCGCTTAAAGACAAGCGTCAAGTCCTTCATGGGATCAAGGATAGGCTTCGTGGCAAGTTTAACCTCTCAGTCGCCGAAGTGGATGGCCAGGATCTCTGGCAGAAGGCTATTCTTGGAATGGCTTGTGTGTCGAATGAGCGTAGCCACGTGAACCAGGTGCTTGAACAAGCGTTGAATCTAATCAAAAGCATGCCAGCAGTTGAAGTGTCACGAGCCCAGTTGGAATTACTCTAAGCTCCCTGTCATGCCTGCGACTGGTAGTGCTGGTAAGGAAGATGTCGAAGACGACCTATAAAAGGGCAGACCGAGTGGCTGACCAGATTCGCATGGAAGTGGCGGATATTCTCATGCGAAAAATCAAGGATCCTCGGGTCCATGACGTCACGGTTACCGATGTCGAGCTGACAGCGGATTTGCGCATCGCGCATATTTTTGTCACGACCATGGAAACGGGGGAAGCCGAGCGCGATGTCTTTGCTGGCCTCTCAAAAGCCAGTGGGTTTGTGCGGTCTGAATTAGGACGGCGACTCTCGCTCCGCTACCTGCCCGATGTGATTTTCAAGAAGGACGTCAGCGGACCTCGCGGTGACCGGATCATGCAGCTCTTAGAAGGCCTGCATGGGGAGTCTGAACAGCAGGAAACTCAGGATTCTCCGAGCAATGCTCAGAGAATCACGGACTCTTAAGGGTATGGACCGGACAGGTATCAGAACGGACCTGGGTGATGTCCTGGAGGGAGTCCTCGTTGTCCATAAGGAAGCTGGCTGGACCTCACACGATGTCGTCGCCAAGGTCCGGAGCTTATTGAGGGGAAGCAAAGTCGGTCATGCCGGTACGCTGGATCCTAGTGCCACAGGTGTGTTGCCTATCCTGGTCGGACGGGCCACGAGAATCGCCGAGTACCTGATTGATTGGGATAAAGAGTACCACGCCGTCATGCGCTTGGGGGAAACGACCGACACCCAGGATGCGACCGGGCAGGTTTTGAGCAGGGTCGATCCAGATGCGATCACGGAGGACATGCTTCAGGCAGTGATCACCCGATTCCGAGGAGTACAGCAGCAATTGCCACCGATGTATTCAGCTGTGAAAGTCGGCGGACAGCCGCTGTATAAAGCAGCCAGGGCAGGGAGGACGGTCGATCGGGCAGAGCGGTCGATTGCCATTCATCAGCTGGAGATCGTGGCCGTTCACGGTCGTGACGTAGCCCTGCGCATTGTGTGTTCCAAAGGCACGTATATACGCACCTTGTGTACCGACATCGGACAGGCCTTAGGGGTAGGAGGGCATCTCTATGCTCTCGAGCGCCGCCGTGTCGGCCCACTGTCCATCGAACAGGCAGTGACGATTGATCAAGTTGCCAGCCATCTCACGATGGGAACTCTCACGAGGCAATTCATGTCGTTGGATCAACTCCTCGTCCAACTCCCGGCAGTGGTCGTGAACGCGGAACAGGCGCAGCGTGTCTTGAATGGCTCACCGATTTTTCCGATAGGAGTCGGGCAACTCCCGCCTGCCCATTCCACAGTTTCGGTACGCCTCAAGGATGAAGCCGGTCAGTTGTTGGCCATTGGAACGCACGATACCAGCGGTGTGGGGTCGATTCGAATTCGCAAAGTACTGAGTCTCTTGAGTCATTAATACGGAAGGAGTAGGTATGGCATTGTTAAAAGAAGTAAAGAGCGAACTCATTAAGCAATATCAGCAGCATGACAAGGATTCTGGATCACCGGAAGTTCAGATTGCGGTATTGACCAACCGGATTACGTATCTCACTGAACATTTCAAGACCCATAAAAAGGATCACCACTCGCGGCGTGGATTGTTGCAGCTGGTCGGACGTCGGCGTCGTCTCCTGGACTATCTCCGCGGTGTGGAGGAAGTGCGTTACAAAACCGTGATCGAGCGACTCAACATTCGCAAGTAACCGGTCGTGCGAATGGCGGCGCTGACCGGCGCCATGGCATCGTTCGAATGTTCCCACAGATGAACACCGATATGCGCTCACACCAAGTGTGCGGTGTAAGAGTGGAAAGTTGTCAAGCTGGCGAGAAGTCGCCGATTTCAGCTTTTCAACTACTCACTTGTCGTTGAGCGTATCTCAGTGGGCATCTGTGGATCTAACCAGAGGAGACCATAGATGATACACGTCGTAGAAATCGACATTGCAGGTCGAACCCTTCGCCTCGAAACCGGTCGCGTCGCAAAACAGGCTGACGGATCAATATGGGCCTCGTATGGCGACACGGTCATACTTGCGACGGCCGTGGCTGCGCAAACGGCCAAGCCCGGGATCGATTTCCTTCCCTTGACCGTCGACTACCAGGAAAAAGCCTACGCGGCTGGAAAAATTCCTGGAGGCTACTTCAAGCGAGAAGGTCGACCGGCTGAAAAGGAAGTCCTGACCAGCCGCTTGATTGACCGACCGCTCCGCCCATTATTTCCCGAAGGCTACTATTTCGAGACACAGGTCATTGCCTCAGTCCTATCGGCCGATAAGACCGGTTCATCCGACGTTATTGGAATCACCGCGGCATCAGCTGCCCTCGCGGTATCGAACATTCCGTTCAACGGCCCCGTGGCTGGTGTGAGGATCGGTCGCGTCAATGGTCAGCTCGTCGTCAATCCTGACCTTGAAACGATGGAGCAGAGCGAGCTGCATCTGGTGGTTGCGGGCACAGCGGACGCGGTGATGATGGTGGAGGCAGGTGCTAATGAACTATCCGAGCAGATGATGCTCGAGGCCCTGGAATTGGCTCATTCCGAGATTAAGAAAATCGTCAGTAAAATAAATGAATTGGCAAAAAAGGTTGGAAAGGTGAAGCGGGTAGTTGTTCAAGAGTCGATCGATTCCGCGTTGCAGGTCGAGATCAAGGCGTTGGTTGCGCAACCCATTCGTGACGCCATCATGATTGCCAACAAGACTGCCCGGCAGGAGCGGTTGGACCAAATTCTGGCCGACACCATCGCCAAGCTGAAAAAGCCAGATGATTCATCCAGGGAGCGGCATATCAAGATTGTGTTCCATCAATTGGAATATACGGAAGTCCGGAAGATGATTTTAGAGAAGCGATCTCGCGCTGACGGACGCGGTCCTGCGGATATTCGTCCAATTACGTGTGAGGTCGGCGCCCTGCCGCGAGCCCATGGTTCTGCGATCTTTACCCGCGGCGAAACACAGAGCTTAGCGGTGGTGACGCTAGGGACGACCGACGATGAACAGCGTATCGATGCGTTGGAAGGCGAGTACATGCGGACCTTTATGCTGCATTACAACTTCCCGCCATTCAGCGTCGGTGAGGCGAGGCCGCTTCGCTCGCCCGGACGGCGTGAGGTTGGGCACGGAGCCTTGGCGGAACGGGCGTTGAAGCCCGTCATCCCAGGCAAGGACGTCTTTCCCTACACCTTACGGATCGTGTCTGAGATTTTGGAATCCAATGGGTCTTCCTCAATGGCAACCGTGTGCGGTGGGACGCTGGCCATGATGGATGCAGGCGTTCCCATCAAGGAGCCAGTCGCCGGCATTGCGATGGGATTGATCAAAGAAGGGGACGACGTCATTATCTTGTCGGATATTCTCGGCCTTGAAGATCATCTGGGTGATATGGACTTCAAAGTGTGCGGGACCAAGAACGGTGTGACGGCACTGCAAATGGACATTAAGATTGGTGGCATTACTACAGCGTTGATGCAGCAAGCCTTGGAGCAGGCCCGGTTGGGACGCCTCCACATTCTTAGCCATATGGCGAAGGCCCTCAACAGTCATCGCGCCGAGTTGTCGGCGTTTGCCCCTCGTATCTACACGATGAAGGTCAAGCAAGATAAGATTCGCGATATTATCGGACAGGGCGGCAAAACCATCCGTGGCATTCAGTCCGACTGCGGGGTCAAGATCAGCGTCGAAGATACCGGGATTGTGACCATCGCTTCTGCGGACGGCACCTCCTTACAAAAAGCCAAAGAGATCATCAACCGCCTGACCGAGGAAGTCGAAATCGGGAAAATCTATACGGGAACGGTAAGAAAGATTATGGACTTTGGTGCCTTTGTGGAGGTACTCCCGGGCACCGATGGGTTGGTCCATATCTCACAGTTGGCGCATCATCGAGTGAAAGCCGTGTCTGACGAGGTCGCCGAAGGCGATCAAATTCTTGTGAAAGTGCTGGAGATCGATAGACAAGGCAAGATTAGGCTTAGCCGAAAAGAAACCATCCCCGCACCGACGGGCGGTGGTGCAAACGAATCAGTGGGCGGGTAATACTTGTACCGTAAGCTCATCCTCGAGAACGGGATTCGCTTGGTTTCCGAGCGAATCCCAACCCTCAAATCCGTAACCATCGGCATCTGGGTCAATACGGGCTCTCGTGATGAAAGCCCAACGCAGGCTGGGTACGCCCATTTCATCGAACATATGTTCTTCAAGGGGACGACCACTCGATCGGCCACGGAGATTTCTCGTGAAATCGATGCGCTGGGGGGCGAGATGAACGCCTTCACCACGCGCGAAACCACAACCTACTACGTCAAGGTCTTGGATCAACATCTCCCAAAGGCCCTCGACCTTTTGGGAGATCTGTTTCTCCGCTCCCGACTCGGAAAGAAAGAAATTGAAAAGGAAAAGCAGGTCGTCCTTGAAGAAATTCGAATGGTTCAAGACGATCCCGAAGATCTCGTTCAAGAGTTACATACCAAGTTAGCGATGGGCACACATCCCTTGAGTCGTCCGATTCTTGGGCGGGAATCAACAATCGCCCGGATCCGCCGACAGGATCTCCTCGAGTACATTGATACGCACTATCGTCCCGAAGAAATCGTGCTCGCCGTAGCCGGGAATTTCAATCAACAGCAGCTCGAAAAGACGATGGCTCGCACCTTTGGGAAGTATCGCCCTTCGTCAGACGTTCTTCCACGAAAACGTTGGCCTCCGGAGATCTGTGGTGGCGCCATCGTGAAACACAAATCGTTAGAGCAAGTGCACCTCTGTCTAGGACTCAAGGGCGTTGCTGCCGGTCATAAGGATCGATATGCGGTCTATGCGTTGAACAGTGTCCTCGGTGGTGGCGTCAGTTCGAGGCTGTTCCAGGAGATCCGTGAAAAAAGGGGCTTATCCTATTCGATCTACTCATTTTTGTCGGGTTATTCCGATGGCGGTACGATCACCGTCTATGCAGGCACGCAAGCTCGGGAGGTTGAGCGCGTTCTTGAACTCGTTAGTCGCGAGATCCGGCGCTTGCGCAGAGATGGAATTGATCGGCATGAGCTAAAACGGACAAAAGAACAGATGAAAGGCGGCCTCATGCTCAGCTTGGAAAGTTCGCATAGCCGGATGAACAAGCTTGCAAAAGATGAATTGATCTCCCGAGCCCATACGAATCTGGAAGACATGATTGTGAAAATAGATGCGATTACACCACAACAAATAAGTCAAGTAGCACAGGATCTCTTCACCCCTGAAGAAATAGCCCTGACCGGGTTGGGGCCACTTTCTACACGGCAAGTGAAAGCGTTAAGCGGGCAATTCCAAAAGAGCCTAGCCTGACCACAACATACTTTCCAGTCGGAGAAGACTTATAACTTATTGTTTTGTATATACTGTAAGGGGTGCGCATCGTTCCGTGACAAGTCTGGCAAACATTTTCTTGACAGGGCCTTGTAGTTTCAGTACCGTTCCGGTACCAAGCGGACGGCCTTGCGGTCGTTTTCGGTGCGAGTTATTGAAGAACTCAAGATTTTCAAGGAGATTTGCAAGCTATATCAAGACCGCGTAATAGAAAGAACTAACATCTTAATCCGAGTATCGTGCTCAAATTGACGAAGGAGGGATTACGTATGAAAAGGGCTGTCGTTATAGCTGCAGCGGCGGTTTTTTCATCTTTCGGTTTGCTGGCGGCTGATTTTTCATTCGCTGCAGGTGCCATCGAGCACCTAGGCCTCGCTGATGCGGTCGTTGGAGGGAAACCCCTAAAGGCTGCTGAGGCGGCCAAGAAGTTGCAAGGCCGCGTCTGGTCTCAGTGGGCGGACAACCCGGATGGGGAGCTCTTGTTCGGCATTCAATATTGGAATACAGGAGAACCAGGGTCCGGCGACAGTGGAGGGCGATCATCAACGATGCTTGACGTGAAGCCGCCTGATCCATTGTTCAGTTGTTGTGCCTGGGGATTCTCCGGCGGCAGTGAGAAAAATTCAACCTATTCCGGTTGGTACCATGCGGCCACCACGGTTCGCCTGGCGGTCAGAGACAAAGCCTTGATGGACCAAATTATCAAGGCCTCTCAAGAATTGGTTGCCATGGAAGTTACGCTGGACGGTAGAACCATCACCGGGTTCAAAGTCATCAAGGATTAGTCACGTTCAAAGCGTATAGATGATGTTGTTCAAGGAGGACGCGATTATGATGTTGCACAAGCAAGGTGCTGCGGTGCTGGCAGCCGTTGCACTGGCAGCCGGTCTGGCTTCGACTGCCTCGGCTATTGAGTCATTTCAAGAACGATTCGAATGGGGTGACATGAGCAAACCGACCACCATTCAAGGTCGGGTGATCATCCTTGATCCCTACGATGAAGCCGTGTGGATTAACACAGCCGTCTTCGGTGGGAATGCGGAGAGCGGCTTGTATTGGCAAAAAGTTCATCCTGGGAAAACGCTGAAGTTCTATGCCGATAAGTCAGCCTGGCAAGAGCTGAAGAAGATGGGTCGCCTTCATGCTGGACCCACAGCAGCGAAGGAAGTTCCCCCTGGCAGCACGACGGACTTGATCGAATTCGTCGCCACGGAAACCGAGCAAAATCATCGGGTGATTTCATCGGTGAAGAAGATTCCTGAGGTATCTGGTTCAGTAGGGAAGCCTCTGAGCATTTCCGCGCTTCGTCTTAGGGAATGCGCCGGGAAAAACGAATTCGAACCAGCTTGTGCTAAAGGCATGGCGGTTCTTAACAGCTCGCCAGTGACCCCCGATGGCAGCAATGTGGGTATGCAGTACGATGTGATGATTCCAGGCGGGAAAGCCATTGGCGGCTTAATTCATTCGACCGCACAATATAACCAAGCGCACTGACGACTATTACGAGATACGAACGGGCGGCATTTCTCTTGGGAATGCCGCCCGTTTTATTTTTACCATCTAGTCAATATGGATTACCGATCAGATGGATCACTCCGCTCCGATCTCACCATACGTTGCAACTCGGCGAGGCGATTCAGCGCATCGAGCGGTGTCATCGAAAATAGGTCGATCTGTTTGACCTCTTCAATCATCGGATGAGGATGAGGAAGCAGTTCCGATGTCGTCGGGTGTTCATCCTGATTGATCACGGAACTGACAGACTCCGGTTGTTCCAGCTGTGACAGCACCGTTTGTGCACGGCTAATGACCTCCATAGGAAGCCCTGCCAGTTTGGCCACGTGAATCCCGTAACTTCGGTCAGCTTTCCCTGCCACGATTTTTCTGAGAAATACCACATCACCATCACATTCCTGGACGGCGACTCGATAGTTCTTGATTCCGATCCGTTGTTGCTCCAGTTGCGTCATCTCATGATAGTGGGTTGCGAATAATGTGCGTGCGCCCAATCTGGTGCAGTCATGAATATATTCCGCAATCGCCCACGCGATACTCAGGCCATCGTAAGTGCTTGTACCGCGCCCGATTTCATCCAACAGAATGAGACTGCGGGAAGTCGCATTTTGGAGAATGTTCGCGGTCTCCACCATTTCGACCATGAAGGTGCTCTGACCCCCGGCCAGATTATCCGAGGCTCCCACTCTTGTGAAGATGCGATCGGTTAATCCGATCGTCGCTTCTGAAGCAGGTACAAAGCTGCCAATCTGAGCCATCAAAATAATCAGTGCGACCTGACGAAGATAGGTGCTCTTTCCTGCCATGTTTGGTCCTGTAATGATTAGGAGGCGGTTCAGTTCGAGGTCCAACACGGTATCATTCGGGACGAATACTGAATCCGTACAAAGTCGCTCGACGACCGGGTGACGACCTTCCCTGATGAGAAGGGCACCGCCTCCAGTCACCGTTGGCTTGGTATACCGGTACAGAGCGGCCACCTCGGCCAATCCGGCGACGACATCAAGGAGTGCAAGGGCGGTCGCCATAGCGTCCAATCGGTGGGCTTCTTGGGCCAACCGAGAGCGAAGCTGGATGAAAACCTCCTGCTCACGAGCCAGGAGCTTAGCCTCGGCTCCGGTGACACGTTCTTCCAGCTCTTTCAATTCGGCGGTCATAAATCGCTCGGCATTGACCAGCGTTTGCTTGCGAATGTAGTCAGCAGGGACCCGGGCAAGATTGGCTTTGGTGATCTCGATGTAATAGCCAAACACCTGATTGTAACGGACCTTCAATGACTCAATGCCCGTTCGGTCCCGTTCCTGTGTCTCGATTGCAGCGATCCAAGTTTTTCCTTCCTTGCTGGCTTTCCGCAACTCGTCGATGACCGGGTCATAGCCATCTGTGAAGATGTTCCCGTCTCGGATGGAAGGTGAAGCATCAGGTCGGATTGCACGCTCGATCACGTCGTAGAGATCCTGGCCGCTATCCCATGATGTTCGTGTCTGACAGAGCAGCAGACTCTGAAGCCGTGCTAGCTGGACATCAATCTCGGGCAAAACCGCAAGAGATTGCTTGAGGGCCAAAAGTTCTCGCGGACTGGCCAAGCCGAGTACGATGCGACTGCCAAGTCGTGCGATATCCTGGATCTCTCGCAAGGCAGTCCGTAATGCAGTTCTGACCTGCATGTGGTCCTTTAGTTCTTCGACCGCATCAAGACGCTGCCGTATCTGGTCGTCACGGAGTAATGGCCGTACCAGCCACTGGCGAAGGAGTCGACTTCCCAT